>OJDV01000102.1_pt1 | contig 46701 bp, 37 predicted proteins | sample 1592911 | NCBI WGS metagenome assembly OJDV01 (sample SAMN05416860, study PRJEB24817) | seawater metagenome | isolation source: Sea water | place: Canada:Atlantic | collected 2013-11 | reverse complement strand
CACAGAGTAGATCGTCGGCAGCGTCAGATGTGTATAAGAGACAGTTATTCCTGTGATTATCGTATTGGTACTCGCTATTTAGATGAGCCGATCCTTGATAATATAAAGTTTCAGGCGATGCAGATCCCTTTTCTACGGGATTTATTGCGGTCGGACTCGATTCAGATCAACAATAATCTTACGGTCGATAATTTAAAGCCGGTTTCTACTTTCCTCGGTAAGTTGGGCAACCCTGAGCTTGGTGGGCTAAGCCTGAGGGAGTTTAAGAAGCGTCAAGCCCTGCACCATAATGCGGAGCTACGGACTATGCATGATGTGCCTGGCTTTATTGAGAAGGCGCATGATATCTATGGCTATGATCATTTCATAAATGATGCCGGTGGTAGCTTGTGTGAGTTGGACGATGATGAAACTATCGAGTTGCTGGCTGAGCACACGTTATTTATCTATATCCAAGCATCGAAAGATAATGAAAAAGAGTTGATCCGTCGTGCTGAGTTGAATCCAAAACCATTATATTATCGTGAAGAATTTTTAGACGAACAGCTAGCGCTTTATTTGAAAGAGAAAGAACTCGAGTATGTTGCTCTGATTGAACCGGATGATTTTGTACGTTGGATTTTCCCCCGATTATTTTACGCTAGAATTCCACGTTATGAAGCGATTATAGAAAAACACGGCTATACCATCTCGGCTGAGGACATGCTGACAGTTGAAAATGAGGGTGACTTTTTGAATCTAATAGAGAAGAGTTTGTAACCAATGCCTTTAGTCGCGAATACGAATTTACCCACATTTGAACGTCTGAAGCAAGATGGGGAGACTATTTTGCCTGCTGATTTTGCATTAGAGCAAGAGATCAGAGAGTTGCATATAGGCTTGTTGAATATGATGCCTGATAAGGCTTTGCAGGCAACCGAGCGACAGTTTTTTCGTTTGATTGGCGAGAGCAATCAGATAGCTCAATTTTATGTGCATCCTTTTACCCTAGATGAGCTGGAGCGCAGCCCTGAGGGGAAAGAGCATGTCGAAAATTATTACTCAACCTTTGATCAGATTAAAGAGAAGGGTTTGGATGCATTGATTATTACGGGTGCTAATGTTGCCGAAAAGGATCTATCCAATGAAACATTTTGGAAGCCTTTGGGTGAAGTTGTTGAGTGGGCCTACGAAAATGTCACCTCGACACTTTTTTCTTGTCTGGCGACACATGCTGTTTTGCAGTATCAATACGGCCAAAAGAGAACGGCTTTGCCAGCTGGCAAGCGTTGGGGGGTTTATTCGCACGGAGTGAAAGATCAAAAGCATCCTCTCGTCGCTGGTGTGAATACGCGCTTCGATGTTCCTCACTCGCGTTTTAATGAGGTTTTTCGTGAACAGTTTATCGAGGCTGATCTTAAGATTTTAGCTGAGAGTAGGGAGGCAGGGGTTCATCTGGCAGTTAGTCAGGATGGCTTTCGACAGGTCTTTTTTCAAGGACATCCAGAATACGACGAAATCAGTTTATTGAAAGAATATAAGCGTGAAGTTGGTGATTTTATTAGTGGTGATCTAGAACAATATCCACCATTTCCTGAGAATTATTTTTCATTGCGGAATCAAGCTATTCTTGATGAGTATCATGCGCAGATCTTGATCGCTCGTGAGAATGGTGTCGAAGTACCAGAATTTCCTGAACATCTAATCATCCCTAATATAGATAATACTTGGCATGATACAGCTGAAGCGGTGATTAATAATTGGATCGGAAAGGTCTACCAATTAACAAATAATTTAAGACGGTTGCCTTTCATGGAGCATATTGATCCCAAGAATCCTTTAGATCTATAAACTTCTCATCCTGTCTTGACGCCAGTTTAGAGTGATGATTGTTGTGGGTCGTTGCAATGTCTAATTAGGAGCTTCAATTTACTCTCTGTTAAGCGAGAACTTCGTTAATTAGTTCTAATTTAGGCGAGTAAAGAAGTAAAGCAACTCTTGGGGCAAACGGTACCTGCCAACACTCGTATATTAGAAAGGCCTCAATTTCCTATTATAAGTTAGTGATTTTAGACTTCTGACACTCCTGTAAGTGACTTTAATTTAAGCGTATATGGCTGCAACGCAAGGTTTTATGGGGTAGTATTAAAGACTTTCATGTTTAACGGTTTTAACTCAGTTTAAAGGCTCGCTTCGATCATAGTGAAGGTTTCCCACACGCGACGCTATTTATGAATTTAGCTGGGGAGCTTGGACTCTGGTTGCACAGTGATAGGTGCCTATTTGAGATCTTATCTAAGGTTTTAAAATCGTTAACATTGACTAAGCTTTTGATAAAAGCCAAAACGTTAGTTTTACTCTGTACCGAGTTCTGGGTTTATGGCAAAGATCTCGTTCGTTTTGTCTAGTACAAAAAAGACAAAGAACCCGTTAGGTCATTCGTGGCATTAATGACATGTTTAATAAAGGATAAGAATGAATGGAACCGGTTAAAGTTGGATTATTAGGATTGGGCACAGTCGGGGGAGGAGTTGTGAATGTTTTGCAACGTAATGCTTCGGAAATCTCTCGTCGTGCAGGTAGAGAAATACGTGTTACTCATGCGGTCGCTCGTACGTTGGATAAAGATCGTATTTGTGGTGTAAACGATATTGAGCTATCAACGGATGCTCATGCGCTGGTGAATCATCCTGATATAGATATTATTGCGGAGCTGATAGGTGGCACTGAGCTGTCTAAAGAACTGGTTTTAACGGCGATTGAAAACGGTAAACATATAGTCACGGCTAACAAAGCCTTGATCGCTATTCATGGCAATGAAATTTTTGAAGCTGCGCAGAATAAAGGCGTGATGGTTGCTTTTGAGGCGGCTGTTGCGGGCGGAATTCCTATTATTAAAACTTTGCGTGAAGGTTTAACAGGCAACCGCATAGAATGGTTGGCTGGGATCATCAATGGAACTGGAAATTTCATCCTTACAGAAATGCGCGACAAAGGCCGTGATTTTGCTGACGTTTTAAAAGAAGCGCAGGCGCTAGGTTATGCCGAAGCTGATCCGGCTTTTGATATCGATGGTACAGATGCCGCTCATAAATTAACGATTTTGGCCTCAATTGCGTTTGGTATCCCGTTACAATACGAAAAAGTTTATAAAGAAGGCATCGACAAGATCACGCGTGAAGATGTTTTTTATGCGGAACAATTTGGGTATCGCATTAAGCACCTTGGTATTGCGAAAGATACAGAAGTGGGTATCGAGTTGCGTGTACACCCTACGTTGATCCCTGAACGCCGATTGATCGCAAATGTTGATGGCGTCATGAATGCTGTGCTAGTTAAAGGTGATGCCGTTGGACCAACATTACAATACGGAGCTGGGGCGGGTGCTGATCCAACTGCTTCAGCTGTCGTTGCGGACATAGTGGATGTCGTTAGAGTATTGACGACTGATCCGGAAAACCGTGTGCCGCACCTTGCTTTCCAAGCCGATTCATTGTCAGAAACTCCGATTGCTGCAATGGGTGACATAAAAACGGCTTATTATCTGCGAATGGATGCGGTTGAGCGTCCAGGCGTGTTGGCCGAAGTCACCGGAATTTTTGCTGAAGGTGGTATTAGTATCGAAGCTATCAGACAGCAAGAGCCAGCCGAAGGGGCTGGGTTTGTGCCTATCGTATTTCTAACTTACATCGTAAGGGAACAAGCGATGAATGAAGCAATCAGTTTGATCGAAGCTCTGGATTCTATCAATGGTACTGTCACACGCATTCGTGTTGAGCATCTAGGTTAAATTTTTTGGAATAAAGTATGAATTTTATTGAAACTCGGGGTAATGATGGTGTTAACCCTATACAAGTTAGTTTTTCTGAGGCTATTCTTTCGCCAATGTGTTCGTTTGGTGGAATTTATGTGCCTGAAAAATTTCCTCTGCTAGGATTAGATTTTCTAGAAAAACATCTGTCGACAAGCTATAAGGATCTGGCTCGAGATGTGTTAGCAGCATTTAAAATTGATATTGATCAGGACGCTATCGAACAGGCATTGAGTTTATATGATCAATTTGATGATCCAGCCGATCCAGCCCCTTTAGTGAGAGTGAAAAACGATCTTTATGTCAGTGAGCTTTATCATGGACCTACTCGTGCCTTTAAAGATATGGCCTTGCAACCTTTCGGCTCAGTGCTCTCGGCATTGGCAGAAAAACGAAATGAAAATTATTTGATCTTGGCGGCAACGAGTGGTGATACTGGGCCTGCGGCACTAGATACCTTTAAAAATAAAAAGAATGTACAAGTCGTTTGTTTGTATCCTGAAGGTGGAACTTCGGATGTCCAACGTTTACAAATGGTCACTGAAGATGCTCAAAACTTGAAGGTGATCGGTATTCATGGGGATTTTGATGATGCCCAAAGTGCATTAAAATCCTTGTTGAGTTCTGAGAGTTTCAATAACAAATTAAACGAGAAAAATATTTCTTTATCTGCTGCGAACTCGGTTAATTTCGGACGCATAATTTTCCAAATTATTTATCATATTCATAGCTATCTTGAGCTAGTGCGTATGGAAGCGGTAAGCATGGGGGCGAAAGTTTATTTGGATGTTCCCAGTGGTAATTTTGGCAATGCGCTCGGTGGTTATTATGCGAAGAAAATGGGCTTGCCGGTTGAGAAGATCATTATCGCTTCGAATTTGAACAACGTTTTAACGAAGTTGATCAATGAAGGTCAATACGATATACGTGAATCCGCTGTGACACCGACAACATCACCTGCGATGGATATTCTTAAATCTTCAAATGTTGAAAGAATTTTATATGATTTTTTTGGTGCAGATCGAACCAAGGAATTAATGCAAAAACTTGATCAGGATAAATATTATCAACTGAAAAGTGATGAGCTTGAAAAACTTAAAACAGTTTTTTCTGCTGACTTTTGTTCTGATGAAGAAGGTAAAAAATATATTCAAGAAACCTTCGAATCGGGGTATTTACTGGATCCTCATACTGCAACTTGCTTCAAAGCCTATGAAACTTGTGCTGAGAAGCCATTGAATACAATAGTTTACTCCACCGCTGAGTGGACGAAATTTTCTCCTACGATTGCTAACGCGCTCACGGGTGAAGTTGGAACAACAGATATAGCAGCGCTGCAAGCGATAGCGAAAAAGGCGAGCATAGCCATTCCAACGGTGGTGAGTGATTTATTTGAAAAGCCGATCATGCAAGCTACAGTGATTGACAAAGTTGATATTGAGAAAGAAATTTTAAATTTTTTAGATTAATTTTTTTATAAAGTCTTTATTCTTTACTGAGGCCGGTGGTATTGGATGGAGGAAGCACCGAATAATTTCTGAACTCAAGGTCACTATCCATCAATTAGCCAGAGGTTTCTAGCAAGCTTAGAGTTTACTACGCTAGTCCTCACTCTCAATTTTACAGGTCTTCTTTCCTTAAGGAGGGAGTCCTGTTTTATGAACTATCGATAGATTTTCCTATCCACCTTCCAAATACTCTTCTTTTTAAGTGATGAAGGCATAGCTTATGCATCACTTCTTCTTTTAGCTGTCTAATTTCACTTTACTACAACGTTTTTCTATGCCTTGCTCAGGTTAAAGGTTCTAGAGGAATTACCGATAAGTACTAGACCACAAACAGTCAAAGGGGCCTGAAGGGCTAATTTGTAACATGAAATCATTCTTGATGAGAAACTATATTGCTTTATTAGTGAGTTCAATTGCTATGGGAGCACTGGTCTGGTTGAAAGCAGATAGCATTACTTTTTTAGTATTGGTGACAACAGTATTTGCCTGGATTTTTTCTAGTTTGAAGACGGTTAGTAAGATGTCTCATGTTGATGAAAGTAGTGCTTACAATTTGATAAGTGAGACTATGGCCGATCCTGAGCTAGCGACTGTGATAGGGGATATTAACCACCAGCTAATTGAAGAGTTATCAAGTTTGCAGGGATCGTTTGAGCAGGTAAGACAGCTGGTTCATCAGTCGGTGATGGATCTAAGTAAGAGTTTCAATGGACTTCATGATGATAGCCAGGCACAGGGACAACTAATGCATAGTTTACTTAATAATATGAGTGAACATGCAGATGAAGTTGAAAATGATCAAATTACACTAAATAAGTTCGTTTCAGAAACATCAGAGGTGATGGATTATTTTGTTGGATTTATGGTGGACAGTTCCAAAGGTAGTATTGATACCGTTACAGGAATTGATGAAATGGCAGATGAAATGGATGGCATCTTTCAACTACTTACAGATGTGAAGTCAATTGCTGATCAAACAAATTTATTAGCTTTAAATGCAGCAATTGAGGCTGCGCGCGCGGGTGAAGCTGGTCGAGGTTTTGCTGTCGTAGCTGATGAGGTACGTAACTTATCAGTTCGATCAAATCAATTTAATGAACAGATTAGGGCAAGAATGGAAGCGGCACAATTAGCCATAGGATCTACTCGAGATCTTGTTGGTAAAATGGCATCTGAAGATATGACTATCGTTGTTACGGGTAAAGGTCGAGTAGAGAGAATGATGAAAGATCTACAGGAAATGGAAGCCGCTGTAGAAGTATCGGTTGCAGACGCAACATTATTGTCAGATAACATCAGTGAGAAAACAGATGTAGCTGTCCGAAGTTTACAGTTTGAAGATATTGTACGGCAGGTTATTGAACATGCTGAATTTCGGGTGGAAGAAATAGAAAAATTTATTAGCAGCTTTAATAATGAATTAGTTTCACAAACAGGAACTGACTCATCAGCAACAGTTTTAGCGCTTAGAAGTAGTTTAGAAACATTCGTTGAATATTCTGCAGACGCTCCAGAGAGCCCTGCAAACCAAGACTCAATGTCAGAAGGTGACATTGAATTATTTTAAGTTATACAAGGAGCAATACCTATGTCAGTCTCAGCACAATCTATCGGTGATGGTAAAACGATGAGAATCCAAATTTCGGAACGTTTTGATTTTAATATTCATAAAGACCTACGAAATGCTTATAAAGATAACCCATCGGATTATAACTATATTGTCGATCTTAAAAATGCTTCCTATATGGATAGTTCAGCATTAGGAATGTTGTTACAACTGCGCGAACACGCAGGAGGTAGTAAGGATGCTGTTACTATTTCAAATGCAGATACCAATATCAAAGAAATTCTAAAAATTGCCAATTTCGATAAGTTAATGATGGTTGAATAATAACAATAATAATCAACAAGGATTTAGTGATGGAGTCAGTAATAAGTGATGACGGGATTCGCAATATAAATCTTTCTCTTGAAGAAGATAAGGTTGCACCGGAAGCAAAAAATAGTATTTCAACATTGATGTTGGTTGATGATGACTCTGTAAACAGAATTGTTCTCAAGGGAATGCTGACTAAATATGGCTATAATGTCCTTGTTGCCGATGATGGGCATAAAGCGGTTGAAATGTCTAAAAAATATCAACCGGACTTAATCCTGATGGATGTCATGATGCCAGTCATGGATGGTTATGAAGCCGCAGAGTTAATAAAAAAAGATTCACCAGATACGTATACTCCTATTATGTTTTTAACGGCGATTACTGATGAGGATGCGCTAGCTAAATGTGTCGAATCTGGAGGCGATGACTTTTTATCGAAACCTTACAGTCCTGTTATTCTTAAAGCTAAGATTGAAGCATTATTAAGAATGAAAGAACTGTATAGAGAGAAGCAGGTTCAGTATGAAGTACTAAGCTTTCGTGAAGAGGAAGCTGCCAGCGATCTCGATATTGCAGAAAGAATATTATCGAAAATAACTAAAAGTGAAGCCTTTGATGTAACCAACATTAATTATTATTTATCGCCGATGGAACAACTGAATGGCGATATTATTATTGTGTCACACAAGCCTGATGGTGGTCAGCTCTATATGTTAGGGGACTTCACTGGGCATGGGCTTGGAGCTGCAATTGGGGGCTTGGTTGTTTTTGATGTGTTTAAAACGATGGCAGCAAAAGGTTTTTCAGTTGCACAGATAATTTCAGAAATAAACCGAAAATTAAGAGAGGTCCTTCCAACGGGACGTTTTCTTGCTGCAGGTTTTGTTGAACTTGATGCTGAACACACTATTGCATCGGTTTGGAATGGTGGTTTACCAGACATTTATTTTAAAAATAGTCAAACTGGCATTACGCATAATTACCCTTCATTACATTTACCGTTAGGTGTCGTAGAGAGTCATGAACTGGATCTTATGACAGAAACCATACGATTGGCTCATGGCGATCAGTTTATTTTATATTCTGATGGCTTAATAGAAGGGGAAAATAAATCAGGTGATTTTTTTGGTTCTGAACGCTTAGAAGAATGTATTGCGAGTGAAAATTCTTCTAAGAATATTTTCCCAAGCATTATGAGTAAGATTGTGGAGTTTTGTCAGGGGCAGCCGCAAAGAGATGATCTATCTATTCTAGAAATTTATTGTGATCCAACAAAAACCAGTTTAAAAGAAGACAAGATAGTGACTAAATCATTACTGCCAGCATCAAGCTGGAGTTTAGATTTTTGTGTGAAAGAAGATGTTATTAAGCAAGCAGAGATAATTCCATCATTGGTTCAAATGGTAGTCGATATTCAGGGGCTACATTATTATCAGAAGTCACTTTACTTAATTATGACCGAGTTATTTTCGAATGCACTGGAGCATGGCTTACTCGATCTCGATTCAAGTTTGAAAGTGACACCAGATGGGTTTGAACAATATTATAAAGCACGTAAAAATGCCATAGATGGACTATCTGCGGGTTCAATTACTTTTAACCTTAAGCACTCACCATGTACGGAAGGTGGAAAGTTATCGTTACGAATTACGCATGATGGAGATGGTTTCGATGTTGAATCAGCTCAGGCATTGATGGATATAGGCTCAGAAGAAACAGTTGACCTGCATGGAAGAGGGATCAAGCTTGTGAAGTCATTAACTGAAAGGCTTGAGTATGAAGATTTCGGAAAGACAGTAGAAGTCGATTATATCTGGAAAGAGGAATAAACATGTCTAAAAAAATTTTAGTGGTTGATGATAGTCGTTTATCAAGAATGATGATCACTGCGATAATTAAAAACAACTACCCAGATTGGGAAATCTATGAAGCGGAAGATGGAGATGCAGCTTTGAAAATCTGTGAGTCTCTGGATATAGATATTGCGACTTTAGATATGAATATGCCGGGCATGGATGGTCTTACGTTGGGAGCTAAGCTAAGAGAGCTATATCCAAATGCAAGGTTGTCGATGTTGACAGCTAATGTTCAGGAAGCGACACGTAAAAAAGCGGATGCGGCTGGAATTGGGTTTATAGGCAAACCGGTAACAGAAGAACGGGTTCTTAGTTTTCTAGAGCAGGAGGGATAAGTCATGGTTTTTCCCTTATCAGAAATGGAAAAAGATGCATTTTCAGAAATACTAAATATTGGTGTTGGACATGCAGCAGCATCATTAAGCCAAATGGTTGGGCAAGAAATAAGGTTATCGATTCCTGTCGTTGAGATTATGGATCGTGAAGAAGCGGCTACTGTTTTAGGTGGCGTGCAAAATAACTCAATAACAGGGGTAAGGGAGAAGTTTGCGGGAACGTTTCAAGGAGAAGCTTTTTTATTTTTTCCAGAAGAGAATAGCTTAGAGCTGGTTAAGTTATTACTTGATGAAGATCTTCCTCTTGAAGTATTAACTGAAATGCAACAAGAGGCTTTAACAGAAGTTGGAAATATTATTTTGACAGGCTGTCTTTCGACACTCGCTGATATTCTTAATGAAGAAATTTCAAATGAAGTGCCTGAGTTTTCTCAAGGTTCAGCAAGAGACATTTTGAAAAGTCGAACTGAGAGATTGATCGATAAAAAAATTCTTTTTTTAAAAACAATGATTTTATTCAGTATAAAAGAGCAAGACATTGAAGGGCATGTAACATTTCTGATGGATTTAGAAGAAATGGATGTATTTAGAAATACGGTTGCCCATACTTTTGGAATGGAAGTAGAGCTTTAATTCATGAGCCAGAAGGATCGCCTTTTACAAATAGATGAAACGGCACTTAATGTCGTTAATGTGGGGATAATTATTCTCGATTCAAATAGCCATGTTGTTCAGTGGAATCATTGGATGGAAAGATATAGTGGTTTTGACAAAGACTTTGTTTTAGGAAGAACTATAAAGTCAATATTCCCTAGTATTGAAAATATAAGATTATTTTCTGCGATATCACAAGCAGTTGATAGTGGTAGTTCTGCCATTTTAGCACAATCTATTCATCATTCCCCATTGCCACTTTTTTGTGAGACTAAGAAAGAAAAAATACAACAAGCTATAGAGATTAAGCCTTTAAAAGTTACTTCAGATAAAGGTTTTTATTGTCTGATTCAGGTTTCAAATGTGGATTCAGCCGTTAGGCGTGAGGGGCAACTGCGTAAAAATACACTGGAGTTATCTCAATTATTACGTGACCTCTCTAACAGTGAAAGTCGAACTAAAGCGATCGTTGATATCTCAGGTGATGGTGTTGTCGTGATAAATGATGAAGGTTTGATCCAGTCACTAAACTCACGTGCAGAAGAAATTTTTGCTTGTACACAAGAAGATATCTTGAACGAAGATGTTTCTCAGTTTTTTTCAGCGGCTTATGCTGAACAAGTACCAGCTTTTATTCGGAAGTTTGCTCGGCATGGGGGCTTGATGCAGGCAGGCACTTGGCGAATGATGGAAGCCATGCGCAGAGATGGTGAAATCTTTCCGATCAATTTAAACCTGACGACAGCAAAACTAGGTGATAAAAATCAAATTATTGGGATTGTCCGTGATTTGAGCGAGCTTGAAGAGTCTGAAAGGGCGTTACAAGAAAGCAACGATAGCCTACAAATGGCGCTGAATTGTGGCGATCTTTGGATGTGGGATTTATCTGTTGAGACGGGTACGGTAAATCAGGAACAAATGATGCTCAGGCTCGGCTATGAGAAGGACAGTTATGAGAATGACCTATTAGCTTGGAGACAGTTGGTTCATCCAGAAGATTTTATTGGTGTAAATGAGGAAGTTCAACAGCATATAGACGGGAAGACGAGTAGCTTTTGTTCTGAGTATCGATTATTAAAAGCGGATGGTGAGTGGTTGTGGGTTCATGACCAAGGTCGAGCTGTTGCTCGTGATCATCAAGGAAAAGCCCTTCGAATGATTGGTATAAATCAAAATATTAATCGTAGGAAATTAGCTGAAATTGAAGCTAAAAAAGCGACTGAAAAAGCGCTTGAAGCTGCTAGAGTAAAGTCAGATTTTCTAGGCAATATGAGTCATGAATTACGAACTCCGATGAATGGTGTGATGGGTGTTCTCAACCTTTTACAACACACTGAACCGACAGATGAGCAGGCAGAGTACATTGATGTCGCTAAACGTTCTGCTCAGTCTTTATTAAAGATGATTGATAGTGTGCTCGATTTTTCTAAGCTTGGAGCTAAATCAGTCGAGCTGGAATTAATTAGTTTCGATCCCGAAGAAATTTTAAAAGACGTCGTTAAATTACTGTCAGAGTCTGCTAGTGAAAAGTCAGTCTCATTAGCATATTTTATTGAAGGCTATGCGCTCAATAACCTGATGACTGATCCTGGTAGGCTAAGGCAAGTTTTGTTGAATTTGATTGGTAATGCAATTAAGTTTACAGATGAAGGACATGTTCAAGTTCATTTGCTCAATACTGACAGTGGTCAGTATTTATTTGAAGTAAGAGATACTGGTATCGGCATAGCTGAAGAGCGGATTGATATTATATTTGATGCGTTTGCACAAGGAGATGTTTCTATCACTCGTAAATTCGGTGGGACGGGTTTAGGGCTTGGAATCAGCAAAGAACTGGTTGAATTAATGGGTGGAAAGATCATGGTTGAATCAGAAGTTGATCGAGGTAGTGTTTTTTCCTTTACAATTGAGAACCATAATCAAGAGAACGTTGAACTCCACGCTGATAAGGTAGAATTTATTTAGCTGCTACTTCGCTACTTATTCAAGTTAATGACTATCATTTAAAGGTTAGATGTGAATACTGCAACTCATAAGATTCCTAAAAGACTTGGAAAATATCAAGTCATCGAAAAACTTGCGACAGGAAGTATGGGGGTTGTTTACGAAGGTTATGATCCCATCGCAGAACGTCCTGTAGCGATCAAAGTATCTTTATCTGAACACATCAAAGATAAACAACAAGCACGTCGTTTTAATGAACTCTTTGTTCGTGAAGCCAAGACCGGTAGTTTGTTGCACCATCCGAATATTATGGAAGTGTATGACTGTGGTGTTGATGAAGGTCGGCATTACATTGTAATGGAGCTAGTTAAGCATGCGCGGACATTAAAAGATTATATTTCTGAGGAAGAGCTACTTTCACCAGAGGAAGCGCTGGATTTAATTATTCAATGTGCTGAGGGGCTGAAATATGCTCATGTTGAAGGTGTGATCCACCGAGATATTAAACCTGCAAACATTCTTGTTACCGAAGATATGCAAATTAAGATCGCAGATTTTAGTATCGCCTTTGTCACTCAGCAAAATTTTGAGATGACGATGCCGACAGGTTTTGTTGGTTCACCTCGGTATATGTCTCCTGAGCAGGTGCAAGAAGATATCATCACACAACAAACAGATCTGTACTCGCTAGGCATTGTCATGTACGAATTATTGACAGGAAAGCATCCGTTTGAGGCAGAAAGTTTCTCAAGATTGATCTACAAGGTTGTGAATGAAAACCCACCAGATCCCTTAGTTTATAAGCCAAATATGCAAAAAAATCTCGCTAGCTATATTTTGCATGCTTTGAAAAAAGATCCGTCCAAGCGTTTTAAATCTGCAGCAGAGATGAGTAAGTATCTTCGACGCGTCTTTCCCTCCCAAAAAGGAAAAAAACTTGTTGAAGAGAATGTAGAGCCAAAGAGTGATGTAGTTTTACCTATGGTTTCTGAACAGAATTTAGAGCTGTTAATGATGATTCAAAGATTAGGGATTTTTTCTGATCTTGAAGAGGCTGATTTACGATTGATCTGTAATGATTGTTTAAGACTCAATTTCAACGATGGTGATTTAATTACGCAACAAGGTGAGCGGGATGATGGTTTATACATTCTTTTTACAGGAAAACTATCGATAGATGACATTAATGTTGGAGATAGTTTTGGTGAAGTCGCTTGCCTTTCGAGTATGGCGCATCCTACTTCGATCAAGTCCAACGGCAAGACGGAAGTGCTACAGATTAAGAAAGAATTAATTAGCCAGTTATCATTTTTGTCACAGGCTGTACTGTATAGAAGGTTAGCTGAAATGGTATCGAAACGACTTATCAAAAAAAATAATGAAACGTCTGTTTCAGAGCTTTCCTAAACGAACTTTTTTCATTAACCCTTCCGTAGAACAATCATGCTGCCCAGGATTCTTTTGGTGTAGATCTAACTTTATCTGATCCGCTAATTGTTTACCTAACTCTACTCCCCATTGATCAAACGAGTTGATTTGCCAGATAACACCTTGGACAAACACCTTATGTTCATAGAGTGCGAGAAGAGCACCCAGAGTGCCTGGATTTAACTCGTCATAAAGTAATGTATTACTAGGTTTATTACCCGCTATGATCTTGTGTGGGGCCAGTAGCTCAATCTCTCCAGCATTGTGACCAGAAGCCTTAAGGGCTGCTTTTATCTCTTGCAGAGATTGTCCTCGCATCATTGCTTCTGACTGAGCGAAACAATTTGCAAGTAAAGTTTCATCGCGATCTTTGGAGCTGGTGGTGCTGTTTAATGCAATAAGAAAATCAACAGGAATGAGGTGCGTGCCTTGATGAATCGATTCAAAGTAGGCGTGTTGACAATCGGTACCAGGCGATCCAAAAATCATGGGGCCTGTCGTGTAGTCTGTAGTCTTTCCTGAACGTGTTACCGATTTACCATTACTCTCCATGTCCAATTGCTGTAAATGCAAAGGGAGCTGTTTTAAACGGTCGTCATAAGGGATAACAGCATGGCTATGGGCACCATAAAAATTACTATACCAAATACCCAATAATGCCAGGATTGTGGGCATATTTTGTTTAAGAGGGGCTGTACGGAAATGTTCATCCATGCGGTATGCGCCAGCCAATAAGGCTTCAAAATTTTTCATGCCAATTAATAGTATGGTGGATAATCCAACAGCACTCCACAGAGAGTAACGACCACCAACCCAATCCCAAAACTCAAAAACATTATTTTGATTAATACCAAAGGAACGTGCTTTTTCCGAGTTCGCTGAAACTGCAACGAAATGTTTAGAAACGGCTTTTTGATCGCCAGCGGCTTCAAGAAGCCAAGTTTTAGCAAGCTCTGCATTAGCGATAGTCTCTTTAGTCGTAAATGATTTTGAGACGATGATGAATAAGCTGGTTTCTGGATCAAGCAGGTTGAGTACAGGGTTAATATCCGAACAGGATACATACCAACTACTTAAATCCTTTTGTCCATATTCAGCGAGAGCATCAGAGACTAAAACTGGACCTAAATGAGATCCACCGATGCCGATATTTATAATATTTTTGATCGGCTTCCCTGAGTAACCTAACCACTTTTTATTGCGAACATCTTCAGAAAAAAGTTCTACCTGTTTCATGACTTTTCTGACAGCGGGCATAATATCTTCATTATCAACAAAAACAGGGCGATCAGTTTGGTTTCTTAACGCGGTATGCATCACTGCCCGTTGTTCTGTGAAATTGATTTTTTCACCGGAGAACATGAATTGTTTGAATTGATCAACTTCACTTTCTTCGGCAAGTTTGAGCAAAAGATCGAACGTTTCGGCATTAACTCGATTTTTAGAGTAATCGAGAAATAGATCATCGGTTTTTAGTGAAAATTGATCAAAACGATCTTGCTCATGAGTAAATAAGTCTTGTATTTGGAGAGCATGAAAGGATTGAAAGTGACGTGAAAGTGCATTCCATGCGGGTAGTTGGGTTAATTTCATATTATTATGTATTCTAGACACTAGGTAAGATTTAATGGCAATTTTGACAGTTGCGCTGTCATATAACAAGTGTATGCCAAAGAGACGTTTGGTCGAGCTCTCATTGAGTATGAGTATATGGAAAAAGGGGGCTTGAAGTGAGTGAAAAGTTTTTAGTTTTTCGTGAATACCATTGAAGTTAAATACTTTTTTGCCGTGGCGTTAAAAATGGTGAATAATAGGCTTATGGATAATAGTGAAGATGGTCACCAAGTAGAAATACCTGAGGGGCAAGATCGCCCTACTGATAATGATAGCGCTTCTAGAGTAAAGAGTGTTAACCATAAACTTCCGGATAAAGCCGCCAAGCTCGCAGAAAAGCTAAGTAGCAGCGATCTTGATCCGACACGTCTTTATCTCAAAGAAATAGGTTTTTCATCCTTACTAACTGCAGAGGAAGAAGTGGAGTTGGCTCGTGGTGTCCAGCGTGGTGATATGGCCGATAAGAACCGAATGATTGAAAGCAATCTTCGTTTAGTGGTCAAAATTGCCCGAAGGTATTTAAACCGTGGGTTAGCACTCTTAGATTTGATCGAAGAGGGAAACTTGGGCTTGATCCGAGCGGTTGAAAAGTTTGATCCTGAACGAGGTTTTCGTTTCTCTACCTACGCGACTTGGTGGATACGTCAAACGATTGAACGTAGCATTATGAATCAAACCCGAACTATCCGCCTGCCTGTCCATGTTGTAAAAGAGATTAATACTTATTTAAGAGCTCACTATAAACTTTCTCAAACGATGGATACTGAACCAACCCCTGAAGACGTCGCGAAGCATCTCGACTGTGCTGTAGAAGATGTTGAAAAGATGTTGGGCTTGAACGAACGTGTTATTTCTGTAAATGTACCGGTGGCAGGTGAATCTGATCGTTCATTGCTGGATACCATTCCTGCTAACCATAATTCTGATCCAGAAATTATGTTACAGACGGGTGATATTCAATTTCATTTAGATACTTGGCTGGACAGGTTAAATAATAAACAACGCTCAGTGGTAGAATATCGTTTTGGTTTACATGGGAATGATGTGTATACGCTGGAGGAAGTTGGAAAGCTGATTGGTGTTACACGTGAGAGAGTTCGACAGATCCAGCTTGAGGCATTGAAATGTTTACGCAAACACTTAGAAAGAGAAGGTTTATCAATAGAAAACTTATGCCCTGAAGAGTAACGACTAAAGGTTTTAGCAGCTGAAAAGCTGAAAAGTAGAAAAATTATTCAATAATTAATCCCGCGGCAACATTTCGTCCCTCAGCGACGAGAATGGAATAACATCGGCAAGCTGCGTATGTATCCATGATTTCAAACCCAATATTTTTTGAAATGATAGTTTGTGAGATCTTTGCTTCAGGAAAATATAATTTCTTACCCGAGCCTATAATTATTATTTCTGGGTCAAGTTCTGTTATAGCATCAAAATCATTCACAGTAAGCTCTGAAAAATGTCTCGGTCGCCAATTAGGAAGCAGTTTCTCTGGCATTATAATAAAGCTGGTTATGATTAATTGTTCGTTAACCTTAATGCCAGAATCATCGTAACCTTGGATTATATTGATTGAGGGATTGGGGGTACTCTCTAATTTCATTTCTCACCAATTGAGTTTAAGACGGGTGTACTTTTTTTTAACTAGCAGTAAGATATCAGTTTTTTAACAAAGACTCATCACTAATACTCATTATTACTTAATACTTTCAAAGAGAAAATACTATGAAAATAATACTTCTGGGCGGACCAGGTGCTGGCAAAGGAACTCAAGCAGAGTTTATCAGTGAAAAATTTAATATCCCTAAAATCTCAACAGGGGATATGTTACGCGCTGCAGTAAAGGCAGGAACTCAGCTGGGTAAAGAGGCAAAAGTAATTATGGATGGTGGTGGTTTAATCTCAGATGAAATTATCCTAGGTCTCATCACTGAACGTGTCGTTGAGAAAGATTGTGAAAATGGATTTTTACTTGATGGATTTCCACGAACGATCCCACAAGCAGAGGGACTTGGAAAGATTGGTGTACCGATAGATTATGTCGTTGAAATACGTGTTGATGATGAAGAAATAGTCAAACGGATGTCAGGTCGCCGTGTGCACGAAGGTTCTGGACGGACTTACCACACTATATTCAACCCTCCAAAGGTTGAAGGTAAAGATGATGTGACAGGGGAAGAGCTTGTTCAAAGAGATGATGATCAAGAAGAAACTGTTCGTAAAAGATTAGATATTTATCATCAACAAACGGAACCGCTAGTTGAATTCTACTCAAAAAGATTTGAGAACAGTGAAAGCTTAGAATATTTTTTTGTTGATGGAGTCGGTGATGTTGAGGAAATAAAAGATAGGATTTTTTCTAAATTAAAGTAGATAGATCAAAAAAAAATATTAAAGTCATTAACCGTAAATTATATTGATATTTTACGCTGTAAATTAATATGTTATAGTGCGCACGTTTCCTGTTAAATAATTTGTGATCGAAAGAGGTGTCCTTATGGCGTTGGCAAAAAAGAAAGTGGCTAAGAAAAAATCTACAGCTAAGAAGAAAGTTGTTGCTGAGAAGAAAGTTGTAGCTAAGAAAACTGCGGCCAAGAAAGGCGTAGTTAAAAAAGCAGCTACGAAGAAGAAAGCAGTAGCTAAGAAAAAAGTGTCAGGTCGTGGTGCTGCTCTTACTGAAAAGCAACGCGAAGTGAGAGCTGCGAAGCTAGCAAAGCAACAGATTCAACGAGCTAAGGTTCGGCGTCAGACAACTTATAAGAAGGCTCTTGCTGCATTTATCAAGAAGTTTGATAAAGACTACGAGAAGATGTTGAAGGACACCGAGAGAGCTAAGCTACAGAAATCACGTGCCCGTGCAAAAGCTAGAAAGGCTGCTGCAAGAGCAAAAAAAGATAGTTAGTTTATTATAAATATAAGCCTGTTTGTTTAAATAGATAGACTTATTTATGATAGATGCTCGACAAAAACCCGTTTGAAAGCGGGTTTTTTTATGGCGCGAGATTACATATTCTACCTGTAATTCCTCTTTATCAGTTTTGGTTTCATGAAATAGAATAAGCTGATAATCATTAAAAGGTCAGTATAAATATTGTGGCAGTGACAACTACTCGGAAGAAACGAAAATCGACACGCAAAAAATTGGGTGGTTCTCGTCGTTTTCGTAAAAGAAAAACGACTGCGAGGAAGAAAAAATCCAAGCGTTGGGGGAAGGGGTGGATCCTTCACTTGTTAGTCATAGGCGTGCTTTTTGTCTCGGCTTGGATCTTATGGTTAGATTATTCAATTCAACAGAAATTTGATGGGCATCGATGGGCATTACCTGCTCGAGTATTTGCGAGGCCGCTTGAACTCTTCCCAACGAAACAAATCTCACTGCAAGATGTAGAGAGTGAATTAAAGATTCTGGGCTATCGTCGAGTTTTGTCTCCTAAGGCTCAGGGAGAGTTTTCTGCTAATGAGCAGGTCATTAATGTACATACTCGAGGGTTTTCGTTTAGTGATGGCAAAGAGCCAAAACAGAAAATTTCCTTACAGTTCTCTGACTCAGAAATTCTTTCAATTAAGCGTATCGAGGATAAGCACTCGGTTGTTTTAGCTAGAATTGAACCCGTTGAGATTGCGAAAATATATCCGGCACATCACGAAGATAGAGTGATTGTTAAGCTTGAAGATGTTCCGCCACTTTTAGTTAAAACGCTTTTAGCAACAGAAGATCGACGATTTTATGAGCATCATGGGATAGATCCGAGGGGAATTGCGCGTGCTATTTTGACAAACATCAAAGCCATGAGAATAAAACAAGGGGCGAGTACCCTTACTCAGCAATTGATCAAAAATCTTTTTCTTACAAATGAAAGAAGCTTCTGGCGAAAAATAAATGAACAGATCATGGCTGTACTGCTTGAATACCGTTATGAAAAAAACGAAATCCTAGCAGCTTACTTAAATGAAGTGTTTTTAGGACAGGACAATCAGCGTGCGATACATGGATTTGGTTTGGCGGCGGAATATTATTTTTCTGCACCATTAACGGAGTTACGTGTTGAACAGTTGGCATTATTGGTAGGAATGGTTAAGGGGCCGTCTCATTACGAACCGCGTCGCCATCCTGAAAGAGCAATAAAACGGCGTAATATTGTCCTTAATAGTCTTACTAAACTCGGTGTGTTAGAAGCAAGTGTCAGCCAGCATGCGATTGAAGCAGGGCTTGGTGTTACGCCGCGTAGGTCATTAAGTCGGTCACGCTATCCGGCATTTACTGAGTTGGTTAGAAAACAGTTAGTAGAAAATTACGATGACGAAGATTTACGTAGTGCAGGCTTGCGAATTTTTACAACGCTTGATCCTATATTGCAAGATAAAGCGGAACGAATACTTAAAGATAAACTTGCGCACTTGGAAACGTATAAAAATTTAGAACGAGGAAAACTTCAAGGGGCGATAATTATTACGGATGTAAATAGTGGTGAAATACAAGCGGTAGTCGGTGGACGTGATAAAAATACGTTGGGAAGTAATAGGGCGATTACGGCATCCCGCCATGTAGGTTCACTTATTAAGCCCATTATTTATTTACAGGCATTGGAAACCGGGAGTACATTAGCTACCTTGATTAAAGATGAAGAAATTGTTTGGGAAACAAAAAATCAAAAAGCATGGCGTCCTGAAAATTACGATAAAATTTTCCATGGTGATGTGCTGCTGATCACAGCTTTGGAACATTCATATAATGCTGCTACGGTTTGGTTGGGTAGGCAAATTGGGCTTGCATCGGTAGTTGATCGTTTGAAATCTTTGGGGTTAGAAAGATCAGTACAGGCATTTCCTTCTTTACTCTTGGGTGCTGTCGAACTGTCGCCATTAGATATCAGTCGGGTTTATCAGACCATCGCAAATGATGGCTTTAGTATCAGACCAAGAACGATCCGCTCCGTTCTTACACAAAACAACCTACCTTTGCAACGTTATGAATTAAAAATTGAACGAGCGATTAAAGCTGAGCCGGCTTACTTGTTAAAATATGCGATGACAGAAATTGTCCGTGAAGGAACGGCAAAATATGCTGCGGAAAAACTGACAACTAGTTTACCGCTGGCAGGGAAGACAGGTACGACAGGTGAGCTAAGGGATAGTTGGTTTGCTGGTTTTGATGAAAGTACGTTAAGTGTTGTTTGGTTAGGGCGAGATGATAATAAGTCATCAGGATTGACAGGCTCCTCAGGAGCATTACGAGTCTGGACTGACTTGATGAAATCTATACCCGTGACTCCTATCGATTTGACAGCACCCGAAAATATCGAATGGTATTGGGTGCATCAACAATCGGGTAAACTGACGGAAAAGGAATGTACCGGTGCTACGCCTTTACCGTTTATAAAGGGAACCGCTGTTGCAGCTTATGAAAGCTGTAGTAGAACAGTGGATAAAGTTAACCCAAGTAGTAAGAAGGGATCGTGGTCAGAAAATATATTTGATGGGTGGTTAAATTGAGAATTATATTTTTATTTAGGAGTGCTGTTCTATGCTGTGTAATTCTATCGGTATCTTGTACTTCATTTCAAGCAACGAAACAAAAACCGGCAAGTAAAGCACAGCCTCCTCAAACTGCTGAACCTCCAGTCAAAGCAACACAGCAAGAAACTTCCCCGACTGTAGGCGCATCAGCCTTAGAATTATTAGAAGTTGCTAGACAGCAAGCTGAAGCAGGTCAAGGTGAACAAGCAGCAGCGACTTTGGAAAGAGCTATTAAGATAGAACCGAACAACCCATGGTTATGGCATCGTCTTGCTGTATTAAGAATGCAACAAAAGAAATGGTCTCAATCAGTAGAGTTAGCAAACCGTTCCATTGCTCTATCAAAAGGGAATAACCGATTAATTGGTGGTAATTGGTTAGTTATTTCCTTAGCTCTTGAAGGAGCGGGTAATCATGTTGCTGCAGGTAAAGCTAAAAGAAATTCTAATGTTTATCTTGGTAAGGAATAAGTAGGTATTGATTCGGGAAATATGACGTGTATTGAAATATAAAATGTAGAGCTAGTCATGGTTATTATTGGCCTAGTGTTTTGTCTTTTAAGCTATATGCAAAGGCAATCACTTCGGCAACAGCAACGTACAAGGCTTCTGGGATTTGATCGCCAAGCTCAACGGTTGCTAACAACTCAATCAGCTCAGGTTCTTCTTTTATCGGGATATCATTTTCAGCAGCGAGGCTGAGGATCTGTTCTGCGACTAAGCCTTTACCTTTTGCAGTGACACGAGGTGCTGACTGTTCATCATAATTAAGTGCAATGGCAATATCAGCTTTCATATTTGTATGTCTATTAACTCGTTGTAGTTTGTTTGAGTATCCTGATCGGGTTCAGGTTTTCCCTTATAACATTTGATTTCTGGATCAATAAATTTCACATCGACTAGTCTATCTTTTAAAAGATCTAAATTATTTTGAATCAGTGAGAAGGTTGATTCTTCTTCAGCCCAAAGACTGGCTTGAATTTGTTCACCACCGAGCATAAGTTTTGCGTGAATGGGCCCCAGCCCATTAAGATCGAATGATAGCTTTATTGACCATCGTTTATTTGATTCAGCCCCATTTTTTTGTGTATCTTCATCTTTCACTTTCAGCGAAAATATATCTATTTTTTCATTTTCTTTTATGGGAAGCTCTAATAAAAATGCTTGGTTATTTTGCTCTTGGTTTGGTAAAGAGTTGAGTTGATTTAGCTGGATTCTAGCTAACGCAGATTCAACATGACGCTGTAAATCTGGTAAGGCCTTGCTGTCAGCCAATAGAGATAATAGTTGGTTTTTATCGATGTTTGGTTTTTGTTGAAAATTCTCATTTGAAAGTTGTGTGGCCAAACGTAATAATCTAGCTTTCAGATCACCTTCGATACCGTTAGATAATTTAGAATTTGCTAGCCTATTTAAATTAGCCTCAAGAAAGCTGCCACTCTCCGCTAGCGCTTTCTTAACCCCTTCAGGGTTCAGCATGTCCATTCTAGAACTGAGACCTGCATGCAGAGTCTGGATGGCTTGATGGATAACTTGAGGTAAGCGTTGATCAGTAGAGTTTAGCTGGTTTAAATTAGAAAAAAAAACTGACAAGGGAGCTTGTTTGGGGATCACTTGTCTGAGTGCGGCCATGCTTGTTTCTTTGTTAATTTTGGTAGTGTCTATTAACTGTAATAAAGGCTGTGAAGTGGTTTTGACTACCTTCAACTGAACTTCTGCGCCCACTGGCAGCCTGGTGATTGAGCTAGCATTTGAATTAACTTGGGCCGTCAGTTTTGCGTCACCAATTTTTAATAACAAGCTGCCATTTGTGAGTTGTTGAAGAACGTTACCTTTTATAATCTGTCCTGTAACCCATGTTTTAATGGAGGATTGGGGGTTTTCCTGAGCCTGTGCTTGAGTTTTTACTGAATTTTGTGCAGCTGAACCATCAGAACTTATCTGGCTAGTTGGTGCTATCTTTGATGGGCTAATCATAGGCTATTTATCGGCTGATTGGCATAATACTTGATTGCTAAATTAGCATGAGAAATGAATATGAATGAGAGTAACAAGTGGTTTGTAAAGCGAGCTGATCAGGTTCAAGGGCCTTTTACACTCAAAATTCTCGTAAAATTGGCCAAACTTGGACGCTTAAAACCCTCTGATCAGTTGAGTGATAATAAAGAGAGTTGGCGAAAAGCGGCTCACTTTTCTACGATTTTCCCAACTGAAGAGTCGGAGCTATTACTTAAAGATGAGGAACGAAGTGGTTTAGACCGTCGTGACGAGGCTAATGCAGAACAAGGCACATCAGATAATATGATGGAGCGTCAAAGTGTTGATCGTCGCTCAGAAGAAGCTGTTGAAGACATCGCGCGAAGGAAAGGCCGAACACGATTGTTAGAAGCGATTAAGAGTAGTCATAAAGAGGATCATTTTCCACTAATAGCAATACTCGCTTCAGTTATCTTTATTGTCATCTTCGCGGTTGTTTTTACACCTTCTGAAGATGAGGTGTTGATTGATTGTAATACAGCGGCAAAACCTGAAGTTATATGGGATAACTGTAACTTAAGTAATTTAAATTTCATTAATAAAGATCTCTCTAAAGCTTCGATAAAGAATGCCATTTTATCGGGTGGAAAATTTGATCAAGCTAGATTAGTTAAAGCCGATTTTTCATTTTCTGATCTGAATAAAGCCAGTTTTAATAATGCTAATCTTAACAATGCTATTTTGATTGGTGTCGATCTTCAATCTGCAAATCTAAATTCAGCTTCATTACGAGACACTAATCTTAGCTACGCGGATTTACGTGGCGCGAAGTTGAAAAATGCGGATTTAACTCACACGATTTTCGATAAAACAATTTGGGTCGATGGTGAAATTTGTGCTGCAGGCTCTGTGGGTCGATGCGTGAAAGAATGATGTAGTTTCATCAACATTAAAGACATTTCTGAATTTGCCGAAATAATGGTTACGATTTAACCAATACGGAGTGCCCCTCAAGGCAACGAACAAGGAAATGTACGTTAAGTATTTTAAATTTAAAGGAAAACCTTTTGGAATCAATCCTGATCCAAAGTTTTTTTTCAACAGCAAAACTCATAAGCGAGCACTGTCTTGTCTTGGTTATGGCTTAGGTCAAGGACAAGGTTTTGTCATCATTACAGGTGATTCGGGAACCGGTAAAACAACGTTGATGTCTGCATTAAGCCACATGCTTGCAAACACTAATATTATTACTGCAAGCATCATAAATACCCAGTTGCAAGACGATGAGATGTTACGTTATGTGGCTGCAGAACTTGGTTTGCCTTTTGAGGGAGTGAGCAAGGTTAGCCTTTTAAAATCAATCGAAGTCTTTTTTTCTAAATGTCTCAGCAATAATAATCGTGTAATTATTATTATTGACGAATCTCAGAATATTTCCGATTCAGCGATAGAAGAGTTGCGAATGTTAATGAACTTGGTTAAGGGGAATGAAGCTGTTTTGCAGTTTGTTTTATTTGGACAGAACTCATTAAAGCAACATTTACTTTCTGATTTATTTGAATCAATTCGACAAAGAACAGTGGCATCGTACGAGCTTACTAACCTTGGTGAGGCAGAAACTAAGGCTTATATAACATTGAGGCTCAGAGCCGTTGGTTGGGTTGGTGATCCTGAAATTTCACCAGGAGCATATCTTGCTATTTATGAGAGCTCTGAAGGGATACCTGCTAAGATTAATATGATTTGTGGAAAGCTTCTTCAGGCTGCGAGTGTTAAAGGATCGCACTTGATTATTGAAGAAGATGTGCAAAATATTGATCGAGAAATGAATCATAATTTTTCAGATTATGCTTTTTCTGGATCATTAGTGGAAGGTGTTGTCGATGCGATAATGGGACAACGTATGAAGAAACTGGCTGATCGTAAGTCAGTAAGCAAAGAATCATCTGAGATGAGGAGTGAACCTACTCACTCTGTTGATAAAGTTAAACCTGATAGCGATGAGACATCCTCAGTTGAAATTGTAGATGTCGAATCAAAGCTAACAGAGACTTCTCTGGAGAGTGCTTCTCAAAAAATGAAACCTGCGTCAGATAAGATATCTGAACTTGAGATACCAGAAGCTATCGCGCCAGAAACCACACAAGATCTTGTGTTTGAAACACATGAAATAACAGAACTTGAGTTGTCAGAGACTCTCGAACTCACTGCACCTGAGTTACTTGTGCTAGATGAGACAATTGGGTGTGTAGAAGAAGAAACTTTACGTTCAGATGTTGACGAAATTGTTATAACTGAACTAGGTGATCCAACGGCACAGGAGATGGGTGAAACATTTGAGATTGAACAGAACTCACTGGACGATGATGTTGGGTTAACTGATGTCCAAATCCCAATCCCGGAGGCTATGGATAACCCCGAATCGATTATCATATCTGAAGCAGATACATTAAACCTTGGTGCGATAGAAGCTATTGAGCACGAAGGAACGTTTTCTGTTGATACAGACGATCTATCTGATGAAAGGTTTGAGTTTGTTGCAGCAGACTCTTTTGATATGGAAGAGTTAGAGTCCATCGTGGCATCTGATGCAGATACACTGGAGTTAGAGTCAGCAGAACTTCTTCAAGATGAAATTTCTATCCAAAAAACAATCGAGTCATTAGAAGTCCCTGCGGTTGATGATTTAGAACTTATCGGCCTTGATGAGAGTGAAGATAGCAGTGATACGATTCCTATGATCTCTGAACAAGTTTCTTCTGAGCAAGCTTTTATGGAGACAAGCGAACTGCATGACTCAGGCGAAGTTGATACTGAAATACAAGAGTGGTTACAGAAGAAAAAAGAAAGTGTGAACGGCTCTGAACGAATAAATAGGGTTAATCAAACGGGTGAAATATCGGTAAATGATTTTGAGAGTACTTTAGAAGATCACAAATAATATTTTTTTATAAAAACTAGCTTGAGAGTTTTCTAATATTTCAGTATTGTCATTAAAAATAATATTCTGGAGTTTAAAGAATGACAGTCAAAAAGCCGAAGTTAGGCTTCCTTGGCATAGGTTTGATGGGAGAACCTATGACACTACGATTACTCGATGCAGGCTATCAGGTCACAGTTTGGAATCGTTCCTCAGAAAAATTATCGACCATTTTAGGTAAAGGTGCCATCCAAGCAGATACTCCACGACATGTCGCAGAGCAAGTAGATATCATTATGTTGTCATTAGCGGATACTGTTGCTGTAGAGCAAGTTGTTTTTGCCGCTGATGGTATTTCTGAAGCTAATGGAGAAGGAAAACTGTTAGTTGACTTATCGAGTATCGAACCCGAAGCAACACGGCAGTTTGCGCTGAACTTAAAAGAGAAGTCTGGAATGGAATGGTTAGACTCCCCCGTGTCAGGAGGTGTTGTTGGTGCGGAGCAGGGAACACTCGCGGTCATGGCTGGTGGCAGTAAAACAAACTTTGATCGGATGCTCACCATTATGCAAACACTCTCGCAACGTTTCACTCATATGGGAGATGTTGGGGCTGGACAGATTACCAAAGTCTGCAACCAAATGATCGTCAGTTGTAATGCCTTAGTCATTGCTGAGGTGATGGCTTTAGCTAAGAAAGCAGGTATCGAAGTAGAAAAAATTCCAGGAGCCCTTGCGGGAGGTTTTGCCGACTCAAAACCGTTACAAATCCTTGGCCCTCAAATGGCAACAAATTCTTTTGAACCAATAAAATGGCATGTACGAACCTTGTTAAAAGACCTTGATACAGCTGTTTTATTATCCAAAAATGAGTCTAGTGCAGCGCCTATGACTGCCTTGGCAGCACAATTAATGCGGCAACATGGAAGCAATGGCTATTTAGAAAAAGATCCGGCAACACTTGTAAAATTGTATTGACAATAATCATATGAAAAGAGGGAGTAAGCATGCTTAAATTTAGTGCAAACATTTCATTATTATTTACTGAACATCCAATTTTAGAACGCTTTCAAGCAGCAGCAGACTGTGGTTTTAAGGCGGTAGAAATCCAGTTTCCTTATGACGAAGATGCAAAGCTGATAAAATCTGCTGCAGATTCGGCCGGTGTCGAAATTGTCCTAATCAATGTACCCGCAGGCGACCTTATGCAAGGTGGTAAAGGCTTAGCGGGTATGCCAGGAAAAGAAAAAGAATATCAACAGGCGCTGGATCTTTGTGTGCAATACGCCGAAATCATAAAGCCACGTTGTATTAATGTGTTAGCCGGCCGTGAGGAAAATTCTGATTTGCATTATGACTGCCATCGAACTTTTATTGCAAACCTTAGACACACGGCTGAAGTGTTAGATCAAATGGGTATTACTACGGTCTTTGAGGCTGTTAATCTACATGATACACCGAGCTTTTTGGTACACAATCTTCGTGAGCAGATCGAGATATTAGAAGAAGTTCAGCATCCCAATGTCATGCTGCAATATGATATCTATCATATGCATAGAATGGGTGAACATATCTGTGAAAATATTTTTGAGCATGGTCATATCATTGGCCATATTCAGTTTGCAGATGCGCCAGGTAGAGCCGAACCAGGTACAGGGGAAATAGATTTTACTGCCGCTTTTAAGGCGATTGAAGATTCAGCATTTAACGGCTGGGTTGGCGCTGAATATAATCCAACGGCTGGGACAGAAGATAGTCTAGGCTGGTTATAATTCTTTATTCATTCCAAGCGGCTTCTGGTAGATCCATACTGAAGACAGCAGGTCTGTCAAAGGCATTAATACGAAGCATCAGCCCACCACCAAAATCGTCAAAGTCAGGTGATTGAGTGACGTTTAAGAAAGCGCCAACCTGTATCCAAGGGTTAACTCGATACACAGCGGAGAGTTGGCTGTCGAAAGCTACACCATGGCTGTCGTCGCCATTCAAAAGCGGCCCAGTCTGAACTAAAGGGAAGGCGAAGGCATTGTCTTCAGATGAAGATTGATAACCTAGTGAGGCTCGACCTTTGATAATGTATTGTTTGGCTTCTTCTGTTTGAAAATTTATTTCACCGCCCAGTTTATGAAAGGCGTCTGGGCTGAAATATCCACCATGACCATAGGTAAAGAAACTGCGGTTTTCATCGAAATGCTCAAAGCGATAAGCTGGACCTATTGTTAGATATTTAAAACCATTACGAGCAATGTTATAACCCAGAGAAGCCCAAAGTGCATAGTGATCATTATCGGCAACCTCATGGCCATCTAGATTACCGAAGAGAGCTCCTGAGGTTAAAGTCCATGAGTTAAGAATTTGCTGGTGTAAATCGAACTGAATTCCTGTATCAACGACTCGTCCCCACTTGTTGCCTGAAACAGGATCAACAATTCCCGAAGTGGATAAGATTGACTCTTGTTTATTTTTTCTAAAAAGCTTCAGGTTATATTTATTTTCGCCATTCTGACCTCGCTGCCAGTCAATGCCAAGATCACCCGTAAGCACACCGCCCAACTCACCACCCAATGGTGTTGTCCCGATAGAAAAATGTGGTGATATATCAGTCTCATAACGGTAACTCAAAGTTGGTTCAATCAACAAAGATTCTTTATCGGTAGTTTCGAAAACAAAACTATTTACCAGTTGATCTGCATTGCTACCTAATCGAGCATTGTTAGCGACAGCTCCACTATCGAGATTAAAAAAATCAAGACTTACATGGAAATGATGTCTTTTTATAAATGCTCGCCCTGCTAATTCCATACCGATAATATCCAGTTGTCCAAGGCCTTCTGAACCACTCCGGTGACGAGCATACGGCGTTAAAGAAATGGCAGCAGTATCTATGTTTTTTAATAACGGTAAGGTTGAAACGCGGGTGTGCTCCGCTAGAACAAACTGATCTTTATAGTAATATTGTTGTGCATGATGGTCAGCAAGGTTATCTAATAGAGGTCCGCCTATTTCATTGGCTAGCACCTCTAGTTGTTGTTCTTTATCTAGTGCTAAGAGGCTTGTTGCTAAGCCATCGGCACTTTGTTTATCCGGATGGTTTCTGTAGAGTTTTTCAAAGTCTTTTGCAGCAGCTTCTCTATCGCCTAATTGATATCTATTCCAAGCGATCAATTTATCGGCTTCTAGGCTAGGTTTAAGTGCGGCACTTTGCTCAGCCAGAGTAAGGCTCTGTGTATAGTTTTGTAATTCGTATTCATGAGCTGCGCGTTCGAGTAACAGATCACTGTGTAATAAAGTAATTTCGTTAGACTTTTCTTGCCATTGTGATGTGAGTTTCTCAGCTTCTTCAGGTTTACCTAGATTTTGTTTTACTAGTGCTAAGCCATAGGCATTATCTGCGGAAGGACTCCATGCTAAAGCACGCTCAAACCAGAATAATGCTGAGCCAAGATCACCTTTTTCTAAGTAAGCCCAACCAGCAGCCCCCGCCATTTCTCCATCTTCAAGTTGGATAATTCTGTCAGCAATTCGTATGATTTTTAATTCGACGGAACGAAAGTTTTTTTCTTTTAACGCTACGCCTATCCAACTCTTATAAAATAAATAATATAAGTCAGAAATTTCGTCTCGAACATTCGGCTGGTTCGAAGGAATTCGGGTTGAACTTAAAAATGATAAAGGGCCACAATCCTCAGCACCAAGAGCTCGTACTTTTTCATACTCTCGAATTTCGATTGAGCTTAGTAGTAAACCACGTGCACTATCGATTTCCGCTTGCTGCCGGTAAAGTAATTCAAAACGATCTGCTGCGAGTTCGGCCTCAGATAAATTATAGAGGCTCCAGGCTTCAAAGGTTTGCAATGATCGTTTGGTATCTTTTTTAATTGAGGTCGAAGCTCTCTTTAGTGCGACTTGTGCGGTTTTTAAGCTGCCTGAGTAGTCATTGCGATTGTATTTTTTAACGGTTCTTTCTAAGGCGATCTGACTGGCTGTTTTTCTTGGAGCAGCTGGTGCCGTAAATTGCACTGTCGGTGCAGCGAATAAGGTTGTCATACGAGGTTCTTGATCCTGCCATTGCAGGATAATTTCTTTTGATTGTTCAAAATTTTGGGAGTCGCGTAAGGCTAGTGCAAGGCCGTAGGCGGTTTCTTTTTCAGGTTGCCACTTCAGTGCATGGCTAAACCAATTCTTCGCTAGGAGAGGTTGTTTTCGTTGGATTTCCCACCAACCTAACAAGCGTGCCATTGTTGTATCTTTGCGAGCAATGATTGGCTCTTGTAGATATTTAGCTGGAGCTTCTGCTTCTCTATATTGCTTTCTATCCCAGGCATCTGTGAACCAACCACTGAAAAAATCATAACGAAACTGATCGAGTTTTCTTTCTTCAAAATTGCTGTGTGAATGCGCTGATTCAAGCTCGATTAGCGCACGAGTTGAACGATAAGTTAACTGTGTTGAAGCACGTTGAAGTGTGATCAGCCGGTGTTCAGAAGTAGGGCAGTTTGCAATAATATTTTGGTAATAAGAAAATAATTTCTGTTTTTCACCAACAGTATCTAGTGCATTACCGGCAGACCACATGTGATCGATATCAGTACAGGTAAATGATGCGGGATAGTCTTTTTCGTATTGCAGTATTAATGCATGGTTATTATCTGAAATTGCTTGGTTAATTTCACCATGGATCTTAGCCGCCATAAGATCAGCTGGTGGTTGCCAGTCAGGATAAGTGTTTTCAAACCGCTTGATCATTTTATTTAATTGATCATATTTTTTATCGGATAAAAGACGCCATAAACTGCGTTCATCAATATTGTTACCTTCCTGTTTGAGCGGTATAGGTTCTATCCCAGGATAGCTAATATTGTCATATTTTGATGCTTCATAATCGCGTAGAGATTTTTCTTCATCAGCGAAAGCATTTTGTGTTATTGATAAAAGGACGAGGCTACTGACTAATAGCAGTGCGCTCGAGGATTGATGATTAGTTTTTTGTTTCATGGTGTTGCGTTTCTTCGATTGCTTGACGGGTTAGCATGACTAGCGAAGCGCTGTAATAGTCTTGATCTTCTGTCACATGAGGTTCTGTCGTTTTCAGCTCGCCATCAGTTTGGGCGGCATTGGCGAGAGCTATAATACCGGTGAAACCCTCTGAAGCTTGATATGGAGCGACACTATCATCTTCTAAATTGATCCATGCCGGTGTTGATTGCAAACGTGAAAAATGGTCAGATAAATTTTTGTAAGGTTCTAGTAACTTTTGTTCAGAGATATCCGCCCAAAACAACGCTAATGGCACGCGGATCGCATCATAGCTAAAGCGTGGAGGGAAGTCCTCACTCAACTCTACTTGGCCAGAAGGGGAGAGAACGATCCAGTCGGACGGTAGTTCCCATTGGCCAAATCGTGTTTTATTGATCAGATCGATACCACTGTTATGTAATTCATCCCAAGTTGGGCTTGGGTCAATTTGTGCGAATTCTTTAAAGGCAGGGAATATCCAGTAAGACAAGTTTAGTAATAAGTGCTCGTCTTTTTCAAAACCTTCACTGCCGGGTAAGAGTACCGTCATTCCGGCATGTCTACGTGTCATGAACTCTCGTGTGTGTTTGACGATAGTGATAGCAGTGTTCGTATATTCAGATTTTCCCCATTTTCGACCGGCTCTTGTTAGTGCCCATGCAATGTATAGATCGCCATCAGTTGCGTTATTAAGATCAGAGATGGGTCGGGTAGTATTATGTGCATTCCAACACCAAGCAAAGAGAGGATCTTGACGGATTTGTAAATTCTCTTTTGTCCAATGCCAGATCGTATCGAATGCTGCTTGATCATTGTTTTTCACTGCAAACAACATTCCCCAACCTTGTCCCTCAGAATGGGAGTTGTTGTTATTTCCGGTATCTATGACACGGCCATCTGCGGTGACAAACATGCGTTTGTAGAGCTGCCAGTCGGAACTCAAATGTTGGTCAGCTTTCTCCACGTCATTGGTTTGAACATATTGTTCAAACTGGACGAGGAGCAAGCTGATAATACCGACGATGGCAGCAATCAACAGATAACTCCTATATCTAGTCCTCAATGCGGATATCAGATCCATGTCGTCTTACAAATCGTCTATTTAATAAGACTCGTGTTAACCATGCGAGCAAGAAGATCAGGACGAATACACCCGCTATCCACCACCAAGGGTTATCAGAAATACGGAAGCGCATTTTGTCACGTACGCCTGCATCACCCAGATAGAACTTACTTGCTATCTCTTGAGTGTTCATCGAAGCAGTTTCATTGGTCCAGAGCGCAACATCACCCGATAAGTTAGACCAAAGCGTAGGTTGTACAAGTGCTTCCATATAATGGTGTAATTTTTCGCCAGTTTCAGCGGTGAAGACAGTCACTGATCGTTCTGCATCAAACGGAGATTGAAAAGCCATTGCAACACCATGTGCTTGCGGGCGAATGTTTTGTTGTATACGAGCTTTAAATGGCTGAGAAGGTTTTTTATCTTTTCCGCGACTCAATACTTCTGATATGTTTTCAAAGAGGCCGTGAGGCTCTTTTTCACCTTCCAGTTGCTCAGAGACGGGGTAAGGATAATTACTGGCGCCATTTAATTGGATGGGAGCAGATGCCATAAGTTTTGCATCGAGGCTATCGAATGGCGCAACGACAATAATCTCACGATCATCTTCTGGAATTGTAAACTGAAAATCAGCATCGACAACCGGTCCGTCGGCAACCTGTGCTAGTTTTGCCATGAGAGTCCACGTTGCAGCGATGGTTTCGTGATCGTTAGATAAAACGGCAATAGTCATAGGTTCTGGTTTACCATTTCGACGATATGGAAAAGCTGTGCTAGAGAGCAGGCTCATATCAGGAAGACCGACATACGTTGTCGCGAATGGAAACTTGATTATTGATGTGCCATAGACCGTGAACTGTAAATTTCGATCATTAATCGCAATACACTCTCCACCAACACTCGAAATCATCGAAGGTTCAAAGAGGATTCTGTTGCGGCCAGGTTTAAATGCACGTAACGGTATTTTTATATCGTAGCCCTTGAAGACCGCGCCATTAGAATTTTTTAAGGCAATAACGCGTTCGAAAGCATCATTAAGTTTGATGTTTAAAACAGAATCGTCACGAATTCTAGCGCCATAAGAAAAATCTAAAAGTAAATTTACATTTGCATCTTCAGCGGCATAAAAATCGGCAGGAAGATCGAAAATCATTTCAAACTCATGATAGCCAGCACCTTCAACGGTGGTTGTTTTTAGACCAAGTTCTTCTAATGTATAGGAGCGATCCGTTTTCACAAATCGTTTACGACCAAATCTTGAGTGAGCTGGAATATCAACCGATTTAATTAATGATGCGCGCGCGTCAGTATATGGGAAATTAGAGAAGTTTAACGCAATTGCTGCACGCTTTACTTCTTCAGGAGTTGTTCCTGAAACGACTAATACAAAGTACTGGGGGTTAGATGTTAGAGGGAAGATACCAATATATGCATCTTTAATTTCAGCGATAGCTTCCGTTGAAAGGTAAGGCGTTAGCTCATCGCGAGTTCCAAACAGAACATTATCGGAACCGGATAAGTTTGTTTGATCTAAGCCTGAAAGCGAGTCAACGGTTGTCGTTTGATCAGTCGAGTTTAGGTAAGTCGTTGCTTTTTTTGCTGTTATACTTTCAAACAGAGGTGAACGATAAGAATGGTGTAAACCAATGCTTTCAGCTATTAAGGCACCGATAGCTATGTGATTCTCGTTATGCTGCTCGGGCATTAAGAACCGATAACTTTGAGGGTTTCCGATAGCAGGACCCATGACTTGTTCAAGTTGTGAGAGCATTACATCGACAGTTTGTAATTCACCCGTCAGTGTTAGCTCAGAATTGAAAGTATCGATTTCTGTCCATAATTCTGGTGCAGCGGGATCTTCGCATTCCAGCGTGTAATGTTGGGCAACCCAAATGGTGAGGTTATTGAAGCCTGATGTTATTAGCTCTGCAGGGAGATCTATAGCCACTTCAACCTGAGGTTGATCAGTACGTAAAGGCAGTTGCGCCACAGTAATGTCATTAAGCTTAACTCGTAATTGAGAACGTTCTTGAAGCAATGAAATAGAGTTAGTGAACTTTAGCTTTAACTCGGCTTCGGTAACGCTAATTCGGTTTGATACTGGAAAATAGATAGCATGTTGGTCGTTCGATTTACGCAACACAATTGGTTTTGGTGTGGGCATAAAGTCCATTAATGGATAATTAAATGATCGTATATTGTCGCTGGTTTCCTCCTCTTCCTTTAGCGTACCTGAGAATGGAGCAGTGTCGGAAGGTAATAAACCTGACCCTTCGACTTGTTCTGGCGAAATAGGTGTTTGTTCCTCCGCAGAGATCGGCTGAGATATCACAAATAAGCTAAAAGCTATATTTAGACAAACAGTTTTGAAAGTTGAGGTTTGAGTTAAATTCATTGGTTTCATTCTCATTTCTCTCCTCAGCTAGAGGAATATTGTATTAGTGTGATATTTAAATAGAAAATCATGGTTGTTATGTTTTTTCGGGTTGATTAGAAAATGGTTTTTTCAGTAATAACCATAAGTTATCAACAAGGTATTTCATGTGCATTTTGGAATGTTTTAGCCCCCAATACACTAACAAGAAAATGGCTTCAATCTTGCCCACTTCTTCAGGACGATGTTCCCAGTATTTGACCCATCGGTCACTATCGCCATGAACGAATCCTACAACCTCAGCTTTTTGTTCTGCATTAGATGAGACGAATTCGAGACCAAGATGCTTGCCATCCTCTTCAGATTTTACCGACTTAATTTCAACGGTGAATTCACTGATTTTTTGTAAAGCTTTGTTTTCTATAATGAGTGTTCCAATCGTCCCTGGGATTAACATTCGATTCAACGAGTTATTGATAGAAACAGAGACACCACCAGTAGAGATGTTGTCGACAACACATAGAATTGATGATTTATGAATCTTCAAAGTGGCTGTTTCATGAGTATCTATTCTCGGCTTTGCTCGACGTTGGCGGAGTTCGGCCAAAACACCGAATGAAGCCAACATGAGGAGTAAATTGATCACATGCCAAAATGCAACTAATAAAACGAGTGTCTGTTCCTCTGGGTAACTCACAAATCGATAAATCCCAAAAATAAGAGCGATAATTTGAATAACAAAGAAATAGTAGAAAGGTGTTGCTAAAGGAGAAATAAAATCCTCATCAAGGTGTACACCTTTAGGTGTTACTACAAATTTTGGAGCACGCGGATTTGAGATCGTTTTGATTAATCCTTGCAAACTGAAAATAGATTGCAGTGTTTCATAAAGTAACGATACAAACGGCCACCGTACACGACGGAACAGGAAGCTGGAAAGTTGTAATGATGCCCAATAATGCGGCAATGTATAGGCGATAATTTCAATGGTGCTGGCATGATAGATTTGCAAACCAAACAATAGATACATCATTGGAGCGACGAAGAAAATAACGCGAGCAAAAGGAAAAAACCAATATAAGCAATTAGAGAGGTAACAGATTCTTTGTGAGAAGGTTAGTCCTGGTCGAAAGAATGGATTCTTGAGTAACATGATCTGAACCATGCCTGTTCCCCAACGGAGCCTTTGCGTAATAAAAGCGGTAAAACTTTCAGGGGAAAGACCTGAAATAAGTGGATGACTAACGTAAAGGCTATTGAACCCTTTACTGTGTAAGTCTAGTGCAGTTTCTGCATCTTCGGTAACGGATGTGGTTGAAAATCCACCTATCTCATCAAGGCAGGTTCTTCTTAGTACTGCGGCAGAACCCGCGAAAAGTGAGCCGTTCCAGTAATCCAAACCTTTCTGCATGAGTCGATAAAAAACTTCGTTCTCACTAGGCATACGCGTAAAGACTTCGAGATTTTTTTCAACTGGATCCGGATTGATAAAAAAGTGAGGTGTTTGCACAAGAAAAAGTTTTGGATCACGCTGAAAATGACCAACGGTTTTCTCTAAAAAATCGGCAGCAGGCACATGATCAGAATCGAGAATTACTACTAAGTCGCCATTAGTTTGAGAGAGGGCCGCATTAATATTGCCGGCTTTATGATTGTCGTTGTTGTCTCTGGTTAGATAGCTGACATCTAATTCTTCGCAAAGCTTTTTCATACTCATACTACGAATACGGGCGGTGATCGCTATTTCAGGATCTTCATTCTCAAGCTTATCTCGAGTACCACCATCATCCAATAGGTAGACAGAAACATGTTGTGGTTGTAAGTATCGAACTTGTTGAGCTGCCTGCAAAGTGACTTCAAGCATTTCATAAGATTCGTTGAAAGTTGTAATGAAGATATCAACTGTCGGTAATTTTTTAGGATCTTTATTGATCGGAACGATGGGTCGATTGATAGGCTCAATACAAACAAACATACCGAGTAAGCCAAGAATTACGGCAAACAGTTCAGCAATGTACAACAGCATCATTGGAATGAAATCGAGCGGGTCACCCCAGCTTAAGGTGTCAAATGTGCGCCATGATATATAACGTAGGCTCAGAAAGCCGATGACGCCTAAGTAAACGACTCGCATGAAGCCATGTTCGCATCGCTTGCGAGCTAAAATAAGAAAAGCAATCAGGCAACCAGCAAGCCAAAATTGTGCAGAGACATCCACGACTAAACCGGCTGCTATGAGCAAGCCAAGTAGTATGAAAATCCATAGAAATGTTAGCCCGGCCATCCCCTTATTCTTAGGGGTTTCAGGCGCGACAGTTTCTGACACAGACATCAAATCCCCCCATGGTTATGATGTGTTTAAGAATGTATTCACGTGAACGACACAGTCTATAACATTCTTGCTTAACTGTCATTTTGCCTACCGATAAACTCGTGTATTCTGTGTAATGATCGAAGCAAAATTCTCTATAGAAACCATTCTTAAAGTTATCCTTTAAGAGTGATTAATTATAGTTTTCAACTGGGTAAATGATAAATGAAAGAAGTTAGATCACTAAATTTTAACTATGAGATCCCTGATCAAATAAAATTTGAATCAACGGCTGATGGTTTAGTCCTTATAACGATCGAGAATCAATTTTCTAAAGCGAGCTTCTCTTTACAAGGCGGGCATTTGTTATCCTGGCAACCTAAAGGACAAGCAGATGTCATTTGGATGTCTGATGAGGCAGTGTTTGCTGAGGCTTGCTCTATTCGTGGCGGTACACCGATTTGTTGGCCTTGGTTTGGTGCACATCCAACAGAAAATAATTTTCCTGCTCATGGTTTCGCTCGTACGAATAATTGGGAAGTGATCGAAACAAAATCATTATCAAATGGTGAAACTTATTTATTAATTAGATTATTACAAGAAGATATTAATGTTGAACATAAAGTTAAGGGCGCGGTGCTAGAGTTAGAAATAAGAGTTGGTGAGCAGCTTAACATGGCTATGTTGACAGCTAACACGAGTGAACAGACGATTACTATTGGTGGAGCTTTTCATACCTACTTTAGAATTAGTGACATTGAAAATGTTATTATTCAAGGCTTTGAAGGGAACACCTTCATTGATACTTTAGATAATTGGGTAGAAAAAACAGAAGCAGATCCTATACGAATTAATGCTGAAATTGATCGGATATATTTTGATAGTCCTGACAAGGATTGTTTGATCGTCGATACAGGCTTAAAGCGTAAAATAAGGATTAGTAAGCAGGGCAGCCATTCCAGCGTGGTTTGGAACCCTTGGATCGATAAGTCTATTGCATTAGGTGACATGGGCGTCAATGGCTATCGCAAAATGCTTTGTGTTGAATCAACTAATGCGGCTACGGATATTATCGAAATTGTGCCGGGAGGCGAACACCGTATGTCGGTTTGTTACCAACTAGAGTCGTTATAAATAAGTAAAGCTCTTGGCATTATTTCCGCTAACGTTTGCATATAATATTATTCTAAAACCATGGGATATTTATGCTGACCAAAAGCATTTTCGTTGCGACTCTTATATGGGCGATATATTCCTATTGGATCGATAGCCGGCCTGTGATTGTTGATACGGATATTCCCACGATTTTTCCTCTGAGCTCTCTAGGAGAGCTTTCGATCAACAAGCAGCCAGTGCAAAAAAAGATTAATTCTAAAGGTAAGGTTTTTCAGTACTCGGAATTTAAAATTACACCTTTAGCCGAGTTTCAGCTTGCTGCGAAGGTTTTGTCTAGCAAGCACTATAGTCGTGGCCTAGAGTCTAATTTATCTCCTGTTGATCTGGCGTTGGGTTGGGGGCCAATGTCTAAAACGGATGTTATAGATAAGTTTTCGATCAAACAATCTAACCGTTTTTACTTCTGGCGAACTAAAAACTATCCAATTCCACATGATGCTGTTATATCGAATAGTGCGAATATGCATTTTATTCCAAGCAATGCAATGATCGATAAAAAGCTCAAAAGTGTCAAAGCAGGGCAATCTGTTCGTTTCAAAGGTTATCTTGTTCGGATTGATATGGATTCTGGCTGGCGGTGGATCAGTTCATTATCACGAAATGATTCAGGTAATGGCGCTTGTGAATTAATACTTGTGGAAGAGTTTTCAATTTTATAAATCATCTTACGATGGAACCTTTTGCTTGAGTGCTTTTCTATTAGTGCAGGGAAAGTAAACACAAAGGTAAATATTATGAAATGGACTACAATTTCTTCGCTACTATTTTTATTGATCGCTGCACCGGCTTACAGCGCCTCGGAACAAACTGAAACTGCCATTCTTGCGGGGGGCTGTTTCTGGTGTGTTGAGTCTGATTTTGAAAAACTCGAGGGGGTTACAGAAGCGATTTCTGGATATACGGGGGGGCATACAGATAACCCAACGTACAAACAGGTTTCAAAAGGTGGCACTGGGCATATCGAGGCCGTTAAGGTTGTCTATGATCCCGCCATTATTAGCTATGCACAAATTCTGGATTATTTTTGGAAACATATAGATCCTACTAGGGATGATGGCCAGTTTTGTGACACTGGTTCACCGTACCGGCCTGCAATTTTTTATACGGAAGAGCAGTCATCTCTCGCTAAGGTGTCAAAAGAAAATATTGTAAACACCAAACCTTTCAAAGCTCCTATAAAAACTGAGCTGATCAAGGCTTCAACGTTTTTTCCTGCTGAGTTATATCATCAGGATTACTATAAGAAAAATCCTTTAAGATATCGCTATTATCGACACGGTTGTGGGCGTGACAAACGTATTGAACAACTATGGGGGGCAGAAGGTAAAACGAAAAAGCATTAAGCTTTTCTGCCGATCTAAACTATATTTTATTATAGTGCCCCAGAAAGATGTTTAACATTCGGGTGTTCTGGTTAAGATTGAATAACTATTGCTGAGACATCTCTGCAGAAAATGGTTGATCACTCGATTCAATTTATCATTGCTAGATGAAGTGATAAGAGGGTATGGCTTCATGTAAATATTGATGATTGCCATACCTATAAATATTTGAACTACCTTTGAATATTTAGTCACTTCAGATATCGTGTTATTTTTATAGAAGAAGGTATATAAAATGAATGATGAAACAAAAATAAAAGCAACGGTTCAACTCTATATCGATGGGGCAGTCACCGGATCTAGCGAAGTGATGAAGCAAGCTTTTCATCAAGATGCGACGGTCTTCGGGTATCTGCATGGAGAGCTTTTTGCCGCGCCGATCCAAGGGCTTTTTGATTGGGTTGATGAAATAGGGTCTGCTAGTACACTTACCGCTAGGATTACTAAACTTAGTATTGTGGGTACGGTTGCGAGCGTCGAATTAGATTTGAAGGACTGGAATGGTGTTCATTTCACGGACATTTTTACTGTTTTGAACGTCAATGATGACTGGAAGATAATGAATAAGGTTTTTCATGCACATGATGGTTAAATTTTATTGGTGCTAGAGAGTTGTTCGAAATCGGTTCTAATGGTTTTGCTGAAGGTGGTCTACTATTAACTATAATTATAAAAAAATAGAGGTAGAGAGCAAATGTCAGCACAGATTGATAGTTCTACAGCGTTTGGTGGATGTCCACACGATTGTCCCGATACCTGCGCGATGGTTTATGAATTGGAGGAGGGTAAGCTTGTCGGTGTAAAGGGCAACCCTGATCACCCGATGACGAGAGGCGGCCTGTGTGTAAAATTAAACGATTATGAAAAACGTCATTATCACCCTGATCGTTTGCTATACCCTATGCGCCGAACAGGGCCTAAAGGAAGCAAAGAATTTGAAAGAATCAGTTGGGATGAAGCATTAAATACCATTACTGATAAATGGAAAGCGATCATTGCTGAGTACGGCCCTCAAGCAATCATGCCGAATAGCTATCTTGGCCATCAAGGATTAGTGCATGGTTTAAATGGCGGAGATGCATTTTTCAACCGAATGGGAGCAACCGTTACTGAACGTACGTTTTGTGGTGAAGGCTCCTGCACAGCTTGGTTATCCACCGTTGGTCCTACAGCGGGGGTTGATCCAGAAAGTTTTATTCATTCAAAATACATCATCATCTGGGCCTGTAACTCAGTCAGCACCAATCTTCATCACTGGCATATTGTCCATGCTGCGCAAAAGCAAGGCACTAAAGTGGTGGTGATCGATGCCTTCGCATCAAGAACAGCGAAAGAAGCTGACTGGCATATTGCGCCAAAGCCAGGCACCGATGGCGCATTAGCGATGGCGATGATCAATGTGATCATTGAAGAAAACTTGGTTGATCAGGATTACGTTAACAATTATACGGTGGGTTATGCGGAGCTTGCTGAGCGTGCGAAAGATCGAACGCCTGAGTGGGCGGCTGGCATCACGGGCATTCCTGCGGAAGATATTAAAACGTTAGCCAGAGAATATGCCAATACTCAGCCGGCAGCGATCCGCTTAGGAGTCGCTCTAGAAAGAAGTTATGGTGGTGGGCAGACGATCCGAGCGGTTTCTTGCCTTCCCGCGCTGACCGGTGCTTGGCGTCATGTGGGTGGTGGTGCATTGCAGTTTCCTGTTTGGGAGCATCCTTATAAGTTTGATGTAATTTGTCGTCCTGACTTAATTCCCGAAGGCACACAGGTTGTTAATAACCTACAGGTTGGCCGAGTGCTCACGGGTGAAACTAAGCTTGAAACGCCGATCAAATCAATGATGGTTTGGAACACAAACCCCGTCACTCAAGCTCCAGAAACAGATAAGATCGTTGAAGGTTTAAAAAATGAAGAGCTATTTACTGTGGTAGCGGATCATTTTATTACTGACACAGCTGCTTATGCAGATATTGTTCTACCAGCCTCTATGGGCGCAGAAATGGAAGATATGATCTTGTCATGGGGCCATCTCTATCTTACTTATAATGCAAAGTGTGTTGAGTCTCCGGGAGAAGCTATTCCTAATAATGAGATCTTTCGGCGTCTGGCCAAACTCATGGGGTATGAGGAAGAAAACTTCAAGTGGTCGGATTCTGAATGCTTAGAAAATTATGTCGATTGGGATTCTCCAGCTTGCGAAGGTATTGATTTGGACTATATGCGTGAGCATGGTTTTGCCCGGCTTACCGTTGGAACCAAGGATGATCGTGCGCCACACAAAGAAGGCAACTTCCCAACAGCATCCGGTAAGTGTGATCTTATGCTGCCAGAAGGGGCCACTAATTTTGTCGCGGGCCCATTTAGACAAATGTATGAAGGTTTTCAGCCTGGTGAAGTGCTGGATCGCTTACCTGACTATGTTCCTTCTCGTGAGACACTCGAAACGAATCCTGAATTGGCAAAAAAATATCCATTGAATATTATCTCGCCGAAGAGTCACGGTTTTTTGAATTCATGTTATGCGAATATTGATAACAAGATAAAAGGGCAGGGTGAGCAATTTGTTATGCTCAATGCATTCGATGCCGATCAGCGTGGTATTCATGAGGGTGATAAGGTACAGGTGTTTAATGATCGTGGTGCGTTTGAGGGAGATGCGAAGATCACCGATGATGTCAACGCGGGTATCATAGTGGCTACCTTAGGTTATTGGCGTCAGCTAAATACTGGGACAGTCAATAGTATTAGTTCAGCAGAATTTGTCGATATGGGGCATGCGCCGACCTTCTCGGATAATCTTGTCGAGGTTAGGTTAGCGGGTTAAAGGATATAGACAACTCAAAGTCACTTACCCTGTGTTAAGCAGCGCAGGGTAAGTTTATAATCTTTCTATGCTTGCGATTAAACAGGATCAGGCCAAGAGCGATGCTTTGGCGGATAAACTCAACCTCCCTTTAGAACAGAACTGTTCTGAAACACCGACAATCCTTGTTGGTTATCAAGACGATAAGTTAGCACTTTTTCCTGTAGACAGCGGCCCTGTATATGTCGATTTTGTCGAAGGAAAGCTGGCTCATCGCCGGCAGTTTGGTGGCGGTAAAAAGCAACCTTTAGCTAGAGCGATTGGCTTATCGAGCAAAACCACGCCGAGTGTGATCGATACAACCGCTGGGATGGGACGTGATAGTTTTGTGTTAGCTAGTTTAGGTTGTCAGGTGACCATGGTTGAGCGATCAGCGGTTGTCGCGGCACTTTTGAAAGATGCGATTGAGCGTGCATTGCATGATCCTGATGTTTCTTTCATTGCAGAACGTTTGTCAGTCGTTTGTGCTGATAGCGTTGAGTATCTTGCGGACTGTGAAACTGCAGATGTTATTTATCTTGATCCTATGTATCCAGAAAAACGCAAATCGGCGGCGGTTAAAAAAGATATGCGAGCCTTGCAGATGTTAGTAGGCCCTGATCTTGATAGTCATAAATTGTTGGAAGTCGCATTAGACAAAGCTAAACATCGTGTTGTGGTGAAAAGGCCTAAGCAAGCTGAGGTGCTAACCGGAAAAAGGCCGAATACGGTGATCAGTAGCCCCAATACTCGTTATGATATTTATTCTATAAGCGCCTTTTAGTAGAACGGTTTGACGATAAAAACCAGTTTGGCATAGCCCTTGCAATTTCTCTTGAAAGTTTATTATTTGGAGAAGAAAGGATGCAGGCAATATCAGGTTCAGTTGGTCTTTCACTTAACTCAACAGATACCAGTATAACTACAGGCTTAGGTTCTGAGTTAGGTGGAGATATGGCGTCAGGGCTGGGTTTTTTAGCAATGTTTGCCACTCAAGTTAATCCCGCTACAGCTAACTTAGATCTTGCTGCATTGGTAAAAGGTCAGTTGCAGGGAGGCGAACCGAGCGGCAATCTTTTTCCTCAAGGATTGCCCCAAAACTTGCCTCAAGGGGCAATATTGTCTGAACTATTGCCGGCTGGTGGACTCGATCAAATCATGGATAGTAAGTTATTGACGAACATTAATAATGAGGCAAAAAACTTATTGGAATCTTTAGGAACCACTGATACTGAAGATAGTCGCTTTTCTCAACTGCAAGAACTTGCGAGTTCAGCATTACGTAGTAAAAGTGAGCAGGTCAGTTCTATGCGTTTTGGGGCAATCACCAGCCAGTTAGGTAGCCAGAGTTGGGGGGATGAATTAGCTACACGCGTGAAGTGGCAGATCGGCCAGGAAATTCAAGAGGCGAAGCTGAGTTTAAATCCTCGAGAGTTAGGTCCTCTACAAGTCAAAATAAATATCATTGATGATCAAGCGCATGTGCAGTTTATGGCATTACACGGATCGGTTCGTGATGCGGTTGAAGATGCTCTTCCACGATTACGTGAAATGCTCGAGGAAGCTGGGGTGGTGTTGGCTGATGCGGATGTTTCACAACAATCTCCAGAGCAGAATCAAGGTTTTTTTGCTGAAGCTGAGTCTACGAAAGACCAGTTTGTAGAAAATATCAATGATGACGACGAGTTAGAACAAACTGTTAAAGTGATTAGAGCTGGAGTGGGCTTGGTCGATGCATTTGTCTAACAAAATAAATCAATCATTTAAGAATGTTTTGTTAAGTAATCTCTGATACGCAGAGATATCAAAATCAAGATGACGTTTGATGTAATAGTCACTCAAAATTCGACATTGCTGCTCATAACGAAAGCCACTTAAAGATTGCTTTTTAGATAAGGCTTCATGAGCATATACCTGCTGTCCGTAACGAAAATGTTCAGAAGCTGCAATTAATGATGACTGAAATCCTTGTGTTTGGTTAGCCCAAATGTGGCCAACCTCATGCACCAGTCGCGCCATTTTTAAATAGTTATTACTAAAGTCTTCAACGTAATACTCCTCTCGAAAAACGATATGCTTTCCTAAGACAATAGCGGCCATTGTCGGTGGCAGATTGGCTGTATTGATCACGATTTTGGAGTAATCGACTTTTTTACCAAAGACACTTTTTAATTCAATTATTTCTTGCTGGTTTAATGCACGATCTGTTTTATTGACATTTAAATAAAATAGACAACTGATCATTATAACTATTAAGAGAATAAATAGGGTTAGGTATTTTAGGGCCTTCATGTATGAATCTATTATATAGAGTTGCGCGTAGAGAATCAGTCAGGCAGCATGGACACCTTCATTACTGTAGATAGAAATAAGAATGTCTGACGCCCCTATTTTTGGAACACTCTCTTCAATTGATCTGTTTGCGTTAGGCATTAACCTGTTACTGCTTATTTTTACACGACAGATTGTTACTGCTTTTCGTCCAGTTAAAGATTCTACATCTGTGAACTCTAAGGTATGGACCTTAAGGCTGATCAACTTCATTCTGTTTGGAGTTTACTTCTTCCAACTCTTTTTTGGTGGTTGGACATCACAACTTTCTAGAACGGGTTTGACCTTACTCATCGCATATATGGTCGTTAATTTTTTACATATTCTTATCATTCGTAAGTATGGTCGCACCAAAGAAATCGATGGGACAGAATACCGAGTTGAAACTTATCAATCGGAAATTTTCAACCTACTGATACTCATCATTTCTTTTATTATCGTCCTTATTGTGGTGATCAATATTTGGGGTGTGACGGACTGGTTTAAGACAACCAGTGTCCTTGGTGGTTTATTGATCATCTTGTTTTCAACCAAAGATTATTGGGCTCCAGACAATATTAATGGTTTGATGCTACTTTATAATGGCGATGTAGAGCCTGGCAGCATTATTAAAATTGCAGAGCTTGACCTAGTTGCCGTGACAATAGAAACAACGCTTACTCAAACCAGATTCCGAGACTTACGCACTCGTCATGTCATCGTCATACCTAACTCTAAGGTTAGAAACTCAAAGATTGAGGTTTTAAGCCGGAGCCCTGCTTCAGGCTTGATGCGTTATGTGGATTTCAAAATTGGATATGGCGTAGCTACCGAAGAAGTTGAAGCATTTCTTACTAATGTTTGGCTCGAAGCTTGTGAGAATGAAAAGTCCATCAATCAAGAAAAGCAGGCAAAGATCGTGATTGTGGAAAATGGTGATCATGCTGTTGTTTGGAGACTAGCATACTGGGTAAAAAATATTTACTGTTTGTATGATGCAGAGTTTGCTATCAACCGCTCAGCCTATGAGTTGTCACAACAGAGTGATATCGCATTGAACACACCACTCACACATGTAATGGATACTATTTCGTCAAGCTAAAAAACTGCGAAAGGGAAAAGTTCCTCATAACATCAGGATAGAATGGTGTTTAGTGATATCTGCCTGCTAAGGTTTTGAAGCTGTTCTTGGTAGAAATCTAACTTTATTTAATATTATTAATTTATTTTAAGACTACTCCATTTCGATGGAGAAATATTTGGAGAAAGGTTATGAAATGCATACGACTCACCCCTTTATTATTGGCTCTATCTGCCTTTTCTGCATTCGCTAATGATTACCCGACATTAGAGCGGGTGGATAGTGTATTAACTTGTATGGCTAAACATGGCGGTCAGACGGTAGAAAATATGTATGCCTGTTCATGCAAGATTGATGTCATTGCGGGCAAAGTGCCTTTTGATCTTTGGGATGAAGCTAGAACATTTAAGGCCTATAAAAGAATGCCAGGTGAAAAAGGTGGATTGTTCCGAGACAACGCTAGAGCTGATGAAGTTGTGCCCCTGCTAGAAGCGGCTGAGAAAGAAGGTGAAAAACGCTGTTTTGTTGGTGTGAAACATCAGAAAATAAAAATAGAGAATGGCAAAAAATAAACATTATTTTTTTAATAAATTAAAACACTTAAACTTTCCTAAGCAACCACAATAATTTGAGCTTTCATAAACTTGTACTCAAATTATTGTGGCATATAAATAACTATACTTTTAAATATTTTAAATTAGCTTTACTTTTTTCTTACTTAAATTGTGCGGTGCGGTAGAATAAAGGTTAATAATAACAAAGTGTTATGCTTTTTTTTTAAATCCGGATTTTTGATGGAAAAGCAATATGAGATTTTCCTAAAATAAATATTGATAGTTCCCATTATTTAGTTATAATTAAGTTAACTGTTAAGTTTCCTGAACTCCAAAAAAGTACTTATTCAGGGCATTGAGGACAGATAGAAGTAGTAAAGAATGAAAATTTTTTTGCGACACTGTAATCCTTATTGACGGCTTTCTTCTCTGAGTCTGAACCGCGCTTCAGCGTGTACTGATAAAAATATTTTCTTTCTTAAAACTCTTCTAACGGCGTTGCCTCTAGTTCATGGCATAACTGTTTTCCACTCAATGGGATCTTTCTGGTCTCGGATCCATTGAGAAATAAAAATAGAAGAATAGAGACCGAAATTGTTAACAGAAAATTAAAATATAAGGAGGAGGTCATGAGAAAATCATCGTTAAATCGATGGCTTCTAGCAGGTGCAGCATTAACTATGTCAGCATCAGCAATGGCTAACGAAGAGTTACTTAAGTTACAACAAGATCCAAACTACTGGGTTATGCCTAGTGGTAACTACGCTGGGTGGCGTTATTCTGAGTTGAAGCAAATCAACAGTCAGAATGCTCACCAAATGCAGGCTGCATGGACATTTTCAACCGGTGTTCTGCGTGGTCATGAAGGCGGTCCTTTAGTATTACCTTCAAGTTCAACCGGTCTAGATGGAGATACCCTGTATATCCATGCCGCTTTTCCTAACAATGTTTTCGCTATCGATCTAGATACACTAGAAATCATTTGGGAATATATCCCTGTACAAGATTACGATGAAACTGTTCCAGTTATGTGCTGTGACACAGTTAACCGTGGTCTAGCCTATGCTGATGGCAAAATCTTCTTGCAACAAGCAGATACTGTCTTAGTCGCTATGAGTGCTAAAACAGGAGAGAAAGTGTGGTCTGTTAAAAATGGTGATCCTAAAAAAGGT
>OJDV01000101.1_pt1 | contig 46953 bp, 47 predicted proteins | sample 1592911 | NCBI WGS metagenome assembly OJDV01 (sample SAMN05416860, study PRJEB24817) | seawater metagenome | isolation source: Sea water | place: Canada:Atlantic | collected 2013-11 | reverse complement strand
TCTACACAGAGTAGATCGTCGGCAGCGTCAGATGTGTATAAGAGACAGATCCAGTGATGCGTTCAGAAACTTGCCGGGACGGTAAGCCATTGCTTTTATAGTCCCACCAATAGGCGCGCGATTGATATGGCAGTTGAACACACTCATAAAGACACTGACCCGCAACAATGGCGCCGTTCCGACGCCCAGCTCTTCTGGTGGTACGGCTTTTTCTATCAGCGACACAATCCCGTCAGCAGGGCTGACAATCAATCCGTCACGCGTGGGCACAGATCGTTTAGGATCACGGAAAAAATAATAGCACCAGATGGTCAAAATAACGCCAATCCAGCCCAGAACATCGGAAATCATAAATAAAACCAAAGTGATCGCGGTAAAAATGCCAACGAATTTAAAGCCTTCCTTATGCATAGGTTTCACAAATGTGCTTAACATGCTGACTGACATTGAATATTCTATCCCTATATTAAAAGCGACATTAATGACGCTAACGGACAAGCCTGTTTTTCCAATTTAAGTCCAAATCACAGAATGATTAATCTAAACTGGATGACAAGCCTTATTATATACACGATTGGCGCAGGTCGCGGTCGTGCGGCCCGTGGTTCGCCTGCTTTTTGCTGAAAATTCACCAATAATCAAGCAAATTCAAGGAAATCCACATGTCCGAAAACAAAACCCACAGATCAGGCGGGCGCGCAGCGCGCCAAGCCATGCGCGCAGCACCATTAGCAGATAACGTCCGCCCAATTCGCGCAGGCATGGAAGGCGGTACATACAAACCGCTCTCGGATCATGACGTTCAACGTATCCATGAAACAGCTTTAAAAGCACTGGAAACGATTGGAATGGCAGACGCCCCGCAATCCGGCATAGACGTGTTGGTTAATGCGGGTGCTATCCTTGGAGATGATGGCCGCCTTCGCTTTCCACGTTCCGTCGTTGAAGATGCTTTGGCAATGGCTGCGAAAAAAGTCACGTTATTCAGTCGCGACGGCAAAAACGATCTAGAGCTTTATGGCAACCGCGTTCACTATGGAACGGCGGGTGCGGCAGTCCATTTGGTAGACGTTGAGCATAATGAATACCGCGAATGCGGCGTACAGGATTTACACAACGCGGCCAAGATTGTTGACAAGCTGGATAACGTACACTTCTTACAGCGCCCAATGGTTTGTCGTGATATTCCAGATAATTACGAGATGGACTTAAACACGATTTACGCATGCTGTTCGGGAACGACCAAACACATTGGCACCAGTTTCACAGAGCCTGACTTTGTCAAAGGTGCGTTTGAAATGCTTTATGAGATTGCTGGTGGCGAAGATAAATACCGCGCACGCCCATTCCTATCAAACTCGAATTGTTTTGTGGTTCCGCCGATGAAATTCGCAACCGAATCCTGTGAGGTAATGGAAGCTTGTATTCGCGGCGGTATGCCTGTGCTTTTGCTTTCCGCAGGCATGGCAGGTGCCACTGCGCCCTCAACCACGGCAGGTGCAATCGCGCAGGCAACAGCCGAATGCCTTGCCGGTATTGTCTATGTAAATGCAATCAAACCGGGCCACCCTGCAATATTCGGCACTTGGCCGTTTGGTCTGGATTTAAGAACCGGAGCCATGTCAATTGGATCAGGCGAACAAGCATTATTGACTGCAGGCTGCGCCCAAATGCACAAATTCTACGGCCTGCCGGGCGGTGCCGCCGGTGGCGCGTCAGACTCGAAAATGCCTGACATGCAGGCCGGATGGGAACAGATGTGTTCAAATGTAATGGCCGGCCTTGCAGGTCTGAACATGGTCTATGAGGCCGCCGGCATGCATGCATCATTGTTGGGTTTTTGCCTCGAATCCCTGATCATCGCCGATGATGTGATTGGCCAGGCCCAGCGTTGCGTACGCGGGATTGAAGTGTCCGATGAAACGCTTGCGCTGGACCAGATAGCAGACGTCTGCCTGAATGGCCCGGGGCATTATCTGGGCACTGACCAGACACTCAGCCGGATGGAAGCCGATTATGTATACCCAACACTTGGTGATCGCACATCCCCCAAGGAGTGGCTGGAAAACGATAAGCCCGATTTGATCGAGAAGGCTATCAAGTTGAAAAATGAAATATTGGCGCAAAAGTCCGATGCACTGCTTGATCCCGATCTGGATATGGCTCTGCGGAGGGATTTCAATATCCATTTGAAGCGGGGATAAAACGCATTTCGGGCGGGCTATAATGCCCGCCCGTTCAAAATATCCTAGCCGCGTGCATCCATTACTGCCCGAAAACGTACCATAGATGCTTCCGACCAAGTCTCTGAACGGCGGTAATATTGCGTGAATACTGGCAAGCCATCATCAATATTCACCCAAGCCTGCTTGCTTTCAGTGTAGATATGCACCTCTGGTGGGCATTGATCGGGATCATCCAGCGTGCCCACGCGAACAAATGAAAAATCGGGGCCAAGCCCTAGGTAGTTACTAAAAACTGTGACTTTGCACGTCGGGCAACGATGTATGCGTTGCCCATTGCCGCTTTCGCTTGGAATATCCAAAGCCTCTGGTGTACCTTTGATCAGTTTTACACTTTTTGTTTCGATAAATGCATTCAACGCAAAAGCCGATCCGGTTTCTCGCTGACACCAGCGACAATGACAGCAATGCACAATCAACGGTTTATCCATCACCTGATAGTGAACCGCACCGCAATCACAATGTCCTTTCATCCTACTCTCCTATTCGTCAAAGCCCGTGTCCTACATCGGTGGTTTCATCAATCTATACAAGCAATATTCAAACCCTATCGCCAAACAGCACTTCGATCTTTATTGATATGGGCATGAGCAAACAAACCACTTTCACTATACAGACCAACGGTCAGGGTCTCTATGAAGTTACCCGCGATGTCGGGCGCTGGGTTACTGCACAAAATCAGGAAATCGGCCTGTTAACCCTGTTCGTACAACACACATCATGTTCGCTGTTAATTCAGGAAAATGCAGATCCGGATGTTCAAACCGACATGACAACGTTTTTCAAACGTCTGGTCCCCGACAGCAACCATCCTTCGATGTCGTATCTTACCCATATATACGAAGGCCCTGACGATATGCCGGCCCATATAAAGGCCGCTTTAACGCCGGTTTCTCTGACGATCCCCGTGACAAAGGGAAAGATGGCCTTGGGGACATGGCAGGGCATATACCTGTTCGAACATCGTGATCACCCGCATACACGGCGTGTTATCGCACATTTAATCTAAGCTTTTCGATTGCCTGGCATGACGCCATTGAATTGGTGCAAATACTATATTTAGAGAGAATCACTTTTCTCTACCCAAATGCTAGAGTTCTTTGTATAGTTATCCACAATAATAAAAAAATATTGAGGACTGGCTATGAGATGCCCATTTTGTGGAAACACCGACACACAAGTCAAAGATTCACGCCCAGCTGAAGATCATGCAGCAATACGGCGCCGCCGTTTATGCCCATCTTGTGCAGGGCGGTTTACCAGCTATGAACGCGTACAGTTGCGTGATTTGGTGGTGATTAAAAAGAACGGCAAGCGCGAAGACTTTGACCGTGATAAACTGGCAAGATCCATTCGTATGGCCTTACAAAAACGCCCGGTTGAGCCTGATCGCGTTGAACAGATGATTTCTGGCATTGTGCGCCGACTGGAAAGTATGGGTGACAGCGACATCAACAGTGATAAAATTGGTGAAATTGTTATGGATACGCTGGCTCGTGTTGATACGGTGGCATATGTGCGGTTTGCATCGGTCTACAAAAACTTTCAGGCAGCCGATGATTTCGAAGATTTTGTACACGAATTACGCCCACCAACCCCATCAGATGACTAGAGATATACCATGCAGCAGTCAGACGATGAACGCTGGATGCATTTGGCTTTAGCACTTGGGGCACGCGGCTTAGGGCTGACATGGCCCAATCCTGCGGTAGGGTGTGTGATCGTCAAAGATGGGCGCGTTGTCGGGCGCGGTTGGACACAACCGGGCGGCCGCCCCCATGCTGAACGTATGGCCTTGGATCAAGCAACTACAGCATCAAATGGGGCAACTGCCTATGTAACCTTGGAACCCTGTGCGCATTTAGGAAAAACGCCGCCCTGCGCCAATGCTTTAATTGATGCAGGTATTGCACGTGTTGTAGCCGCAACGGGTGATCCAGATACACGCGTTGCGGGCAAAGGTTTTGCAGCCCTAAGGGCCGCAGGCATAAAGGTTATTTGCGGTGTATTAGAAGCCGAGGCGCAACAGGCCAACATCGGTTTTTTAACGCGGATCACGCAAGGCCGCCCTGCCATCACCCTAAAACTAGCAAGCAGTCTTGACGGTAAAATCGCCACATGTTCGGGCGAAAGCCAATGGATTACTGGGGTTGATGCACGCCAATATGTGCATTATCTACGCGCAACACATGATGCGGTCATGGTGGGAAGTGGTACAAGTCTGGTCGATAACCCAAGCCTGAACGTTCGCATCAATGGGCTGGAACAACGAAAACCTGTGCGCATTGTACTTGATAGCACTCTATCCACCCCACCAGACAGTATATTGGCAAAAACGGCACATGCTTCTGATGTTTGGATGTGTCATGGGCCAAATGCAACCGTGCAAGCACAAGCGGACTGGGGCCAGACAGGGGCGGTTTTAATAGAGTGTGCCCAAGAAGGTGCGTATCTATCTTTAACGGATGCGCTTGCGAATATTGCCAACAAAGGCATCACACGTATGTTTTGTGAGGGCGGTGGCAAGTTGGCGGCCTCTTTGATTAAAGCGGGCTTTGTTGACCGCCTTATAAGTTTTACCGCAGGCGTTGCTATTGGCCCGGATGGCACCCCAAATTTGGGGCCATTGGGCGTCACGACACTTGCCAAGGCGCCGCGATTTACACTTGTATCACAAAGACGTATCGGTGGTGAACTTATGTCTGAATGGGTGCCCGCAAGAAGTTAACGCCACAAATACGCGTAGCTTGCAAACACCCCTTGCAGCTTGGCTAACAAACGCATGGAACCACCACGTTTAGACTGCATTTCACCCTTTTCAAACCGCTCTACCACAACCTCAATCGGGCATGGTTTATGCGTGACAGGATCCCAATAGCGCGGATATTTAATCAGGCAGGCATGTATCAGTGCCGTAAGGTTCGGGCGGGCGATACGCCGATCAAGTTTATCACCCCGATCATCTGTCAGCCCCCAACAACTGTAAAACGGATTACCGTAACAGGTAACCTGTTTGCCGCGCATCAAGCCCTCAAAACCTGCAAGCGAGGTTATCGTGGCAATGCGGTCAACTTGATCCAGTAAATCAGCCATATTGCAGTCACTTGCAATAAAATCGGCGTATAGGTTGGCTTGTTCGGTTGAAACCACACCCTTTCGCAATCCAGCTTCTACATCGGGGTGTGGTTTGAAAACAATGTACGCGTCTGGAAAATCAGCGCGTGCGGCTTGTAATAAATCTAGGTTGGTTTTAACCTGTGCTGCCCCTTTAAAAATCGAAGCATCATTTTCAACTTGCCCTGGAACCAGAATAACCTGTTGGCCTTTTTGCGCATTCAAAGTGACCGATGAATGTGTCAAATTATATTTGGTCATCTTTAATGCCACAATGCGATCTTGAACCGCTTTTGCGCGGGTCAATTCTATTTCAGACAAACTGACCGAGGCATTTATCAGCCGCTCTAATTGGCTGGGGCGTGTTGGGTCATAATATATGCCTGTGTCGTCAAACGCTAATGAGACAGGGGCCACAAGTTTTGCACCCAGTCCGACAGACCGCAAAAAGCCATCTTCGACGCGGATCAATGGCACATGGTTTTGCGTACATGCTTTGTGCAAGACTTGGGTTTCCTTGCCCGACCACACCAAAACGCGGCCATTGTCCTTCTTCGCCGCCATAACTGCTTTTTGAGGGTCATCAAAAAAACGCGGCGCAGAGACACTACCTGAAAGGAATTGCTTTAAAAATCCACGTTTCCACAACCGCATTCCAATACAGTATGCAGGCTTTTTATTATCGTTATGTTGACGCGATTGCGCGTGTAAAATCGTTGCCGTTGTTTGAAAGTCAGTTGCCCGTTCAAAAAATGGATCATACCATTTTGAGTATTGTAAATGTGTCGCCCAAAACAACTGTTCTGGTTTCAATTTCAAGGTGGATTTAGGGGTTGGGCCCCTATCATCTGTTAACCCCAGACCTGCATAAAATGGTCTGCCAAAAATTATTGGCTTACGCCCTGCAAATATCGCCTCTAGCCCGACTTGTGACGTAACACAGTAAATTTTACTGGCCCCTTGGAACAACACATATGGCGATAATTGCGACGTTAAAAGATCAACCTGCCCGTCACAATCATCCTGTGTATAATGACCTAAGCGTTTGCCAGCCGCTGTTTCAGGATGGGTTTTTATATAAATCTTCTTGTCTGGATTTTCTGCCTTGGCACAGGCAAGCATGTTGGCAAATGTCTGTGCATCCGCCCCACCCTTGATGATTGCGGCATCATTTAATGTCTGATCTACAACCAGAACATATTCATCCTTAAATTCAACAGCTTGCTGTGAGTAATCATTATACTTAGATAGTTTCAAATGCCCCATATAGGCCATTTCATCGGCTGCATTTTTCAGGTCATCATCGTTTAAATCTAGGCTTTTTTCCAAGAAGCTATCTATATCACTGGGTTGAGATGTATCAAAATATATCCCTGTCCAGTCGGTCACGATCCCCAAAGATTGCGCCCCTTGTCGGCCCGTAAGGACAGAGCGCAAGAATGCATCTTCTACTGTCAGCAATGGTTTTTTGAAAGCACTTGCTACCGCCATGCCACGCTTTGCAGGGCCTTTTCGGCCCCATACTGCAACCGCATCTGAATTTGCAAATGGCAAACCAAGTTTCAGCGACCAGCCATGTGCGTTTAAAATTTTGCGCACACGTCGCTGAAAAACCAGCCCAAGACTATAAACAAACAGGCGCGACCCAGTTTTGTCTTGGGGCGCACCTGTGGATTTTGTCATAGTACCAACAGTCTTAGTTTGTCCCTTGCGCCGCATTGGCAAGGGAAGCAACGGCGCCTACTGTGCCTGTCAAAACTGTCAACGTTTTGGTCCATGCTACATAAGGGGCTTCGGTTACATAAATTGTGTCGCCATCGCGTATTTGAAAATCACGACCCAAGAATACACCCGTTGGTTCAGTTAAATTCAGCACATATGCAAATCTTTTTGAGGTCACAAAATCGTCTCTGCCCAAAACACTATTTGCATATTCAGCGGGTTCATCGCGGAATACAAAAATACCTGTTGGGTCTGCAAGGCTGGTATTTAAGCCGCCCATAAAGGCAATCGCTTCAATAGCAGACATCTCTGGTGCTGGGAATTCAACCAAAGACTGAGACCCAGTTGCACCCAGTGCAGTAAAGCGGCGTTTATCTTCTTTTACCAAAATACGGTCACCTGGGCGCAAAGCAATATCTTGCTTATTATCAGCATAAAGGTTTTCCAACCAAACCGTACCAGTGTGTGAACCGCGAATAACAGTCACACGTGTATTTTCAGGATCTGTTGTCACCCCACCCGCTTTAGCAATCATAGAGGACAAAGTAGAGGTAGACGCTTCAATCGGGTAAACCCCCTGCAAAGAAGAGCCTACGATAGAAATGGTAGAACCATCACCAGGCAACCTGCGCACGATCACTTGCGGATCAGGTGTTTGGCTGTCTAGTTTGCGCGTAATAACGCCGCGCAATGCTTCGGGTGTATTACCCGATGCTTTAATGCGGCCTGCGTAAGGCACGAAAATATATCCTGCCTGATCCACCTGAAGTTCGGAAATATTAGATGGCACACCTGCAACACCCAAAAGACCTTCTTCAACGTTTTCATAAACCGTCAAAGCCAATACATCGCCCGGGCGTATAGTATCGGCACCAATACGGCCAGCGCGTTGGAATTTTTGGTCAAAACCAATAGCGGGGGCTTGTTTTGTTGCCTGAATAACCCTGTCATTTACCGACACGATATAGGCATTGCCTTGGCGTTGGATGCTGCCTGCATAAATCTCTTTTTTGTTTGGCCCAGCGCGTGGCAAGCCACAAGCTGCAATAGTAATTGCCATAGTGAAAAGGGCCGCATTGCGGACCAAATTTGAACTGCGACGTGACATGTAACCTGCCCTTCTCGTCTTAACTGCCTCATTTTGAAGCAAAATACGCAGATTACGCGAATTTTGCTAGTATTTGTTTTAATTAAACGTTTCCCAGCATGGACTGTTGCACAGGGGCCGCGCTTGTTTCTTTCAATATTTTGTATGTATTTTTCTCAAATAACATTAAATCCACAATCTGTAGTAGCAAACGTCGCCGACTAACCCTTGAATAAAAACCCCCCGGAACTTGCGAAGTGGCCAATAAATACTGCCGATAATCACGATATGCGGCCAAATCTGGCTTAGTTTGGTTGGCAAAAAACGCCCCCAATTCCTGATTTGATGTGAATTCCCGCTTTGTATACACACTTTGCCCCAGCGTTTTCACTGGCAGGCCGCGCCAAAGGGCCTGTTGGGCTGCGGTGGAATTAATGGTCACAATACTGGATGCAAAATCAAGGATACCAGCAAGCTTGCCGCCGCGAATATAATGGATGCGCCCCTCAACATTAAATTCAGCCGCTAAATCATCTGCGACAACCGCCAAAGGCTTGCGTTCATCCTCTAGCGGGTGGGCTTTAAAAACCAAATGATGATGCTTAGGTGCATGTTTGGCAAAAGCTTCAACACATTCGCGCATAAAAGCATCCATACCAGAATATTTACTGTAGCGCCTGATAGATGCGTCATGGCTTAACTGTAAGATGCCCAAATGATACGTCACCCCGCTGCGCACAAGTTTTTTAGTGGCAAAGCGGCGTTTTAAAGCATGGGGGATACGGTTAATCAATTTTCGAAAGTGCAGTCTGAATTCACTGCGTACAGAATTATCCCTGTGTGCAGTATAATTTGGAAAGTCCGTATTCCGAAACATCACATGCCAATGATATACGGCACCCAATAAAATATGCTGACGCATATCCCCCCAGCGCACAGGGGCAGAGGGTTGTTGCATGTTCACACCTTCCAGCTCGGCCCGCATTTGCTTGATGCTGACCTGCCCCAAATACGAGTCGCCATTAATGCCTTCACGTTCATATGTTGCCCAATAAGGGCGCAAATAGCCTTCTTCCAGAAAATGAACCGTTATCCCAATTCTTTTAGCACACTCTATTGCAACAATATGTACAGGACGGTTATCCCCATAAATGACTATATCCGTATATCCCTGTTTCAGTATTGTTTCGATATGTTTGGGCCAGTCTTCTATTTTTCCCGTAAAATCAGAACGTGTTGTTTGATCTCGCCAAAAAAACACGTCACCTGCATTAAAACAAATCTTATGAACAGGTATGCCGCGCTTTGCGATTTGTTTTGCAAGCCCATACTGAAAAGGCCCGTGCGGGCCTTGTAAAAACAAAAACTTTCGTTCTTGGCTTTTGGTTTTTGTCATCATCACCCTACAGTCAACGCATCTTATCGATCAGCATATATATTCACATGCTTCAGGCATAGTCGACATTTATAAAAATGTTAAGAAAATCAGTCTTGTGAGCATAAAAATCGGTATTTTTGCGTAATAGGCAATAATTGACTTCATCTTGCCTTGCCGTTACCCACATGAAAGACTAATTCCTATATCTGCTTCGTAAGGATAAACTATGTTTACTGGGATCATCACAGACATTGGCACTGTAGCTGCATTAGAGCAACGCGGTGATTTGCGTGCGCGTATCAACACAAAATACGATCATAACAGTTTTGATCTGGGTGCATCGATTGCCTGTAGCGGCGTATGTTTAACGGTTGTTGAAAAAGGCGCGGATCAGGGACAAAACTGGTTTGACGTTGAAATTTCAGCCGAAACCACATCAAAAACCAATATAGGCGCTAAATGGCAGGTTGGTGCAAAGATAAATCTGGAACGCGCTTTGAAAGTTGGCGACGAATTGGGCGGCCATATTGTTGCAGGCCACGTGGACGGGGTAGCACATGTTACATCCATAAAAGACGAAGGTGATAGCACCCGCGTTACCTTTGAAGCGCCACTTGAGTTGGCCAAGTTCATTGCCCCCAAAGGCTCGGTTGCCCTTAACGGTACATCACTGACGGTTAACGGGGTGGATGGGCCCCATTTTGATATCAATTTTATCCCCCATACCAAATCTGAAACCACATGGGGTGATTTGGTTGTAGGTGACCCTATAAACTTGGAAATAGATACATTGGCCCGCTACGTAGCACGTCTAAACGAAATGCAGGAAAGCACATGAAAAACACAAATTTCAGCGGTGCAATTTCTTCTACTGAAGATATTATAGACGATGCACGCAACGGGCGGATGTTTATTCTGGTTGACCACGAAGACCGTGAAAATGAGGGCGATCTGGTGATCCCTGCCCAAATGGCAACCCCAGAAGCGGTGAATTTCATGGCCACGCATGGGCGTGGATTGATCTGTTTGACCATGACCAATGAACGTCTTGATGCCCTTGGCCTGCCGATGATGTCTGTATCAAACTCATCACGTCATGAAACCCCGTTTACCGTATCTATCGAAGCCCGCGAAGGTGTAACCACCGGTATTTCCGCCCATGACCGCGCCCGCACTGTGGCCGTAGCAATCGACGCAAATACCACCGAGGCGGATATTGCAACACCTGGCCATGTATTTCCATTACGCGCCAAAAATGGCGGCGTTTTGGTGCGTGCAGGCCATACCGAGGCGGCGGTGGATGTGTCACGCCTTGCCGGGTTGAACCCATCAGGGGTGATCTGCGAGATCATGAATGATGACGGCACAATGGCCCGACTGCCTGATCTGATTGCATTTGCGCAAAAACATAACCTGAAAATTGGAACTATTTCCGATCTTATCGCCTATCGTTTGCGCTATGATAATCTGGTGCGCGAAACTGATAGCCGCCAAGTAAACTCTGAATTTGGTGGCGATTGGCAAATGCGAACATTCACCGACCAAACTGAAGGTGTTGAACATGTGGTTTTAATCAAAGGTGATATAACCACATCAGAACCAGTTTTGGTGCGCACACATGCGCAAAACCTGTTTGAAGATACATTGGGCTTTGGCCCCGGTCGTACAGATAAGCTGTCAAATGCTATGGAACATATTGCAAGTCAGGGACGCGGTGTTGTGGTGTTGTTTCGTGATCTTGATGAAAAACTACCAGTACAAGGTGAAACCCAACCGCGCACTTTGCGCCATACAGGTTTAGGCGCACAGATCATGTCTACGCTTGGCTTGACCAAGATCATTCTGTTAACAGATACCCCTTTACCCAAATTCATCGGCCTAGATGCCTACCAACTGGAAATAGTTGGCACCCAGCCGATTTCAAAGGATTAGTTCAATGGCACAATCTGAAAGCCATCACACGTTACCAGCACCGGTTTTCACGCAAAACCCACCGCATCTTTTGATCGTTATTTCGCCCTATTACAAAGACATTGCAGCTAATCTGTTGGCAGGTGCAAAAACTGCTATCACTGCATCTGGTGCGACGTATGATGTGGCCGAAGTGCCAGGTGCGTTGGAAGTTCCCATTGCCATTCGCTTGGCCTGTAATAACAATAAATACCAGGGTTATGTAGCCTTAGGCTGTATCATTCGAGGCGAAACCACACATTATGAAACCGTTTGTAATGACAGTTCTCGTGGGTTGGCAGAACTAGGGTTACAGGGCTTGTGCATTGGTAACGGCATCTTGACCGTAGAAAACAACGATCAAGCAGACATTCGCGCGGATCATAAGGGACAAAACAAAGGTGGCGGTGCCGCAGAGGCCGCTTTGCACTTGATTGCCCTGAGCATTCGCTTCAATAAGCCCTCAAAAGGGATCGGTTTTAAACCCGCCTCCGAGAATATCATTATAGCAAACAAAACAGATGGTAATAAAACGGCATGACCAAGCCTGATAGAAGACAAATGAAATCGGCCGCGCGACTTTATGCGGTACAAGCCCTATTCCAAATGGAAGCAGGCGATGTCACATTAGAAGAAGTGCGTGAACAATTCATCGACCACCGGTTTGGGGCTGAAATCGAAGAGGGTGAATTTGTCCCAGGCAACGTCAACCTGTTTGAAACTTTGCTTTTTGAAGCTGTGAATAATCAGGCAAGAATTGACCAAATGACCGACCGTGCACTGGTTGCAAAATGGCCGATTGATCGCATCGATTCAACCTTGCGCGCTTTGTTTCGTGCAGCGGGTGCCGAACTTATTACAGGCAAAACTCCACCAAAGGTTTCGATTAGCGAATTTGTTGATGTCGCCAAAGCATTTTTCCCCGAAGGACGCGAAGCAAGCTTTGTGAATGCGGTTCTGGATCATATGGCGCACGAAGCCCAACCAGAAGCTTTTGAAAAATAATGTCGAATAAACTAGCGGGCTTGTGTGTTGACATAGGGTAAGACCCTCGAAAGGATCACCCTTATGCGTTTAATTGTCATATCTACATATCTACTACTCTCATTCGCCCAATTCGCTTTTGCCGAAGCCATTGATTACGACATTGTGACGGACAGATCAGATATTGGCTTCACCTACCAATTTGGCCCTGATACAATCCAAGGGCAGTTTCCTGATTACAGCTCTGTTATTTCCATCGACTTTGATAAAGCATCCAACAGCCAAGTTGAGGTGACTTTAAATACACAAACCACCAAAGCCGGGTTTCTCTTTGCCACGCAAGCAGTGCGGTCAAAGAAAATTCTGCACGCTAATAAATACCCAACGATAGAATTTGTATCACAGTCGGTCAAAGCCGACGGTGCAAAAGCGGTTATCAAAGGCATGGTAACAGTGCGCGGTATCACCAAGCCCTTAACCTTAATGGCCCAGTTGCTGCGCGACCCCGGCACAAAAGCCTCTGAACGGGATGATCTTCGCATACGCATTACAGGCGATATTAACCGCCATGATTTTGGGGCAAGTGGTTACCCTAGCTATGTAAGTGATATTTTAGCTATTACGATTGATGCACGAATTAAGAGTAAATAAAATGAACTTGCGCAACACAGCTACGTCTTACGGTATAATTTCACGGTTATTGCATTGGATCATGGCATTTGCCTTGTGGGGGATGTTCTTATTTGGCAAAAATATCGCCGATATGAAGCCCTCTTTGGACACTATCCATCTTTACGGCTGGCACAAATCCGTTGGTATTTTGCTGTTGGGGCTAATCTTTATTCGAATGGCTTGGCGTGTAATCTCACTGCCCCCAAAACTCATTGAATATAATTCAACACCAAAGATACAAATTATAATCGCACATACGGTGCATGTAAGCCTTTATGTTCTAATGCTTATTACCCCTTTACTGGGGTGGCTTGCCAGTTCTGCCACTGGGTTTGAAATTCGTTTCTTTGGCACCTTCCTGATCCCAGCCATTTTCCCAGAAGACGCGGCATTTGAAGAATTACTTTTCACCTTACATGAAATATCCGCCACAACACTGGTCGCTTTGTCTATCTTGCATCTTTTAGCGGCTCTCTATCGGCATTTCATTAAAAAAGATGACACGCTGCGCCGCATGATTAATAAGTCATAGCACAACTTCGACATCACCACGTCGAAAACAGACCTGCCATGATAAAACATGACGGTTATATCTGAATTGAAACAACAACGGCTAAATAATGCGCCTGATAATTTCCTTTGCCGCTCTAATGCTTTCTGTAGCTCTACTGCAACTAAGTGCAGGTGCAATTTCACCGCTTGATGTGCTGTCAGGCACACAAGAAGGTTTTTCCAGAACCCAGCTTGGCCTATTAGGGTCTTCCCATTTCTTTGGCTTTTTCATCGGTTGTTGGTGGGCCCCGCGCCTGATCGGCACGATTGGGCATTCGCGAACATTTGCGGTGTTTGCGGCAATGGGCACGATCGGGGCCATTGCACACCCAATGTATATTGATGCGGTTTTCTGGATTTTCTTACGTATCTTATCAGGCATGTGTGTTGCAGGTTGCTATACCGTGATTGAAGCGTGGTTTCAGGCCAAACTTACCAACCAAAATCGGGGCCGCGTCATGGGCGTTTACCGTGTGGTTGATATTGGGGCTTCATCGGTCGCCCAGTTGATGATCGGGTTTCTAGAGCCTGCAGCCTATGTATCCTATAACATTCTGGCAATTCTTGCCTGTGCCTGCATCTTGCCGTTAACACTCACCACATCAAAACAACCAGAGGCCCCAGCAAGACCACGCCTGCATCCGATCCGTACCGCCATAACATCACCCTTAGGGGTTGCGGGCGTTATTGTTGCAGGTGTCAGTTCATCGTCATTTCGTATGGCAGGGCCGATTTATGCCCAAGACGTGGGGCTGAATGCATCACAAACTGGCCAATTTCTAGCGACTGTTTTAATCGGGGGTGCCGTCACGCAAATACCCACAGGTTGGCTAGCCGATAAATACGACCGCCGCTGGGTTTTGTTGTGGCTATCCATCGCAAGCATTGCAATCTGCTTTAGCATGGCATGGCTAAATCCGAATGATCCCAATACAATCTATATCATGGCATTCATTTTTGGCGCCCTCACATATCCTATTTTTTCAGTATCCATTGCCCACGCGAATGATTTTGTCTCTGCAAAAGATCGTGTTGAATTAAACGCATCTTTGATGTTCTTATATGGTATTGGCGCTATTTTTAGCCCTGTGATCGCCTCTGTTTTAATTGAGAATTTCGGGCCATCGGCCTTGTTTAGCTATATTATGGTCGCCCACATAGGGTTGGCAATCTACGGCTTAATGCGCATGCGTGTACGCCCTACCTCGGATACCAAAACCAAGTACAGCTACACACCACGCACATCATTCACAATTGGTAAATTACTGAAACGTAAAAAACTAGACTAGCCGTGGGTGCAAGGTTGGGTTACATCGAAACTGTAACCAACATTCGGCTTGAACATGACACGTATCTTAATCACTTCCGCCCTGCCCTATATCAACGGCATCAAACACTTAGGCAACCTAGTTGGCAGCCAGTTGCCGTCTGATGTCTATGCGCGCTTCAACCGCGCTATGGGCCGCGAAGTGATGTTTATCTGTGCAACCGATGAACACGGCACACCAGCGGAATTAGCGGCAGCCAAAACTGGGCAAGACGTAGCCGAATTTTGCGCTGAAATGCACGAGGTACAGGCAAATCTGGCCAAAGGTTTCGGCCTATCATTTGATTACTTTGGCCGTTCATCCAGCCCGCAGAACCATGCGTTGACCCAACACTTGGCGGGTAAACTTGCCGAAAACGGGTTGATCGAAGAGGTTAGCGAAAAGCAGGTTTATTCCAACACAGATGGCCGTTATCTGCCTGATCGTTATATCGAAGGTGAATGCCCGAATTGTGGCTATGACAGCGCGCGCGGCGATCAGTGTGAAAACTGCACCAAGCAGCTAAACCCAACCGATCTTATCAATCCACGTTCGGCCATTTCTGGCTCTACAGATCTGGAAGTGCGTGAAACCAAACACCTTTATCTGAAGCAAGCGGGTATGCGCGATACACTGGATGCGTGGATAAACAGCAAAAAAGACTGGCCAATCCTGACCACATCCATTGCCAAAAAGTGGTTGCATGACGGTGACGGTCTACGTGACCGTGGTATCACCCGCGATCTGGACTGGGGCATCCCCGTCAAGCGCGGCGATCAAGATTGGGAAGGCATGGAAGGCAAAGTTTTCTACGTCTGGTTTGACGCGCCCATTGAATATATCGCGGCTACGGCTGAATGGGCCGAAGCCAATGGATTGGATGCATCTGCTTGGGAACGCTGGTGGCGTACCGATAAGGGTGCGGAAGATGTAAAATACGTCCAGTTCATGGGCAAGGATAACGTGCCGTTTCACACGCTTTCATTCCCCTGCACCATCATGGGATCAGGTGAGCCGTGGAAACTGGTTGATTACATCAAATCGTTTAACTACCTGAATTACGATGGCGGGCAGTTTTCCACATCCAAAGGGCGCGGGGTGTTTATGAACCAAGCGCTGGATATTCTACCTTCTGATTATTGGCGCTGGTGGCTGTTAACACACGTACCTGAAAGCTCGGATAGTGAGTTTACTTGGGAAAACTTCCAAGCCACCGTAAACAAAGATCTGGCCGATGTGCTGGGTAATTTCGTATCACGTATCACCAAGTTTTGCCGCGCTAAATTCGGTGAAGAAGTACCTGCGGGCGGTGAATATGGTGCAGCTGAAGCAGCCGTGATTGCAGAAATAACCAAACGCCTGAAAGCGTATGAAGCGCATCTGGAAGCGATAGAAATTCGCAAGGCCACATCTGAATTGCGTGCAATATGGGCGGCAGGAAACGAATACCTGCAAAATGCAGCACCTTGGGCCTTGTTTAAAACAGACCCTGATGCAGCCGCTGCAATCGTGCGTTTCGCACTGAACTTAATCCCGCTATATGCCAGCCTGTCAGAACCGTTTATCCCCGATGCTGCCGCCGATATGCTGGAAGCGATGAACACAAAAGCCGTTTGGCCAACCGATGTTGCCAAAGCACTGGATAGCTTGCCAGCAGGTCATGCGTTCACAGTACCAGACGTAATGTTTGCAAAAATTACCGATGATGCGCGTGATCAAATGCAAGCGCAATTTGCAGGTCAAAACACATAAAAATGCTGCCCCTTTCGGGACAGCTAAATGGTGTAATCTGGCAGTTTGCCTGATCTAAATCTACTCAGCCCATTCCCACGGGTTGATAAAGCCACCTAGGACTTTGGTAACTGTCTTGTCAGAAATACGGTCATCACCTCTGGTCAGCTGAGCTACCAGCCCGCGCTTTTTGCTTTCAACGACACTCACAACAGTCACATCCAGCTCTGCGTCCTTAAGGGCTGCATTATAAATGCGGGTAATTGCAGATTTACGCAAAGCGGGTTTGAAAATTTTCCCAACAGCTGTTTTTGGCAACTCGCTCATTATTTCCATATATTTTGGTACGGCTGCACGTTCATGCACATGCTCTTTAGCAAAGGCCATCAATTCAGCCTTGTCCACAGTCGCCCCATCAATCAGTTCTACATAAACACAAGGCAGCTCGCCTGCTTTCGCATCTGGCTGGCCAATGGCACCAGCAAACGCAACTTGGTCATGGCCTGCCAATGCCTCTTCGATCATAGCAGGGTCGATGTTGTGACCGCCGCGAATAATCAGATCTTTGGCACGTCCCGTGATCCATAAGTAGCCGTCTTTATCAATCCGGCCCAAATCACCCGTACGCAGGTATTTATCTTTTGCATACAGACCTTTGTTTTTGTCTTTGTCGGTATAAGTTGCACCTGCAACCACACCAAAGTTCGAGACACAAATTTCACCGATCTCATCAGTCTTCATTTCATGCAAAACTTTACCTGCATCGTCGCAATCAAAGATTTTCACATCCGTGTAAGGTAGTGGAAAACCAACAGAGCCGACTTTACGCAGGCCTTGCGTTGGGTTGGCAGATACAAGGCAGGTTGCCTCTGACATGCCGTAACCTTCGATTATTTCAACACCAGTTGCTGCTTGAAACCGCTTGAACAGTTCTACTGGCAAAGGCGCCGAGCCGCTAAAAGCCGCTTTCAAAGTTGATATATCCGCATCCACAGTACGTTGCATCAATGCAGCCGCAGCCGTAGGCACAGTAACAATGAAAGTGCCGCCCCAACGTTCAATCAGTTTCCACAGATTGTCAAAAACGCCTTCGCCGCGATAGCCCGCAGGGGTTGGCAAAACCATATGCGCGCCCGATGACAGGCACCCTGCCCAAATCGGATAAGCCGCCAAAACATGGAACAAAGGCAATGGGCAAATCACAACGTCATCCGCCGAATACAATAATGCCGAACCGATCCAGCCGTTATATAAAACACCTGAATGTCTGTGTTGCACGATCTTGGGCATACCCGTTGTTCCACCAGTATGGAAATGCGCACAAAACCGATCACCGGTTTCGGCAAATTCCAACACATCATCGCGCTGTGCCGCTAGGGCCTCATTAAAGTCGATAATTTTCGCATTATGGGTCACAGGGTTTTTCGGACGGATAAGCGGCACAATCCAGCTAAGGGGTGGTGAAAGATGTGGTAACAAATCTATTTCGATCACGGTTTCAACCGAGGGGGTCAAGGCCACTGCGGCAGCTGCCAGTTGCGCCACTTCGGTTTTTGGAAATGCTTTTATTGTAACCAACACCTTAGCCTTGGCATCACGCAACAAATCAGAGATTTGCTCAGGCTCTAGCGTTGGGTTAATCGGTGCCACAATACCAGCGGTCATCCCGCCCATCAATGTAATCAGCGTCTCGTGGCTGGTTGGCAGAAGATATGCAACAACATCATTTTTACCAACGCCCAGTGAGCGAAACAGGTTGGCGCATTGTGTGACCTTCTTGGTCAGATCCGTCCAGTTAAGCGTTACGGCCTTATCTTTTGGCCCAGATTTCAACTGAAAACTTACTGCTGGTTTATTTGGATTTGCATCGCGGGTATCGCAAAGCTGTTCGTAAACAGTTTCCGCAGTCCAACGTTCTTCAACCGGCATTTCTTTTTCAATAGCTTTAATATCTGCAAGTGTTGCAAAATTATATGTCATTATATCCTCCCAAATGATGGCGCTCCCTTACGCCAACATCCGTACAGAGTGCATATAAAATAGCGATCACGCAAGAATTACGATACGTCTAAACGTAAAAAAAGTCGGAAAACCCGCCCTTTCACTCATTTTGCACTAAACTTAAAGCGGAATATGCAAAACCGCCTATTGGGTAAATTGCAGTTTTGCCAGCCGTGCATACAAACCGCCTTGTTTTACCAGTTCGTTATGCGTGCCTTGGGCAACAATTTTACCATCATCCATTACAATGATACGGTTAGCCTGCTTCACTGTCGCCAAACGATGCGCCACAATCAAAGTGGTCCGGTCTTTCGACAGAACCTCCACCGCTTTTTGCACGGCTTGTTCACTTTCCGCATCTAATGCAGAGGTTGCTTCATCCAAAAGCAAAACAGGTGCATCGCGCAAAATAGCCCGTGCAATCGCAATGCGTTGCCTTTGCCCGCCCGATAACATCACCCCGCGCTCACCTACAAAACTATCATACCCTTCTGGTAGTTTTGTCAGAAACTCATGAGCAGCGGCAGCCTTTGCAGCCTCAACAACTTCATCATCTGATGCAGATGGTCGGCCAAAACGGATATTTTCCATAGCAGATGTCGCAAATATAACAGGGTCTTGCGGCACATATGCCATTTGTTGGCGAAAAGCTTCGCGGTTAATTTCTTTAATATCAACCCCATCAAACAAAACCGCACCCGATACAGGGTCGAAAAATCGTAAAACCATCTGAAACACGGTAGATTTACCCGCACCAGACGGGCCAACCAATGCAACAGTTTCACCTGCTTTAATCGTCATATTTAAGGCGTCGAGTGCAGGAATGTCTGGGCGTGATGGATAATTAAAATTCAGGTCTTTGAAGGCCAATTCACCCCGAATAGGTTGCGTAAGCAATTTAGGCTGCTTTGGATCATCCACATTATCCGTTGCATTAATCAATTCAACAAGTCGTTCTGTTGCACCCGCTGCACGTTGTAGCTCGCCCCAGATTTCTGATAGTGCAGCTACAGCCCCACCAACCAAAATAGCATAGATCACAAACTGCACCAAAGCGCCTGGCGACATAAGTTCTGCACGCACATCACGCGCACCCATCCACAACACCGCTAGCACACCGCTAAAGACCATAAATATCACGATCACAGTCATGATAGAACGCACAGTAATGCGTTCCCGTGCCGCATCATAAGCTTGCTCAGTCAAAACTGAAAAACGTTTACGGCTTGGCCCTTCATGGGTAAAAGCCTGCACCGTTTGGATCGCAAGCAAGGTTTCCGAGGCGTTGCCAGAACTTTGCGCAATCTTGTCTTGGTTTTCACGGCTTAAATTGCGCACACGGCGGCCCAAAATCAGGATTGGTGCAATGACCACAGGCACAAGTAACAACACCAAACTGGTCAGTTTAACCGATGTCAGTAACATCAAAACCATACCGCCAAAGAAGATCAAAACATTGCGCAACGCAATAGAGACAGAACTGCCGATTACCGATAATATCAATGTGGTATCCGTGGTGATCCGCGATAATACTTCACCCGTCATAACACGTTCAAAAAATTGTGGGCTCATTCCTATCATCTTGTTATAAATAGAAACTCTTATATCTGCGACCACACGTTCGCCTAGGCGTGTAATAAAATAATACCGAAGCCCAGTGCCTATTGCCAGTAAAGCCGCAATGCCGATTGCCGCCCCAAAATACTGATCTAATTGGCTGGCTTGATCTGCTGAAAATCCATCCACCACACGGCGAACCGCAAGGGGTAAAATCAATGACAGACTAGAGGTGGTGACCAAGGCTAGTAATGCAAGAACTATCAATATCTTGTAAGGCTTCAAAAAAGGTGCAAGCCCGCGCAAAGGCCCAACAGTTTTGGATTTCTCGCGGTCTTCTAAATCATTCGCCGAAGGGCTTGATCTTCTCATTGTCAGTCTTTCACTCTACAGAATTGCATCGATAACAGGCTGCGGAAAAAGTGCAAGTAAGCGTTCTTTTTATCAGCCTAACCCAGATACCTTTAAACAGGCTGCGCCGTTTCAACAATCTTTGCCAAATATGATGCACCAATCGGGGCGGATTCATCGTTGAAGTTATAACTTTGGTGGTGCAATGCCGCACTATCGCCATTGCCGACAAACACATATGCCCCTGGCACTTTATTCAACATAAACGAAAAATCCTCGGCCCCCATGCGCCGCGCCGCCTGATCGCTGACATTATCTTCACCCACAATACTTGCCGCGACCTTAACCGCAAATGCGGCTTTTTCTGCATTATTAACCGTTGCGGGATAGCCGTCATGATAGGTCAGTTCTGCCGTAGTATCAAAAGCCGCCGAGATATTTTCCATCACAGTAATCAACCGTTTTTGCATAATCGCTTTGATCGCGGGCTCAAAACTGCGGATTGTACCCATGATTTTCGCAGTTTCTGGGATCACATTATACGCCGTACCCGCATGGATTTGCGTAATTGAAATCACACCGTTTTCAATCGGGTCAACATTGCGGCTTACAATCGTGTGCAATGCCTGCACCATCGCGGTTGCCGCAACAATCGGGTCTACTGATAATTGCGGGCGAGCAGCGTGGCCCCCTTTACCTGAAATTTCTATCTCAAAATCATCGACAGACGCCATCACGGGCCCTGCGCGGGTTTGAAATTCACCCACAGGCAGATCGGGCATGTTATGAATCGCAAACACCTGCGAAATCCCGTATTTTTCAAACACGCCTTCATCACACATCACTTCAGCACCACCCCCACCTTCTTCGGCAGGTTGGAACATCAACACAACACGGCCTGAAAAGTTACGGGTTTCAGCCAGATATTTAGCCGCCCCCAACAACATCGTTGTATGCCCATCATGGCCGCAGGCATGCATCTTACCCTCAACTGTTGATGCATATTCAAGCCCGGTTTTTTCAGGCATCGGCAGCGCATCCATATCCGCACGCAAACCGATGGTACCGCCCTCACCCTTGCCATTAATCACCGCTACAACACCCGATTTGGCCCACCCTGTGGAAATATCATCAACGCCAAACTCTTTTAGGCGCTCAACCACGAACTTCGCCGTTTCATGACAGTCAAAACCCAGTTCAGGGTTGGCGTGGATATGCTGACGCCATTCGGCCATTTCTTTAAAATTATTCGCAATACTGTTGATAACGGGCATAAGCTGTGTACTCCTGATGTTTAAAATCACTTAGCCAGACAATTCCAAATTAGAAAAGCCCAGAATGACAAAATTTGATGAAAGCCAATCTCTTTGCCTAGACCCAAATGGCGGCCTGCCACGCCTGTTAGAAATAATGGCCCGCTTGCGAGATCCAAAAACTGGGTGTCCGTGGGACATAGAACAAGATTTCAAATCTATCGCCCCCTACACCATTGAAGAAGCTTATGAGGTGGCCGAGGCGATTGAACAGGGTGATATGAATGAGCTGGAAGGTGAGTTGGGCGATCTGCTATTACAGGTGGTCTACTACACACAGATGGGAAGCGAAGACGGTCACTTTGATTTCGATAGTGTTACCAAGAAGATTGCCGATAAAATGATCCACCGCCACCCGCATGTTTTCGGGGATGACAACCGCGATAAATCTGCGGCTCAACAGGTGGCGGATTGGGAGCAGATAAAGGCGGCCGAACGCGCATCTAAAGCGGTAAAACAGGCGGGCACACTGGACGGTGTAGCGATAAATCTGCCCGCTTTAACCCGTGCGGTGAAGTTACAAAAACGGGCCGCGCGCGTGGGTTTTGACTGGCCATCTGCATTAGATGTATTAGACAAAATCAATGAAGAATGTGCAGAGCTTGTAGAAGCGCGTAAAAAACTATCACATATCGAACAAATAGAGGAATTTGGCGACCTGATGTTCGTCATGGCAAATCTTGCACGGCATTTGGATATAGACCCCGAAGAAGCCCTGCGCAAAGCCAGCACAAAATTCACCCGCCGCTTTGAAGGCGTAGAAGCCAAGCTTGCAGATTTAGGCAAGGCACCGCAACAATCTGATTTAGTGGAAATGGATGCGTTATGGGATGCGGTTAAACTGGATGAAAAAAATACCTGATTTTTTTACTCACCTATTGACCTGACTAAAATACTAAGGTTTAACTTGCCCTATATCGCAACCACAGGATTACCATGTTCGGACTAATAAAAACTACACTCATCACCACAGCTTTGTTAACTGTGGCCACTACCCCAGTACTTGCTAATGAGGTCAACGTTTATTCATCGCGCCAACCCAAACTGGTGCAACCTTTGTTTGACGCATTCACATCTGAAACAGGCATTAAGGTAAACGTATCGTTTCTGAAAAAGGGCATGGCTGAAAAACTAAAGGCCGAAGGCAAACGTTCGCCTGCTGATCTGATAATGACCACGGACATTTCCCGCCTAAACGGTATTGTTGAGGCAGGCGTCACCCAAGCCGTGCAATCTGAAACCCTAAGTGCCAACATCCCTGCGCAATTCCGCGATCCCAAGGGCCAATGGTTTGGCCTGACATCACGGGCCCGCATCGTTTACGCATCACGCACACGCGTCAAAGACGGCGAAGTAACAACCTATGAAGATCTAGCCGATCCAAAATGGAAAGGCCGCATCTGCATCCGTTCTGGCACCAACGCCTATAACCTTGCCCTGACCTCTGCCGTTATTGCACATCACGGCAAAGAAGGTGCTAAAATATGGCTGATAGGTTTGAAAGCCAACCTTGCGCGTAAACCGTCAGGCAATGACCGCGCCCAAATCAAAGCGATTTTCGCGGGCGAATGTGATATTTCCATCGGCAACACATATTATATGAAAAAAATGCTGGAAAACCCCGATCAAGTGGCATGGGCTGACAGTGTGCGCATCGTTTTCCCAACATTTAAAGACGGCGGCACCCATGTAAACCTGTCTGGTGTAGCCTTAACCAAAGCCGCGCATAACAAAGACAGTGCCATCAAATTAATGGAATGGTTGTCATCGGGCACAGCACAAGAAATTTATGCTGAAACCAACGGTGAATACCCGATCAAACCCGGCACAAACCCATCTGCACTGGTCGCAGCCTGGGGCACATTCACCGCAGACACCAAACCATTGATCGAAATCGCCAAACTGCGCGGTGCGTCTTTGAAGCTGACCGAACAGGTTAACTTCGACGAATAATTCTCCCCCCCCCTTTTTTTATTTGTCGTAGTCGGGCACTCTGGAAACGGAGTGCCCTTTTTTTTCGAGGTGAAATATATCAAATAATATCAATCGTTGCAAAAAACCGCATAAATTATAGGCCATTTCAAATATTAGTCTTTTCAGGGTAAGATAAAACTTTGTATTCATATTTGGAGAGCCACATGAGTTGGACAGATAAATATTGGGATTGCTTGGATCAATTATATTGGCATCCAGCATATTTGGGCCTCAAAAGTATTAACAGAAACAAATGGGAAATTGATGGAGATCGGGTTTCAATTCCCAAAAGCTTAGTCAATATGAAAGGAGCCTTATATAGCCGCCCAGAAAATGCAAAAAACAATTTGAAAAATCTAAAGCAGCAAGAAGAAATCACAAACCATATCTTTGATCTAACTTTTGGGATTCTGGACGGAAAGTTGATTTACGATATTTTCAACCCGTATATAATTACTAATTCACCACAAGATTTTACGAGTATCGGGCGCGAAATAATCGAAAGACTAAGTTTGGGAGGGAATGTTACCCAACAGGATGGTTTTTTTGTTGGCCAAGATGCCATATTAGCAGTTGAGCTAAAGTTCAATGCAAAAACGAGCTTTGACCAATTAGCAAAATATTTCCTACTTTTCATGAAGGAAGAAGAATTTAGCGGCCCAAAAGAAGAAATGACTCTTCTTTATATTTTCAACTCCAATCCAAAGAGGACCTTTATCAAAGCTTTTGGAGACTCCTAAAAAGACCCTGATTATCTGGCGACCCAAGCATTTAGTGCGATGAGTAAAAAGATTGCGTCACACGTTAATTCTGATCACGAACGATTTATGAATTGCAGTAAACGTATAAAGTTGGTTGGGATTACCTGGTCAGATTTTCATACTAGGCTTGCAGAATTCAGTTCCTTGCTTGGTACATCTGGCACAGAAAAGACAGTGGCAAGATTAGTTTGCGGGTTGGCCAGTGAAATTAAGTCACATCCTCTATCAAATATGACTTAATCCCTACACATCGTCATTTTCATCAAGCATATAAACACGCTTACAAACTGTATGCTTCCCCCCTTCTCAATCAAATGCTAAACACCCTTAAATCAATCGGGGAACGCATCTATGAACATCCTACAAATCGCCTCACTCTTGCTTGTGCTGGCGGGTGCATTTGGCGCGATTAACTACCTGTTTCTAAAGCTTCCCTCTGCAATCGGCATACTCGTCGTGGCCTTGCTTGCCTCGCTTGGGGTTATGGGGTTTGATGCGCTGATCCCTTCATTGGGGGCAGCTGATACGATCCAGGAAATAGTCTGCGATATTGAGTTTTCCGCAGCCCTTTTAGAAGGCATGCTAGGCCTGTTGCTGTTCGCAGGGGCATTGCACGTCAAGCTATCCGATCTGCGCCAACAGGCATGGGTCGTACTTTTGATGGCCACCTTAGGGGTCGCCATATCCACCGCCATTGTCGGCTACGGTTTTAGCTGGATGACAGGTGCCCCGCTAATCGTGGCCCTAGTGTTTGGTGCCATCATCACCCCCACAGACCCTGTGGCAGTCTTGGGCGTGTTGCGCGAAGCTAACCTTCGCAAATCACTGGAAACCAAGATCGCTGGTGAAAGCCTGTTTAACGACGGGGTTGCCTATGTTGTGTTCCTGATCCTTGCAGGTCTTGCATTTCCATCAGGTGAACATCATGCGCAAACGGCAATGGGTGCTGTAAAGCTTTTCATACAAGAGGCCATAGGCGGCGGTATATTGGGGGCCGTCCTTGGCTATCTGGTATTCCAGATCATGAAACGCATCGACGATTATTCGCTCGAAGTGCTTCTATCCCTTGGCCTTGCCTTTGGCGGCTACCAACTAGCCGTTTATTTGCATATGTCCGGCCCGATCATGGCCGTGGTCGCAGGCCTGTTTATTGGTGATGTAGGTATGAAACATGGCATGTCAGAACAAACCCGCCTATACCTGAACAAATTTTGGGAATTAATTGACGAAATTTTAAACGCCATTCTGTTCCTGCTTATAGGAATAGAGGTTTTCGCGGTCACATTCAGCATAAACGCCCTGTGGGGTGGTATATTCTGTATCATACTGGCGCTGGCTGCGCGTGCAGCCGCTGTTACAGTACCCCTTATATTACTCAAACCCTTTCGCACTTTCACATCAGACGTGATCCCGATCATGACATGGGGCGGCCTAAAAGGCGGCATATCTGTCGCCTTGGCCCTATCCTTGCCCGACAGTGAATGGAAACCGATTATCCTGACCGCCACATATAGTGTGGTAATATTCTCAATCATCATTCAGGGCTTAACCATTGCCCCCTTGGCCAACAGACTGGGCCGATCACCAGATTTGTTGTAAGCTTTAGCGTTAACGGGCTTGCACCACGATAATCACCCGTTAAAAGGGCGATATATTAAGGAATTGGTATGACCAAAGACACAATCATAGCGCGGTGCGAGGCCAATGGCCTGCGCATGACCGAACAACGCCGAGTGATTGCACAGGTTTTACAAGGCTGCACCGATCACCCGGATGTAGAAGAGCTATATGCCCGCGCATCTAACATTGATGCAGGTATATCACTGGCCACAGTTTACCGCACAGTAAAACTGTTTGAAGAAGCCGGCATTTTGGATCGCCATGAATTTGGCGACGGGCGTGCGCGTTATGAAGATGCCGAACGAGATCACCATGACCACTTGATCGATATTCAATCTGGTGAGGTGATCGAGTTTGTCGACAAAGAAATCGAAGCATTACAAGAAAAAATTGCCGCTAAATTGGGTTATTCCCTGCGCGGCCACCGGCTGGAACTCTACGGGGTTCCACTAAAAAAGGACGACATTAAATGAGTACTATTATTGACATTTTCGCCCGTGAAATTCTAGACAGTCGCGGCAATCCAACGGTTGAAGTTGACGTAACACTTGAAAGCGGCGCAATGGGCCGTGCGGCTGTGCCGTCAGGTGCATCCACAGGTGCGCATGAAGCAGTTGAACTGCGTGACGGCGACAAATCCCGTTATATGGGCAAAGGTGTTTTAAAAGCGATTGATGCGGTCAACGGTGAAATTGCCGATGCCCTATTGGGTGCCGATGCGATGGAACAGGTCGAAATTGACGGCATGATGTGCGAGCTGGACGGCACGCCCAACAAAGCCCGTCTTGGGGCCAACGCTATTTTAGGCGTTTCATTGGCTGTGGCCAAAGCCGCTGCTGAATGCGCAGGTCAGCCGCTTTTCCGTTACGTTGGCGGCACATCGGCACGTACATTACCTGTACCGATGATGAACATAATCAACGGTGGTGAACACGCTGATAACCCGATCGACATTCAAGAATTTATGGTGGTACCTGTGGCCGCCGAAAACATCAGCGACGCTATCCGCATCGGTGCTGAGATATTTCACACACTGAAAAAGGAACTGTCTGACGCAGGTCATTCGACAAGTGTCGGTGACGAAGGTGGTTTTGCACCAAACCTGAACTCTACAACAGACGCGTTAGACTTCATCATGCAAGCGATTGAAAAAGCAGGCTATAAACCGGGTGAAGACGTATATCTTGCACTGGATTGTGCCGCATCTGAGTATTACGTGGACGGTGTTTATGATTACAAAGGCGAAGGCCAAAAACGCACATCTGATGAAAACGCCAAGTATCTGGCGCAACTGGTAGAAGATTACCCGATCTTCAGTATTGAGGATGGCATGGACGAAGATGATTGGTTGGGTTGGGAAACCCTTACCGACATGATCGGCGATAAATGCCAGCTGGTTGGCGATGATCTTTTCGTTACCAATTCGGAACGCCTTGCCAAAGGCATCAGCAAAGACAGCGCCAATTCGATCCTTGTGAAAGTTAACCAGATCGGCACGCTGACCGAAACATTGGAAGCCGTGGAAATGGCGCACCGTGCAGGGTACACATCTGTGATGTCACATCGTTCTGGTGAAACCGAAGACGCGACGATTGCTGACTTGGCAGTTGCAACCAACTGCGGCCAAATCAAAACTGGCTCACTTTCACGCTCTGACCGTCTGGCAAAATACAACCAACTGATCCGCATTGAGGAAATGTTGGGCGCATCTGCTATTTATGCAGGCCGCTCTATATTAAAGAATTAAAAATCGTAGGGTGGGCTTCAGCCCACCTTGCTACCCCTAGCATAAGCGTTTGAATATTATAGTTCTTTTGCCCATTTCCCAGCCCATTCTCCCAACGGTTCTAGGTGGGTATACAGTTCGCGCCCTGCATCCGTCAGTGCATATCCATCCGTTGATTTCTCCACCAATCCCGCCGCTCGTAATTCCTTAAGTCGTGTATTTAACACTGTAGGTGACAGCGAAGCGCAGCGCGTTTGCAATTCACGAAACGTGCAATCCTGATCGCTTAAGTTCCACAATATTCCCATTGCCCAGCGCCGTCCGATAAGATCGAACAGCACCATAATCGGCTGACCGGTTTTTGAGCCGCGCACAACATCACCCAAACGCGGTATTTTAACTTCGTCACTTTTTTGAACCATTTGGCTTGACTCCCACGCTACTAATTTAGTAGCAACAATGCATGCTACACTTTTAGTAGCATATCACATACCCACAAACAAGCCGAAAGGAAGAGTGTATGAAAAACATGCTATTATGGATCACCCTCGCCCTGATCTGGAGCTCATCCTATCTTGCAATCAAGCTTGGCATCCAATCTATCCCACCACTAACTCTTGTGGCCATTCGCATGATAATCGGCACATCCCTATTATTGATCGTCTTGCGCCTATACGCACTCACCCTACCAACTGATTTGCAATCATGGGGCATCCTTCTGGTCAGTGGCATGATGGGCAATATTATCCCGTTTTCCCTTATCAGTTATGGCGAAATTCACATAAACAGCGGCCTTGCCGCCCTATTAATGAGCATCGCCCCCGTTGTAACTGTTCTGCTTGCCCCTTTGATACATCCAGACGAGGTTCTTAGCCCGAAGATTATTGCAGGTATCACAATCGGCTTTCTGGGCCTTATTGTTTTGATAGGCCCAGATGCCCTGCAGGGGTTGGGCCAGCACGTCACAGGTCAGCTTGCCGTTTTTGGGGCCGCGCTTTGCTATGCTTTCACCACACTTTTCGCCCGCAAATACGCCAAACTTCCAGCCCTAGTGATGGCATCAGGGTCAATGTTGATCGGCACGGTAATTATTATCATCACTGCATTCATCGCAGAGGCCCCGTTGCAAAACGACCTAATGTTAGACAGATCAATGCTAGCGGCTATCTATCTAGGCCTGTTTCCAACTGCACTTGCCACCTTGATCTATTTCTACCTTGTACCAAAAATTGGTGCCGCCCGCATGTCACAAGTCAATTTTGTCGTACCTGTCGCAGGGGCACTTATCGGGGTGGCCTTTTTACACGAAGCCATCAGCCCGAATATGATCGTAGCACTAGTCCTTATTCTACTTGCAGTGTTTTTGGTGACATATCGGGGTAGAAAAAACACGAACCTACCCTAGACGCAGCCCCCAACCCCCGCTAAACCCTTGCAAAACCAAGGGTGCAAGACATGTCAGAAATCGAAGAACAACAAACCCCGCAGATTTATCTAATCACACCTAGCGCGTTTGATCTGGCCAGCTTTAGCACGCAACTTGCAAGCCTTCTTGATATCCATGAAATAGCTTGCTTGCGCCTATCATTGGCCAGCACAGATGAACGCGATATAAGCCTTGCCGCTGACAGTTTGCGCGATATTTGTCACGCGCGTGATGTGGCCATGGTGATAGAAAACCATTACCGCCTTGTGGAAACCCATGGGCTAGACGGGGTACATTTACCCGATAGCACACGCCAAGTGCGCGAAGTACGCAAAGCTTTAGGCCCAGACGCTATTGTTGGCACTTATTGTGGTGCGTCGCGCCATGCAGGTATGACCGCAGGCGAAATCGGGGCCGATTACATCTCTTTCGGCCCCGTTGTAGCATCCTCGCTGGGCGACGGCAAAACCGCCCCGTTTGATCTGTTTGAATGGTGGTCTGAAACCGTAGAAGTACCCGTCGTTGCCGAAGGCAATGTAACACCAGAAATGGCCACAACATTAGCCCCTGTGGTTGATTTTTTCGGACTGGGTGCAGAAATTTGGGGCGCTGATAATCCTGATACAATGCTTGGCGACTATATCAAACGTATCAGTTAATTCGGCAATCTGTTCGGCATCCCGCCTGCCACACTTTCATACGCGGCATTTGCCAACGCTTTACGATCAGAAAAGTCCGCTATTTTCAACGGGGTGTGTAAAACCACTTCAACATGTCCCTGTTTAAGGTGCGATAAAACATGGATCATATGATCCAGCATTCCCATTTCACCCCAATACCCATAATAATCCGCGCGCTTTCCTGACGGTGCATGATACAGAACTGTTACAGGTTGCACCCACATCAAATCAGCCAAATCTGGTGCAAAAAACGCCTGAAATAACGATGAGCGAAACGGCAGCACATGGCAGCCATCCGTACTGGTGCCTTCGGGAAAAAACAGCAGTTTGTGGCCCTTGTTTGTATGGTCCAGAAACAGATCATGCTGCACCTTTGCATCGCCGCGCTTACGATTGATAAACACTGTCCCCACAACACGCGCCATCGCCCCGATTGCAGGCCATTGGCGCACCTCTGACTTGGCCACAAAGAATACTTTTTGACACGCATTCAGCGTTAAAATATCCAACCACGATGAATGATTTGCCACTACAACACCTGCGTGTTTCATCGGCAGACCTTTGATAATCAATGGAATTCCAAGAAACTTTAAACACATCCAGCAAGCTAGGCGCACAACAAGCTGCCCTGCACGCCAAAAGCCCGCAACGCGCAACAATGCCAAGGGAACCATCAAGGTCATGATCGTTAAAACACAGGGGACAAACCGCACAATCACCCATATCCAACCCAACGGTGTTGGGCGATCAAGCGTTACCTCATGCTGCGCATCCCAACCAATCATGCAGCCGTATCCCGCAGATAGAAATTTTTATATTTTTGCACCATGTGGGCCGTATCCATTACCAGACATATATCAATGGTGTTAAACGCATGATCCACATACGCCCCTTTTCCCACAGTCCCACCCAATCGTAGATAAGATTTGATCAAGGGTGGAATTTGCATCAAGGCCGTCACCCTGTCTATTTTTGTAGCGTCATAAATATCCATAGCAATGGCGTTCGGGCCATATGCAGCCACCTGTAGCCCGTTTTTCGCTAAATGATTATAATGTAGATATGACAACCCATGTGCCACCGTTTGTATATCCGTCCCGTGGAATGAGGCCGCACCAAACAATATCTCTATTTTGTTTTTCTCTACGTATTCCGCCAAGCCATTTAGCAAAAAATACATCGCCGTACCGCCACGGTAACGCGCATCAATACAAGACCGCCCCAGTTCAACGGCATTTCGCCCGCAGTTGATTATTTTATCCAATTTGAATTCGCTGGCGGAATAAAATCCTAACCCTGTTTTAGCTGCTTCACTGCGCAAAAGCCGGTAAACACCAACAACATTATCGTTTTGGGGTAAATTGTTATCTTGCAAGATCAGGTGATCAAAATAGGCATCATATCCATCCGATTCCAGACCGAATGCCTGATTAGAAGCATTCGTTTGCGCCCCCATTTCTTCGACAAAAACACGGTATCGCAACCTTTGTGCTGCTGCAATTTCATCAGCAGTTTCAGCCAGCTTAATTGAAAAATCTGCATTCATTTGGGTCATAAATAAAATTACCACGGCTCAGTTTTGCCGCGTCTTAAGGGTTTTCACCCCGTTTTGCAAACATGCTTTGATAAGTTTGTTGAATTAAACAACTTATAGTTGCATAATGATATTAACCACGAATTAACTTATTTCACGTCTTTTCAATAACCAGACGCAATTCAATCCGAGAGCCATCGATGACAACCTTACCAACCTGTTCAAAATTAACCGTAATTTTACCATTTATCACGGATTGCACCTGCCCCAGCCCCCAGTCTGTTTCAAATGGATGGCGCACTAAATCCCCCGGCACCAAAAAATCATTCATTGCATATCCTCATACCTGAAAGGCCCCAATTATGCTGACAAAACAACCAGATCTTGCAGCCACGATCAGCACGCGTATTTGCCATGATCTAATCAGCCCAATCGGTGCCATCAGCAACGGGCTTGAATTACTAGAGATGGCTAACACGCCACATAGCCCCGAACTAGACCTGATTGCACAAAGCGTCATAAATGCTAATGCCAAGATTAGATACCTTAGAATAGCCTTTGGTGATGCTGCAGCCAACCCAGAGGATACCCGCGAAATACTTGCAGAATATTATAGCAATCCGCGCCTGAAACTGGTTTGGGCAATTACACAGCCGCTGGAACAAACCACCTTAAAATTGTTGTTTTTACTTCTGCTATGCGCCGAAAAAATCAACCCCTTAGGTGGGTCGCTCCATGTTAGTCAAACCACGCGCGGCATAGAGCTACAAATCAAAGGGCAAGATTTATGTATAGATGATTATTGGGATTTTTCTGCACACAGGTTTCACCCACAAAACGGCCCATCCTATATCCAGTTCAATCTGGTGCAATCCCATCTGGACATACAGCAGATAAAATTATGCCTTACCCACACACCCCAAGAAGTGGTTATGACGATCACACCATCGTAGTGTTAAACTTCAGTCAGCCCGTCGCGAAAACGGCGCATATTTTCCTGATATTTCAGCGCAGATAAAGTCAGCCCATTGATAGCTGCTTGATCCAGCGTACGTATTGCTTTGGCAGGCATTCCCATAACAAGTGTGCCATCTGGGATAACCTTTCCCTCTGTCACCAATGCGCCCGCACCGATAAGGCAATTATTACCGATAACAGCCCCGTTCAAAACAGTAGCCCCCATACCAATCAATGAGTTATCACCAATGGTGCAACCATGTACAATCGCACTATGCCCGATTGTGCAGTTTTTTCCGACACTTACAGGATACCCCGGATCTGTATGAATAACTGTATTTTCCTGAATATTAGTTCCTTCACCCACTAAAATTGGATCATTATCACCGCGCAAAACGACCCCAAACCAGATGCCAACGCCACTTTCTATTGTCACATTCCCCATCACTTGTGCATTAGAAGCGACCCAAAAATCACCACCTGTAGGTACAACGGGGGCAACCCCGTCTAAAGCATATAAGCTCATGACATATCCTCAAATTCCGCATTCAGTTTATTAACATGTTCCATCAATTCAGGGCGGGCATCACGGCGTAAATGGGCCGCTTTCAACACAGTTTTCAGACGTTCAAAACACACATTCAAATCGTCATTAATCAGCACATAATCATATGCTTCCCAATGGCTTATCTCACTTCGCGATTGCGCCATGCGTGCCGCCACGACTTCCGCACTATCTTGATTGCGGGCGTTCAGTCGGCGTTCCAGCTCTTTTAGCGACGGGGGCAGAATAAAAATCGAAACCACATCTTTTTGCATGATAGAGCTGCGAATTTGTTGGCCGCCTTGCCAATCAACATCAAACAAAATATCGCGCCCGACGCTTACTGCGTCTTCCACAGGCCCGCGCGGCGAGCCGTACATATGACCAAAAACAGTTGCATGTTCCAACATTTCACCATTTGCCACCATCGCTTCAAATTCATCTGGTGACTTGAAATAATAATCTTCACCTTCTATTTCGCCGGGGCGCACAGGGCGCGTTGTAGCTGAAACGGAAAACCGCAAACTATCGTCTGCTTCCAACAACATACGGGACAAAGTCGATTTGCCTGCACCCGAAGGTGACGACAGGATAATCAACAATCCACGGCGGGTTTTAGCGGCCATATCTACTCCACATTTTGCACTTGTTCACGCATTTGATCTATAACGGTTTTTAACTCTAATCCTACTTCCGTCAACTCTGTATAGTTCGATTTTGAACATAAAGTATTGGCTTCGCGGTTAAATTCCTGGGTCAGAAAATCAAACTTACGCCCTATCGGGCCCTCGGTAGCCAATAAATTACGTGCAGCACTAATATGCGCACGCAGCCGATCCAGTTCTTCCATCACATCAGATTTCACAGCAAGAATGGCCAATTCTTGGGCCAGCCTTGCTTCATCCACACTTTCAGTATTTGCCAGAATTTTTTGTACATTGGCGTGAAATACGGCTTCTGTCCTATTTTTGCGTGCATCAATCAGGTCGGCAGATTGCTTTGTAAGGTTTTCAATCTGATCGACCTGTTCAGATAAAACCGCATGCAAACTTGCGCCTTCAGCTGCGCGTGCAGTGATAAATTCGCCAAGCACCGCTTTGAAATCATCTTTAACCGCGTCCAGCAAGGCAACGTTTGCCGCATCTTCACCAAATGCCATTTCAATTACGCCACGTACGGACAACAGATCAGCGGCACGGGTCACAGCCAATGATAATCCTTTATCGTTTGCGCGTTCTTCAGTAGCTTTCACCGCTTCAATAACCGCATCCAGATTGGGTAGGTTCAACACAGGCGTGCCGCCCTCGACCCCTTGTTTAACGCGTAAACCTATATTTACAGTTCCGCGCGCGCAAACTTTTGACGTTGCCGCTTTGATAAATTTCTCAACTGCGTCATATCCATCGGGTACCCGCGCACGCACATCTAACCCACGCCCATTAACACTACGGATTTCCCAAACCCAATTTACACCTTGATATTCGCCGCTCAAAGACGCGAAGCCTGTCATCGAATTAACCATTTAGCAGATTTAGCCTCTCTTTTAAGATCATTTTATGCAAAAACACTTTTAGGGTGAATGTTAATAAAGCGTTATCAAACCTTAACGTATTTCTCAACATTTCAACTAAAAATTAGTGAATTCCTGAAACGGTAAGATAGAATGCGTAAATCAAATGAAGTCGGCGGGAAAATTATTCCCATGTTTTTAAACAGGCCATTTATGAAAGATAGTATTACCGAAGAAGTTTTAACCTATTGGGAAGACCTACGCAGGGGCCGTCTTGTGCCACGGCGTTCTGATAATGACCCGCGTAAATTGCGCAATTCCCTAAACTACACATTCATCCTAGAGGCCAATAGCCCAGATAATATCCGCTTTCGTCTGGCTGGCAGCAAACTATGCGATTGTATGGGAATGGAGATGCGCGGGATGCCAGCCTATTCAATGGTGCGGCTGGAAGATCGCAACGACTTTAACCAAACCTTACAACATGCCCTTGCTTCCCCCGAAATTCTTGATTTTCAGTTAGCACCAACGGCCATAATGGTTCTTTTGCCGATGTCAGATGAGGCAGATGTTGTTTGCCGTATGTTGGGCTGCATAACCACCGATCCGGCTGATCCCAACTTTCCAACACGGTTTCAGGTGCAATCAGTGGCTAAAACCCGCATCATCGCGGGAAAATCCATAAAGCCGCAACTGGTTTTGGAACTGGCTGAAAATCAAAAAACTTTTCGCCCGAACATAAAAAAGGCGACCCGATCAGGGCCGCCTCATCTAAGAATTGTTAAATAAATTAGCTAACTTTGCGTTGCTTTTGCAAACGATTTTCCAGCTCTTCTGCAACCAAAAATGCCAATTCAAGTGACTGAGATGCGTTCAAACGCGGATCACACGCTGTGTGATAACGGCTAGAAAGGTCTTCATCCGTAACCGCGCGCACACCACCTGTACATTCGGTTACATCTTTACCTGTCATTTCAAAATGCACGCCACCTGGTACTGTACCTTCGGCTTGATGTATCGCAAAAAACTCACGAACTTCGCGCAAAATGCTGTCAAACGGGCGTGTTTTATATCCAGTTGAAGACTTAATAGTGTTGCCGTGCATTGGATCACAAGTCCACAATACTTTGCGCCCTTCATCCTCTACCGCTTTGATAAGTCTAGGCAAATGTTCACCAACATTGCCAGCACCAAAACGTGCAATCAACGTTAAACGACCAGCTTCATTCTCTGGGTTAAGTTTATCCATCAAACGCAGCAAATCGTCCTTCGTCATTGTTGGGCCGCATTTGCAACCGATCGGATTTTGCACACCACGGCAGAACTCTACATGCGCACCATCAGGTTGGCGTGTACGATCCCCGATCCATATCAAGTGGCCAGAACCCGCGATATTTAGGCCTGTTGTGCTGTCCACACGGCATAATGCTTCTTCATATTCCAACAGCAATGCTTCGTGACTGGTGTAAAAATTAACCGAACGCAGCGCATTGGTGTTTTCAGAATTCACCCCTGCCGCATTCATAAAGGCCAAACTGTCAGAAATGCGATCAGCCCAACGTTTGTATTTGTCAGTCGCCCCCGCAGCATTTGCAAAGCCTAGGTTCCATTCATGCACATGATGTATATCCGCATATCCACCAGAACTGAACGCACGCAGCAAATTCAATGATGCGGCTGCTTGTGTATAGGCTTGCAACATATTGTCAGGGTTCGGAATGCGTGCATCTGCGGTGAATTCTAATTTATTGATAATATCGCCACGGTAGCTAGGCAGTTCCACACCGTCTATGGTTTCAGTCGCAGCTGAACGCGGTTTGGCAAACTGGCCTGCAACGCGGCCAATTTTCACAACAGGCACCTTGGCACCATATGTCAGCACAACCGCCATTTGCAGCATCACTTTATAGGTGTCACGGATCAGGTCGGCACTAAACTCCTCAAAGCTTTCAGCACAATCACCGCCTTGCAGCAAAAATGCCTCGCCGCGTGATGCCGCTGCTAATTTCCCTCTTAGGGAACGTGCCTCGCCTGCAAAAACCAGCGGTGGATAACGCCCCAAACGTGCCTCTACCTCTGCCAATTTGGCAGCATCCAGGTAATCTGGCATTTGAATGCGCTCTTTTGAACGCCAAGCTGATTTTGTCCAAGCCGTGGTCATTGGCCTATCTCCATGTAAATAGTTTGAACCATACCTCATAAAACAAAACTTTACAGGTTTCTAGGCACCATTTTCAGTCGCTTCACTGAAACAATTAGTATTACACCACCAAATAGAAACGCTTGCTAATAAATACAGTTTTTGGTCAACCTAACATAATGACTTTCATGGCGAATGATTCGCCAAACCCAAAAGAAACCCGCAATGCCACCCATCGAAATTAAAAATGCTGATGCTCCCACTAAAAACTTCGTGTTTTTATTGCTGAATCAGTTTTCTTTGATCGCTTTTACCAGCGCCATTGAGCCGCTTCGCATGGCAAACCGATACAATAAAAACTCATTCTATAAATGGACATTAGTCAATGAAACAGGTGAATTCGCTATAAGTTCAAGCGGCATTCAACTGAAAGTCGATGACGTATTAACCAACTTAAACCGCAATGATGTGATATTTGTCTGTGGTGGTTTGAATATTAAAGAAAACACGACTAAGCCAGTTTTGAACTGGTTGCGGCGTGAAACCCGTAAAGGCCTAAACGTAGGCGGGCTTTGCACTGGGTCTTATGCTTTAGCCCGCGCGGGGCTGCTTAACGGGAAAAGATGCACAATCCATTGGGAAAATTATGACAGCTTTGAAGAAGAATTTCCTGACATTGAGCTGGCTAAATCCGTTTTTACATATGATAAAACGCGTTTTTCATCAGCAGGTGGTACATCTTCTGTCGATCTTATCCTTAAAATTATTTCCGAGGATTACGGCCACGATCTAACAAACTGGGTTGCAGATCAAATGATTTACAACTCTATGCGCACCGAACATGACGAGCCACGCTTGTCGACACCCACCCGCATCGGGGTGCGCCATCCAAAGCTTTCCAAAGTCATTCAGATGATGGAAAAAAACATCGAAGAGCCAATTTCACCATCCACCCTTGCCTCTGATGTTGGTATGTCAACGCGGCAACTGGAACGCCTGTTTCGTCGCTACCTTAACCGCTCACCCAAACGGTATTACATGGAACTGCGATTGCAAAAAGCGCGTAACCTGTTGATGCAAACAGATATGTCAGTGATTAATGTCGCTTTATCATGCGGATTTGCATCGCCATCGCATTTTTCAAAATGTTACCGCGCACAATATGAAACCACACCTTACCGCGAACGCGGAAGTATTTCCGCTAGTTAGCGATTTTGTAAAAAGGAACACCACATGAAAACCACCACACGTGTCTGTGTTATCGGGGGCGGCGTTGTTGGCTGTTCTGTGCTTTACCATCTAACCAAACTAGGCTGGTCAGATGTGATGCTGGTGGAACGTTCCGAACTTACATCAGGCTCCACTTGGCACGCGGCAGGCGGGTTTCACACGCTGAACGGTGATACCAATATGGCCGCATTACAGGGCTACACCATCCGTTTGTATAAAGAATTAGAAGAGCTTACAGGTATGTCTTGCGGCTTGCACCATGTTGGTGGCGTCACCTTGGCCGACACACCTGAGCGCATGGATATGATGTTGGCCGAACGCGCCAAACACCGCTTTATGGGGCTGGACACAGAAATCGTCACACCTGACGAGATTAAAAAACTGTCACCCATCACCAATGTAGAAGGCGTGATCGGCGGGCTTTACGACCCGCTAGACGGCCACCTTGACCCGTCAGGCACCACACACGCCTACGCCAAAGCCGCACGTATGGGCGGGGCTGAAATTGTGCTGCACAACCCTGTAATTGAAACCAACCAACGTCCCGACGGCACATGGGATGTGATCACAAAGCTGGGCACAATCCACGCCGAACACATCGTCAACGCAGGCGGCCTTTGGGCACGAGAACTGGGGGCTATGGCAGGCGTCTACCTACCGTTGCACCCGATGGAACACCAATACCTTGTCACCGAAGAAACCCCCGAAGTTTATGAACGCGATCATGAGTTGCCCCACGTCATGGACCCGGGTGGCGAAAGTTATCTGCGCCAAGAGGGTCGCGGCATTTGCATCGGCTTTTATGAACAAAGCTGTGATCCGTGGGCCGTTGACGGCACGCCTGCCAATTTCGGCCATGAGCTGTTGGAAAACAACCTTGATCGCATCTCAGACAGCGTAGAGTTTGCTTTTAACCGTTTCCCTGTCTTGCAACGCGCAGGCATCAAAACCATCATCAACGGCCCTTTTACCTTCGCACCTGACGGCAATCCGCTGGTCGGCCCTGTGCCGGGTTTACGCAACTATTGGTCAGCTTGCGGCGTGATGGCAGGTTTTTCCCAAGGTGGCGGCGTAGGCCTATCCTTGGCACAATGGATGATCGAGGGCGAAGCTGAACGCGATGTTTATGCAATGGATGTCGCACGCTTTGGCAACTGGATTAGCGCAGAATACACACGACCCAAAGTGGTGGAAAACTATCAACGCCGCTTTTCCGTGTCCTACCCCAACGAAGAACTGCCCGTGGCCCGCAAATGGAACACCACACCGATGTATGACACATGGGCCGAACAAGGGGCTGTTTTTGGGGCGCAATATGGCATGGAAGTTGCCAATTACTTTGCAGCACAAGATGAAGCCGATTATGAAACCCCAACCTTTCGCCGCTCTAACGCGTTTGATGCAACAGCACGCGAAGTTATGGCCGTGCGCAAATCGGTTGGCATCAACGAAGTGCATAATTTCGGCAAATACCGCATATCAGGTGCCAATGCACGCGGCTGGCTTGATCGCATCATGGCGGGCCGCATTCCCAAACAGGGCCGCATATCATTAGCCCCGATGCTATCGCCCAAGGGCAAAATGTTGGGTGATTTCACCGTCACCTGCATGTCAGAAACTGAATTTTTGCTTACCGCATCCTTCGGGATGCAAGCCATCCACATGCGCTGGTTTGAACAGCACAAGGGCGATGACATCACCATAGAAAACATCTCAACATCCCGCATCGGTTTTCAGATCGCAGGCCCCAATGCCCGCAAGGTTTTATCCGCCTGCACGTTGGATGATGTCACCCATGACGCGTTCAAATTCCTTGATGCACGCGAAGTTCAACTGGGTCGTTTGAACGCACTTGTGCAACGGGTCAGCTACACGGGTGATCTGGGGTATGAAATTTATGTTGATGCAGCAGATCAGTTGGCGCTTTACAAAATTCTGACCCATACGGGCCGCGCCTACAACATGAAACCATTCGGGATGCGCGCGATGATGTCACTGCGCCTGGATCGGTTCTTTGGCTCTTGGAATGCTGAATTCAGCCCGGATTATATGCCAGCAGAAACTGGCATGGATCGCTTTATGGCATATGATAAACCTGTTGATTACATCGGTAAGGTGGCGGCATTGGCCGAGCGCGATGCAGGGCCCGCACGCAGACTTTGCACCTTTGAAGTGGATGCAAAAGACGCCGACGTAAACGCATACGAACCTATCTGGCTGGACGGCAAAGTCATAGGGTTCTGCACATCAGGCGGATTTTCTCATTATGCTGGCAAATCAATCGCTTATGGGTTTATTCCAACTGTGGAAATCAAACCAGACCTTGAAGTGCAAATTGAAATATTGGGCGAAATGCGCCCCGCCAAGCGCATAGAAACCCCATTATTTTGTTAACCTTGCACCCAGAATATGCTCAGTCGAAAATCGGCTTTAAGCCCAAAGTGACCGATTTTACATTGGGCAACGGATGAGCGATTTGTCGTTTAATTGCAAATCGAAATACGAAAGACAAACCACTTAGGGTTTGACATTATTTATCATATAGTTATTTAGCTATATATGGATTCGTCAAACATACCAGATATTCGCGAAGATCAAGCCAAAGCTTTGGCAAGTGCCGCACGCATGAAAATTCTTCATTGGCTTAAAACGCCAGAGTTAAATTTTGCCGATCAAGTTACTGGCGACCCCGCCAGTATAGGCGTCTGCGTTACATTGATCACGGGCAAGCTGGGGATGAGCCAACCAACGGTCAGTCGTCATCTGGAGCTTCTGAAACGCGCAGATTTTTTGACTGTACAACGTATAGGAAAATGGTCGTATTATCAACGAAATGAAACAAAATTGAACGAGTATTGGGGATGGCTCAGTGACACTCTTTAAAGAATTAGACGACAGGTTATTCCCCAATTTCCAACGACGTACGATCCAAGGAAAAGATGGGGAAATCCTCGCTCTGGTAGGCGGAAATGGCCCACCGTTGTTAATGTTGCACGGTGATCCTCAGACACATCTATGCTGGCATCACATCGCGCCTGCTCTTGCTGAAGACTACACTGTTGTTCTCACAGATTTGCGTGGCCGTGGTGAGAGTCACAAGCCTGGTCACACGCCAGAAAACATTGCCTATTCCAAGCGGATATCGGGAAGAGAACAGCTGGAGGTAATGGAAACCCTTGGCTTCAAGAGTTTTCGCCTAGTTGGTCATGACCGCGGCGCACGGGTTGCTCGGCGCATGGCTTTGGATCATCCAGGCCAGATTGAACGCCTTGCAGTAATGGACATTGTGCCGATATTGGATTTTTACGAAAATACAACGGCAAAGATTGCTCAGGATTACTATTATTTCTTCTTTTTGACCCAACCCAATCCGATCCCTGAAGATTTGCTCAGAGGCAACCCCGAGACGGTTACCAGCCAAATCCTGACTGGTTTATCAGGACAGGTGACGCCTTATGATCCTGACGTTTTTAAGGCGTATCTAGCATCTGGTGCCAGCGAAGATGGGATTGTAGCAATGTGCGAGTGTTTTCGCGCGGGCCTATCGCAGGACATTAACCATGACCGCAATGATAGGGAGGCAGGTCGAAAAATTACCTGCCCAACTTTGGTGATGTGGGGCGATAAAGGTGTCGTGGGAACAAACTTTGACATGCGTGAAATCTGGAGCTCTTGGGCACCCAACTGCAGCTTCGCCCCGATGCCATGCGGGCATTTTATACCAGAAGAGGAACCAACGTTGGCTTTGAGTAGATTGAGGAACTTCCTAGAATAGCAAAAATAATTCAAGAATGTTCGTGGAATACAACGGTCAATACCAAAAGTGTATCGATAAATCTATCCCCATAATAGCCTCATAGTCATCCCTACTCACAGCTCCAAAATAGAGGCTATGCAATTAATTACATTAAACGTGGAATTTCATTATTTAGGTCATCCAAGATGCGACCTTAAATCTTCACCAATGCTGCCGTCGCATACATAAACGCAACACCTGCAGTCAGGCCAAGGATAACAGGGCGGGTATAGAATACTTCTGTACCCGCTTCATTGCTACGCATCAGATACGCACTAACCTGCACCACAACTTGCAAAATAGCACCCGCACCTATAGCCAGCGCAAAAGCGGCCCAATGGGCGGAAAAAGCCAAGCTGCCAAGCCACATACCAACAACCGCAGGGCCACCTGCAAGCATTGTCAGCCCTGCAAAAGCCAACAAGGGCGGGCGTTTTTTTAGGATCGGTGCCGCAATGCCAATCCCTTCGGTAATATTATGCAAGGTAAAGCCTAAAATCAGGTAGGTGCCTAGACCCGCCGAACCCGCCGCAAAAGCTGCCCCAATAGCCAGCCCCTCGCCGAAATTATGCAAACCAATGCCAAGTGCTATAAGCGTCGCTAATGACAAGCCAGAGGGCGTACCCACCCGCCTACCCACTGCCATAAGTGTGAAAAAACTGGCCAACCCGACAAGCACCACCATCACTGGGCCTTGAAAAATCGCTGCTGCCTCTGAAGCCAGTTCAAGCGATTCCTCAACTGTGTCGATCAACAAAAACACCAGTAACCCAACAGTCAGTGCCAACAGAAAATTCATCCCCCCGCGCCCGACATCACGCAACACAGGGTAAAACATCAAACCAAATATTATCGGCAGCACCCCAACAAACAACCCGATTATGGCTTGATTGTTTAATTGCGCCACAGTGCCCTGCGGGCTTGGTATAACCACCGCAATCTCATGCTCAAATGTTGTGCCTGAATTAGTGACAACTGTTACCACATGGGCCTCGCCCAACATCCAAGAAAACGGAATATTCAGCCAAACCGCAGAACCACGCGCAATTTGTCCGCTAGGTTCCTGTGTGAATTGCCAATATGCGGCATCAATTTGTACCTGTGCAATCTGCATCGGTTCAGACCCACCTGCCCGCACCAGTAAACGCACCCCGCCATCCTGAATAATAGTCCGCTCGAATGTCAGGTTTTCAACAGGTGGCGCATCACTTCCCAATGATTGCAACGGATTAGCCAGAACAATCCACGCAACAGCAGCGGCCAGCAGGGTTAGCGGCATTAAAAGCCATAAAAACCTATACGGGGTTTGCACTTTATTCATAACCTACCCCTCCACCACATCAAAATTTGCCATCCAACCCAGTTCGGTAAATTCCGCCTGATGCGCATGAAACATGTATAATCCTGGCTCGTGTTCTGCAAAGGTGAACTCTAAAATACCACGCTCAGCCTGACATTGGGTAATAATATCAACGGTTTTCAGGGTTGGCGTCAGGGTTGTGCCTTGATTATAATAATCAAAGAAATTGGCGTGCAGATGGAACGAATTAATCGGATCAAACTCTACCGTGTTAATCAGATAAATTCGTACAGGTTTACTTTTCAGTACCTTGATCGGATTCTTTGCATAAGCAAATGCCACGGTATTGGCGGCATAAAACTCGTTTTCACCGTCCAAATTGGTATCAAACGCATTCATCACCATGACCATTTCCTGCCAACCCGCATTTTCAGCTGATCCATACAGGCGCGAACGCGCAACATTGGCGTGCTCTGGATGCTTGTCAGGATCAGGATCAATCACAAAAGCTCCGTACATGCCCTTTGCCATATGGCGGCGCAGTGGCAAAGCGTGGCAATGATACAAATGGCACCCAAAAGGTTTTGCATCAAACTCATAGGTAAACTCTTCACCTGGCCCGATCAGCCCAGGTGTGCCAGGCACCCCGTCCATACGGGCCGCGTGAATGCCGTGAAAATGCACCGAATGCGGGTGTGATCCGTTATTAACAAACTTCACACGAATACGGTCGCCTTCTGTAGCCCGCAATGCGGGGCCAGGTACGCGGCCATTATAAGTCCATGCAGGGAAAAAAACACCAGGTGCAATCTCAATTTCCTTGTCTTCCGCAGTCATTTCAAACGTGCGCAATATGCGACCATCTGCCATGGTTTCAACCTTGCCCGTATCCCAATCCGTCAACATCGCCACAGGATCAAATCCGTTGGATTCATTATCGACTGTACCAACAGTCATCATCCCGCCGTGGGTATCCATATGCGCCATTGCGGTATCTTGCGCTTGCCCGCTTTGCACCTGCGCACCCCCCGCATAAGCTGTCGTGCCACCCGCTGCGGCAAGGCCCGCCATCAAAACATTGCGTCGGCTTACAAAGTCTGTGGTTTTTTCATTCGAGCTCATGAAATGTCTCCAAAATGCTAATGAGATATTCGATCACATGGGTAAATGCGAATGAGTTTCAATTACATCTTTTCACAAGAAAACGCAATGGGGCTTTCCCCTTTGTTCACACAAACGTAAGATTACCAAAAAGGAGATTATAATGAGTGCAGGGCGTAACGCGGTTATTACAGGGTCAACCAGCGGTATTGGGCGCGGGATTGCGTTAAAATTGGCGTCGGAAGGTGCGCGTGTAATGATTAACGGGTTTGGTGAAGATGCAGAAATTGCTGATTTGCTAACGGAATTGGAAAAACTGTCTGGTAAAAAGCCGATTTATTCACCTGCCGATATGTCTGACCCCGCCCAGATCGAAACCATGATGCGGTTAGCCGAAAACGAACTTGGCGGCGTTGACATAATGATGAACAATGCAGGCATTCAGTATGTGTCACCCATAGAAGATTTTCCAACAGATAAATGGAACCAGGTAATTGCGATAAACCTAAGTTCTGCGTTTCACACCACAAAAGCTGTTGTTGCGGGTATGAAATCACGCGGTTGGGGGCGTATTATTAATCTGGCATCTGCCCATTCAATCGTCGCATCGCCCTATAAATCTGCCTATGTTGCGGCAAAACACGGCATAGTAGGCCTAACCAAAACCGCAGCCCTGGAAGTTGCCGAGTTTGGCGTCACTGTAAACGCCGTATCGCCCGGATATGTATTAACCCCACTGGTAGAAGCCCAAATTCCCGCTACGTCAAAAGCACGCGGTATATCCGAAGGCGCAGTTATCCAAACCGTCATGCTGGCCAACCAGCCGACCCGAAAATTCGTCGACATTGACGATGTGGCCGCAACAGTTGCCTTCCTATGCTCGGATGCAGCCAAAGGCATCACAGGCAGTAACATGACCATAGACGGTGGCTGGACGGCACAATAAAATCAAAATAGGCAGCGTACGCCCCCCTAACGCTCCCTAAACCCTTACAAGTGTATAACACCCCTGCTAGCAAAAGTGGTTACGGGTTTTCAAAGGGCGTATGACAGCGTCAAATGCGAGAACCACCGAAATTACGCGTAAGTATGGCGTTTCGGTAAGAAATCGAAACACCGTAGGTGCAAGGGTAAAATCCTTGTTCGGCTAATAAAATCACGTTGGGTGGGCCCACCTCTTATTACATATATATCCAAACAAATGATAAACCCCGTCAGCAAAAACAGCACGACGGGGCAATTAGCCGTGTCTTCACATAATTTTCCCAAATGTAATATACGCCTCCTCTTCGTTTTGATAAGATAGAAACGTTAGCAGTTGGGGTATTAGAACAATGAAATACAAACTGGGTATTGATTTAGGCGGCACAAAAACCTCTGTTGTTGTATTAGATCAAAACAATCAGGCCGTTTACAATAAACGCCTGCCAACACCTGCCAGCAATTACGCTGAAATCCTTAAAACCATCAAACTTTTGGTAAACCATGCACAACAGGCAATACCCGCCCTAGATGCACAAACAATCGGGGTTGGTATTCCGGGTGCCTTACAGCAAGATAACAGTACCGTTAAAAACGCTAACACTCAGATATTAATTGGTAAAACACTTAAAACTGATCTGGAAACTATCCTGCAAAGAAACGTTATAATCGCCAATGATGCAAATTGCTTTGCAACATCAGAAGCGACAGACGGCAGTGCCAAAGGCCATGCACTGGTGTTTGGCGTCATCCTTGGCACAGGTGTTGGTGGGGGCATTGCCGTTATGGGCAAACCATGGGCAGGGCCAAACCGTCTTGCGGGTGAATGGGGCCATAACCCGTTTCCTTTTCACGATGCTGAAGCCAAACACAGGCCTTGTTATTGTGGTAAATCCGATTGCATCGAAAAAATCATTTCAGGCCCTGCCCTGTCACAAGAATATTTTGAACAAACCAGAAAGCATAAATCCGCAAAACAAATCGCAGATGCAATGGCCGCAGGTGACCCCACCGCAATTCGCCTATTTAACGACTTCTATCTAAATCTGGCAAAAGCCCTGTCCACCGTAATAAATCTATTGGATCCCAATGTTATCGTCTTAGGTGGGGGGCTTTCAAATATTGCCGAAATCTATCACGAAGTTCCCAAGCTATGGGGCGCATATGTGTTTAACGCAACAGGCAAAAAAACCAACATAGCCACAAAACTCGTTAAAAATAAATGGGGTGATGACAGCGGCGTTCGCGGTGCAGCTTGGCTAACGGATACAAAGTAATTTTATACTGAAAAACTCTGGAGCGGGTAGCGGGAATCGAACCCGCGCCTTAAGCTTGGAAGGCTCTTATGATACCATTTCACCATACCCGCTCAGAGAATTTACCTACTATTTCAATAGCTGATGGTCGTCAATAACGTAGTTTTATTTCAAGTTGATTTATAATTGGTTTTATCATTTCATAGGCACCACTACTTCAAATTTCGAATGTCGCATGACAGCTTACGGCCTATTCTGTTGAAAAACACCCAAATTGGGATTTTGAAAATTTACGCTAAAAGCACATCTTTGCTAAAGCTTTGTGAGGATTGCCGCGAAAGGTTCCAAGAAGCCACAACAGGGCTGGAAGCCCACCTTAGCTGAACCCCTCGCCAAAATTTCTCTCTAACTCCTGTCTCTTATACACATCTGACGCTGCCGACGATCTACTCTGT
>OJDV01000100.1_pt1 | contig 47393 bp, 44 predicted proteins | sample 1592911 | NCBI WGS metagenome assembly OJDV01 (sample SAMN05416860, study PRJEB24817) | seawater metagenome | isolation source: Sea water | place: Canada:Atlantic | collected 2013-11 | reverse complement strand
GATTTCTGCCTGTCTCGTGGGCTCGGAGATGTGTATAAGAGACAGCGATAGCACAGCGCGGTTAGCTGACACTGCGAAGTTGCAAAGCCGTACCGCTTATCAGAATACCATTTAGCTTTGTGTGCCCCCATGCGAGCGATACCTGAACCGCGTCTCCTACGCTTTTGGAAAGTAGGGGCGTTGGCCCATTTCTTCCTTTATCTTTTGGCGAAAGACCTCAGCTGGTGTCCGCCACCCGAGGCATTTTCTGGAGGTCTCATTGAGGCGGTGAGCGTTCGAGCCCAGGCTGATCAATGCGCCTTCAGGCCGATCGCGTTTTTGAGCGCCTGAGAACGACGATACCACCAAGGGCTGTGAGAAGAAGCAGGCCCCCCGCCGGGATCGGAACGGGCGAAACCACGGTCGCTGTGGCGAAGACGGCCCTTCCGTACGCAGGGATGAGCGTGGTGACCACGCCGGTCGGGGTAGATCCCTGATTGATCCGCGATGGGTCTGTCCACACCGCGCCGGCCAGGTCGGTGCCATAAAGGCCGGCCAGGTTGATGCCATAAAGGAAGATCGGCCCGTTGATAAATACGACAGATCCGGTCGAGTTATTGGGGAACACGTTGGGGCTGTTGACGTAACCCAGGCTGTCTTTGACCGCGTTTGCAAAATCAAAAGCAAGATCAAGGTCGCCCCACCAGACCTGGCTCGTTGTGACTTCACCTTGTAAGAAATCGAAATCTACGTTGCCTTCGACCAAAGAAATCTCATACAAGACGTCGCGAACCTTGAAGGTCGCGGCAAGTCCTGCTGACGCCGATGTCAGCGCCATAATGGCCGCCAATACGAGCGATGTAATTCTCATAAATTTACTCCAAAATAGGTTTTTATGTTGGAAAGGGACCACTTTGCAAAAACAGCGCGCTAACCCCTGCCCAGAACATCTAAATCTCGGAGAGATTAACATCGCTATCTGAGCGGTCAAGTGCCCGTACGTTGAACCCTTCCTGTTCAACCGGTACGAGACCCCTTGAGCTGCTTGAGCGCGGAATGCCGACGCGATGACGGTCCAGTCCCGACAGTTTCGTTTATGGTTTAGACCGATCAAAGGTTTGTCGATCAAAAACGGCATTGATGGGCCAGCTTCATCTGAAAGACCTGATCGAATGTCCGCTTCAGGCTGGCAGAGGCCAATGGAGGCGCAGCATGTCTGCGACTGAATGAAATAGCTTTGGGCTCGAAGCTGCCGTTTGCTGCGAGGCAGCTATTTCGCGGGAAAGGCTTTTCTAGATTTATCTAGCGTCTTAACCAACCCACTCAAAAAACCATCTTTACTCATATCAATCAGCGCCTTGCCCTCAACATCCTGCAACGTGAACGGCGCGGGTTCGATCTTTTCCAGCTCTCGCAAGCTCTTGCCGCCGCCGTGTTTAAGAACATTGGCGGCGAGGTAATAGTGGTAGACGGTTTGGGCCAACTCTGTATGGCCCTCCGCCGCGAGCTTGTTTCGGAGCTTCACAAAGAACGGGCCGCGGGCGAAGTGGTGTTGCAGGCGGGCCTCGAAGGCCGAGACTGTCTCGACCACCATCGCCTCGATCTGGTGGGTGGTGGCGCTGGGGTCGTCCGCCAAGGCTTGGGCGTTGGCGAGGAGTTGGGCGACGTCGGGCGTATCGGTCATGGCATGGTCCTTTGGGTCAATGTTCACGCCATGACTGGCGCGGTTTATTTGAAGAGGCTCGGGAAGTAGTCTTCGCATTTGCCTTCGCGGTAGACGTCTGCGGTGCAGCAATGCAGACCGCCGCCGAAGGCATAGGCATCGCGCAGCTCGACCTCGACGACTTCCATGCCGAGTTTGTCCATTTGCTCGGCCTGATAGACCTCGGATTTCTCGACGCAGACAGTTTTCGGGTCCAGCACGAGCACATTCATCGAGAGCCATGTGGAGGAGTAGCACAGCGGCGGGGGCGTGTTATGCGCAGGTTGCGCAGCATCCACGATTTCCCAATCGTTGGCCTCGAACATGGCGCGCTGATCGTCGGGCAAGCGGCGCTGGGGGTTGTTGAGGATCAGGCCGGGGCGCAGGGGCGTGAAGGTCGCGTCGATGTGGATGGGATAGGGATCGCCCGGAAAGTTGACGGTATGCACGCGGTGGTCGGGGAAGTGGCGGCGCAGCCATTCGATGCCTTTAAGGTTTGTAGTAAACCCGTGCTGGACCACCAGATCGCGGCCAAAGCGCAGAACATCTGCGGCGTCAAAAAGCGGCTCTTCCTCAGTGGTGACAAAGAACTTCTTTGCCGCCCATTCCAGACGCTTGGCATCGCCGATCTTCTCGGAGAGGTAATCGGGATGATAGTCGGCATCCGTCAGCCGCGGCTTTGGCGCGCTTTCGTGGCGAAAATTGGGGTCTTCGTCAAAGTACTGCTGCATCAGCGGACGGTAGTTGAGGTACTCGAACCAGCGGCAGCGGTAGGACATGGTCGCTTCCAGCATCTCGGACCCGACGGTTAGCAGGACATCGCGCGGCGGCATGCAGCCGAACTGGCTCTCTGTGTGAAAATCGGGCGTGGTAGCTGGCAGCGAGTGGTCGATGGAGGTGGGGCGATCCACGCGCACGCCGCGTTTTTCCAGCATGGACGCGAAGTTGTCGAGCAGTTCATTGGCGCGGTCGATGGTTTCTTGTGGACGCCGGCCCCACTGGCCGCGCATGTCGCTGTCCTCGGGAACTTTTGCATCCAGCGCGGGTTCTTCGGGCGGGATGTGGCAATCGTCGGCACGGCCTACGATGACATGTTTGAGGGGGTCCCACTCGTTCCAGCTGTTGACGACGGTTTTGGACATGGCGCGCACCTTCCTAGCATACTCTCACCTGCGCAGGCTTAGGCGCAAATCAAATGCTGCGCAAAGAAAAAGAGCGGACCACGCGGCCCGCTCCTTTCAGTCTTATTTCCCAGTGATTAGCCGCGTGCGAGCACTTTGGCCTGAGATTGCCAATTGTCGCGCGTTACGCGACCCTTGAAGCCTTCGAGATTGTCATCGACCCAAGCCACCTCGGCTGTGGTCCAGTTGGCGATCTGGTCAAAGTGGAAATAGCCCAACTTGTGCAACATGCCCTCCATCTTGGGGCCAACGCCGTGGATGAGCTGGAGCTCGTCTGCTGTGCCGCCGCGTGGAGCGGAAAGGCCTTCGGGCTTGCTGGCAGGGGTCGCCTCGGCCACCACAGGAACAGGTGCTGCGGGCATGACGGGTGCGGGTGCTGCTACCGGCGCTGGCGCGGCCTCAGCCTGTGCCTCAAGGCGTGCGCTCTTGGTTTTGCAGGTGTCAAGATCGGTGCGCAGGCGCTTGTTCTCGTCACGCATGGCATCGAATTCGGCGCTGGACGGCTTGCCATAGCGCCAGATCAACCAACCCAGAAGCAGGCCCAGAAGAAAGGCAACGAGCAGGTAGATGAACATTTGTGTCAGAAGATAAGTCATATTGGTTTCCTGAATTTCTATAGTTTTGATGTGGGGATCAGGCGCGGATCAGCGCACCTGCCATTCAAATGAGATACGGCGGTTTGCCTGACGGCCTTCAACGGTCTCGTTGTCACCGACAGGCTGCGCTTCGCCGAAGCCAACGGGCTGGAGCGTGCCTGCGGGAACGCCGCGATCCGTCATAAACTGTGCCACGGCTTGTGCGCGACGCTCGCTGAGCTGTTGATTGTTTTCATCGGAGCCTTGGCTGTCGGTGTGACCGCCGATTTCTACCGACATACCGCTACCCCCACAGGCGAGCGCAATACCCGTCAAACGCTCAAGTGTCGGGACGGATGCGTCGCGGATGTTGGCGGTGCCACTGGCGAAGTTGATCTGCGCGTTTTGCAAAATTTCACCAGCGCGGGCGCTACACTGTGCGGCCATAGCGGCAGGGGCTGCCACGTTTGACGTTGTGGTTGCTTCGGATCCTGCGGAAGCGAGGCTGGTCTCAAGCGCTGCTACGGTTGCATCACGTTCTGCAACCATCGCAGTTTTGGCGTCCACATCCTTGGCAAGTGTATCATTTTCGCCTTGCAGACGCAGGATCGTTTCGCCGCGCGCGGCAACATCGGATGTGAGCGTCTCGATCATGCCTGACTGCTCCGCAATCTGCGCTCGCAGGGCAGCATCGTCCTGCTCACCCGCGTTCAAGGAGGCCGTCTGGGTGGTTAGCTGATCCTTCAGATCGGTTACTTCGCCGTTTAGTCCTTCGATTATTACATCGCGCTCGGCGACCTGACCTTGGGCTTCGGACAACAGAGCTTGCAACGAGGCAGTGCTTGATTGTGTGTCATCAAGGCTGGCGCGCAGATTTTCGAGATCGGTCCGTGCTGTGTCACGCTCTGATGTGACGGTGGCCAGAGACTGCTTAAGCGCATCATTCTCGCCGGTCAGGCCTGCAATAGTATCTGACTGCACACCGCTTTTGACGTGCGCGCTTTCCAGATCGGTGGCGAGCGCATCGCGCTGTGCGACAAGCTCTGCCGTGCTGGCATTCGTTTGCTCAACGGCGTCATCACGCAACAGAGTCATGGCGGTGAGCGAAGCGGCGAGCGTGTCGCGCTCGGAGGTGAGGCCAGCGACCGTTTCATCGCGTGCACCCAGATCTGCGGTGAGTGTCTCGACCTGACCTTCAAGGCCCGAGAGCTCGGATTCGAGCGCGTTAATCTGGCCGTCCATGTCGATCTGGCGGTTTGGAGCGGAGACAAAGGACTGCCAGCCCGCGCGCTCATTCAATGATGCGCTGAGGGCGGTGGCGTCGCCATCGGTGGTGCCAGACAGAGTATAGCTGTCGGATGTTGCCGAGAGTGTGCCTGTCGTAAGCCCTGCCATTTGCGCAATGCCAAAGCCGGCCTCCTCTGTCCATGCGCCTGCGGCAGCGCCAACAGTCATTGCATCGGTCACGGTGCCCTCGGTGCCCGATGTGGCCGCCTCAAGCAAGGCAATGCGTGCCTCTTCCGAAGGGACAGCACCTGTTAGGGTGATCCCGTCTGGTGATTTCACAGCTTTCAAAAAGCCCATGCCGTCGCGTAGCGTCAGCCCGTCGATCGGACCCAAAGCACCGTAAGTGCTGTTGGCAGTCTCGAGATAGGCATCCTCGGTTGCGGCATCATATACGACGCCAGTCAAGGTAACGTGGCGGCCATCTACATCAATGTCGATGTCTTTCGCGTCGGCGGTGTTCAGATCTTCGTTGACGCGGTTCGTAATATCATCTTCGATCGTTTCTGATTTGAACCAGAGCGCTGAATAAAATGTGAGCAGCGTGAGCAACAGCACGCCAGTTATTAATAGTGATCTCATGGACCCCTCCCTTTGTTGCAGGGCAAGGTGACGGGAACCAAGAGAGTTCATAAGGAGAAAAAAGGGCGTGGCGCGTCAGTATCTGGGCGAACGCCCGATTATTGATGGGTTACCAATGCGATATAAAAAAACCGCGCCCTGTGAAAAGAGCGCGGTTTGTATCTTGTCACTGCGGCCAAGCCGCATAGGCGATACGCTTAGCGGCGCAGGCCCAGACGTTTGATCAGGTCTTGGTAACGGGCAACGTCCTTGGACTTGACGTAGTCCAGAAGCTTGCGGCGCGTTGCAACCATTTTCAACAGACCACGGCGGCCGTGGTTGTCTTTCTTGTGTGTCTTGAAGTGCTCGGTCAGGGTCGCGATGCGCGAGCTGAGAACGGCAACTTGTACTTCAGGGGAACCGGTATCGCCTTCTTTGGCGCCGAATTCGCTCATGATGCGTGCTTTTTCTTCTTTCGTAATCGACATCGGGGTCTCCTTGTCAAAAGGTTAAATATGGATGGCGCTGCCCGGGATGTCGTCCAGTGCAGGCCCATGGAGGGATTCGCAGAAAGTGAGCTGCGATGGGCGCGTATAGGCAGGATTGGCGGAATTGGCAAAGGCTTAATTTATAAGGCCACATGTACCGCGATGGGTCAGGCAGACACGAGCCCAACCTGTGTTGCCGTGCTGAGCGGGATGAGCGCAATATCGGCGACGGTAAGACTGGTGCCGTTTACCGTGGCAACCACCGCACCATCGAGCAGAACAAGGGTCTGTTCCTCATCGTATTCATCGGTGTCCAGAGACAGGGTGATGACCGGCTCTTCATTGCCAGCGCTTCCATCGTCCCAAACAAGAACCAGATTGTCGTCTTCGGCGCTGTAGTCCAGAATTTCAGCTGCTTCCCCCGCGCCGAGCCAGTCGCCCAGCACAATCTCGTCAGCGCCGTCACCGGCGGATACGATATCGCCCGCACCGACAAGGATGCTGTCATCGCCCCCGCCGCCATTCAGGAAATCGCTGTCGTCCTCATCCGCCCCGACGGCGTTGCGCATCAGGCCGTTCAGGACATCATTGCCCCAGCCCCCGAACAAAAGATCCGACCCTGCACCGCCTGTCAGCGTATCATCATCGAGACCGCCGCTGAGGGTGTCGTCGCCCGCGCCGCCATCGAGTTCATCGTTGCCTGCGGAGCCATGCAGGGAGTCGTTACCCGCATCGCCGAAGGCTTTGTCATCTGCATTCTGGCCGAAGAGTGTATCATCTGCATCGCCCCCGCGCATGACATCCGCGCCATCCTCGCCCAGCAGTGTGTCATTTCCTGCCCCACCATTCAGAGCATCTTCTCCGCGGTCGCCGCGCAACTCGTCATTGCCGGCCCCGCCATTCAGGTCGTCATCGCCATCCAGCCCCTGAATGCGGTCATTGCCGTCGGCGCCATCAATTTCGTCGTCCGTATCATTACCCTCGACCAGTTCGATGGTGTTGGCTTCATCAATAATCAGAGGTTCTAGCAGGGCTGCATCGTCACCGCCGCGCGAATCATAATCAGGGTCGAACGTAGCGGCGGCCATAGCCGTTTCGTCGGCGGTCAGATTGGCCACATTCGTGGTTTGGTCAGGGGGAGGCGGCAGATCATCAGTTGTCTGCAAGTCCTCGGGCGCAGGGATGTCTTCTTCTTCGGGCTCGGCCAACGGCTCCACAAAAGAGACGGTGCCGACGGCCATCAATCCCATAAGTCCTGCTAACCATAACATAGTAGTCGCCCTGTAAACGCCGCGACCTGCGACCCGTCAAATAGCGCAGAATCGCCCCGATTTGTCAAAACTCTACGGCCAGAGTGGTTAATAAGGCGTAAGGCTCTCTCGACCTGAATTTAGGGCGTCCAGAGCTGTGGTTGAGTGGCATAAGAAAGATAGAGGGGATGGCGCGGATGGCCCTCTTTCGTGAGCCCCAGATGATAGAGCGTGTGACCCGCCGCGCGCAGTCGCTCGACCGTGCGCGGCCCCTGATCGCGGTGCGCGCCGTGCACGCCCCATGCGGCAATCACCAGATCCGCCCAAAGTGCCGCCTCATCCAGCGCGGTGCTGTTGTCCGCGCCTTCGGGGTCTTGCGCGCCCTTCATGTCGCGTGGATCAGTTGCGCGCAGAGCAAAGATATTCACCGCGCGAAATCCACCAAAGCCCAAGGTGCGCGCGCGTTGTTCGCAACGGTGGATGGTGGGATCATTCTGGACCTCCGTCGCGGTGGAGGGGTTGAGCATGACAAACACCACGCGGCGGCCCGCAGGCTCCCAAACCCGCGTTAGGCTGTAGCGGTAGGATTCGCAGTCCGAATATACAGCCGTGGAAGGCGCATCGCCTTTGATGTGGCTGCGGATGATCATAGAGCTCAGGCGTCTGCGCTGTCGGGCAGGTTAAACACGCGGGAGGGGTGCAGCTCGCCCGAGCGGAACACACCTACAGCCACCGCGCGGCCCTCATGGGCGGCCCAGCATTCGTCGCCGTATTCAACATCATTGGCAAAGACCATGCCCGGATTGCCGTTGCGAAGTTTGGCGGCCCCCTCGGTACTGGCGGTGACTTGGGGCAGGTCATTGAGGCCAAGCTCCAGCGGGCTAAGATACGTGTCTAACGCTGGGGTTTTGGCCATTTCTTCGACCTGTGCCAATGTGACGGCATCGGCTACATCAAAAGGGCCGGACCATGTGCGGCGCAATTCGCGCACGTGGCCTTTGCAGCCCAACACCTCACCCAGATCGCGCGCGATAGAGCGGACATAGCCGCCCTTGCCGCAGACCATCTCGAGCGTGACGTGATCGGCGTCAGGTCGCTCCAGCATGATCAGGCTTTCGACATAAAGCGGGCGGGCGGCGAGCTCCATTTCCTCGCCGTCGCGGGCGCGCTTGTAGGCGCGCTCCCCGTCGATTTTTACGGCAGAGAATTGCGGTGGCACCTGTTCAATATCGCCTACAAAGCCGTGCAGCGCTTCCTTGATCGCGGCATCGTCAGGGCGCAGGTCGGAGGTGGCGATGACCTCTCCCTCCAGATCGTCGGTGTTCGTGGCGGCGCCCAGTCGCACGGTAAAGACGTATGCCTTGAGCGCATCGGTGATATAGGGGACCGTCTTGGTCGCCTCGCCCAAAGCGATGGCCAGCACGCCAGTGGCGTCGGGGTCAAGCGTGCCTGCATGGCCTGCTTTCTTGGCGTCAAAGGCCCAGCGGACTTTGTTGACCACTGCTGTGGAGGTCGGCCCCGCAGGTTTGTCGATCACGACCCAGCCCGAAATATCGCGCCCTTTGCGTTTGCGTGCCATGTGCTGTCCTCGGATGGTTGAGTTTAGGTTGCGCGCCGTTTTGCAGATTGTGGGTCTGCGTGCAACGGGGTTACTCGTCGTCCGTCTCGGGTGCGGTATCCAGCGCCTCTTCGGATGTGGCCTCAGATGCGGGTAGGGGCGGCGGCTTTGCGCCCTCTACAACGCCAATGATCGGTCCAAGCGCGCCAAAGCCGATGTCATTGCGCCCCAGTTCGGGCGCGCGCAAGCGGGAGACGTTACCATCGAAATAGAGCGCGTTTTTCAGGCCGAGATGGTCGCGGAACATACTGCCAAAGGCGTGAAAGGTTACAGGGCTGTTGGAGATGACAAAAGAGGCGACGGTGCCGTCCTCATTGGTGCCTACACCATTGCGGATAAAGCGCGAGGTGGAATCACGCAGAAAGCGCGGATGCAGCGCGCCGTCGATCACCAGCATTGGCCCTGACTGGGTCGCGCTTGTGCAGTCGGGCGCCTCGGCGACATAGCGCAGCGTTTCGATCACATCGATGCGCCGGTCGCGTAGGCACAGAATGCCGTTGGGCAGTAGCCCGAAATTGCCAGGACCAGCGTTGCTGATGACGCCCTGCACGGTGACGCCGTCCTCGATATAAAGACCCACGGGCGCGCGGTCGTCGTGGTACATCCCTGCATTAGTGGCAAAGCCAAGCGCAAAGCCTTGATCCTCAAGGGCGGCATTGAGGGTGCTGAAATAGCCGTAGGGGCGCGTGGTGTCCGGCTCGTAGAGAAACAGGCGCAGGACCTCTTGGGTCACATTTACATCGCAGATTGCGTAGTCGACACCTGCATAAGCTTCCTCGCGACAGGTAGCGGCCAGCGCAGGCTGTGCCAGTAGACACATTACAACCGCAGAGGCGAGGTGGCGGATCACGCCTCGTCCGTGTCCCTGTCGGGCGCATCGGCGTCACGGCGCACGCGGTCCTCTGACAGCATGCGGCGCGTCTCGTCCATTTGGTCAAAGGTGAGGTCCAGCTGGAAGCGGATCTCGGGCGAGAACTTGAGCGTGAGCTTCTTGGCGACCAGCTTGCGAATTTCGTGTTTATTGCGGCCAAGGATCTTGAGCAGGTCGTCCTGCCCCTCGCCGCCTAGTGGCAGCACATAGGCAGTGGCGACCTTGAGATCGTTGGACATGCGGACTTCGCCAACGGTGATAGACATGCGGTTCAGGTCCGGGTCATGCACATCGCCGCGTGCGAGCACCTCGCTGAGGGCGCGGCGGACGGTTTCACCCACGCGCAGCTGACGCTGGCCCGGGCCTGAGGTCTGGGGAGATTTGTTATAAGCCATGACCCCCATCTAAGCGCTCTTAACTTCTTTGCCAAGCGGGGCTGCGCACGCTACACCGCCAATCAGCGCAGCGCGAGGAGTACGGCCATGTCACAAACAACAGGAATAGCGATCACAGGGGTCTCTGGCCGCATGGGGCAGATGCTGGTGCGGGAGGTTCTGGCGCACGAGAAGATGCACTTGGCCGGTGCGATCGAGCGGTCGGGCCATGACTGGATCGGGCAGGATTTGGGAACCGTGATGGGCGTTGCCCCATCAGGTGTGACCGTGACCGACGACGCGGCAGCAGGCATGGCAGATGCGCAAGCGGTGATTGATTTTACAGCCCCTGCCGCCACGGTTGCTTTCGCGCAGACCGCAGCGGAAGCGGGCATTGTACATGTCATAGGCACCACTGGTATGACCGAGGACGAGATCGCCCAACTCAAGGCACCTGCTGCGCGCGCAGTGATTGTGCGGGCAGGAAACATGAGCCTTGGTGTCAATTTGCTGACGCTGCTTACCAAGAAAGTCGCCGCCGCGTTGGACGCGGATTTCGATATTGAGATCATCGAATCCCACCATAACAAAAAAGTCGATGCGCCCTCCGGCACCGCTTTGATGTTGGGCGAAGCCGCTGCTGAGGGGCGCGGCGTGACGCTTTCAGACGTGAGCGATTCGGGACGGGACGGGATCACGGGTGCGCGCAAGCGCGGCGATATCGGATTCTCAGCTATCCGCGGTGGCGACATCGTGGGTGAGCATGATGTGATGTTTGCAGGTGCGGGCGAGCGGATCGTGCTGCGCCACATCGCCTCGGACCGCGCGTTGTTTGCGCGGGGCGCGCTTAAGGCGGCCCTTTGGGGGCAGGGGCGTGCAGCGGGAGAATATGACATGCTGGACGTGCTGGGGCTGAACGACTGACACGCTATTGGCGCAGATTATGTAAAATAATCGCAAGCCAAGTGAAACTAATCTCCTGTTTGATGCGTATATTCTGCAACAAACCTCGTAGGAGAGACGCTATGTCACGTATGTTACCAGTATTGGCCGCCGTTGCGGTTGCACTCGCTACACCTGCTGCTGCGGAGCTTAGCAAGGTGAACAGCGCGGCAGAGTTCAAGAACATCGTGAGCGGCAAAACGCTGACGCGACCGCTGGTTCGCCTAAACGTAGGATCAAACGGCACGATTTCCGGGCGCGGTGCGACGTGGGATATCAGCGGCAACTGGACATGGAAGAACGGTTACTTCTGTCGCAGCCTTGAGTGGGGCGGCGATGATTTGGGCTATGATTGTGCCGAAGTGAAAGCTTCAGGCAGAAAGATCCGCTTCACGACCGAACAGGGCAGAGGCGATAGTGCGGACTTCTCTCTGCGGTAAACAACGATATAATTTGTTAACGTCTTGAGCCTGGAGTTTATGCAAAACTCCGGGCTCTTTGCATCTGCCACCGTTAAAAATCGATTGCGATGCCTTTTTTCTCCCAATCTCCATAGCGTACGGGTTCGGGCCCATTGCGTCCGCCTAATTCGGTGGGCATCTCCAGCTTTTGTGCCTCTGCGCGCCGCTCTGCGGCCTCGGCCAGAGCGCGCTGGGCCGCGGGCGGCAGATCGGGCGCGGGCTCGGGTGTCGGCGGCATAGGGTTGTCGGGAACAGGGGGATCATTCGGGGTCGGGTCTTTTGCCATGGCGCGTTCCTTTCTTAACTCCCCCCTTGATATACGGCGCGCCTTGGCCCATTCAACCTTTCAGCCACCCTTGCCCGTGCCCATAGAAAGCCAGTATTATGTCCGACACCGGTGTTTCAGCCCGTAAATCAGCTGTTTTCCTGCTCGACCAGATTTTGGGCGAGGGAAAGCTTATGTCCGAATTGCTGGGCGCAGGTGTGCTGGACCGTCTGGCGCCCGAAGATCGCGCACGCGCACAACGTCTGGCGCAGGACACATTGCGCGGGATGGAGCGGTGTGATCGCATCTTGCAAAAGCACCTGAACAAATACCCGCCGCTTACGGTGCGCAATGCGCTGCGCGTTGGTACGCTTGAGCTGTGCACAGGGGGGGCGGCACATGGTGTGGTCAATGCGATGGTGTCTGTCGTGGCAGCGGACAAACATCTGAGCCACCTCAAGGGGCTGACCAACGCCGTGCTGCGCAAGGTCGCTGCCGAGGGGCCAGAGGCATGGACGGCACGCCGTGCGCCGCGCCTGCCCAAATGGCTGCGCGGACCGCTGGTCGAGGCATGGGGAGCTGACGCGATTGCGGCCATTGAGATGGCACATTTCAAGGGCGCGCCGCTTGATCTGACGGCCAAGGGCAATGCTGCCGCTTTGGCGGAGCGTCTGGGCGCGACGCTTTTGCCGACAGGATCAGTGCGGGTGCATGACGCGGGTCAGGTTTCTGCCATGGAAGGGTTTGCCGAGGGTGATTGGTGGGTGCAGGATGCCGCCGCCGCCTTGCCCGCCCTTGTTCTGGACGCGCAGGAGGGCGAGGTGGTGCTGGATCTTTGCGCCGCGCCGGGGGGTAAGACGATGCAGTTGGCCACAACGGGCGCGGAAGTGCGCGCAGTGGACGACAACCATTCCCGCATGCAGCGGGTGAAGGAAAACCTTGCGCGCACGGGGCTGACGGCGCGGACTTTCATCAAGGATGCGCGCCAGTTTCAGGGCCAGTTTGACGCGATCCTGCTGGATGCGCCCTGCTCTGCCACAGGCACAATCCGCCGTCACCCCGACTTGCCGCACGCCAAGGACGGTTCGGAATTCGGCGCGCTGATCGGGCTTCAGGAAGAGTTGCTAAATCACGCGTGGAGCTTGCTCAAACCCGGCGGGCGGATGGTGTTTTGCACCTGTAGTCTGCTGCCCGACGAGGGCGAGGTGCAGATTGACGAAGCGCTGGAACGGCACGCCGATATGACCGTGGACCGCGATGCGCTGGCCCTGTCGGGTATCGACGAGGCGTGGATTTCGTCCGAGGGCGGCTTGCGCCTGCGGCCTGATTTTTGGGCGGATCAGGGCGGCATGGACGGCTTCTACATCGCACTTCTGCGCAAAGCGGCTTAGCTAAGCGCGCTTTCAGGCGGGTTTGGCACGGCGAGGTAGTCCGCGTGTGGAATGCGGATCAGGCCGTGCAGATCGAGCGCCACTGAATCTGTCGGCGAGAGTGCGTCGAAGGCTTCTGCTACGGCGGCAAATACCAATTCCGCATCCTGCGTCATGGCTGTGATCAAGGGCAAACCCGGTGTCGGCGCGGTATATTCCAGAACGCGCAGCTTTGCTGCCCACCCCTCGTACCGCTGGATCAGCCGCCATGTCTGCCCGTCGAGTGACGCGATGTCTGCCTGTCCTTGTGCGACCATCTGCGCAGAGCTCAGGTGCCCCCCGCTTTCAACGCGCGTTTGAAACCAGATGCCCGATGGGGCCGCATGGTTATAAAGGGCTGCGAAACCTGACTGGGAGTGCGGCGCGTTATAGGCCAGCCGCGCGTCGACATATGCGCCAAGCGTCTCACGCGGGTCATCGGCGCGCACTACAATTGCAGAGCGGTAGTAGCCGGCGGGACAGTCCTCAAGCGCGTAGTCGGGGGTGCCGACAAGCCTGACACGGTCGTGTAGGCGCGTGCGGTAGGGCATCCCGCAGGTTTGGCTGAGGATAAGATCGGGACTTTCCCAAACCTCGAAAGGCGGCGCGGATTGTGACAAAGCGGCAGGTGCATCAATGCCGCGCGCCGAAAGTGCTTCGTGGAGGGCTGACCATAAACGGCCATGAGCGTCTTGCAGCTCGGGACGGGCGTACATCATCAGGGAGGCTATCATCGGCGCACCCTGCCGTTTGCTTTGGCCGATCACAAGCGTATTGGGCAAAAATGCGCCAAAGGCATGCTGGAAAAACGGTGACTCGCACGGGGCGGCAGGTTAGACTGCACAAAACGCCTTCAGAGCGTATAGGCAGAGCACATGATCCAGATTTCCCAGTGGCGCGCGCATCGCACGCGTTTTTTGAACCAGTGGCACGCGCGAATGGCGACCCGTGCGCGCGGGCACGTGAGAGGCTTCGTCTCCTCGCCCGAGCCGCGGACCATTGGCTCATTCGCGCGGGGGCGGCAATTGACGGCGGGAAATTTCCTTTTTGCAGGCAGCCTGATCAGCGCGCCCGATACCAGCCCTTGGGAGCTGGAGGCGCCCGACACTGCATTCGCGCAGGCATTGCATGGTTTTAGCTGGCTTGATGATCTGGCGGCTGTGGGAGACGGCGTGTCGCGCCGCGCGGCGCAAGACTGGCTGTGGGAGTGGATCGCGCGTTATGGCAACGGGCGCGGCGTGGGGTGGAGCCCTGATCTGACGGGGCGGCGGCTTATCCGCTGGATCAACCATGCGATTTTCATGCTGCAGGGGGCAGGCGAGCGCGCGCCTGACAGTGAAGCGTTCTATCTCTCGCTCACCCAGCAGACGCGGTTCCTGTCCAAACGCTGGCATGCTGCTGCACCCGGATTGGCGCGGTTCGAGGCGCTGACAGGATTGATCTATGCGGGCCTGTCGCTGGAAGGGCTCGAAGAATTGGCCGATCCCGCGATCAAGGCGCTTGCCCGCGAATGCGAGACACAGATCGACGAGCAGGGCGGGTTGCCCACGCGCAATCCCGAAGAGTTGCTGGACGTGTTCACGCTGCTCACATGGGCGGCAGCGGCATTGTCCGACGCAGGGCGCGGTACGCCACAGCCGCATTTGGCCGCGATTGAACGAATTGCCCCCACGCTGCGCACCCTGCGTCATTCCGATGGCTCATTGGCGCGGTTCCACGGGGGCGGGCGCGGGGCCGAAGGCTGGCTTGATCATGCGCTGGCCTCCTCTGGTGTCCGCACGGCGCAGCCAGAGGGGCTGTCGATGGGCTATGCCCGTCTATCAGCGGGGCGGACATCGGTCATTATCGATGCGAGCGCACCGCCAAGTGGCGCAGCTTCCGCCAATGCGCATGCTTCGACGCTGGCGTTCGAGCTGACATCAGGGCGCAGACCACTCATTGTGAACTGCGGCTCTGGTGCGTCCTTCGGGCTTGATTGGCGGCGTGCGGGGCGGGCAACCCCGTCCCACTCGGTGCTGATCCTTGGCGGCTACTCCAGTGCGCGGTTGGAGGGGCCCGACAAGCGCACCGGCATTGAGGCGCTGATTGATGGTCCGACCCATGTGCCGATCGAGATCACCCCCGTGACAGACGGGATGAAGTTTCAGGGCGGACATGACGGTTATGTCCAGACCCACGGCCTGACCCATGCGCGCACGCTCGAGTTGACCCATGACGGGCGCGCCGTCGCGGGCGAGGATATGCTGATTGCGATGGAGGAAGCGGCGCAGCGCCGATTTGACCGCGCTTTGGACCAGACTAAACTCAAGGGCATCGGGTATGAGATCCGCTTTCACCTGCACCCCGAGGTAGATGCGACCCTTGACTTGGGCGGGGCGGCGGTATCGATGGCGTTAAAGTCGGGCGAGATATGGGTTTTTCGCCATGATGGCACCTGTGATTTGGCGCTGGAAGCGGGGGCGTATCTGGAGACGACACGTCTCAAACCACGCGCCTCGAGCCAGATTGTGCTGACGGGCCGTGCGATAAATCCCGCCACACGGGTACGCTGGTCCTTGTCCAAAGCGCAGGAAACTGCGATTGGCGTGCGTGATTTGGAACGGGATGACCCGTTTGCTGACGATGACCAACTCTAAGGAGCCCCTGCCATGGCTGATCTCTACCCCGTAAAACGCGCCCTTCTTTCTGTGTCTGACAAGACGGGGCTGATTGAGTTTGGCCAAGCGCTGGCAAAAGCGGGGGTTGAGCTGCTCTCGACAGGGGGCACGGCGAAGGCGCTGCGTGAGGCGGGTCTTGAGGTGAAGGACGTGGCCGAGGTCACAGGCTTCCCCGAAATGATGGACGGTCGCGTCAAGACGCTGCACCCCGTGGTGCACGGCGGCTTGCTGGCGCTGCGCGACGATGCGGGGCACACAGACTCGATGGAGGAGCACGGCATCGGCGGGATCGACCTTGTTGTGGTTAACCTCTATCCCTTCGAGGAAACGGTCGCGAAGGGTGCCGAATACGCCGAGGTCATCGAGAACATCGACATTGGCGGCCCTGCCATGATCCGCTCGGCAGCAAAGAACCACGGCTTTGTCAGTGTGATCGTGGACGTGGAAGATTACGCCCCCTACATCGCCGAGCTTGAAGCCAACGATGGGCAGACGACTTATGCGATGCGTCAACGTTTGGCCCAGACGGCCTATGCGCGCACGGCGGCTTATGACACGGCGGTGAGCACGTGGATGGCCGATGCAGTGGGCGGCACGCCGCGCCGCCGCACTTTTGGCGGGACGCTGACGCAAACGCTGCGCTATGGCGAGAACCCGCATCAGCAGGCCGCGTTCTACACCGATGGCTCCAGCCGTGCCGGCATTGCCACGGCCAAACAGCATCAGGGCAAAGAGCTTTCCTATAACAACATCAACGACACAGATGCTGCGTTTGAGCTCGTCTCCGAGTTTGCGCCAGAGAACGGCCCAGCAGTCGCGATCATCAAACATGCCAATCCTTGCGGCGTAGCGACGGGTGCGACGATGGCAGAGGCATACGGGCGCGCATTTGATTGTGACCGCACGAGTGCGTTTGGCGGGATTATTGCGCTGAACCAGACATTGGACGCTAAAACAGCCGAGGCGATTACGGGTATTTTCACCGAAGTCGTGATTGCCCCTGATGCGGATGATGACGCGATCAAGATTTTCGCGGCCAAGAAGAACCTGCGCCTGCTGACTACGGGTGGTCTGGCCGATCCCAGTGCTGCGCGTCTGGCCCCGCGTCAGGTGTCGGGCGGCTGGCTGGTGCAGGACCGCGACGTGGGACGGGTGAGCATGGATGACCTGAAGGTCGTGACCAAGCGCCAGCCGACGGATCAGGAAATGAGCGATATGCTGTTCGCGTGGACTGTGGCGAAACATGTTAAGTCCAACGCGATCATCTATGTCAAAGACGGTGCAACCGTTGGCGTTGGTGCGGGCCAGATGAGCCGTGTGGACAGCACGCGCATTGCAGCACGCAAGGCGGTAGATATGGCCGAGGCGATGAGCTTGCCCGCTCCGCTCACGCAGGGGTCTGTTGTGGCGTCCGATGCGTTCTTCCCCTTTGCCGACGGCTTGGTGACGGCGGCGGAAGCGGGGGCGACTGCGCTGATCCAACCCGGCGGCTCGATGCGGGACGACGAGGTGATTGCTGCAGCCGATGAGGCGGGGCTGGCGATGGTGTTCACAGGAATGCGTCATTTCCGGCACTAGCAGTGTAGCGAGGAGCATGGTTCATGCGGATGATATTCTGGGCGGGCTTTGCGGCTTTTGCCATCGACCAGATCAGCAAATATGTGGTGATCCACATGATGGAGCTTGCGCGCATCCGCTCGATTGATGTGCTGCCTCCGCTGGTTAACTTCCGCTATGGCGAGAACCGCGGCATCAATTTCGGCTTGTTCGGCGGCGGATCGGAAGCTAGCCGCTGGATTTTGATTGGCCTGGCAGTGGTCATTTGCATCGCGGTTTTATTCTGGGCACGCAAACATGCGCTGAGCGTTTGGGCCAAGATCAGCGCAGGCCTGCTGGTGGGCGGTGCACTGGCGAATGTAGCGGACCGCCTGATCTATGGCTATGTCCTTGATTTTTTGAATATGTCGTGCTGCGGTATCGAAAATCCGTTTGTCTTCAACATCGCGGATGTCTTTATCTTTGCGGGTGCGTTGGGCCTGATCTTCTTTACGGATGATGGGGACACGCCGCCGAAAAAGAGGACCACAAAGCGCCGCGTGAAAAAAGTCGGGTGACATTGCCTGCCTGCCTGCGATATTGAGGGGCAACGGCGATCTGGAGGCCATTGATGCGTAAATCTGCTTTGTTGTTTGTATTGCCTGTGATTGTGGCCGGCTGTGCGAATATCGGCCTGCGTGATCTGCGATCGGATTCCGAGGGACCAGACGAATTCGGAATTCGGCCTGTAGGCGCGCTTGAGCAACCCGCGAGCTTTAGCGAATTGCCCACGCCCACACCAGGTGGGGTCAATCGTACGGACCGCTCCGCCCTTGCGGAAGGGGCAAAAGCATTCGGGGGCCGCATCGGGGACGCTAACGCGCCTGTGCCCGCACGGGATGGCGCATTGGTGCAGCATGCAAGCCGTCTCGGTGTTGCCTCCGACATTCGCGAGAACCTTGCAGCAACAGACGCAGACTTCCGCCGCCGCAAAGCACGCCTGACGCAATACCGTATCGTGCCCGTGGACCGTTACAATCAGGCCTACCGCCGCGAAGCGCTGGATGCGCAGGCGGAGCAGCGCCGCTGGCGCCGTGCAGGCGCGCGCACGCCATCAGCACCACCTGCCAACTGATACCCATTACATCTGTGTGATTTTTGGCCGTATGGCTTGAACCTGTGTGCGGGTGGAGTACCTATGTCAGAAGCATGACGCGTTTGACCGAAGAGGACCCATCCGATGTTGCGATACGCCCGAAACGCCCTGATCTCCGCCCTGATGCTACCTGCAGCGGCCATGGCACAGACCAGTGGGAAGGTCACCGACTTCGTCCTTGCGAACGGCATGCAGGTGGTGGTGGTCGAGGACCATCGCGCCCCCGTCGTCCAGCATATGCTGTGGTACCGCGCTGGATCAGCGGATGAGCCGAAAGGATCGTCAGGCGTGGCGCATTTTCTGGAGCATTTGTTGTTCAAGGCCACCGATAAGCTGGAATCGGGTGAATTCTCCCGCGTGGTTGCGGCCAATGGCGGGCGTGATAATGCCTTCACCAGCTACGACTATACCGCCTATTTCCAGCGCGTGGCGGCGGACCGCCTTGAATTGATGATGACCATGGAAGCGGACAGGATGAAGAACATCCGCCTGACGCCCGAGAACATCAAGAACGAGCGTGGTGTCATTATCGAAGAGCGCAACCAGCGCACCGAGAACAACCCGCAAGCCTTGTTCGGCGAGCAGATCAACGCAGCGCAATACCTCAACCACCGCTACGGTACGCCCATCATCGGATGGATGCACGAGATGGAAGAGCTGGACCTCGAAGATGCGCTGTCGTTCTATGAGCTGTATTATTCACCCAATAACACGATCCTGATCGTCTCGGGCGATGTGACCCCTGACGAGGTGCGGGCGCTGGCCGAAGAGCATTACGGCCCGATCCCGCGCAACCCTGATCTGCCCGAGCGCCTGCGCACCGAAGAGCCGCGCCAGAACGCCGAGCGCCGCGTGATCATGCGCGATCCACGTGTGGCGCAGCCCTACGTCTCACGCAGCTATCTGGTGCCCGAGCGCGACAGTGGCGCGCAGGAGACAGCCGCCGCATTGACCATTCTGGCCGAGATTCTGGGTGGTGGCACAACATCGTTTCTGGCGGAAAAGCTGCAATTCGACAGCCCGGTTACCACCTATTCCACCGCGTGGTACAATGGCGTCTCGCTCGATGACACGTCCTTTCGCATGATTATCGTACCGTCCGAGGGCGTAAGCCTTGAGGAAGGGGAAGCCGCCCTTGACCAAGCGCTAGCTGATTTTATGGAGCAGGGTGTGGATGCTGAACAGCTTGAGCGGATCAAGCTGCAAACTCGTGCTGCCGAGATTTATGCTCAAGACAATGTGGACGGTATCGCCAACCGCTATGGCCGTGCATTGACCTCTGGCCTGACTGTCGAAGATGTTGCAGCGTGGCCCAAGGCGCTGGATGCTGTAACGGCCGAGGACATTATGGAAGCGGCGACTTTGTTGCGCCGCGAGGCATCGGTGACAGGCTGGCTGATGCGCCCCGAAGGAGAAACACAATGATCCGTTTTGCCACCGCCCTGTTTCTGGGCGCCGCTGCAGCCCTTCCCGCGCGCGCAGAAGTCGATATTCAGACGATCACCTCACCCGGCGGCATAGATGCATGGCTGGTTGAGGAACACTCGCTGCCGTTTGTAGCGCTTCAGATTGCATTCAGGGGCGGTACATCGCTGGATGTTGAAGGTAAGCGCGGTGCGGTCAACCTCATGTCAGGGCTTCTCGAAGAAGGCTCCGGCGATCTGGATGCCCGGGCGTTCGCCCGTGCAACGGAAGAATTGGCCACGAGTTTTAGCTTTAGCTCGAGCCCGGATGACCTGACGATTTCGGCGCGGTTTCTTACAGAAAATTTTGATGCCTCCGTGGCGCTGCTGCGCGATGCGATCCAGAAGCCGCGTTTTGACGAGGCCGATATCGAGCGGGTGCGTGCGCAGGTGCTGTCTGGTCTCGCCTTCGCGGCCAAAGACCCCAACGACATCGCGAGCAATGCATTCGCTGCAATGGCCTATGGCGATCACCCTTACGGCACCGACGAATCCGGCACGCCCGAGAGTGTAGCCGCGCTCACCCGCGATGATCTGGTCGAGGCGCATCGCAATGTGCTGGTTCGCGACCGCGTCCTGATCGGGGCTGTGGGTGACATCACGCCCGAGCAGTTGGGGAATTTGGTGGATGCGCTGTTGGGCGATCTACCGCAATCCGGACCGATGATGCCTCCCAAGGTTGAGCCACAGATCGAAGGCGGCGTGACCGTGGTGGAGTTTGACACGCCGCAATCGGTGGCAGTGTTCGGTCAGCGCGGCATCGGTATCGACGATGATGACTACTTCGCCGCTGTCCTGGTCAATCATATTCTGGGCGGAGGTTCGTTCGAGAGCCGCTTGATGCAGGAAGTGCGCGAAAAGCGCGGCCTCACCTATGGTGTGTATTCCTTCCTTTCCTCACGCGATCTGGCCAACGCCTACATGGGTCAGGTGAGTTCTTCCAATGATCGCATCGCCGAGGCGGTTTCTGTGATCAAAGAGCAATGGAAGCTTGTGGCCGAGAATGGCGTAACCGAAGAGGAATTGGGCAGTGCAAAGACCTATCTCACAGGTGCCTATCCGCTTCGGTTTGACGGGAACGCGACGATTGCGGGTATCCTTGTGGGGATGCAGTTGATCGGATTGGAAGCTGACTATGTCAAAACGCGCAATGAATTGGTTGAACGTGTAACGATGGAAGACGTGCGCCGCGTTGCAGCAGAATTGATGGACCCCGACGGGCTGCACTTTGTCGTTGTGGGCAAGCCCGAAGGCCTGAATGACGGCTGAACCAGCACGCTGCGGTGCGATATCTCTCCTACGGGTTTAGGATATTTTTTAACCAAAAGAAATTGAGGTTACTCTCCGTAGGGGACCCAGACATTTTTGATTTCTGTTGATTGGGACAGGAAGCGTTTGGCGTCCGGTTTTTGCCAGTCGGCGGCTTGGCCGTTTTGAACCCACGTGCGTTTTAGATTAGAGGCAGAGCCGCGCTCGATCGTTGCGTCATGCGCGGGGTCGCCAAAGCTCCAGACAGCGTCGATGTCCATGTGGGCGGCCAGAGTGTCGGCCACGTCTGCGTGGGGACCTGTGAGAATGTTGACCACGCCTGCAGGGACGTCTGATGTTTCCAGCACTTGCATGAAGTTTGTCGCGGCAAGGGGGAAAGCCTCGGATGCGCTCAGGATGATGCGGTTTCCCATGGCGATGGCGGAGGCCATAAGCGTGACAAGGCCTGCGAGCGGTGATGTGGCAGGGCAGAGTGCGCCGATGACGCCCACGGGCTCCTTCATTGCCAACGCGACGCCGCGGATGGGAACGCCGTGGATTTGCCCATCGTGTTTGTCGGCCCAAGCGGCGTAGGTAAAGAGGCTCTGCACGGCAGCGTCGACTTCTTTGGTGCCCGCGTTTCCACCCTGCATCTGGTCAAGGGTCTGGGCGAATTCGGACCCGCGTGCGGAGAGGTTCTCGGCGATGAAATATAGGATCTGGGCGCGGGTGTGGCCTGTTGTCTTGCTCCAGCCCTTGGCGGCTTGGGCAGCCTCAACTGCATTGCGCACATCCTTACGGGAGGCGTGAGGGACATGGCCCATCAGATCGCCATTCTTTGCCCAGACAGGAATGGAATAGCCACTATCGGGGCGGGTTTGCTTGCCGCCGATGTAAAGCTTTGCAGTGCGGTCGATACCGTCTGCTGGTGCACCTTTACCCGTCATGGCTGATACGGATTTGAGGGGCTTCCCGGCAATGGCGGGTTTGGTGTAGGCGCTCAGGCCTTCCCATCCGCCTTCACGACCAAAGCCGCTCATCTTCACGCCGCCGAAGCCTGCGGCGGCGTCCATCATGTTGGTGCCGTTAATCCAGACGATGCCGGCGGCGAGTTTGGGGGCGATGTCGAGGGCGAGGTTGACGTTCTCGCTCCAGATTGTCGCCGCCAGACCGTAGCGGGTGTTGTTGGCAATGCTCACGGCTTCCGCGGGGGTGCGGAAGGTGGTCGAGACAAGAACGGGGCCAAAGACTTCCTCCTGCATCAGCGTATCGGCGGGATGCAGATCGGTGATGAGGGTGGGGGGATAGAAGCTGCCCTCCGTGGGCAGCTCGACGGCGGCCACATGAGTGGTTCCTGCGGTATTGGCGGCGACCATTCCAGTGATTGTTTCCAGTTGGCTGGGATCGACGATGGCGCCTACGTCAATGCTCTTGTCCAGCGGTGAGCCTACGCGCAATTTGTCCATGCGCGCGCGAAGTTTGTCGTGGAAAATGTCGGCGATGGGTTCGTGGACCAACAGGCGGGAGCCTGCGCAGCAGACCTGACCCTGATTGAACCAGATCGCATCGACGAGACCTTCGACAGCGGAGTCGATGTCAGCGTCATCGAACACAATGTAGGGAGATTTGCCGCCAAGTTCCAACGTCAGTGCCTTGCCGCTGCCTGCGGTGGCTTCGCGGATGCGGCGGCCCACAGCGGTGGAGCCTGTGAAGGCGATCTTATCAACATCTGCAGCGACGATCATCTCGCCAATGGCGCCGTCGCCTGTGATGATGTTCACGACGCCCTTTGGTACGCCTGCTTGGGTGCAGATATCGGCAAAGAGCAGCGCGGTCAGCGACGTGTATTCAGCGGGTTTCAGGACTACGGTGTTGCCCATCGCGAGGGCGGGGGCGACTTTCCATGCGAGCATCAACAGCGGGAAGTTCCACGGGATGATCTGGCCGCAAACACCGAGTGCCGCGCTGTCGGGCAGCTCGCTCTCCATCAGTTGGGCCATGCCTGCGTGATAATAGAAATGGCGCTGGGCCAGCGGTAAGTCGATATCGCGCGCCTCGCGGATTGGTTTGCCGTTGTCGAGGCTTTCGAGCACAGCAAAGAGACGGCTGTGTTTTTGAAGCAGCCGTGCGAGGGCATAGAGGATCTTGGCGCGAGCGTGTCCGCCTGCGGCTTCCCATTTCGGCTGGGCGGTGCGGGCTGCTTTCACAGCGGCGTCCACATCCGCCTGAGTGGCTTGGCTCAGATGCGCCAGCACGTCGCCCGTGGCGGGATTGCGGCTCTCGAACACTTCGCCCACTGGGGTCATCTTGCCGTTGATAAAGTGGCCAAAGCGGCCGCCTTGGTCGACGATCCACGCCAATGCCTCTGAGGCGTTTTCGGGGGCAGTGCCATAGTCCATCGTCTGGAAAATCTCGGATACGGTCATGGGGCGTGCTTTCAGATCAGGAGGTGGGGTGGCGGTAGCCAGCGGAGTAGGCGCCTGTCACGTGATGCTCGAGCTGGCGCTCGATGTCGTTCAGCAGCGATGACGCACCAAAGCGGAATAGGTCGGGCTGGAGCCAGCGGTCTCCGAGCTCCTCCTTGATAAGCGCGAGGTAAGTGATCGCATCTTTTGCCTTCGAGATGCCTCCCGCAGGTTTGTAACCGACGCGGTATCCCGTATGCGCATAGTAGTCGCGAATGGCGCGGATCATCACGAGGCTGACGGGAAGGGTGGCATTGATGCTTTCCTTACCCGTAGATGTCTTGATGAAATCGGCCCCTGCCATCATGCAGACCAGCGAGGCGCGGGCAACATTGCGCAGGCTGCCCAACTCTCCCGTCGCGAGGATCGCTTTTACGTGGGCATCGCCACACGCTGCACGAAAGGCGCGCATTTCGTCATAAAGCGCTTGCCAGTTTCCCTCCAGCACATGACGCCGCGAGATGACAATGTCGATTTCTGCGGCACCTGCTGCGACAGATTGCTCGATCTCCGCGATGCGCAGGGGGAGGGGAGACAGGCCGGCAGGAAAGCCGGTGGAGACGGCGGCCACAGGAATGCCACTGCCGCTCAGAGCTGTGACAGCGGGGGCAATCATCTCGTGGTAGACGCAGACAGCACCGACAGTAATCGGTGGTATTGCGAGGGCGTCGAGCGTTGAAGCCGCGATAGGCTGGCGCGCTTTGGCGCACAAACGGCCTACGCGCCGTGCTGTATCATCACCCGACAGAGTGGTCAGGTCGATACATGTCACCGCCTTCAGTAACCACGCTGCTTGATACGCTTTCTTAACGGACCTGCGCGCAGGCAAGGACGCCGCGCGCCGCTCGATCGCTGAGGTATTTGCCTGCACACCCAGCACCCAATTGAGGTCCAATCCCATGCCTGCATTGCGCGGCTCTGTCACTTGCGGCAGCTGCGCGGCAGCTGTCTGCTGCCCAGTCTGAATTTTGGTGTTCATGTAGCGACCCCTTTCGCGCAAACGCAGCCGTAAACTCGCATGGCACACGGAGGATATGCAAGCGAGGCTTTATCTGACGTAGGGGATAGCGCGCATGACCACCAGAAATCGTCGCCGCGCGATTGGGTTGAAGGTCGACCTGAAAAGTACAGCCGGAACTGCGCTGTGATAGAGGCGAAAAGGTAATGCGAGGCTGGTGAATTCTCGTTTATGGCGATTGCATACCCGCAACGCGGGTGGGCGTTTCGAATAATTCCCCCTAGTAGGCTATTTTTTACTTTGACGAGTGATTCGCACTTACCCTATATCTTGTGGCGTAATCTTCGGCCGACCGGTTTTGCTGACCCAATACCTATATGTGGTGGCCGAAGTGAGGGGCGCAATGTTTGGACGATCACTTATACTGGCTGCTGCCTTGGGGGCATATGCTATTGCCGCGCAGGCGCAAAGCGATTTGGCCCGTGCTGAAGTGTCTTTCGTTTTTGATGGTGTGTCTTTGACCATCTCCCCTAATTCAGCCGAGGCACCCGCTTACGCGGCGCGTTTTGCGGCAGTTCCTGCTTCTTGTGACCCCGACTGCATCGGGCCAAAGCGTGTGGCGGATAGCATCGAAACGGTGACCGAACCCGAGGTTCTGGATTTCCTGATAAATGGTGTGGCTCAAAGTCAGGGTTTGCTTGTCGATGCGCGCATGCCAGCGGGGCGGTCTATGGGGTATATCCCTGGATCAGTCAGCCTTCCGTATGAGACGATGGGCGAGAATAATGCGTTCCGTGATGATATTTTGAAGGCACTGGGTGCACGGTCATTTGAGGATGTTTTCAACTTCGCCGATGCGCAGCCTCTTGTCGTATTTGACAACGGGCCTTCACAAAATGCGGCTGGTCAATTGATCGCGCATTTGCTCAAGGCCGGGTATCCGCCTGAAAAGCTCCGGTATTATCGGGGTGGGATGCAGGTGTGGTCTGTTGTCGGTCTTACAGTGCAGGAATAGACAGTGTGAGCAACCAGAAGCCAAAAATTTCTTTTAATACAGGCCCGTCCCCGCGGCAGGCACCCGTGGTCCCGCAGACCGAGGAAGAGTTCGTCGTGCAGGCCGCGACCGGGGCGTCCCCATCCATCACATATGACGGGTTTGACCGTGAGGAATGGGAACGCCAGCTAAGCGCGCCCAAGCCAGTATTAGAGCCCGCGTCAGAGCCTGAAATCGTCCCGAGACCCTATGAGCCGTTTACGCCAACGCCAAAACAGGCTGGGTTCTCTCCGATTGGGTTCTTCAAAAAGCCCCCGCCGCGTTTCTTTGAGCGCCCTGCATTACCTCCCGTCGCAGCAGCGGCACTTGGTGCTGTCGCCATCGGTGTTGTGGTTGCCGTTTCGATGGGGGGGGATGACACGTCTGACGCCCAGATCGCGAAATTCTCTGCACCAGCAGAGCCTCTGGCTGACCCAGAGGTTACAACGCGTGCCGCAATTGCAGATATGACGATGACAGCGGCCCCGAGCGACCTGCCCGAAGAGAAAGTTGTGTCAACGCTCAATGGTGCAGTCGCGGCCGCTCTACCTGTGTCTGCACCTGTGCAAGAAGTTTCTGCAAAAGAAGAATCCAATGAGGCGCTCGAAACCCTGAGTGCCAACAAGCTGCGCATGCTGCGCGAAAGCGTGCTTGCTGGCGCCTATCGTGTTGAGACGTACGAGCGTGCAGGGGCCCAGCGTATCCGCCTGTCTACCCAGAATGCGCGGCTCGAGAACCCGACCTCTTCGCACCTCATGCTCGACGCGATTGCACGCAACGAGATGAAATTGTCGAAAGCGCTCTATACTACTGCGGGCGCAGTTGATGTTGAGACCATGATGTTCAATCTGGTGCAGGCCTCTTTGTTGAAAGATCGTACTGCGGTCTCCGAAGAGGCAGCCCTTGATATGTCGCGCAAGATATTTGCGGCCTCGCCTGCGCGTAGCCAGACTTTGAACGGTCTGCGCTATTACGCGGTTCAGGAGGGAGACAGTCTCGCCTATATCGCACTCCAGTTTTACGGACGGCCCGCTGCGTTCCCGCGCATTCTGGAGGCTAATCCGGACATCCTACAATCGCCCGACAAGATCCAAACAGGCCAGCTGATACACATACCACGCTGAATAATAACAATAAATAAGTCTAAGTGACTTCGGGTGAGCAACGGGCTGGACAGCAATGTCCAGCCCGATTGTATTTTGGTGCTCCAGTTGTGCCTCAGGTGCGCGACTGCGACTGGCCGCAGCTGTTTGATCCAAATCGATACCGTGGGCGTATGACGCCTCCTCTTTATCATCGTAGCAAAAGAACATAGCAAAGGGGCGAAACCCATCTTTCGATATTGGAGCAGCCCATATGAGCTATGCCTTCCCTCCCGGTGGCCTGCCGGATCAAAGCGTCTCGCCCGAGGGCACAGCGGTGTTTACACCCGCTTACGCCGTCCTGCCCGCCGTCACCCAACGCGATATCGTCACCAGCTATCTGCCCGCATGGAGCAATATGCGCATGTGGGTGCTGGCGCGGCCCCTTTCAGGGTTTGCAGAGACATTCAGTCAGTACGCCGTGGAACTCGCGCCTGCTGGCGGCTCTGACGCGCCAGAGGATGATCCAGAAGCACAATCGGTAGTCTTTGTGGCCACAGGTCAAATCACGCTCAACATCGATGGCGCGCGCCACGTGCTGGACGCTGGCGGCTATGCCTATATTCCGCCCGACACGGTCTGGACGATCTGGAATGACAGCGATGCCGTGGCGCAGTTCCACTGGATCCGCAAACGTTATGTCGGGGCGGAAGGCGTGGATGTTCCTTCAGCTTTTGTGACTTCGGATCAGGCTGTAGAACCAACAGTTATGCCCGATTGCGATGGCGTCTGGGCGACTACGCGGTTTGTGGAGCCTGATGACCTGCGCCACGACATGCACGTCAACATTGTCACCTTCCAACCCGGTGGGGTGATCCCCTTTGCCGAGACCCATGTGATGGAGCATGGCCTCTATGTGCTGCAAGGTAAGGCAGATTACCTGCTCAACAAAGATTGGGTGCCTGTAGAGGCTGGTGATTTCATGTGGCTGCGCGCCTTCTGCCCCCAAGCTTGCACGGCTACGGGATCCGAGCCGTTCCGCTATCTGCTCTACAAGGACGTGAACCGTCACATGCCGCTATGAGCTTTGACCTGCGAACCGAGCCGCTGACCGCACAGGCTTTTGCCCCTTTTGGTGATGTACTTGAGGTCGCAGGTGCGCCAGACAAGATGATCAATGCAGGGCTATGCGGGCGGTATCACGACCGCGCCGCGCTTGATTTCGGACCAGAGGGGCGCGCAGGCCTCAGCCTTTTTGATGCGCAGCCGCGCAGCTTACCGTACACATTCGATCTGCTCGAGCGGCATCCCGAAGGCAGTCAGGCGTTCATTCCGATGACGGCCCATCCTTTTCTGGTGATCGTGGCGCAGGATGAGGGCGGCCAGCCCGCTGCACCGCGCGCGTTCCTGACGGCCCCGCATCAAGGAATTAATTTCCACCGTGGGGTCTGGCACGGTGTGCTGACGCCCCTGCATGCGCCGGGCTTGTTTGCAGTAGTGGACCGCATCGGAGAGACGCCCAATCTCGAGGAAGTCACGCTGGATCAGCCTTATACCGTGATTGCCTGAAACCTTGGGCAAATCACATCGACTGCTCCTTTTAGAATCGCGGGCTTTCATGCTAGGTCTTGCGGCATGCATAACCCTGACCCCAACATGAGCACTCCGCAGCCGATTATTCGGCAATTGGACGAGACAGCGATCAACCGCATCGCGGCGGGTGAAGTCGTGGAGCGTCCGGCCTCTGCGGTCAAGGAACTGGTCGAGAATGCGATTGATGCGGGGGCCACGCGCATTACCGTCGAATATGCGGATGGTGGCAAGACGCTCATTCGTGTGACCGATGATGGCTGCGGCATCGCGGGGGATGATCTGCCGCTGGCGCTGTCGCGTCACGCGACCTCAAAGATTGACGGAACGGACCTCCTTAATATCCATTCTTTCGGCTTTCGCGGTGAGGCGTTGCCTTCGCTTGGGGCGGTTGGCCGTTTGACCATTACCAGCCGTGCCCAAGGCCATGACGGGGCCGAGATCAATGTGACGGGAGGCAAGCAGGCTGCCGTCAAACCGGCAGGACTGAGCGCGGGCACAGTGGTGACCCTGCGCGATCTGTTTTACGCGACGCCTGCGCGGCTTAAATTCCTGCGTACCGACCGCGCCGAGGCGCAGGCGATTGGCGATGTGATCAAACGGCTCGCCATGGCGGAGCCTTTCGTGCGGTTCGTGCTGCGCGACGTGAGCCGCGAACAAAGCCGCGAAGTCTTTCGCGCCGAGGCTGAACAGGGCGATCTGTTCGACGCGCTGCATGGCCGCTTGCGGCAGGTGCTCGGACGTGAATTTGCGGAGAATGCGCTGGCGATTGATGCCGAGCGCGAGGGTTTCCACCTCACAGGCTTTGCTGCCTTGCCCACCTATTCGCGCGGCTCTGCGGTGGCGCAATATCTGTTCGTGAACGGGCGACCTGTGAAAGACAAGATGCTCATCGGCGCGCTGCGAGGGGCGTATTTCGACTTTCTGAGCCGTGACCGTCATCCCGCGGTAGCACTCTTCGTTGATTGCGATCCCACGCTGGTGGACGTGAACGTGCATCCCGCCAAATCCGAGGTCCGCTTTCGCGATCCGGGACTGGTGCGCGGGCTTATCGTCTCTTCTCTGCGCCATGCGCTGGCGAACGCGGGGCACCGTGCGTCAACCACTGTGGCCGATGCGACGCTTGGCGCGATGCGCCCTGAGCCAACAGGCGAGGCGCGGGTGTATCAGATGGACCGTCCATCTATGAGTGCACGGGGCACTGCATATCAGGCTCAAGCACCCGAGGGCTTTGCCGAGATTCAAGGCATGTGGGGACGTGTAGAAACGCCGAGCGAGGAGACACCGCAGGAGAATGAGGCGCGCGTGGACTATCCGCTAGGGACCGCGCGCGGTCAGGTGCATGAGAATTACATCATTGCGCAGACCGCCACAGGCATGGTCATCGTGGACCAGCACGCCGCACACGAGCGGTTGGTCTATGAGAAACTCAAGAACCAGATGGCAGAGAACGGGGTTCCTGCGCAGGCGCTGCTCATTCCCGAAATCATCGAGCTCTCGTCTTCGGACCGCGGCGCCATTCTGGGCGTGGCCGAAGAGCTGGCCAGCTTCGGTCTCGGGATCGAGCCGTTTGGCGGCGATGCAATTGCTGTGCGTGAAACGCCCGCGATCTTGGGCGAGGTCAACGCCGAGGCGATGATCCGCGATATTCTGGACGAGTTGGAGGGTGAGGGCGAGAGCCTGCTGGTGCAAGCGCGCATCGAAGCGATCCTGAGCCGTGTAGCCTGTCACGGCTCCATCCGTTCGGGCCGCTGGATGCGCGGTGAGGAGATGAATGCGCTTCTGCGCGAGATGGAGGCGACGCCGCATTCGGGCCAGTGCAACCACGGGCGCCCCACTTACGTGGAGCTTAAGCTCAGCGACATCGAGCGGTTGTTCGGGCGCACATGATCCGTATTGGCGCGGCAGAGCTGGACACGAGCGATCCTGTCGTTGTGACGATGCTGCTTGGTCTGGGTGTTCTCGCGCTCATCCTCGCGCTACTCGTCTGGCTTCTCCTGCGTCCTGCGCGCATCCCTGCGCCGCTGACCCAGCAGCTCCACAGCCTGAACCACGCGCAGGCCCAGCTCAGCGGCAATCTCCAGACCGTCTCGGACACGCAGGCCAATGCGCAGGCGCAATTGATCCAGAGCCTCGAGGCGCGGCTGGCCACTGTTCAGCTGCAAATGCAGCAGCAGCTGGCGCAGATGCAGGAGCGCACCAACCAGACGCTGCATGGCTCGGCCCAACGTACCACCAGCAGCCTCACCCAGTTGCAAGAGCGGCTGGCAGCTATCGACAAGGCGCAGGACAATATCACAAAGCTCTCGGGCGATGTGCTTTCGCTCCAAGATATCCTAAGTAACAAGCAGACGCGTGGCGCTTTCGGTGAAATCCAACTCAATGACATCGTGTCCAAGGCGCTGCCTGCCGACAGCTACACAATGCAGGTCACGCTCTCCAACGGTCGCCGCGCCGATTGTCTGATCCATCTGCCCAATCCGCCCGGGCCTATCGTGATAGACGCGAAATTTCCGCTGGAGGCCTATGAAGCACTGCACCGCGCGCAAACGGACTGGGAGCTTAAATCAGCAGTCACCAACATGCGCACCAGCATCCGAAAGCACATCCGCGATATCTCGGAGAAATATATCCTTGATGGTGAGACCGCAGATGGCGCGCTGATGTTCCTGCCGTCCGAGGCCGTCTACGCCGAGGTGCACGCCAACTTCCCCGAGCTGGTGCGTGAAGGGTTCGAGGCGCGCGTCTGGATCGTCTCGCCCACTACCTGCATGGCTACGCTCAACACCATGCGTGCGATCCTCAAAGATGCGCGGATGCGCGAACAGGCGGGTGAAATTCGCAAGACCCTGCGCCTGCTGCACCGCGACGTAGAGCTGGTCGTGGCGCGGGTTGGCAAACTGGATACGCATTTCCGCCAAGCGCGCGAAGACCTTGACGGCATCGGTGTTGCGGCGGAACGTGCGGGCAAACGCGCGGCGCGGCTGGACAACTTTGATTTTGAGGAGGTCGAGGCGGAGGAACCCGCACCGCTTCCCCTGACAAGAGGACCATTTGCGCCATGACACTGACGCCCCCTGATATCAGCGCCGTGTCGCTGGATGCTATTCGTGCCACATCCGACGACCTGCAAGGCAATGTCATCCGCACGCCGATCCAGACGCTTCAAACACGTTTGATAGCGCGGATGCTCGGAGGTGGTGCGGCGGTGCTCAAGCTGGAGTGTTTTCAGCATACTGGCACATTCAAGGCACGCGGCGCGCTGAGCGTGGCGCGTAGTCTGGATCAAGCGCAATTGAAACGAGGGGTTACCGCGGCGAGCGCAGGGAACCACGCCATTGCGGCGGCATGGGCGGCGCGGCAGGTCGGTGCCTCTGCCAAAGTCGTGATCCAGTCTAACGCGAATCCCTACCGCGTGGCACTTGCCCGTGCTGAGCAGGCCCAAGTGATTATGAAGCCCCCCGGTGCGGAGACGTTTGCCGAGGCGGATCGTCTGGTTGTCGATGAGGGGCGGTTTTTCATCCACCCGTTCGAGGGGCCTTTGACGTCGCGTGGAACGGGTGGCGTGGGGCTTGAGCTGATGGAGGATGCGCCCGATTTGGATGCAGTCGTCGTCTCTATCGGTGGCGGTGGATTGATTAGTGGCGTCGCCGCTGCGGTGAAGCAGATCAATCCTGACTGCAAGGTCTACGGCGTCGAACCTGAGGGGGCGGCGAGCATGCAGACCTCGCTCGCCACAGGTGCGCCTGTGCATCTGGAGCAGGTGAGCACCGTGGCGGACAGCCTTGGCGCGCCGATGGCATTGCCGATGGGTCATGCCCTGTGTGCGGCTTATGTGGATGAGGTAGTGACACTTGATGACGACATGATCTGCGCTGGGATGGTTGCATTTCAGGTGGAGGCCAAGCTGGCAGTGGAGCCTGCTGCGGGGGCGGCGCTTGCCGCTGTAATTGGCCCGCTGCGCACACGTTTGCAGGGCAAGCGTGTGGGTGTCATCGTATGCGGGGCGAACATTGATGCGGCAACCTACATGCGCCTGATGCAGCGCGGTGCGGCGCGATATTCGGCTTTGATCACAGAGTAAGTTTACAACACGCGGGCGCGCCGTTGCAGATCGGGCAAGAATGTGGGAACCCAATTGTAAGTGAGGGCGTATGCCCTGCGTAACTCGTAAATAACACGTCAGGACCAAGCTTCTCAATGTCTACCGAAGCGCCGCATTTTCCCGCCACTGTCAATTCTCCTAAGAACCGCCGCATTGCCGTGATCGGCGCGGGGATCACAGGAATGGGGGCGGCGCACCGTCTTGCCCCTCACAACCACGTCACCCTGTTCGAGAGTGCTGCGCGCCTTGGGGGACATGCCCGAACACGTATGGCTGGCAAGAACGGGGACCAGCCTGTCGATACAGGGTTTATCGTATTCAATTACGCCAACTACCCGCATCTGGCTGCGCTTTTTGAAGAGCTTGATGTACCTGTGATGAAGTCGAACATGAGCTTTGGCGCGTCGTTTGACGGGGGTCGCTTGGAATACGCGCTGACCAGCGTGAGTGCTATTTTCACGCAAAAGCGCAACACGGTAAACCCGAAGTTTCTCGGCATGCTGCGCGATATTGTGAAGTTCAACAAACACGCTAAGCGGTTGGCGCAGGACAAGGGCCTCAGCCTCGGGCAATTTTTAGACAAGCTCGGCTCGGGTGACTATTTTCGCGACCACTACTTGTTGCCCTTTTCGGGTGCGATCTGGTCGACGCCGACAGAAAAGATCATGGATTTTCCCGCGCATGCGTTGATTCAATTCTTCGAGAACCACGCGCTCTTGGGCTATTCGGGACAGCACCAGTGGTACACGGTGCAGGGCGGCTCGATCCAGTATGTGAACCGTCTGGAGGCGGCGATGCAGCGCGCGGGCGTAGATATTCGCCTGAACGCGGCCATCGAGGGCGTGCGCCGCGATGCGCAGGGTGTTGAGGTCAGGACCCGTGGCGGCGCGTGGGAACGGTTTGACGAGGTAGTCATGGCGACGCACTCCGACGACAGCCTCGCTATGCTGGCAGACCCGAGCGTGGAGGAGCAGGCGGCACTGGGCGCGATCCTCTACCAGCCCAATGACGTTGTGCTGCACGCTGATGAGACAGTCATGCCCAAACGCAAATCGGCTTGGGCCTCATGGGTCTATACCGAGGATGCAAAGGTGAAATCCGATCGCATTGATTTGACCTATTGGATGAACTCGCTCCAGAACATCCCGGAGAATGATCCGCATTTCGTGACGCTCAATACCAAGCGCACGATCCGCGAGGAGCTGATCTATGACCGCGTGACCTTGCGCCATCCTGTCTATGATTTGGCGGCTTGGGACGCACAAGTGAAGGTCCACGCGCTCAACGGCGCGCAGAACACGTGGTTCTGTGGTGCATGGCTGCGCAACGGATTTCACGAAGACGGACTGGCCACGGCTAATGAGGTCGCGGATGCGATTAACGCAAGAGCCAAGACCGCGCTGGCGGCGGAGTGACCGCACAGGTCGATCATATCGTCGGGACCACGTACCACGGCCGCAAGGGCGCGGTAGAAAATTCATTTCGCTATTCCGTTGATTATGTGCTGCTGGATGCGGAAGCACAGGTGTCTACTCCACGCCTGTTCGGACGCAACGCGAGCGGTCTGACGTCTCTCCATGATCTCGACCACGGCGGCACGCCGAAGGAGGGGCGCGGCGCAGCGTGGGTGCGCGATGTGCTGAAAGAATATCAGGTCACAGGCGTCGAGCGTATCGAACTGCTCGCCCAGCCGCGTGTTCTGGGGCATGTGTTCAATCCCGTGAGTTTTTGGCTGTGTCGCCGCAGTGACAATGCGCTGATTGCTGTGATCTCGGAGGTGACCAACACCTTTGGCGACCGTCATAGTTATCTGTGCCATCATCCTGATCTTGGGCCGATCCTGCCCAGTGATCAACTGCATGCGACCAAGCTCATGCATGTCTCCCCTTTCCAGCCTGTGGCGGGAGATTACACTTTTCGCTTTGATATCAACGATGCCCGTATCGGCGTCTGGATAGACTACGGGCGCGAGACGGGCGGCCTTATTGCGACGCTAACGGGTAAGCGCGCGCCGCTCACCAATGCGGGTATTTTGCGCAGCATGCTGCGGCGTCCGCTGGGTGCGCGCCGCGTGTTGGCGCTGATCCACTGGCAGGCGCTCAAACTGTGGATCAAGGGAGCAGGCTTTCGCAGTCAACCCGTGCCGCCCAGCGATGAAGTCTCCAAAGGATGATTGCGCGGGCCGACAGCCGTTTGCCTGCCTATGCGCTGTTTGCGGCACTCCTCGCCTGCGCAGGGCTGCCCATCTATATTCATGCGCCCAAGTTTTATGTCGATGAATATGGTGTTTCGCTGACGGCGCTGGGGGCTGTGCTCTTTGGCCTACGGCTTTTGGATGTCGTACAGGACCCGCTCTTGGGGCGGTTGTCGGAGAAGCTGCGAAACCAGCGCGGTATCGCGGTAGGCATGGGCTGCACAGTGATCGCACTGGCCATGATTGGGCTTTTCGCTGTGCCACCGCTCACCTCGCCTGTGCTATGGTTTGGAATCATGCTGACGCTGGTCTTCTCGGCCTTCAGCTTTCTGACTATCTGTTTTTACGCCCAAGGCGTGGCCAAGGCTGATCGTATGGAAGGGCAAGGCCATCTGCGCCTTGCACGCTGGCGCGAGACAGGCGCATTGCTCGGGGTTTGCGTGGCTTCGGTGGCACCTGTGGCACTGGGTACTGCGATGGGTGCGCCTTTTACGGGGTTTGCCATCGGGTTTGCGATACTGGCCATGGCCTCGGCGCTGTCGATGCGCGGCGAGTGGGTGTCGGTCGATGTGCCGGAAAGCACAGGATTTGGCACCGTATTGCGCGATACGCTGGCGCGGCGGCTCTTGTTCATTGCCCTGCTCAATGCGGCTCCTGCCGCGGTCAGCTCTACCCTGTTTTTATTCTATGTCGAAAGCGCGCTGGGGGCTCCTGGGTTTGAGGGGCCGCTGTTGCTGCTGTTCTTCCTTTCTGCCGCTGCCGCCGCCCCTTTTTGGGGAATTCTGGCCGAGAAGTTTGGCACCAAGCGGGTGCTTCTCAACGCGATGGTGTTGGCGATTTTCGCCTTTGGCGGCGCGCTGTTTCTGGGACAAGGGGACCAGTGGTGGTTTGCGTTGGTCTGTGTGGCATCAGGTGCGGCGATTGGTGCGGATCTTACGCTGTTGCCCGCCCTTTTCGCCACGCGCATGGCCAAAATCGCACCTTCTGCTGCCGAAGGCTTCGGACTTTGGTCATTTGTCTCCAAATTCACCTTGGCCTTGGCCGCAGCCATCCTACTTCCAATGTTAGAGGCATCCGGCTACGTGAGCGGCACCGGCGGTCAATCACCGGAACAGGCTATTGACCTGCTGCGCATTCTCTATGCTGGCGTGCCGTGTGTCCTGAAACTTGCTGCGATATTTTTGCTGTGGCGAACAAACCTTGATAGAGATGTGTAATGAGTGATGCGGCATTTTTCTTTTTGTTCGGCGCCGGGCTGGTTGCTTTTCTGCTTTGGTTGCGGCGCAGGTTTGCAGACTTCATGGGGCAATCTGCGGATGACTATGCCGACGAATACCCGCAGTTTGATATGCGCGAGCATCTCAACGGACAGATGATTTGTGATGGTGTGATCTTTGGCCCGCTCGGCCGCGTGACCAGCACGTTCAACGCTGAATTTGACATCACATGGGACGGCCCCACCTGTATCATGAAAGAAGAGTTCCATTATCACGACGGCTCTACACAGAACCGTCAGTGGAAAATCGAACTGGACGGTGGTGGTAATTTCGAAGCTTGGGCAGATGATGTGCCGGGCAAAGGCTACGGCGAAGTGGCGGGCCCAGCGATCCTGTTCAACTATCCGATAACACTGCCTGCGGAGTCGGGGGGGCACACCCTCAAGGCGTTTGACTGCATGTATCTAACAAAAAGCGGGACCATCGTGAACCGAAGCCAGTTTCGGAAGTTTGGTTTCAGGGTCGCGGAATTGGTCGCAACCATTCGGAAAAAGGAAACGACATGACGCAGTGGCAAGGAAAACGGTATTGGCTGGTCGGCGCGAGTGACGGTTTGGGCGCGGCCCTCGCCGAGCGTCTTAGCCGTGCTGGTGCCGAGGTTATTCTCTCGGCGCGTTCCGAAGAGAAGCTGCAAGAACTGGCCGATAGTTTGCCTGCCAAAGCGCAAGTCGTGACGGTGGATGTGGCAGATCAGGAGAGCGTCAGCGCCGCGGCAAAAGCTGTTGGAGACGTGGATGGCGTGGTCTTTCTCGCAGGGGTCTACTGGCCTTTTGGTGCGCAGGACTGGAACGCAGAGCAGGCTACGGCCATGGCTGATATCAATTTTACCGGCCTGATCCGGGTCATGGGTGAAGTGGTGCCTGCAATGGTGGAACGCGACGCGGGTCACATTGTGATCACTTCAAGCCTTACAGGCTTTCGCGGCTTGCCTGGAACAATCGGGTATACGGCCTCCAAGGCGGCGAACATGTCGTTGGCAGAGTGTATGTACGCCGACCTGCGCAAGACGGGCGTTCGGGTGCAGGTGGTGAACCCCGGTTTTATCAAGACCCAGTTGACCGAGAAAAACGATTTCAAGATGCCGTTCATTATGTCGCCCGAAGATGCCTCGCGCGAGATGTTCGAGCATATGAACACCGACAGCTTCAAAAAGAGCTTTCCGTTCGGATTCTCTTTGGTGTTCCGTGGCAGTCAGCTTCTGCCCGATTGGCTGTATTACCGCATTTTCGGCGCGTGATCTGACGGAGCCGCCCCGATAGGGGGCGGCACGAGATTCATATGCGCGTACTTGTAGCGAATGTTGCAGTCTGCAGGCGCACGTAGACGTGCTGACCCCTCAGAGCATTCCTTTTGCGCGGATGGCTTGGACGCTGCTGCGCTGTTCCATACGATCCATGAATGCCGTGATTTTGGGGAAGTTTGCCATGTTTACGCCGTCACCCTCCAGCCAGTTGCACACGACGAACAGGTAGGTGTCCGCGATGCTTAAATCCGACCCGCAGACATAGTCGCCGCGCAGGCACTCGGCTTCAACGAAGGTGGCGCATGCAGTCACCGTTTCCGGCACTTTAGCCGTCATGTCAGCATGGCTCTCGGGCAGATCGGCCCAACGGCTGCCGCGCATTTTATGGGCATGGGCCACATGCATGGTGGAGGCGAGGTAATACATCACGCTGCGCATATGGGCGGCCAACACGGGGTCTGCAGGGACCAGTTCAACTTCGGGCGCAAGGGCCGCGATATACTCCAGAAGCGCACCTGTTTCCGTCAGAATCGTGCCATCGTCCAGCACCAGCGCGGGCACGCGGCCCTTCGGGTTGATCGCAAGGTATTCGGGCAGTGTCTGCTCGGCCTGCCCGAAGTCGATACGGACAAGATCATGATCGAGCGCCGCTTCAACGAGGGCGATGGCGGGTGCGATGGAAATGGTGCCATTGGCATAAAACAGTTTCATTGGCCGATCCTTTAGATATTGGTTTTGGACAGCTGCCGTGCAGGGCTGTCGAGGTGCGGTGTGGCGTTGAACAGCACGGGCGACAGGTGTTCGCCGATGGGGTGCAATTGGTGCAGTGAGGTATGGTAGATAGCGATGGCCGTGCGTGCTGTGGCGGCGACACTCAGTTCCATTTGCTGGCCGATGGCATGCGCGATCAGGCCACCTGATGTAACGACAAGGGCAGGGCCGCTCTCGGCGCTGATCTCGGCTAACGCGTCGCGGATGCGGCTTTGAAACCCTGAATATGTCTCAGGTGCGCCTTCCAGCTTGTCGTCTTTCCAATGCTGAAAAACCTGCGGCAGATGCGCGATAAATCCCGCCTGCTCGGTCGGGAAGGGGATACCATGTTGATCTGCCAGAAGGCCGCCCAATGTGAAATATTCCAGCTCGTTGAGCCGTGCATCGCGCACAGGCTCGATATCCATCGCCATGCCGTCTGCTGTTTCGATATGGCGGCGCAGCGTCCCTGTATAAAGCCGCGTATGATGCGCGCCTGTCTCACGTAGGTGATCGCCCAGCCACGCAGCTTGCGCATGACCCAGATCGCTTAGACGGTCATAGCTGGCCTCGTCTGTAGCTGTCGAATTGGCCTGACCGTGGCGGATAAGGGTGATGGTAGACATGGGCGCTCCTGCTGGTTTGACAACTTGATAGGGGAGGGCGCAGCGCAGCGAAAGGGGCGTATCGGAAACTTGGGCGACAGCACATGGCGGAAAAGCAGTGCTGGGTGTCGGGAACGACCTTTCTGGATTTTGTGTGCGGCGATACTCTTGGCTCAGCTATTCGGAGGGACATGCCATGACAGATAAGGTCACATTCACGCTCGACGGCGAAACCGTTGAAGCGGACGCAGGGATGACGATCTGGGAAGTGGCCAATGGCCGTGGCCTGAAAATCCCCCATCTTTGTCACAAACCCGCCGTGGGCTATCGCCCCGATGGCAACTGCCGCGCCTGTATGGTCGAGATCGAGGGCGAACGCACGTTGGCCGCGTCGTGCATCCGTGAACCCTCCGAGGGCATGGTTGTGGTGACCAATAACGCGCGTGCGGAATCAGCGCGTAAGATGGTGGTCGAGCTGTTGATGGCCGACCAGCCCGCGCAGGAAGTCAGCCACGATAAATCCAGCCATATGTGGGATATGGTCGAGGCGAATGGCGTAGAGGGAAGCCGCTTTCCCAAGCTCGATGAAGGCCGCATCCCCCTGCTCGACGATAGCCATGTGGCGATGAGCGTGAACCTTGATGCATGTATCTCCTGCGGTCTGTGCGTGCGCGCCTGCCGTGAGGTGCAGGTGAACGATGTGATCGGCATGGCAGGGCGCGGCATGGGCAGCTACCCTGTGTTCGACATGGACGACCCTATGGGAGACAGCTCTTGCGTGGCCTGCGGTGAATGTGTGCAGGCCTGTCCGACAGGTGCATTGATGCCCGCAACGGTGACAGACGAGAATCAGGTAGGCGATAGCGCTGACTTCGATCGCGAGGTCGAGAGCGTCTGCCCCTTCTGCGGGGTAGGCTGCCAAATCTCGCTCAAGATCAAGGATGATAAGGTCAAATACGTGGACGGTATCAATGGCCCCGCGAACGAGGGGCGATTGTGCGTGAAGGGCCGTTTCGGCTTTGACTATATCCACCACGACCACCGCCTGACCAAACCACTCATTCGCCGTGACGATGCCCCCGCCAAGGGACTGAACGTCGATCCGGGCAACTACCTTGAGGTCTTCCGAGAGGCCACGTGGGACGAGGCGCTGGACGCCGCTGCAAATGGTCTGCGTAAGATTGACGGCACGGGCGTTGCGGGCTTTGGCTCTGCCAAATGCACCAATGAGGAAGCCTACCTTTTCCAGAAGATCATCCGCCAAGGCTTTGGTCACAACAACGTCGATCACTGTACGCGGTTGTGCCATGCGTCGTCTGTATCTGCCTTGTTAGAGAACGTCGGATCAGGCGCTGTTTCGGCCACGTTCAACGAGATCGAGAACGCCGATGTGGCCATCGTAATCGGGGCCAACCCGACCGAGAACCACCCCGTCGCCGCGACATATTTCAAGCAATTCACCAAACGTGGTGGCAAGCTCATCGTGATGGACCCGCGCGGTCAGGCGCTCAAGCGTCACTCCTCGCATATGCTGCAATTCCGTCCGGGTACGGACGTGAGCATGCTCAACGCGATCATGCATGTGATCGTGGAGGAGGGGCTCTATGACGAGCAGTATATCCAAGCCTACACCGAGAATTGGGAGGCCGAGAAGGCGCACCTGAAGGATTTCACGCCAGAGAAGATGGCCGAGGTATGCGGCATCGAGGCAGAAATGCTGCGCGATGTTGCGCGGACCTTTGCAGGCGCCAAAGCGGGCATGATTTTCTGGGGGATGGGCGTGAGCCAGCACATCCACGGCACGGACAACGCACGCTGTCTGATCAGCCTCGCGCTTATGACGGGTCAAGTGGGCCGCCCCGGTGCGGGCCTGCATCCGCTGCGCGGTCAGAACAACGTGCAGGGCGCCTCCGATGCGGGCATGATTCCGATGTTTCTGCCTGATTACCAGTCGGTTACGGATGATGGTGTCCGCTCAGCCTTCACCGATGTTTGGGAAAGTGGAGACTTCAGCGCAGAGAAGGGTCTGACTGTTACAGAGATCCTCGACGCGGTGCATGATGGCGACATTCGTGGCATGTATATTCTGGGTGAAAACCCCGCCATGTCGGACCCCGATGTGGAGCATGCGCGCGATGCCTTGGCCAAGCTCGAACATCTGGTGGTGCAGGATATTTTCATCACCGAAACGGCGAATTTCGCAGATGTGATTCTGCCAGCGAGTGCGTTTGCCGAGAAGTCGGGCACCGTGACCAACACCAACCGTCAGGTGCAAATGGGCCGCGTTGCCGTGCCGCCGCCCGGTGAGGCGCGTGAAGATTGGTGGATTGAAGTGGAGCTTGCGAAACGCTTGGGACTGGGCTGGACCTATACCTCGCCTGCGGATGTGTTTGCGGAAATGAAGCAGAATATGCGCTCGCTCGACAACATCACATGGGAGCGGCTGGAGGGCCAAAACGCGGTGACCTATCCGTCGCTCAGCCCCGAGGACCCTGGACAAGCGATCGTGTTTACCGATGGCTTCCCCCGTGCAGGTGGCCGTGCACGGTTTACCCCCGCCAGCATTATTGCGCCTGACGACACGCCCGATGCGGAGTATCCGATGATCCTGACCACAGGCCGTCAGCTGGAGCATTGGCACACAGGCTCCATGACGCGGCGTGCCAGCGTGCTAGACGGATTGGAGCCTGAGGCGAACTGCTCATTGCACCCGTCCACCTTGCGCAAGCTGGGGATTGAGGCGGGTGGCTTGGTGCGTCTGACGACCAAGCGGGGTAGCATCGAGATTATGGCGCGGATGGACCGTGCCGTTTCGCCCGACATGGTGTTTTTGCCGTTTGCCTATGTTGAGGCGGCGGCGAACATTCTGACCAATCCTGCAGTTGATCCTTATGGCAAGATTCCGGAATTCAAATTCTCGGCTGTAAAGGTCGAGGCTGTGACACCTGCGGTTGCGGCGGAGTGATTTTGCTGGACTGAGGGGCCTTGCCCCTCAGACACCCCAGGATATTTATGACCAAAAGAAGTGGGGTGGAGCATGAAAATTGATGCTGGGCGGTTTTTGGAAGATCTGGACAAGTTGCGGTCATTTGGGGCGTCGGGTGTAGGCAAGGGCGTTGTGCGTCCTGCCTATTCTGAAGCTGATATGGCAGCGCGTGCTTGGTTGACGTCACGCATGATCGAAGCGGGATTGCGTGTCCAGACGGATGCGATGGGCAATCTGTTTGGTCTGTCTGAGGGGCCATCGCTTTTGTTGGGATCACATAGTGACAGCCAGCCTGAAGGGGGATGGCTTGACGGTGCGCTGGGGGTGATTGCGGCGTTGGAGGTAGCGCGGGCGGCCCGTGAGGCAGGTGGGTCTGCGGTATCTGTCGTTTCGTTTCAGGATGAGGAAGGGCGCTTTGGTGTGACCACCGGTAGCGCTGTTTGGTCGGGGCATCTGGCGCAGGATCAGGCTGATTTGTTGTGCGATCACAGTGGTGTAGCTCTGGCCGATGCGCGGCGTGTCGTGGCGAGCACCGGCGCAGTTGATCCTTCTCAGTTCACTGGGTTTGTAGAGATGCATATCGAGCAGGGACCCGTGCTGGATAGCGCGGGGGAGCGGATTGGGGTGGTCAGCGATATTGTCGGTATCCGCGACATGAAGATCACGTTCGAGGGGCAGCAAAACCATGCGGGCACCACGCCGATGCACCTGCGGAAAGACGCGTTTCAGGCGGTTTCGCGCTTTAATTCCGAATTAAATGAACGGCTTAGAAATGTGGTGACGCCCAGCACAGTCTGGACGGTCGGGCATGTGAGTTTGCATCCCAATGCCTCATCCATTGTGCCGGGTCGGGCCGTCTTTTCAATGCAGTGGCGGGACGGCGATGCTGAGCGCCTTGGGCGGATGGAGGCGATTATTCGCAGTCTCGCCAATGAGATAGCAGAAGGCATGGGAATGGCTGTGTCCTTTGGCCCGCTGCTGGGGCTGGAGCCTGTGGCGATGGACCGAGGCTTGCGTGAGGCGTTGGAGCTAAGCGCGGCAAAGCACGCGCCAGACCAGTGGCGCGTGATGCCTTCGGGCGCTTTGCATGATGCGACGAATGTGTCGCGGTTGATGCCTGTAGCGATGCTGTTTGTGCCCTCGATTGACGGGATCAGCCATGCCTTTGAGGAGGACACCGACGAGGCTGATCTGGTGACGGGCGTGCGGGTGCTGGCGGAGGCCGTAGCTTCGCTCAAATAGGGAGTGCGGGGCGTACACCGTGCGGCGCATTATGCTGCACCCTAGGCTCCGCTCTAGACCCAGACCACATCGCCCAGAAATATATATCCAGCGCCATAGATCGTTTTAATGAGCTGCGGGTTCTTGGGGTCCTCGCGCAATTTGGTGCGCAGGCGGGAGATTCGCACATCCATCGCGCGGTCAAAGCTCTCCGAGGCGGCACCGCCCAAGTGCTCTTGCATCTGGGCGCGGTTTATCAGGCGTTTGGGCGCGTCGAGGAAGAGGCGAAGCACTTCGCCCTCGGCATGGCTGAAGGGTGTCTCGACACCATCCGCGTCTTCCAGCACGTAGCGGTCAAAATGGGCGGTCCAGTTTTTGAATTGCGCGGTGTTGGAGGCGCGGGGGATTGTGCGGGTGCTGCGCAGGCGTGCGCGTATGCGGGCAACGACTTCGGCTGGATCAAAAGGTTTGGAGATATAGTCATCCGCCCCAAGCTCAAGCCCTGTTACGCGGTCCTGCACCTGAGCGCGACCCGAAATGATGATGACGACTGCGCCTTGCTCAAGCGCGAGGCGGTGCACCAGCGTCAAGCCGTCGGTGTCGGGCAGGGACAAATCGACGAGACAGACATCAGGGGTGCGTTTGGCGAGTGCAGCCTCGAAGGACGAGGCGCGGCCAAAGCTCATCGTATCGTATCCCGCTTCTTGCAGCACGTCTGACAGGAGAGTGCGAATTTCAGGCTCGTCGTCGAGGATGCTGATGAGGGGTTTTTTCATTCGGCCAGTGCCTTTTGAGGAGAGATGAGGGCGGCGAGATCGTCGGGTGTAAATGGCTTGCGGAGCACAGGGGCGTGCTTTTGTGCCTCAAGGAACTGCGGGGCATCCGCAGGCAGGGAAGTCATCAGGATCAGGGGCGGCGCGCCTGCGCCAAGGCGGCGGGCGAGGTCGGTGCCTGTGGCGGTGCCTTCGAGCTGTATATCCGACAGGATCAGCGCGATGTCGGGGAGATCGGCGAGTAGGGCGGTGGCTTCGTCCACCGATGCTGCCTCGATCACCGAATGGCCGAGGTCCATCAACATGTCGCGCATCAGGGCGCGCAGGTCGTCGCGGTCCTCGACCAACAGGGCAAGCCCCGTGGTGGCGGGCACGGCGGCACGGTAGGGCAGGCGGAGTGTCACCTGCGCGCCACGGCTGGTGTTGGCGAGTTTCAGATCGCCGCCTGCGAGTTTTGTCATGTCATAAACCATGGGCAGGCCGAGGCCCGAGCCTTCTGCACCTTTGGTTGTGAAGAAAGGGTCGAGCGCGCGGGTGAGCGCGTCTTTGGAGAAGCCTGCGCCTGTGTCGCTGACGCGAAACTCGATCCAGGTATCATGCACGCGGCGCACGCTCAGAGTAATCTCGCCTGCTGTGCCCATCGCATCACGGGCGTTAAGGATGAGGTTCAGAAGACCGTCCTGCAACATGCCGCGATCGAGCAAGACAGGCTCTAACATAGGGATATTCAGGGTCAGGCGCATGGCGGGCGGCAGTGTTGGTTCCGCGAGCGTGGCGAGATCGGACAGAAGCCCCTGCACATCGGTGGCCGTGGGCCGGAGGCTGCGCGGGTCGGAAATTTGGGCGATGGAGCTCAGCAACGCGCCGCCACGGCGTGCGGCGTTCAAGGTGCCCTCAATCAGGGGGGCGGCATCGCTTGGCAGCGCGGGCAGACGGTCGAGCCGAGATTGCAGGCCGAGGATAATCGTCAGCAAGTTGGAGAAATCATGGGCCAGCCCCGAGGTGATTTGCGCGGCGATCGCACGGCGGCGGGTCTGCTGCAGGGCGGCGCGGGTCTGGGTCTCCTCCGTCACATCCATGGACAGGATATAGACGCCCCCGCTGCGGTCGGGGGTAAAGGCCACGCGAATCCGCCGTGCGCTGTCTTCATCGGTAAATTCCTGCACCGACGGTGCGCCGTCATAGGCTGTCCCCAATGCATCGCGGATGAGGTCATAGTTGCTGTGGCCGAGGACCTCGCGGATCGGCTGGCCCAGAATATCGGAGGGGCGGTGCGGGATGATCGCACCGAGGCGTTGGTTTGAGTAGGTGTACCGCCCGTCCGCGTCCACGTGGGCGATATGGGCGGGCATCATTTCGGTTGTCAGACGCGCGCGGGCCTCGGATGCTGTAAGCTGACGCTTGGTCTCCTCCAGCGTGGTAATCATCGCGGCGCGCTCGCGGTTGGTTTTTGCCAATGCTTCGGTATGAGCGAGAACCTGATCGCTGAGTGCATCGGAGCGCGCGCGCAGCAGCGCCTCTTGGGCCTTCGTTGCCGAGATATCGGTATAGACGGTGACCCAGCCGCCATCTGGCAGGGGCGAGCCTTCGACACTGATCGTGCGGCCATTTGCGCGGGTACGCTCCATATAGTGCGGCTGGAAGGCCTTGGCTTGGCTGATGCGTTCGGACACGAAGGCGGGGACGTTTGTGACCTCGCCGTATTCGCCACGGCTGGCCAGATGGGTAATCGTATCGCGAAACGTGGCACCCGGAGTGACGAGTGCATCGGGCAGATCAAACATGGTCTGGAAGGGCGCGTTGCAGACCACCAGTCGCAGGTCGCGGTCATAGATCGACAGCGCCTGAGCGATCAGGTTCAGGCCTGCCATGGTCATGGTTCTGGTTTGGTTGTGATCGCTCATGCGCGCAGTTTGCACCCGCGCGGTGTCGTGTCAAAGGGTCGGCGCCCGCTGTTACAATTCGTAAGGATTGAGAAAACTTAATGAATAAGTTGACGATGAAGGTAATGCTGCCATTCTACGGAAACACTGAATCGCGCAAACGCGGTCGGCCCGCCTCTTAATTGGCGGGAACTGGGAGGATACACTTTGGCTTTGATTGAATGTCCCGCGGGGCAACCCGCTTCTGTACCTGCGTTGCTGCACCGCAATGCAAAGATGTTTGCGGACAAGCCAGCCTACCGTGAGAAGGAATACGGCATCTGGCAAAGCTGGACGTGGAGCCAGACGCGTGACGAGGTTGAGGCGCTGGCGCTGGGCTTCATGGAGCTGGGGCTGAATGAGGGGGACTTTGTCGCCATTATCGGACGCAACCGTCCGTATCTTTACTGGGCGATGATGGCCGCCGAGATGTGTGGTGCGGTGCCTGTGCCGCTCTATCAGGACGCCAACGCCGAAGAGATGGCATACGTCATGGGGCACTGCGGTGCGCGGTTTGCCGTGGTTGGCGATCAGGAGCAGGTCGACAAGATCACCGATGTGCGCGACCAGCTGCCTGATTTCGAGCGGATGATTTATCTCGATCCCAGAGGCCTGCGGAAATATGACCACGCACATCTGGACCAGTATCAAGCGGTTCAGCAGATGGGCCGCGACAACCGCGACAAGCATATGGGAGAGTTGGAAGCGCGTCAGGCCAAGCTGGATTACGACAGCACGGGTGTGATGCTTTACACCTCTGGCACCACGGGCAAGCCCAAGGGTGTGGTTTTGTCCAACCGCAACGTGATCGAGACGGCCAAGTCCTCCTCGGAGTTTGACGGGCTGCGGCAGACGGATGACATTCTGGCCTATCTGCCGATGGCGTGGGTGGGGGATTTCATTTTCTCGGTTGGTCAGGCGATGTGGACGGGGTTTTGCACCAATTGCCCCGAGAGTGCCGACACGATGCATGTGGACCTGCGCGAAATCGGGCCGACCTATTATTTCGCCCCGCCGCGAGTCTTCGAGACACAGCTCACGAATGTGATGATCCGCATGGAGGATGCGAGCCGCTTCAAGAAGAAGCTGTTTGATCACTACATGGAGATTGCGCGCCGCGTGGGGCCTGCGGTTCTGGACGGTGAGGATGTGGGTTTCATGGACCGTCTGCGCTACCGCATGGGGGAGATGTTCATCTACGGGCCACTGAAGAACACGCTGGGCTTCAGCCGTGTTCGGGTTGGCTATACTGCGGGTGAGGCGATCGGGCCCGAGATTTTCGATTTTTACCGCTCGCTCGGGATCAACCTCAAGCAGCTCTATGGGCAGACCGAAGCCACGGTGTTTATCACCGCACAGCCTGATGGTCAGGTGCGCAGTGACACGGTTGGCGTGACCTGCCCGGGTGTTGAGCTGAAGATTGCCGACAATGGCGAGGTCTTCTACCGATCACCCGGTGTGTTTGTAGAGTATTACAAGAACGCCGAGAGCACCGCCGATACCAAGGATGCCGAAGGCTGGGTCGCCACTGGGGATGCTGGATTTATCGAGCCTGACACGGGGCATTTGCGCATTATCGACCGCGCCAAGGATGTGGGGAAGATGGCAAACGGGTCGCTTTTTGCGCCGAAGTATGTCGAGAACAAGCTGAAGTTCTTCCCCAATGTTCTGGAGGCTGTTGTCTTTGGTAATGGCAAGGACGAATGCACAGCGTTCATCAATATCGACCTCACAGCGGTAGGCAATTGGGCAGAGCGCAATAACATCGGCTATGCCTCTTATCAGGAACTGGCGCGGCACCCGCAGGTGATGGACACGATTCAGGCGCATGTGGAGCAGGTGAACGAAAGTGTTGCCGAGGACGAGATGTTGTCGGGCTGTCAGGTGCACCGCTTTGTCGTGCTGCATAAAGAACTGGATGCCGATGATGGAGAGCTGACGCGCACGCGCAAGGTGCGCCGCCGTATCATTGAAGAGAAATATGCAGATATTATTGCAGCGCTTTATGACGGGTCCGCCTCGGTGAGTACCGAGACCGAAGTCACCTATGAAGACGGGCGCAAGGGCAGCATCAAGGCCACGCTGGAAGTGCGTGATGCCAAGGTGTTTGCGGATAATCGCGCGATGGCTGCGGAATGAGCTGTCTCTTATACACATCTCCGAGCCCAC
>OJDV01000099.1_pt1 | contig 47448 bp, 38 predicted proteins | sample 1592911 | NCBI WGS metagenome assembly OJDV01 (sample SAMN05416860, study PRJEB24817) | seawater metagenome | isolation source: Sea water | place: Canada:Atlantic | collected 2013-11 | reverse complement strand
AACGAATAGCCGCTTAAATGAGAACATGGAGCGGCACTAAACCGCGACAGGTCCAAAGCAGGTTAGATGAGTTTTATCAATGCAAAGTCAATTTAGAGAAATATCACTTTTTTGAGATGTGTATTAAAACGAATTTTAATTTCTTCGTTTGAATTCCCACAAGGCATAGCTTTTCATGCGGACCTTTACCTTGCTACAGTCAATAGAAACCTCATTTATATATCTCTAAATAACACTTACTCCTCACGGAAAGCTTTATTAAAATAGTCGGTGACTGGTTTTATAAGATAGGAAAAAGCACTGCGATCATCCGTATTAAGAAACGCCTCAACAGGCATACCAGGTAAAAGCTCTAAGTTCTTTAATTTTACTAACTCACTTTGATTTGGCACAAGCTCGACTTGATAATAATTCAATCCAGAGACTTGATCTGTGAACGCATCAGCAGATAATTTTGTTACAGTTCCAAAAATTTTCGGAGTTGTGCGCTGACTAAAAGCTGAGAAATTTAAAGTTGTATTTTGACCAACATAGACTTGATCTGCGTGAACAACATCCAGCTGTGCCTGTACTACCAAAGGTAAATCGCTTGGAATGATATACATCATCGGTTGCGCGGGTTGAACAACTGATTGTAATGCAAATATTTGATTACCGTGAACAATTCCTGACATTGGGGCACGAACAGAGAGTTGAGATATAGATTGTTTTATAGAGATCCTACGCTCGGCTAATTCTAATACGCGATAACCAATATCACGCAGGCTTTCTATAGCACTTCTACGCCGCTCCGCATCCAATTGGAGTAGTTGGATGTTAATGCCATTAATAGCTGCTTTTAGCCGCCCAAGATCAGCAGTTAAACTTCCCACCTGACCTGAGATCCGTGCTTTTTCGCGCAGTAGCACTAAGACACGTGAAACTTGCGTAAGGCCTTTATCCAACAATGTTTGTGCGTTAGTTAATTCTTCTTTTAGAAGTTCGAGCTGTGTTTGATTTGCTCTTTTCTGTGCTTCAACACCTGTAACCTGATTATTCAGTTGGATAGTTTGTTCTGCCAGCTGTTCTTTTTGTTTATCAAGAGAAGCTCTTCGCGCTATAAAAAAGTTAGACTGCCCATCCATTAAGGACAGTATATTTGGATCTTGTTCGGCTCTAGTCATAAGTTCAGCATCATATACTAGCTCAGATTTATCATTCTGTTCAGCCTTGAAAAGGGCTTTACGTGCAATCAATTCAAAATATTGGCTTTCGACAATTCCAAGTTCGGATTTTAGACCGCTATCATCGAAACGGATAACTACATCACCTGCTTCAACGATACTCCCTTCGGACACCATGATATCTCTAACAACACCGCCTGTTGGGTGTTGAATAACTTGATGATTGGCTTCCACTTGAATGCGACCTCTGGCGATTACTGCACCTGATATCTGTGTTGTAATACTCCATAACCCCACACCAAGGACGAGTAATATCAAACTGGAAAACCCAATAACAAGCGGACGGGATGTTGACCATTCATTTGGGGTTATATCATTGCTCATGCTGCTTTCCCATTGGCAACAATTTTTGCCACATCCTTGGCATTCTTGATAATCGAACTTAAGATTTCATCACGTGGGCCAAATGCTTTTTGGCGGCCATCTTCAATATATAAAAGCATATCACATTCAGAAATCGCCATAGGGCGGTGGGTCATAATGATAACAATTTTACCTTGTTGTTTAAATCTACTGATTGCAACATTCAGAGCTAATGACCCATCCGCATCCAATGCTGCATTTGGTTCATCTAAAACTATCATCGCAGGGTCGCCGTATATAGCACGTGCCAGCCCAAGGCGTTGTTTTTGACCACCAGATAATCTGCCTGTACCATTTTGTATGATTGTATCAAAGCTTTCTGGTAAATTTTTAACAAGAGCATCAGCCTCTGCTATATTTATAGCTGTTTTCACCATTTCAGGGTCTGGATTTTCTGCCATTCGCGCAACATTTTCAGCGACAGATCCGTGGAATAAATTAACATTTTGTGGAAGATAACCAATATACTTTCCAAACAGCTCGGTGTCATAATTCTCAATCATTTCGCCATCCAAGCGTATTTCTCCTGCAGCAGGTTTCCATAAACCAACCAGTGCTTTTGCAAGTGTCGATTTGCCTGAGCCGCTTTTCCCAAGAACGCCTAATACTTCACCGGGCTTCAATTCAAAATTGATACCCATAACTGTTGGTTTCTGTTCGCTAGGGGGAATTAGACCCAAGTTTTTAACAACAAGATGTGCTTTTGGTTTTGCCCGATACATTTTTTCTGAAGCAATACATTCATTTGTCAAAAGATGTTCTAATGAGTTCCAGCCATTGTGAGCGCGTACGACCAAAGGCCATTGCCCAATTGCCATCTCAAGAGGTGCTAAGGCACGACCAAGAAGGATAGATCCTGCGATCATAGCTCCTGGTGTCAGCTCATTCTTTAAAACTAGATATGCACCAACAGCCAACATGGTTGATTGTAAAAGAAGGCGAAATGATTTTGTCAGGGAAGAAAAAACACCAGTAAGATCTGTTGACCTGATTGAGGCTTTTAATCCTGCATTGCGGTTTTTTAACCACCGTTTTGTTATGGCAGATTGCATGCCCTGAGCATGAATAACCTCCGTTGCTTGGCGTGCGGCTTCTGCAAATGCATTCGCTTGTGAAGATTTAATAGCAGCATCTAAAACCGTCTTTTTTGTCAAAAGTTGATTTAAGAATGTGATTACCAATAAAAAGATCCCACCTACAAAAGCCACCCAACCGAGTAATGGGTGGAATATAAAAATGGCGGCCAGAAATAAAGGTGTCCATGGAATATCAAAGATAGCAAAGGCAGCAGGGCTTGAGACTAAAGATTGAATGCATTCAATATCACGTAAGCCTGTTGATGGGTTAGATCTATTACTTTCGTCAATAGCGCTTTTTATGGAGCTTCTAAAGACCGTCTCATCTAAGAAAGCCTGAAACCGTGCCCCAATACGCGCCATGACACGGCTGCGCGCATAATCCAGGCAGCCCATAAAAATATAGAGCAAGACGACCAAGATGAACAATGCGACTAAAGTTTCGTTGGAACGTGATCCAAGGACACGATCATAAACTTGAAGCATGAACAAGGGTCCTGTTAGCATCAATATATTTACAAACGCACTAAAAATGGCAACTGCGTATAAAAGCTTACTGCCCTGCTTGCGAGCTTGGATTAATTTGGAATCTTGTATCATGTCATCAATAAACCAGCGAATGATTAAAAGATGGTGATCGCGCAGGTTTTATAGCAGCATATGTGCAATCCATTCCGTAAGCCCATATTGCAAAAACCCCAAATATTAATTGCATCTTCTTACTATAAGTCATTTTACCAATCCTCTCACCGATATGGGTAAGGAATTGATATCCTTTTACTAGCTTATCATTCGACGTAGCATTAGGTGATCAGTGGTTACATTCGTCTATTGCCGATATTCAAAAGTATAGTTTAGCAATAAATAACGAACATAACTTATATAGTTATTATGAATACTATTTAGATCTCTGTTTTATTTTTGATAGTAGTACCAATGGTTGTTATTGTTAAAATTGATACTAAACTCCGCATACATACATAATATATCAATTGAACGGTGGCCTCTACAAATGATAAGATACAAAAGTAGATAGAGCATAGTTTCTGATACGTGCATCTTGTAATGCATCATACTTAATTTTTCATATGCAAACAGGAAACTCGCAATATGAATATTAACTTCCCTTACATATGAACCGAACTTACGATTATTATACAAATCAGATTTGTTTCTGTTCCCATCCTATACTTTTGAATATGGATGATAGGCGAATGCAGCAACTGATCACCTAATGCTACGTCGAATGATAAGCTAATAAAAGGATATCAATTCCTTACCCATATCGGTGAGAGGATTGGTAAAATGACTTATAGTAAGAAGATGCAATTGATATTTGGGGCTTTTGTAATATGGGCTTACGGAATGGATTGCACATATGCTGCTATAAAGCCTGCGCGATCACCTTTAAGTTTTGATCTTACTACACGTAAGAAAACAAAGATCATAATAAATAACTACATGTCATTTTCTGGCAATGTTTCGGCTTCGTATTTAAGTGAGATAAATTTGAAATTGGATGATCAAAAAAATGATTATTCAAATCAATATAAAACAATTCTGGAGGTTGTTGGGCGCGCCAGAGTATCAGAAAATTTCACAGCATTCGCTCATCTTGAATTCAGTTTTAAGGGAAAAGAAACACATATAAAAATGTATGATATGATATCAGATGTTCGTATCAAAGAAGCGTTTGTTGCTTATAAGCTTACCAATGACGCTACGGTTTCACTAGGGCATTTAAGATTATCTGATAAGAATAAATGGGTTGCAGATAAAGCCGTTGATGGCATTCACTTTTCGCGTCGGTTTCAAAATTCAGGTTTTGAGATTGCGATTGTAAATGATGATGATCATAATGACGGTACATATGCATTGGCACATTATACACATTTCCAAAAGAAGCATACGATAGGTGTCTATGCTATCGCCGAGCGTTCGAAATCTGCAAGCTTGGGTCATTTGGTTGGCTATATTAACAATCAAAAAAATGCCCGGTTTACATATACTGCTAATGTTGGTGGTATTTTGGGTAACGCAATAGTTGGTAAACAAAACGGGTTCGGATTTGATTTTCGTGCGACACAGAAAATCACTCAACATGCATTAAATCCACAAATTACATTTGGTTTTGCTATGGGGTCTATAGGGTTCCGCCAGACTGGTTTACAAAGTAATAAAACAAATGATGGCGGGCAAACGTTATGCAACCGTTATGGCTTTGTATATCAACCTGATCTGACAAATTTAGCAGTTGCATCTGCTGGTCTTGCCTTGCGTCCCAACCGTAAATTCTCTGTCGATCTTAATACGTATTTATATGTGCAGGTGAGTAAACAAGCAACAACGCCTTCAGCGCGCCTATCAGGATCTACAACAGGCAATTCTTCATATTTAGGAGCGGAAGTAAGTTTGATTGGGGCGTGGCGCCCAACAAAGAAAATGAAAGTTGAATTTGGTGCTGGCGTGTTTCAGGCTGGCTCAGCTTATCAAAACAAAAACTCAACAAAACGGTTTTACATACGTGCAACACGTTATTTCTAGGAACTCAATCATGCCAAATATCATAACATTTATGTTTACTCTATTCTTGTTGTTGTCACCAACTCAGTTGTTGGCGAATGATGAAGCACTGTACGCAACTGCACCGCCAGTTGATGCAAGCTTCGTACGCTTTTTTGGTTTTGATACAGGTGAGATTGTCCAGTTTTCGGGTAAAGATTTCACGATGAAATCCGGTGAAGCAGATGCTTATGTGCCTGTTTCATCGGCTGATTTAGAAAGTATTGTTAAAGGGTCATTCTACAGTCTTTTAAAGAACTCTGATGGCTCTATTGTAACGGTACAAGAAGGGTTGCGGGATGATCCAAGGAAAGTCTTTATAACTTTGTTGAATGCGTATGACCAGGTTCTATCTCTTGGAGTGGCTGATGGCTCTATGGACGTCATTTCTGATATTGGTGCATTTTCATCAGGGCAACGTGCTGTAAACGCAATTAAAATTGAACTCGGTATCTTCAACAAACGAGACCTAAAACCTATGGCCCGTTTTGATGTTGCTCTTCGCCGCGGCCAAAACATCACTTTCTTCGCTGACCATAGCGGTGTTCGTATTATCGAAGACCGTTTTGGCGCAAATGCTGAGTAGGGGGTTGATATGATTTTTTCTAGCTCCATCTTTATCTTCGGTTTTCTACCGTTGTTTTTGATTGCTTACTACAGCACTCCGAAACTAGGTAAATCATGGGTTATTCTGTTGGGAAGCTATGCATTTTACGGTTGGTGGCGTTTAGATTATCTGGCGCTTATCTTTGGCATATCTTTGCTGAGTTACGCAGCTGCGCAGGTTGCGTATAATGCGAAGACAGAAACAAAGAAAACATGGGCTGTTCGTTTTGGCGTAACCTTTGATTTAATCGTTCTTGGTTATTTCAAATATACTATGTTTTTTATGTCTGGCCTTAGTGATCTTTCTATAGCCCTTGGAACTGGTTCGCTTAGTGTTCCTGCAATCATTCTACCTATTGGTATTAGTTTTCATACATTCCAGTCCATCAGTTACATTATTGATGTTTCTCGAGGAGATGCACCGCCTGCACGTCGTTTGGTTGATTTTTTAGCTTTTGGGTCTCTGTTTCCACAACTTATTGCTGGGCCAGTATTGCGATACAAAGATTTGGCGGATCAATTCGAAACCCGCAGCCATACAGTAGAAAAATTCACACAAGGTATTGTGCGCTTCACCCAGGGTTTTGCGATGAAATGTTTGATTGCAGACAATGTAGCACCCTTTGCTGATCGTATGTTTGGCCTGTCTGCACCAACGGCCGGTGAGGCATGGCTAGGTGCCGTCGCATATTCCATTCAACTGCTGTTCGATTTCGCTGGGTATTCAGCGATGGCAATTGGTTTGGGGCTTATGATTGGCTTTAAATTCATCGAGAATTTTAATTCACCATACATCAGCCTGTCTATTACTGAGTTTTGGCGTAGGTGGCATATCAGCCTTTCGCATTGGTTGCGGGATTATCTGTACGTGCCATTGGGTGGAAATCGTAAGGGAAAAGTTCGTACATATATCAACCTTATGCTGACAATGGTTTTGGGTGGTTTCTGGCATGGTGCAAATTGGACATTCCTTGTCTGGGGTGCATGGCATGGTGGCTGGTTAGCCATTGAACGTATGTTTGGCGGTTCTATATGGCCGCGATTTATGGCGTGGCCGATGACAGCTTTAATTGTGGTCCTTGGCTGGGTTGTGTTTCGAGCTGCAACATTCAGTAATGCTTTAAAGATGTATCAAGGGATGACAGGTATTAACGGTTGGGCCGTTTCATTAGACCAAGCATGGCAAATACAACCTTCAGAAATTTGTGCATTGTTAATCGGTGCAACGATAAGCGTTTGTGGCCCATCTATCAGATGGGTTGGGCAAACTATTCCACAGCCCTTGTACCTAAGTTCAGTAGCTGTTCTGTTTGTAATCGCATCTTCATCTATGATTGCGCAATCTTATTCACCTTTTTTGTACTTCCAGTTTTAAGGGCAATGATATGGAACGTTTCAATGATAAATTTCAACAAGCTTTCTGCGGTGCCTTTTTAATAGGGTTAACCACTTTAGGGATACTCAGTCACGAAAGACCAAAATCGCAGGGTAATATGTCCATTCTAAAGGGGAACCTCCAAAGCACGTACGAAGATACGTTCAGTAGTTCTAACCCTTTGCGCAAAGCTTCCATCGATATATGGGGGGCATTTAAATACAAAGTTTTAGATCAGGCGTCCAATGGTGCACTTGTTGGAAAGGATGATTGGTTGTTCACTACAGAAGAATTGACAGGTGAAACGGGCCATATTGCTAATCTTGAAGCGTCTATTAAAGAGATTGTTAAAGTTCATGATGCATTGCATGTTCGTAACATCGCACTAGTACCTGTTATAATACCCGATAAAGCCCGCGTTTATAAAGAAAACTTAAAGCAAAATCGCAGTGCAGATATATCAAACAGATATGGCGTTTTATTGTCTAAACTACGCGAGAATGAAATTGCGACAATATCTGCATTAGTTCCCTTACAGCGTGATAAACCTATTGCCGATGTGTTTATGCGCCACGACACACATTGGTCGCCTTTTGGTGCGAAATCTGTTGCTGAGTATATTGGACAGTCCATTGTGCCAGGGTTGCTAGAAAGCGTTCAAGTTCAGACTAATAGTATAGGTTCCGAACCGTTTGATGGTGATTTGTTGAAGTATGTCCCTACCGGAGCTTTACGGCCTTATATTGGGCCTGATGAACGCACCATAGAACGCTTTGAGACAACAGTTCAAAACAATGTCAGCCTTTTTGGTGATGCTGCAATTGATGTCGTGCTGATTGGCACAAGTTTTAGTGCCAAATCTAATTGGCACTTTGATGGATTTCTAAAACAAGCCTTATCCGTAGATATTTTGAATATGTCACAAGAAGGAAAAGGTCCTTTTGTGCCGATGCGCGATTATTTGAAATCAAACCCTTTCAAAAATACTCCCCCTAAATTAATCATCTGGGAAATCCCAGAGCGATACACAACACAGGATTTATCAAAATGAAACGTTCTTTCATAGCTATGATGCTATCTACAGCCATATGTACGTCAGCAGTCCATGCCGTCCCATATTGTGATGCCTTGATGAAGGTTGATACACTACCCAAAAAATACAAAAAGAAAGGCCCTTTTTATTCTGATGCGGGTCAGGGATGGATTATCGCGGGTGATCAATTGATCACTGATTTTAGTTTTGGGGAAGAACCGCGTTTTCTAATGACGAAGATAGCAGAAGCATTTGATGCGCGTGGTATAAAGCTTGTGCTGGCGGTACCACCACCGCGCCCATTGTTTATGTCTGCCGTTATTGAAGGCTATGACAAGAATAAGGCTACAGATAGCTTCTTAACATATTTGAGAAATATTACTGATACGGGTGTGATTGCACCAGATTTACTAACTCCGATGCAAGCTTCATTGGGCACCGACGCTTATTTTCAACGTGACACACATTGGACTCCAAAGGGTGCAGCGTTCGCTGCAATAACATTAGCGCATAAAATTGGTGAAGCCGATGAGTTTAAAAAATCGTTTTCTGGATTGGATTTTATCGAGGTTTATTCAGAAAAAGGTTCCCTCACCACCGTCGTAGATAAAGTCTGCGAGACAACTTTAAAGCCCGAAGAGGTAATGGCATCAAGCTTTTCGAAGCGTGGTTACGCATCGGATTTATTGTCTGAAAACCCAAGTGAAGTACAAAAAGTAGCTCTTGCTGGAACAAGCTTTTCAAATCGGTACAACCGCGATGTGTATCGCTTCAGTGATGCCTTATCATTTGCGCTAGACGCTCCAGTCGAAAATCACTCTATCTCTGGTGGGGGAATTATCAGCGCGTTGGAGACACTAATTTTAAGTGATACATTCCAAAGAAATGCTTATCAGACCGTAATATGGGAGGTTCCATACACACAAAGTTTGTCGGACATTTATAGCCTTAGGCAAATTCTAGGCGCATTGAGGGTCTTTGAATATAGTGAAGTGAATGAAGTTTACAAAGGTACTGTTGGGTCAGATTGGCAATCTATTCCACTATCTCTGAAACTTGCAGGAAATTTTGCCCTACAGATTGTAGCGGATAGCTCTGAACTTAAACAAGTTGATGTCGAACTTTACAATCAAGCGAATGAAAAAACGCGATTGAAACTACGAAAATCTAGTCGAGTTCCAACACAACTCCAATCGGATAAATGGACTGTGTCTTTGGAAGGGCTGGATATTTCAGAGATTAAGAAAATGAAGGTAAGATTGAAAGGTGTTAAGGCCAATCAAAGCCTATCCGCGAGCCTATTATATTAAAGCCACCAAACCTTTAGGATAGGGCGGCTATACTTTGGTATAGTCGCCTATACGGCTCCGCAATTATAATATTCGTTAGTGAATGCTATATATTAAGGCACCCAAACCAAGTGAGAGATGGTTTCCATGTTACTTTTTAAGAATATTCTATGCGTCGCAATATTATCGATCTTTAGTGGGTTAACAGCCTTTGCCGATGAAGTACCACGTCCAGTTGGTGATATCATATTAAGGCTTTCAGGCGAAATCACGAATACAAACACTGATGATGGGCGTTTAGAATTGGATTTGGCAATGTTGCAAGAAATGCCCGTTACAACATTCAAAACAAATACGATTTGGCTAGAAAAAGCAGTAGAATTTACAGGTGTGAATTTGAAAGAAATCTTAGACTACGCTGGAGCTTCAGGTACGCTTATCCATGCAATCACTTTGAATGATTATAAAGTGGATATTCCTGCGGGCATGGGAGATGTAGATGCGCCAATGGTCGCATACCATATTGATGGTGAAATAATGTCTGTAAGGGAAAAAGGACCCTTATGGGTCGTATACCCGTATGACCAGGATGCAAAATATCGTACTGAAGTGATTTATTCCCGTTCCATTTGGCAATTAGACCGCCTAACATCTGTTCAGTAGCAATAGAATGGAAGCCGCGGACATGAACGCCAAACACGCTATATTTGGCCGTGTGTTGCCATTAAGTTTAATCATAATTGGCTTGCTAGTTTTAGCGGGTCTTTTTTATAATATTACGACACGTTTAGTAGATCTAAGAGAGGCGCCGAACGATAACTTATTCTGGACGCTTTCCCAAGTCGAAGTCGAAGTTCTTTTACTATCTGATGCGGCATCATTAGTTGGGCAGGATAAATCGCAATTTAAAGAGGTTAGACGTCGATTTAACAATCTTTACAGCCGTGTATCCCTAATGCGCCAAAGTAACGTTTTTGCAGAAATGCGCCAAGATAAAAAGTTCTCTAAGCATCTTAAAATGTTAGAATTATGCATTAATAAATTAGTAAAATTTATCGATGCATCTGACGATCTATTGCTCAGCAATATACCTGCCTTAGAAACGGAATTACGTAAAGTACGAAACGTAGCGCATGACATCGCATTAACTGGTATTCGTTTGCGTGCAATCGATACCGATGTAGAGCGCGCTCGTTTTTCAAAACTGTTGCTTATTGCCGCGATTGTATCGGCAACATTGATTGCTTTCTTGGTGCTGTTTTCATATTTTCTATTTCACCAACATAAAAAATCCGAACAGGTATCAGGCGCAATTGAACGCGCAAGTATTCGCTTAAAGTCCAGTTTTGATACATCCCTTGATGCAATTATTGTTGCAAATGCAAGGGGCGAGATTACAGAATTCAATGAGGCTGCTGAAACGGTTTTTGGCTACTCTGCTAGCGAGATTGTCGGGCATGAAATTGCCGACTTCATCATCCCAAAACAATATCGTGATGCCCACCATGTAGGTATGAAACGGTTTAATGAAACAAAATCTGCAAAATTGGTTGGTCAAGGTCGCATCGAAATTACGGCTTTGCGTAAATCTGGCGAAGAATTTCAAATCGAGATTGCAATTGGACATGCCGAAGATGAAAATGGTTCTATTTTTGTGGCGTATATCAGGGATATTACAGAACGCCTTGCCGCTGAAGAAGAGTTACGTATTGTACGTGATAAAGCTTTAGAATCTGACAAAGCAAAGTCTAATTTTTTGGCCGTTATGAGCCATGAAATGCGAACGCCATTGAACGGGTTATTTGGAACAATTGAATTGCTTCAAGAGACAAAACTATCGAAAAAGCAAACCGAATATTTAACCTTAGCTAAAAACTCTAGCGATATACTTTTACATCATGTGAATGACGTTTTGGATGTATCAAGGCTTGATGCTGCAAAGATGGATTTAGCGCCTACGTCCTTTGATCTAGAGCTATTCTTTGAAAATGTTATCATAACAAATAAAACTACTGCCACTACGAAAAAGAACCGATTGATTTTAAACCTAGGAAGCATGCCAAATCAAAACGTTTGGATGGATGAACATCGATTACGACAGGTTACATCTAACTTAATCGGGAACGCAATTAAGTTTACAAATGAGGGTACAGTGGAAGTTACAGCATCCTTGATATCAAAAACTGATTTAGAATTTTCTGTTTCTGATACAGGTATTGGCATTACCGACGGTGATATTCATCATATCTTCGAAGAGTTTTATACACAAGATAAGTCCTATGATCGCATGGCACCAGGTGCAGGTTTAGGATTGGCCATCTGTAAGCGTATTGTCGATTTAATGGGAGGCGACATATCTGTGATAAGTAAAGTTGGAAAAGGTACGACATTTACGGTTAGTGTGCCATTGATACTGGATAAAAATGTTGTCGTGACTGAAGTTGAAACAGTTTCAAGTTACAATCCCGAAAACCTTAACTCGCGCAAGATATTACTGGTAGAGGACAATGATATAAACAGACGTATTGTGCGTGAAATGTTGGAAAATGATGGTGCTATTATTTCTGAAGCGACCAATGGCTTGGAAGCAGTGGAAATGGCTGATAAATATTATTTCGATCTTATTTTGATGGATGTCAGTATGCCTATTATGAACGGAATTGACGCAACCCAAAAAATCCGCAATTCTCAAGGTATCTCAGCTGCAGTACCAATCATTGGCTTAACTGCGCACGCATTATCAAAGGAACATGAAACGTTCCTTACTGCTGGAATGAATGCGTGTCTGTGCAAACCAATATCGCATGATGTTTTGGGTCATAGTATAGAAAGCTTTTTCATCACGAATGAAATGGAAAAACCCGTTCAGGTAGTTGAAAGCGATGTACATTTCTTAAATCAAAAAACTGTTGATGAAATTAAGAACGCACTTGGTGAGGAACAATTTGCGGACATTTTAAACAAATTTCAATCCGAGATATCCGAACTTATTAAAGCTGTCCCCCAACTCCTTCTGGATCGTGAATTTGATAAATTGGCAGCAATTTCACATAAATCTGTAGGGTCTTCTGGCATTCTTGGGGCAGACCGTTTGACACAAACATTACGTACGATGGAAAGCGCCGCTAAAGTAGAAGCGCAAAATACAATATCTGCTGAGTTATTAAACCTCTCTCAAGTCTGGGGTGTAACTTTAGAAAGCCTTCAAGAGATTAATAAGTAACCTATCCTTTAGGATAAACAACTATACATGTTTTTGTGTATTATACCTCTTGGACACAATACGATAATCACCATTTCGCATACATTCTAGGGGTGAGAGATATTGGGAAACCAATATAAATGTATGCAGGAGACGGCCCATGAACATTCGTCATGAATGTCCAATGCCCGACCTATCTTTTAGGGTTACAGCCCCGTTGTATTTATATGCAGCGGACGGGCAGACATATACAATTGACCGTTGGTCGTTGGCTGGTTTTATCCTTGATAAATTTGAAGGGGATCTGCCTGAAGGCTTGCAACTGTCTATTCCGTTTCAAGGTATAGATATAAAATTTCCTATTGATGCTGAACATACAGAGGAGGCAGGTGTATTTACATTCGCGAATTTAACTGTGCGCCAACGCGAAACATTAGCGATGTTTTACAAAGGTATTTTAACAGGGCGGATGGTTTCAAGCGCTGAAATGATCACAAGCCTTGATACCCCCGTGGACCTTGTTCCCATGGGGGAAACAGAAAGTGAAATGGCATCTGGCTTAGCCAAGGCCAAACCTAGAATACTACGTATTATTTGGAATGTTATTTTTTACATTCTGTTGGCGTCATTTTTATTTGGATTTGTTGGCAACCAAGTCTGGAAACGGCTTTCTTACCTAGAGCTTGATCATGGCCGTTTTGTTGCGCCAATCGTTATCTACAAGGCACCAGAGTCAGCCTACATCCAAAAGATATTGGTTAAAGAAGGGGAAAATGTTTCCTCCGGTGATATCTTGATACGCCTAGAAGATCCTGACCGTGAGGGGCTTGTTGATGAAGTTCGCACTGAAATCAGGATTGCTGAACGGCGTTTAAACCAAGCTCAATCACAACTGGATAATCATATGGCAAGGTTAGATGAATTCAGGCAGACTTATTGGGATGCATTTTACCGTCTTTGGTCCCCGTGGGATCAATCGGAACATTTGTACGATGATTATCCTATGGATGTTCAAAAAGCATGGAATACATTGAATCGATTTGATGGCGGAGAAATATTAAAGCCTGGAAGTTATCATGATACTTTACAAGACCTTCAAAGGCGTGTGGATGAGTTTTATTTAGATTTACGTCGCTGGAAACGCGATTTGAGCAATAAGAAAGCTGCTGCTGATGAATTGCATATCATCGCACGCACAGACGGCGTAGTTTCTTCTATTCCTGTTTTACAAGATAGTTTTGCCAGTAGGTCTGAAATTGTTATCACAGTCGAAGAAAATACACCTCGTGTGGCTATCGGTTGGCTTGATGATCGTATGGTCAGCAGTGTTTATATTGGAATGCCCGCAACAATTTCATACTCTTTCCGAGGTAAAGCGAAATCTGTGACTGGAACCATACTTGATTTACAGGCGGGAAGTGATGCGGTTCAACCTGGTAAGTTTGGTATGGTCATAACAATAAAGGCAGATAATGCAGGGTTGAAAAAAACACGTAAGTGGTTTCGACACAATGCACCTGCTGGCGTTCGACTTCACCGCAATATTCTATCAGGCTTGATTGGAGGCGGCGATAATGAAGGCACCTGACACACTCTATGCATTTGAAAAGCATCTAGACCAATGGCTTGAGGCGTTATCGGGCCCGATGCCTAAGGGACTGAAGAAATGGACACTAAAATTCTGGCTTCAATTTTCTGCATTATGCACACTTTTGATTGCGGCACTTGTGTATTTGCCAAACGGATTTTTTGAACCAGACGTTTTATCAGTATCTATTATTTTAGGTACATTAGGGTTATGGCGGTTTGGTTGGTGGTTTACACACGCCGTGCGTGCCGAAATCTACTCAACCTATAAATGGCCGAGGATGCGAAGGCGCGCAGATGCCGTATGGCAGGCAGGGTGGCGCCCTGGACGGCTTCATATTCAAATGACAACCTATTATGAAGAACCTGCTATCACGCGCCGTGTTATTGGATCTATTATAAGCCAGATTAGGCGGGAAGGTATTGCAACAACGTTATGGGTTGGTACTGGATCAAGTTATGACGAAGAAATCATCGCCGATTTTGTGCGCACCCATGCTGCAGACCTAGATGCTGATTTGGTTTTTCTACGTCAAAACCAACCTGGTAAACGCATGGCGATCGGGATGATATTACGCGCCATGAACCGGTCTATTATTGACCCAGACGATTTGGTCATCTTTATGGATGGTGATGCAGTATATGGAAACGATGTTTTAGAAAAAATCTGCTCCATGTTTGGATCTGACACTGAATTGCAAGCTTTAACGACAAATGAAGAAGTGATTTGTTATGGGCCGAAATGGATACAAAGTTGGCTGTCTATGCGGTTTGCGCAAAGACGTTTGGCAATGCAAAGCCATGCTCTATCGGATAAAGTCTTAACTCTAACTGGACGGATGAGCATTTTTCGAGCTCAACATATCGTGGATGAAAAATTTATCCGCACGGTCGAGGCAGACCATTTGGATCATTGGTTATGGGGCCGTTTTCGATTTCTCTCTGGTGATGATAAAAGCACTTGGTATCATCTACTAACCCGCAGTGCAAAAATGACTTATGTACCTGATGCTTGTGTTTACACCATTGAACAAATCGAGGGTTCTGGCACAGGGCGAATGATACAAAACTTCCGCCGTTGGTCTGGAAATATGTTGCGTAATGGGTCGCGTGCCATTGCGCTTGGCCCACGACAAGTAAAACCATTTATTTGGTGGTGCATCGTCGATCAGAGAATCGCAATGTGGACGATGTTAGTCAGCCCAACACTCGCCCTCTTAACCTTGTTTATTTATCCTACGTATTTACTTCATTGCCTAATCTGGATTGTTTTATCGCGTACTATCCTATGCCTATTCCTATTCCGTTATGCTCGCAGTACTGACTTAAGTTGGCCATTCATTTTATACTTTAACCAGATCATTAATGCGTGTGTGAAAGTGTTTATGATCTTTCATTTAAGCAAACAGAAATGGTCAAACCGTGGCAATCAATCAGCAGGTGACGAGACGGGTCTGATCGAAAGCGTTCAAAACTGTATGGCTAAAATTCAAATGATAACAACAGTTTGTGCTTTTGTAATAGGTCTCGCCATCTATATTGACCTACTGCCGATGCCAGTAATCTTATAAAATATAAATCCGAAATATACTTTGGGATATACGCCATGATCCGTTGAGTTAAATACTGTTCTCTTGCACTGCATCACTCTTTCACAACGTCATTTATAAAAAATTTACAAATTGAGAAGTGTAAGGAGAAATAAAATGATTTACCCAGTAATACTATGCGGCGGTAGTGGTACACGCTTGTGGCCATTGTCACGTAAAAGTTATCCAAAACAATTCACGAACTTATCTGGCGATACAAGCCTATTCCAGCTAACATTGAAACGTATTCAAGGCGCAGAATTTGAAGATCCAATTCTGATGACGAATTCGGATTACCGTTTTACTGTACAAGAACAGGCAGTAAATATTGGTGTTACGGAGCCTACTATTATTATAGAACCAGAAAGTCGTAATACGGCACCCGCTATTTTATCTGCAGCACTTAAGTTGGAAAAACAACCTGATGCAATCATGTTGGTAATGCCTTCAGATCACATAATCAAGAATGAAGAGGCTTTTAGAACTACACTTGAGACTGCCTGTTCTGCAGCTGAAGCGGGCAAGCTAGTTACTTTCGGTGTGAAACCAACACGAGCCGAAACGGGTTACGGCTACTTAGAAGTTGCTGATGAAATCATCTATGAACACGCGTCAGCATTGCCTTTAAGCGCTTTTATTGAAAAGCCAAATGCGTTGGCTGCTGAAGAATACCTGAGATCTGGTCGCTATCTTTGGAATGCGGGTATCTTCATGTTTAAAGTAGCCGATATTTTAGAAGCATTTGAAGTATTAGCTCCTAAATTAACAGTACCTTGCCGACGTGCTGTATCATTTGGCACCAAAGACCTAGGTTTTTTCCGTTTAGAAGAAGAGGCTTATAAATCAGCAGAAGATGTTTCTATAGATTATGCAGTAATGGAACTATGCGAAACACTATCTGTTGTGCCTATAGATTGTGGTTGGAGCGATATGGGAAGTTGGGGCTCTGTTTGGGAAGAGGGTGATGCGGATGAAAATGGCGTTGTTGAAAATGGATCAACAACAGCGATCGATTGCAAGAATACATTACTACGTTCGGAAATAGATGGTGTAGAATTGGTTGGAATGGGGCTTAAAAATATCGTTGCTATTGCTATGGGCGATGCCGTTCTAGTAGCCGATATCAGTCAATCAGAAAATGTGAAACTGGCTGTTCAAAAACTGAAAGCTAAGAAGGCAAAGCAAGCAGAATCGTTCCCACGTGATCATCGTCCATGGGGCTATTTTGAAACGCTGTCACTAGGTGAACGTTTCCAAGTTAAACGCATAGTCGTTCATCCCGACGCAGCACTTTCATTACAAAGCCATGTCCACAGATCTGAACATTGGATTGTTGTTCAAGGCTCGGCATATGTCACCGTGAATGAGGATGTGAAACTCGTTTCAGAAAATGAATCTATCTATATTCCATTGGGTGCTATCCACCGAATGCAGAACCCAGGGAAAGTTCCATTGCATCTGATCGAAGTGCAAACGGGCGCATACTTAGGCGAAGATGATATTGTGAGGTACGAAGATATCTACGCCCGAGATAAAGCAGCATAACAATAAAAAGAACATACACTCTCACACAACTTCAACGGCCCTTCGGGGCCGTTTCTTTTTTATGTTTTCTAATGTGTAGGGACGACTAACCTAAAGGATAGTTAGGTTAGTCAAAGTATCTTAAAACTATACAACCCAGACAAAGAATAATTTAAAACAAACAGTTAGCTTCATCTTAACGGAAATGAAGGATACGAAAAATGTTTGATAACCCAACTAACCAAGCAATGTATACAACCGCGCAAAATTTGCGTGTTATTGACGAGAAACCTTCCATAAGTATTGTTGGCTTGGGTTATGTTGGGGCGGTTTCAACCGCATGCCTCTCCAGTCTTGGGCATCGTGTTGTAGGTGTCGATATTGATATGAATAAGGTGGATTGCATCGCCAATGGTGTTTCACCTATTCATGAAAAAGACCTAGGTAAATTGTTGCACGAAGGTATTATTGAAGGCTTAGTTTCTGCAACGAATGACCTGACACAAGCCGTTATTGATACGGATGTTACGTTTGTATCGGTAGGCACACCAACAGCTGAAGATGGTGGGTGTGATTATTCGTATATTGATGCTGCCGCCCGTTCAATTGGCGAAGGTTTAAAACTTAAAAATGACTTTCATGTAGTCGTGATGCGATGCTCTATCCCTCCAGGTGTCACTATGGGCTTTATGGCTCCGATTATTGAGGAAGTCTCTGGATTGAAAGCAGGGGTCGATTTCGGCGTTTGCTTTAATCCCGAATTCTTGCGCGAAGGCGTAGCCGTTGAGGATTTTTATGCACCTCCCAAAACAGTTATTGGTGCTGATGATCTTAAGTCCGCACGTATTTTATCCCGTATCTACGATGCTGTTGATGAAACCCCTATCATCACCTCTGTTGAAACTGCGGAAATGGTAAAATACGTTGATAACGTATGGCACGCTACAAAGGTTTGTTTTGCAAATGAGGTAGGAAGATTATGCAAACCCCTTGGCGTTGACAGTCACGCAGTCATGGACGTTTTCGTGCAAGATACGAAGTTAAACTTATCGCCATATTACCTGAAGCCTGGCTTTGCTTTTGGCGGTTCATGTTTGCCAAAAGAAGTGCGCGCGGTAACGCATATTGCTCAAGATCTGGGCATTGATTTACCGTTGATTAACAGCCTTGGCAAGTCAAATAAGACGCAAATATCTGAAGCTATAAGGATGGCAAAAGAAACTGGCGCGCGTAAAATTGGTATTCTTGGTCTGGCATTCAAACCGGGCACGGATGATCTACGCGAAAGCCCAATACTAGAGGTTATTGCTGCTTTAAATGCGGATGGCATTGAAATCACAATCCATGACATGGCTATCACCGAAGACACACCTTTGGCTGGCCAACTCGCTTATGTACGCCATGGCAGCCCTGGCTTGCAGGCGCTTGCAAAAGACCTGCCAATAATGCTGCGAGACGATATCAAAGATGTGATCGCACAATCCGACGCATTGATCGTGACGCATAAAAACGATGTTTATCAAAGTGCAGCTCAAGCTGCAGGCAACACGCCAGTAATCGATGTTGTTCGCTTGTTCGACGATCTTCCTCAATTAGAAAACTATGCTGGCATTGGCTGGTAAGAAATCAAAATGACTTAACAAGGAAAAGATTATGGTAGAAGAAACACCTTCAATCATTGGTACCGATGTTCACGAAACAATCGACGGTACCAATGTTGCAGAAACAATCATCGCACTTGCCGGCGACGATATTATTAACGCAAACGATGGCGACGATATAATCTATGGGGATTACGTTGAACAGAACCTGTTAACAGGTACTGAGGGCGCCACTAGTTTTGCGCAATTCGGGGCTACAGGCGCTTGGACTGTTCAAGAAGAAGCGAACGGCTACACCTCGATGAGCCAATCGGTGATAACAGAGGCTGGCGCAGACTACACAGTCAATTTTGAGATAGCTGCAAACTATGGGTCTTCCACATTGTCAGGAGCTGTAGAAGTGCTTTGGAATGGCATTGTTATCGATAGTTTTGATACGAATAGTGCTACATTTGATCCTCATGCAATTTCCTTTTCAGGAACGGGTGGGGAAGGGCAACTAACCTTTCGTTCGATAGAGTCAACTCAGGACGACCCTCTTAACATTCAAACAGACGCACCAATTTTCTATTATGAGACTGATATGCAGGTCGGCACTGAAACGGTGAATGTAAATGCTTTTGCCCCAGGTCAAACTGGTATCTACCAAGTGTTGAATGGTGCGTTACACGTCTTTGATCCGATTACTGAAACTTATACGGCCGCGGGAAATGTAGCTTCTGTGGTGATCAATGCGGTAGGCTTTAATCAAGAAGACGACATGATTTATGGTATTGCCGTTGGTAACGGGGTGGATGCTTTGGGAAATCAAGTGTCCAGAACTGACTTAGTCATGATGGATGCAAGTGGTAACAGTTACCGTATCGGTGAAACCCCATATGCGTCATGGACTGGTGATTTCGATGATAGTGGAAACCTATGGGCTTTTCATTCCAGTATGGATCGCGTGACTATGATCGATGTGGGAACTTTAGATACGTATGGTAATCCAGTTTCGACCACATTTAAGTTTCCATCCAGCATGATTACGGACCGCGTGTGGGATGTATCATATGATGCTCAGAGTCAGATGTTCTTTGGCGTTGTCTCACCAAATCAAGATGGTGGAAATGGCAAACTTATGAGTATCGATGTGTCCGCAGTTGCGTCAGGAGGGGAACCCATCTTCTCAATTATTGAGCTTACAGGCACTATGGTTGACGGGGAGTTGCAAAATGGCATGGCCAATACGGCATATGGGGCCGCAATGATAGATGGTGATGGCAATCTATATGTTGGAGGCAACAATGGTGATCACGATTTGAATTCAGATACGGGCACCTCTGGGGGTATTTATACTGTGCACCAAGATGCGGCCACTGGTACGGGTTACTTGGAACTTGTTTCTGATGCTCCAAGGTCATCATCTAATGATGGCGCGATTGACCCTCGCTCTGCTGATCCTTTCAACGAAGTTGATGTTTCCGCAAGCGTTCTGATCCGTTCCCCTGAATTGGTATCAACAGCACAAGCGGACAACAGTTACGATGACCAAATCAATGCCGGCGCTGGGCATGATGATGCATATGGTGGCCTAGGGAACGATCAGATTGTTGGATCATCTGATGGAGACACTTTATCTGGCGGAACAGGCGAGGATGCGCTTTATGGCGGAGCTGGTCCAAATTGGCAATATAATGGTTTGGTTTCTATTTATGATGACGATGGCGTTAGATATGATCAATTTGGAAATATACTTCCAGAAGATGATGATCGAATTTATGGCGGCATTGGTGATGATTTACTGGATGGTTCTGCAGGGCATGATTATCTAGATGGTGGTTCTGGAGAGGATGATCTTTCTGGTGGTACGGGTAATGACACCCTGCATGGTGGCGAAGGCCAAGACCAACTGAATGGTGGTGGCCAAGATGATCAAATATACGGCGATTCTGGGAACGACACGCTGGTTGGTGGTTCGGGGGACGATATGCTTGACGGTGGGTCTGATGATGACAACCTTCAAGGCGGTGCTGGTGTGGATATCCTCAATGGCGGTCTTGGCGATGATTTCTTGTTCGGTGGCGTTGGTAATGATCAGTTGTTCGGTGGTTATGGTAATGACCGATTAGAGGGCGGTTCCAATAATGATACGCTTACGGATATCGCTGGATTGAATGATTTATTTGGTGGCTCTGGGAATGATGCGTTAATTGGCGGGACTGACGCGGATAGCCTGAATGGCGGTTCGGGAGATGATGCGCTTTCTGGTGGCGATGGAAATGACGTTTTAAAAGGCGGCACCGGGCATGATGACCTTCAAGGTGATGATGGTAAGGATAAACTGTATGGTGGATCAGGAAATGACACGATCAGTGGTGATGATGGTAAAGATTATATAAATGCTGGTACTGGCGATGATGTGATCTTTGGTGGTGCCAACAATGATAAGATATTTTCTGGCGCAGGAAACGATATCATCAACGGCGGTTCTGGATCTGATCAGTTTGTATTTAGATCGGACGACTTGGGCGGGTATCACGATGAGATCAGTGATTTTCGGCGCAGTGGTGGCGAACAAGACAGGCTTGATTTGCGGTTGTTAAATCTTGCCAGTATTGGGCAAGCCGATACAGATTGGATTACCCAAAATGTAACTCAAAATGTTGATAACAGTCTAACTATAACCATTGGAAACAGTTATATTACATTGGCGGATAGTTATGAAATAGGTGCCGTTTTTATCGATGAAGTGACTGATGGTCTATTGATATAATCTCAATAATGGCGGTGGTCAAAATAGACCAGCGTCCTTTGCAATCATTGCTGCGTGTGTGCGATTTTTTGCATCCAATTTTCGGCATAAGGTTTTAACGTGAAGTTTGACTGTCACTTCTTTTAAGTCAATTTCACGTGCAATTTCCTTATTTGCTAGTCCTTGGCATAAGCCAGATAAAACCTGCAACTCTCTTTCGCTAAGTTGCTGTCTAAGAGGGTGATCCGGTACCTCATCTTCACTGGTCATAAAGTCCAAAGGTGCATATTTCTCACCCATAGCCATAAATTTCACGGCATTAATCAATGATGAGGCTGCCATAGATTTAGGTAAAAACCCTGCAGCACCTAATTCCAATGCTTTTTCAGCAATACTTTTGTTTGCGGTCCCTGAAATCAGCGCAACTGGTTTACGACCTGCAGTTTTCATTATGCTTAGAAGCCCATCTAAACCATTCATACCTGGCATTTCATAATCAAGAAGTATTAGATCGAAAGGTTCATGAGTCTCCATAGCGCGTTTTGTTTGCGCAAGGTCATTTGCCTGTGCGACAGTAAATCCGTCTTCTTTTTCTAAATAAGCGGAAAGAGTTTCTCGAACAAGATCGTGATCATCTGCTAATAGTATTCTCATTAAAAAAATAATCCTATTCTAGTAAGTTATATTCTAATACTTTGTTCTTCTTGTTTTGTTGTGTAAAGCTTTCATTTATGTAATCATATTATCTTACCAAGACCATCCAACCAAAGCCTTATATTTTTCTCGAGATCAGTGACGTGGCGTCCGTGTTATTCGGCATTTTTTACTTCATTTATCACTTTATTATTCAGAGTTTCATAGCGCTCGCGGATTTCACCTAAGATGGCTTTATGTTCTGCAACTAAATGCCCTTTTACATCCAACTGGTGCTGTGCTTCATTGATTTTGCCTTAAGGGCAATCAATCTTGGATGAATGCGAATTTCCTTAATTTTCATATTCCAATACCACTTTGTTGTACCGCATTTTAACAAAATGGACATATGCGTCAATGCGGACGCCGCAAGGGTGTTGTCAGACAAACTTGAGCACACCTCAAAAGGCACGTCAGGTTCAACATCATGTTACACAGAAATTGAACCACTCCGTGAGAGCAGTTGCACGTTATTGCTTGATGGAGTGTCTGGTTTCCAAATGTCTCTCGTGATTAAAGTGGTAATATATCTGCGCGTGGTAGCTGCATAACGTACCAATGGCTGCTTTGGAGAAGTTGTGCCGCAGTAACATGAACTCATGTGCCGTTAGCTGACTTGATAACTATGGGCGGTGGTTTCAACTGGTGAGCGCAACACTTTAATCTTTTAGGAAAGCAGACGTTCGCTATAAATTCCAGTTTATAAGTTGATTCCCACAAAGCGGCCATTCGCATCAAGTACATTCGCCGCAAATCAACTAAAGACATTGTTAGATTAAATGGAGTTGGGATCTTAATTTCTCGAATATAATTACAGATTTAGACTGCTTGTTATAATCCTTGGCAAATAACCAACCACTTATTACTCGAAATTAACCCAAAACTGCTGTTTGTCATAGCAAATCAGCTTATTCTGACAGTGCCCAGATAGGCGGCCAAGGCTGATGGGGGATTGTCCAAAAGAACATCTGTTTTGACCGGTGCTGCCACAAAACCATCAGCAACAAGTGCAGCCTGATCCGCAATCCGTCTGGCATCCGCAGGATCATGGGTCACCATTAGTACAGTCTTATCTGTCGCGATAAGTTTGTCTTTTACCAAAACCAGCATCTCATCTTTTAGCGCGGGGCCAAGCGTGGAAAAAGGTTCGTCCAGCAAGACCAAAGGGTGGCCTGCGATCAATACACGTGCCAGAGCAACACGACTTTGTTGTCCGCCAGATAATGCGCTTGGCTTACGTAGACCTAAACCTTCTAATCCCACGTCCGTCAACGCGGCCTCCACCGTTTTCTGTTCATCTTTCGATAGGCGCAGATCAGGTCGCAAACCTAGACCAACATTCTGCGCAGCTGTCAAATGCGGAAACAGGTTGTTATCCTGAAACAACATACTCATTGGACGCGCACCTGGTGGTAAATCCGTTAAATCCTGAGTGCCCCATGAGATTTGGCCCGCTACAGGTTTCAGGAAGCCTGCGATGGCAGCGAGTAGTGTGGACTTTCCCGCCCCCGAAGGGCCAATCAATGCGATAATCTGACCGCTATCGAACGTCACATCCGCCGTCAGCGAAAACGATCCCTGTCGCAATTCCAAACCTTTACATGTCAGCATCGGTGCGACCTCCTTGATCACAAATCCAGAACAGCAGCAGACTGATAGTTAAGAGAACCAATGCGGCACTGGCCGCGGCATCCATCTGGTATGAACCCATTAGCCGGTACATTGCCAGCGGTAGTGTTTCTTCTGCTTGTCCCGCAAACAATGCGATAACACCCAAATCACCCATGGACAACGCAACCGCTATACCTGCGGCGAAGCCCAGCGGGCGGCGGATACGTGATAGCACAATTAAGCGCACCCAAGTCCACCCGCGCATATCAAGAGATGTGGCCAAGCGACCATAATCGGCCGATACCTGTGCAACAGCTGGGGCAATTGATCGTAGTGCGAATGGCAAGGCCAGTGTTGCGTTCACCAACATCGTAATGATCAGTGCTACATCTGATGGACGGACGAACGGGAACACCAGTAGGAATGCACCCGTGCCGACCACAAGGCCCGATGCCGCCAACGGTAACACGCCAATCACTGCAACTAAGGCGCCACCGCGTAGGGCTAGCGCCAACGACATAATGATACACAGCGATGCAGATCCCAAAGCCACTAAGACCGACCGCAATGCAGCCATCCAAATTGTTTCTGGCAAATCGAACATTCCAGGAAGGCCATTAATCACCACCATCCCCAATGGCACCAGCAAGAACAATGCTGCTATCCCGATCATCCCATAATCAACGGTTGACCTCCCCAGATCCCAGCGTTGGACGATACGATCCAAGCCAGAGCCCATAGGGTCATTTCCTGTGGCGCGCCAAGCCAGAAGGGCAGCGCCAATGCAAAGCGCAAATTGGATGCAGGCCAACAAAGCCGCACGACCGAGATCAAAATCAAATCGTAGTGCCTGATAGATTGCCAACTCCACCGTTGTTGCACGTGGGCCGCCACCCATTGTGAGTGCTACAGCAAAGCTTGTTAGGCAAATTAGGAAGACAACAAGGAACGTGCTCGGCACCACAGCACGCAACATCGGCCATTCCAGCAATCGTCCAATAGGTACGTTCAGTGTAGCAGCCAACCGAAACCGCTCGGCTGGAATGCTGAGCCAACCTTGCAGTATAAAACGGATAGCAAGCGGTAAGTTAAAGAAAACATGTGCTAAAATAACACCATGTATTCCAAAGATTGAAATAGGTTCAAAGCCAAGTATTGCCAGGCCGTCATTAAAAATACCCCCTCGACCAAACACAGCCAGCAGACCTAAGACTGCAACAATTACTGGCAATAAGAAAGGTGCCCCTAGCAGTGTGATCAACACCTGCCGCCCGACAAAGCGACGACGCGCAAGTGCGCGCGCAACAGGGATCGCCACAATAACGCTGATAACAGCAGAGAGAAATGCTTGAAGGATGGTAAACCGAATTGCCGCCCAATCAGATGAGGCTAAACCGCTGCCCCATTCAGCACGCCACGCAACTGCACCCAGCGTCCCGAGAGACAACATTAGCACCAGTGCTGCCGCAGCAGCACTGGGCCAACGGGAGATTATTTGGATAGGGCTGTGCGCCATTCGTCCAGCGCTACGTCACGCATATTAGCTGCATCTGTAGGCGACAACAGCAGAGCCGTTGCAGGTGTATGAAGCGTTTCAAAACCCGCAGGCAAGCCACTGTCAGGTGTTACCGAAGGATACATCCAATTTGTCGTCGGGATCACCCCTTGGAACGCATCAGAGAGCATAAAAGCCATGAATTTGTCTGCCAGTTCGGACTGATCTGTGCCTGCAACTTTACCTGCAACTTCAACCTGCATGTAGTGACCTTCGTCGAAGCCCCATGCTGTCTTACTATCGTCTTCTTCGGCAATCAAATGATAAGCTGGGGATGTCGTGTAGGACAGAACTGCATCAGCTTCACCTTCAAGGAACATGCCGTATGCCTCGGACCAGCCCGGAGTGACGGTGACAATGTTGTCAGCCAGATCAGCCCAAAGGCCAGCCGCTTGATCATCATAGGCCGTCTTGACCCACATCAGTAACCCCAAACCAGGGGTGGATGAGCGCGGATCTTGGATAACGATTTTGATATCGCTATCAGCTAAGGACCGCAATGATGTTGGTGCAGCAGCACCCTTATTGCCAACAAAGGCAAAATAACCCCAATCGAAGGGTAGAAATTCAGCATCAGCCCATGCAACGGGTAAGCTGAGTTCTGCATCCACGCCGTGTGGGGCAAAAAGCCCTGTTTTTCGCGCTGCTACTATCAGGTTTGTATCCAAACCCAAGACAACATCCGCATCAGTTTGTGGCCCTTCCAACTGTAAACGTGCAAGCAGTGCAGCACCGTCGCCAGCACCCACAAACTGCAGATCGCAGGCACATTCTGCTTCAAAAGCAGTCTCAATCGCAGGGCCTGGGCCCCATTCTGTAACAAAACTGTCGTATGTCATAACTTGCAGCACTGGGGTCTCGGCCGATGCACCTGTGGCACAAAGGGCAAGTCCCGCAACAGCTGGTAGATAAGTGGTTTTTAGCATCGTATCCTCCAAATGCAACTGGCGGATTGGGGGATAGCGTGAATGCTAAACCTTCCCTCCGCCGGTCTTAACCGGTTCAGGTTCTACGGGTCCGCATTACGCATCTCAGCCTTGTTAGGCCCCCCGAGGTGCGACGTAGTTATATCGGATTAAAGACAGGGGCAAGTTAAACCTCTTGAGCATGATTGTGCCGCCCCTTAGGTTTAATCTGACAATGCCAATTGAACTGTTCCAAATTTTGAAATGACCCTGGCATGCCGTGTTGCGAGATAAAATCGGGTGAAGCGCACAAAACACGTTCGTTACGCATAATCTTACGGGCTATCATGTTAGGATTGGTCAGTTGTTCAGCAAAACTAATCGCTATATCAAATTGTTCTTCTTCGATGTCGACGTGGCGATCTGTAAGTTCGAGTGATACTGTGATTTTCGGATGTTTTGCCAGAAAGTCTGGTAAGGCTGCGATGAGCTGAAACTTACCAAACGCTACACTTGATGCAATGCGCAACAAGCCATTAGGCTCAGGATCAAAATTGGTTATGTGATCCGTTGCTTCTTGGTATTTTTCTGCAACTGCGCAGCATTTCTTATAAAATTCTGCTCCATCTTCGCTGACTACAACCCCAGTCCGTGTACGGTGCAACAAGCGCCGTCCAACATGATCTTCTAGTTGACTAATTTGTTTGCTGACAGCCGATGGAGTTTGGCCACTTGATCTCGAGACAGCGGAGAAGCTGCCCAAGTCTACAACCTTTACGAACAAAAGCAATTGAGACGAAATATCCATGTGCACACACTATACTAAATTTAGCGCTCCAACCTATGCGAATTTGGAAAAGCCCCTATGCGTATTCGACCCATTGAGAGCTGTCACCGTTAGCGCTAAATATTATTTCGAAGCACAGAATAACTATTACAATCACGAGAGCGGCAAACAAATGTTAAAAGCAATTTCACAAAGTAACCAATTGTCAATTACAGCTTTCAACCATCTTCGTGTGTGGTGGGTTGCATTAAAGGATGCTGAAACGATCTATCAGCAGCGTAGGGCGCGATATAAGGAAACGTATAAAAAGTTGTCCGCACTTTCAGATCGCGATCTAGCAGATATGGGTACCTCAAGGTCGAACATAGCTAAATTGGCGAAAGAAGAAGCCATGAAAGTAGGCGCCAAATGAAACAATCTGGAAACGTTTTAAGCGGCGCATCTATCGGAATTCATTTGAATGAAGTTTTGACAGCAACCAAAGCATGCATAGGGTCGCTGGCCCAAAAAATCTCAGAGGCGACAACTCGTATCATGTTGGCTATGCGGATTGGTCGGATGGCGTCCGCGTTGACTGCTTACTCTGATGAGCAACTTGAACACATAGGCGTGCTGCGCAAGGACATAAGGGACCATGCCCGTATGTTAATTACCTACGAATATGATGGTCTCTAAAAAACGAAATACCGCGCTGGTGTAGGCGCGGGATTAGACGGTACCAGACTCGCTCCTCCCAGAGTTACCTGGCGCCTTACTAGACGAGAATTCTACTCGGAGCTCGTTCTATCGGTTGGCACGCATTATTTTTGCGTGCCAACCTTTTTTATTAGTAGCTCGACCAACCAATCCAACATCGGGCCTGAACCATAGGTTGTACCGGCGATGAGGCGTTCGGGCATAAGATCGTGCACCTTTTGCACTCGGTCAATCATGGTTTTGACTGCCCCGACCTCGGATTGGCGAACGGACCGCGTGGCCTCAACATCCATGATCACGGCATTATCTGTATCGATCGTCTCGCAGGGGGATATATACCTGGGGGTCCCGTTCGACCCGCACGCCATACCATGGCGATATGACATATATGGCCTTGTCGCAATTTGAATATTCACAGGACCCCGACGGCACGGGGCAAAAAACATCTCGGATTCCTGTCATATCGGTCATGGGGTGTAACTGGAAGACGCGTATCTGTCCCTACCATGGAGCCGTGGCGCCATGGTAGGGCGTTTCTTCCTATGCATGATGAATACATTTATTAGAAATATTTTTAGTAAGATGAGGTCACAAAAATAGAAGCAATGTATTTGCTCTTTGTCGTCTGGAAATGGGTGTTGGCAGTCGGCTGGTCACCGCAGTTTGCTTAGCCATCCAAGCGTATCGTCAGTGTCTCCAAGCGGTTTGTACTCGGCTCCAAGAGGCCCTGCGTAGCTGAGCCTCTCTATGGTTTCGAAGATATGTTTATAGGCCACTTCTCCGTGATCTGGGGGGCCCCGGTCCGGTACAGATGCAAACTGGATGTGGCCGATCCGAGGCATCAACGCTTCGATCCGGTGGGTTAGATCTCCTTCCATCAACTGGACATGATAACAGTCGAACATTAACTTCAGGTTGGCGGCACCAACCATGTCCATCACCTCTAACGCCTGTTCAGTCCTCGTGAGGAAATACCCCGGTGCGTCATATTTGTTCAGCGGTTCGATCAGGATGGTGATGCCGTGTAATGTGGCCCGTTCGCAGGCATATTTCAGGTTTGTCACAAAGGTTCTGTGCGCTTCGCCCCCGTTGGCGAACCCGGCCATGACATGGATGTTTGGCGCGGCGATTGCACGCGCATAGGTCAAGGCCTCATCAATCGCTGCACGAGCCTCGACCTCGCGCCCGGGAATTGCGGACAGACCGTTGTCGCCGGCCTCAACTTTGCCGCGCCTTGTGTTAAGGCCCAACATCGTCATGCAGGTTTCTTCGAGCGCAGTTTTCACGTCCTCGGCATGTACTTCATAAGGCCAATGGCATTCCACTGCATCAAAGCCTGCCGCTTTGGCTGCTCGGATTGCATCTGGGAGCAGACGGTCGTTCCATAGAAATCCAAGGTTGGCAGAGAATTTCAAACATCCCACTCCACATTAAATTTCATCACGAGGGCATGAACATCAGTGGTTGTTAGAGTGCGTGGGTTCATTCCGCGTGTCATCATCGCCAGACGTGCGGTGTCTTCAAGTTCTTCGATTGCACTGCAGGCGGCCTCGACATCCTTGCCCGCAACCACTGGCCCATGGTTGGCAAGCATGACCGCCGACCGTTTTCCGGCCAGCCCACGTACTGCCTCTCCCATCGCTGGATCACCTGGCAAGAAGAAAGGCAGCAATTTCACCTTGCCCAGTTTAATGATCCCGTAGGGCGTCAGCGGCGGTAGAAAATTATCTTCGTTTATATCCGGCATCAACGACAGAGCCACGGAATGACAGGAATGCAAATGTACAACTGCTCCTGCAGTACTGCGTGTGTCATAAAACGCACTGTGCAGAGGCATTTCCTTGGTCGGTTTGTCACCGCCAATCAGAGTACCTTGCGCATCTAAATGGCTAAGACGGCCGGGATCGAGGCTACCAAAGCTGGTGCCGGTCGGACTCACGAATAATCCGCCGTCGGACGTTCGGGCCGATATATTTCCAGTGCTTCCGCCCGTCAGGCCGCGGTCGAACATGGATTTTGCCAAGAGGCATATCTGTTCGCGTAGTTTGGTGTTTTCGCTCATGCGGTCTCCAGTTTAGCTTGGGCATCCGAAAAGAAGGACTCGGTTCCGAAGTTTCCCGATTTCAAGGCCAAGGCGATCTGATGCCTTCTAGAATGACAGAATGTCCAAGGTACGCCCGGCGCAATCTCGGCCCCGATGTCAAGTTGGTTGATTTCAAGTGCCTTAGTTACGGCACCTGAAGTTTCGCCACCCGCAACTATAAAACGCCGTGCACCGGCATCACGCGCGGCCACTGCGCAGGCAGCCAGTGCCTGTTCAACGATTTCGCCAGCTTGTGCCACGCCCAGCATGTCCTGGGCTACCTTCACACTTGCCCGATCAGTTGTCGCATAGAGGATCGGGGCCCGGATCAATTCCTGTTGCGATAACCAATCAATCGCCGTCTGCGGTCCACTTTTGGTAAGTTCTAAAGGATCAAGCCTGTAGGCCGGTGCCCCTCGGTGCGTATAGTCGTTCACCTGCATGTTCGTCATCTCTGAGCAGCTGCCCGACAGCACAATGGTTTTGACCGCTAGCCTAGGCGCCTTTTGCTTGAAGGCATCTGCCGAAAGTGTGCCATCCGCAAGATAGAGCCCGGGGAGCGGCATCGCCACCGCGCTGCCTCCTGTCATCAACGGCATGTCGCGGCATGCCTCGGCGATCACTACAAGGTCAGAATTGGCCACAGCATCAACAACCACATGGGCCACGCCTTGATCCCTTAAGGCCCCCAGTTCCGTACGCAACGCTTCTGGCCCACGCGCCACAGTAAAATGGTCTACTAACCCCACAGGCCGCGTCACCTGAGGTTCGAGAAGTCGTATCAGATTACTGTCACGCATCGGCGTGAGTGGATGACTCCTCATTGGGCTTTCGGCCAGAGGCTGTCGACCGACAAAGAGGTTCCCCATAAAGATCGATCGCCCGTTTTCGGGGAACGCCGGGCAGTAGATTATTTGATCAGTGCCTAGATCTTCCATCAGCGCCTCGGCCACTGGGCCGATGTTACCTTTTGCCGTGCTATCGAAAGTCGAACAGTATTTCCAAAAGAACCTTTGCGCTCCGGCGGCCTGCAGCCATCTGAGAGCGGCACGGGTTTCTGACACGGCTTCTGACACTGGTGCGGTGCGGGATTTAAGGGCAATAACTTCGATAGCTACCGTATCACGCGGCGGCACTGACGGAACTCCAATCCTGAGTGAGACCCGCACGCCACTGCGTGCCAACAGTCCAGCTATATCCGTTGCCCCGGTGAAATCATCTGCTATGCACCCTAAAACCGTCGTCATGTCTTCATTCCCCGCCTGTCAATGTCTTACACAGTAAATTGATCCACGACCTGATTTCACCATAGGCGCATCATAGAGGATCGCTAAACGGAGCAGTGATGTTACACTCACATCGCGTGGCACAATCGTCGTTGGATCGATGAAAAATTTCGATCGCTCCAGCTTCCCTCCTACTGTGGCTCTCTTCTGAGTATAATGTGCGGTAAGGCTAGTCACCGGACTATGCCTCGCTCGGAAGGGTCAGGCCTGCGTTGCGAGCATAAACCTTTGCCACAGCGGCATCATCTTCCGACCCAAACCCCATATCGACAGCGGTTACGAATTGCTGCAAGGCGGCTTCCGTGATCGGTGCGCTGAATTGAGCTGATTTGGCTATGTCCAGAACGATGCCAAGGTCCTTTGGCCAGATGTTTACTGAGCTTCGAGGCATGTAGTCACCTTTAATGATATGCGGCGTGCGGTTTTCCAGCATCCAGCTGGTTCCAGCGCATTTGCTGATCACCTCGAGGAATTTATCGGGCGATACACCCTGAGACATACCGAAAGTCAACGCCTCAGCCATGGTGGCGATATGAACACCCGCCAAAAGCTGGTTCACCGCTTTCATGGCGCTGCCGGCTCCGACCTCCTCGCCCAGTTCAAACACTGTCTCAGCAATGCTGTCCAGAATCGGACGTGCTGCGCCAAACGCTTCTGGCAATCCTGACGCCATGATGGACAGGTGACCATTGGCAGCCTTGACCGATCCGCCCGAAATTGGCGCATCTAGATAATGTACATCAGCCTCCGCGCAGCGTGCCGCCATGTTCTTCGCAAAAGCAGGTGGTACGGTCGCACATACCAACACCACAGCACCAGGTTTGAGGCTCGGGACTATCCCGTTTTTACCAAACAGAACATCCTCTGTCTGGGCCGCGTTCAAAACCACAACTACAATTACATCCAATAAACCCGCCGTATCGGCCAGATTGCTCTTCTGACCGCCTTCGGCCTGAAGCTGTGCTACACGTTTCAGATTGATATCTATACCCCAAACCTTGTGCTGACCACGTAACGCGGAAGTCGCCATTCCGTACCCCATGGCGCCAAGTCCAATCACGGCCAGATTACGTTTGATTGTGGGATCATTTTCCATGTCAATTTCCTTTCACCCAATTATGCAGGCACTAGACGATGGCTCTTCAATAACACGCCCTGTGATTGGGTTTTGAACTACATCTATTACAACGATCTTTGTCTGTAGTTAAAGCATTTAATTTGTTGTGACCGTTAGGCAGGAGGAATTTCAACAACCCAGTATATCCACTGAAAGTTGCGATATCGGCCAGCGCGTCAGCTTGGAAGGAAAAGCTTCGCGCCACGCATTGCACAACAACCAGTCCCTGCCAATCCCAAAATATCGATAGGTCTTGGCGACGCAACAAGCGGAGCATCTCAAGGAAGTTCCCGTGTGCGTAAAGCCAAGGCACCCCCTTCCTCAACGTCCTTACGGACATAGAGCATCGCTTAGGGCGATTGGGGTGGGGCATATACAGTTGTTTGACCATGGCGAGTAAAGAAAACCATACTGTAGCTTTACTGGGTACATATAAGAAGGAAAATGAAAGACAGCAAATTTAATACGAACGGTCATATGCCAACTATCTACCTAGCCCTCACCACCCAACCTGTTTTGACTAAATTTCCTCTGACGATGCCCTGAATTGGACTAAAGCAGTATTTTCATTATTTTATTTTTATCTTGCATCGTTCAGGAGGTTGTAATCCCATTTTCACCTCCCTATATTGGCTAGCGAATTCAAATAATTTTACAAGAAAAACAAGGAGCTACTTCTGTGATTGATGAGAATGCTAAAGAAACTTATTCCTTCCAAACGGAGGTTGGTCAATTACTTGATATTGTTGCCGGGTCTCTTTACTCAAATCGTGAAATTTTCCTCAGAGAGTTAGTGTCAAATGCTTCTGATGCTTGTGATAAGCTTCGCTATGAAGCTCTTACCAACCCTGCATTAGCAGAAAATTCTGATCAATTTTCAGTTTCGCTTGAGATAAATAAGAAAGCGAAGACGCTGTCCGTTTCTGACAACGGTATTGGAATGAGCCACGACGATTTACTTGAAACACTTGGAACAATCGCGAGATCAGGTACTGGCGCTTTTCTTGAGTCCCTGAAGGATGGCGAAAAAGGAGAATTAGGTCTCATTGGTCAATTTGGCGTTGGTTTCTATTCTGTATTCATGGTTTCCGATAGCGTTGATGTTTTGACGCGAAAAGCTGGCGAAGAAAAAAGTTGGCAGTGGTCATCCGATGGAAAAGGCCAGTTTACAATTGAGCCGGGTGAAAGGGAACAATGCGGCACCACTGTAGTTTTACACTTAAAAAAAGACGCAAAAGAATTTCTTGAAGAAACCCGCGTTCGCCATATAATCAAAACTTATTCTGATCATATTAGTTTTCCAGTGATGCTGGGAGTGGAAACGCTAAATTCTGCCTCTGCCATTTGGACCCGCGCACCCAAGGATGTGACCGAGGAACAGCACACAGAGTTTTATCATCATACATCGCACGCATTCGATAAACCCTGGCTTGTCCTGCATAACCAGATTGAAGGCGCGGTGAGCCACACTAGCCTTCTCTACATACCTTCGTCTGCACCATTTGATTTGTATGATGCTGAACGCAAAAGCCATGTAAAGCTATATGTGAATCGAGTATTTATATCGGAGAACACTAATGGACTTATACCTACCTATCTGAGGTTTCTTCGTGGTGTTGTCGATTCAGAAGATCTCTCACTTAATGTTTCTCGGGAGATGCTTCAGTCTGACCCAAAACTTGCTAAAATCAAAACAGCACTAAGCAAGAAAGCGATTGGCGCCTTAAAGAAGAATGCCAGCAAAGCTCCCCAAGAGTATGTTAATTTTTGGGAGAATTTTGGGGCAGTATTAAAGGAAGGCCTGATCGAAGATCCAAGTTTGCGGGATAGGATTCTCGAGATTTGCCGATTTTCTTCGACCCACAATGGTGAATTGACAAGCTTGTCAGATTACATTGGGCGATGCAAAGACGGGCAGGACACGATTTATTACATGGCTGGTGAAGACGCTAATAAGATAGTGCATTCTCCTCATCTGGAAGGCTTTAAAGCTAAGGGTGTAGAAGTACTGCTATTGTCAGATCATGTAGATGAGTTCTGGCTTCAGCATATTACTGAATTTGAAGGCAAGAAATTCAAATCCGTAACACGCGGAGCGACTGATCTCGATAAGATTGATAGTGATCAAAAAGTGGATGACGAAAAGGACGATGAAAATTCTCCGGCGCTCAATGACTTGATTGCTGCAATAAAACTGGAACTCGGTGAATCAGTTAAGGATGTCCGTCCATCGAAGCGACTAACCGATAGTCCTGTGTGCCTTATCGCTGACGATGGGGATATGGACGTCAATATGGAAAGACTGTTGAAGCAGCATGGTCAATTGAAGGACAACATGCCGCGTGTTTTAGAGCTAAATCCGAACCACAAAACTGTTAAGAAACTGGCCGAACGTGCAAAAGGTAATGAAGCTGCATCTGATGCTTTGTTGAAGGATGCTGCTCACTTATTGCTAGACCAAGCCAGGATTTCTGATGGTAAAGCCCCGGCTGACCCAACGGAATTTGTTCGCCGCCTCAACTCAGTTATGTATTGTGCCTTATAGCGGCTAGTTCCTATGACAACGCCAAAATGTATGCCGAGAAGTACATACAGGCTGATTTATTGAAGGCGCACTTGGCAAAAAGTGGTGAGGTCATCCCCGCGTGTAGAAGTGGTTCCTTTTGGCGGCGCTGATTGCACTTTGGTTGTTTGTCTATTGCTGGCGCCGTGCCAGCAGGCCCAACAAAAAAACACCGCACCCCAAAACATCATAAGATGGACATTAATATCATCGCGCGCGATACCTCAACTGTACCAAACTAAAACTGAAAACCGCCTTCACGCAAGGATTGAAATCGATGGAAGCTATCCGTGGAATTATTCTGAAAATTGCCTCAGTTACAACTTTCATAGTTATGGCGAGCCTGATCAAAGTAACCTCGGATCATGTTCCTGCCGGTGAAGCCGTCTTCTTCCGCTCGTTCTTTGCACTCCCTGTCATATTGATTTGGTTGATTTTCAAACGTGACTTGAAAACCGGACTGAAAACCTCGCATCCGATGCAGCACCTCTGGCGTGGGTTGGTTGGAACAGTTGCGATGGGATTAGGATTCACTGGTTTGGGTTTGCTGCCCCTACCTGAAGTTACAGCCATCGGATACGCCGCCCCGTTATTGACAGTTATTCTTGCTGCAATGTTTCTTGGTGAACAAGTCCGCGCATTTCGCTTAAGTGCAGTTGTCTTGGGCCTTGTTGGAGTTCTCATAGTTCTGTCTCCAAGACTGGAAGCATTTTCGAATTCCGATTTGGCTAGCCGAGAAACTCTTGGTGCAACGGTTGTTCTAATGGGCGCAGGTTGTGCAGCGCTAGCTCAGGTGTTTATCCGCAAAATGGTCTTTACGGAAAAGACCTCTGCAATCGTATTTTACTTCACTGTGACATCAACATTATTGTCGTTGCTCACAATACCGTTCGGATGGGAAATGCCTGGGCCACGCGAAGCGATGTTACTTATACTGGCTGGTTTATTTGGCGGAATCGGACAAATTCTTTTGACTAGTAGTTATCGTTTTGCTGACGCTTCTGTCATTGCGCCTTTTGAGTATACATCAATGATTTTGGCTTTGGGAATTGGATACTTTGTCTTTAACGAAACACCAACTTTAACAATGTTGGCTGGCGCATTCCTTGTTATTTTGGCCGGGGTGTTGATTATATGGCGCGAAAGAAAACTTGGTTTGGAAAGGTCAAAACAGCGCAAGGTTATGACACCACAGGGGTAAATGCGGTGTTGTCAGACAAATTCAACTTGTCTCAAAATACCATAACTACGCAATCCTACGAGGGGTGCTGTCAGAGGAAGATTAACCAGTCCCAAACTTTCCAACAAGCACATTTCTATGCCACGTCCATCTGGCACCAAGGTCTGGTTTGGACCGTTAGATGACTTGGTAACTATGGGCGGAAAGCGGATGTTGGTTACATTCGCTAACTGATCGTGCCACACCGCTGAGAGCCGACATTGGTGTTAACCTAAAACTGAGAAATCCTTTGCAATGCCATATTGTAGCTCCGAGCCCAATTTACCCGATGCTGCAGTCCGCAGCAATGGAAGCAATGACACGGGAACGGACCTTGGCAGCATCAACCTCGGACCAATCCTATCTTTGGTCAGCAATTCGAATGTTGCGGATTGCGGTATCGGGAAGAGCCGAACATTCACTGAACCACTTATGAATGCTCAATTCACAAGTGGCCCCAACTAGATTTGAAAACAGTCCGGCAAGAGACCAGGAGGAATATCTTGATAACAAACCGGCCGAGTGAAGCGCCTAATGGACATGGTGCCGACGGAAGTGGCTCCGAAGTTAGTGGACGCTGGATAAGGGCCACCATGAACCATCGCCTCACTGACCTCGACGCCCGTAGGTAAACCATTGGCCAAAATGCGTCCAGCCTTGCGTTCCAAAATTGGCATCAGTGATTTAGCGGCTTCTTCGTCAGAGGCTTCCATTTGTAGTGTACATGTCAGCTGGCCTTGCAGTGCATGGGCCACGCTGTGCATTTGCTCTAAATCGTCGGCGAGGACAACCAGACCAAATGGGCCAAAAACCTCTTCACCCAAGTCATCATTGGCCAACCATTGTGCGGCGGTCGTTTGGTAGAGATAGGGCGTGGCACCGCGCCCATCACAGGTCGTCGTCAGTACGGCCTGAACGCCTTCGCTGGCCGCGATGCGCGATTGCCCTTTGCGAAATGCCGATGCGATCCCATCCGTCAGCATCGTTTGCGTGTCGATCTGTTCCAACGCTTTTGCAGCTGCTGTAGTAAACAATTCAGCCTGATCTTTCAGGATCACAACGGTCCCGGGGTTTGTGCAAAACTGCCCAGCCCCCATCGTCAGGGAACCTGCCCATCCTGTGCCAATATCAGCCCCTCGTGCCTTGCCAGCACCTTCAAGAATGAACATCGGGTTGATTGAGCCCAGTTCGCCAAAGAATGGGATGGGTTCAGGTCGGCGGGCACAAAGATCAAACAAGGCACGGCCACCGCCCAATGATCCCGTAAAGCCGACCGCTTTGATCAGTGGATGCTGCACCAAGGCTTGTCCCACTTCAAGACTGCCACCCTGCACAAATGAGAAAACGCCGGGGTGCATGTCACATGTGACGATTGCCGCGTGAACCGCTTCTGCGACGATCTCGCCTGTGCCAGGATGTGCTGAATGGCCCTTCACAATCACCGGACAGCCCGCAGCCAAAGCGGCAGCTGTGTCGCCGCCAGCGGTCGAAAATGCGAGCGGGAAGTTGGACGCACCGAACACTGCGACAGGGCCAATGGGCCGTTGGATCATTTTCAGATCCGAGCGCGGCAACGGCGCACGTTCCGGCATCGCTTCGTCGTGACGACGATCTAGATAATCTCCGCTCAGAATATGGCTTGCAAACAAGCGCAGTTGACCTGTCGTGCGGCCACGCTCGCCTTGCAAACGCGCCACAGGCAATCCTGTTTCCTGCGTGCCAATTTCTGTGATTGCTTCGCCGCGCGCCTCAATCTCATCCGCAATTGCGTTCAAAAACGCGGCGCGGTCTTTACGACTGGAATAGCCAAAGGACCAAAAAGCGTCTTCAGCGGCGTTGACGGCTTGATCTATGTGCTCGGGTGATCCGGCAGAGAAATTATGAGCGGGGCCATGGGCCGGTTCTGAGGTGAATCTGGTTTCGCCTCCAACCCAAATGCCCGCGATAAGATGTTTGCCATGTGGTGTGAATGTCATGTCTTTTAATGTCCCAATTGGTGACTGCGTTGAATTTCATAAATTTTTCGACTGCTCAGCGGATTATCAAAGCGGGAAAAACGCTTATGAGAACCACAACAACTGCGGCGACGGCCACAAAAGGCAATGCCGATTTGAAAATGGCCCCGGCTTTTACGTTTGAAACCGTTGCGGCGACGTAGAGCGCGACACCAACCGGCGGAGTCACAAGCCCCAAGGTCAGGTTCAGACATAGGACAATCCCCAGATGATAAGGGTCGATCCCGTAGACTGATGTCGCAATCGGCAGAACAATCGGAACGACCATAATCAGCGCAGGTATCCCATCAATCACCATACCGACTGCCAGCATAATGAGGTTAAGCAGTAGTAAGAATAGAATGGGGTTGTCAGCAATGACGACGATCCATGCCGCCAAGCTTTGCGGAATCTGGCCATAGATCAATATCCAGCTAAAGACATTTGCAGTGGCCACCATGAACAAAACAAGCGCCGCGTTGGAGCCTGCTGTGAGCAGCATTTGCGGTATGTCACGTTCAACCAATTCTTTGGTTACGAACTTGCCAATCAGATATGCCATGACGGCGGCGATGGCGGCAGATTCTGTTGGTGTCGCCAATCCCAGAGTAATGCTGCCGATAATTGACGCCGGAATGGCCAGCGTGATTAAGCCATCGCGAAACAATGCGATACGTTCCGGCTTTGACAATTTGGGGGCTTCGGGAAACGGATTGATCAACCCCATAATGAAAATCACAACCATGAATCCACCGGCCATCATCAACCCCGGTACGATGCCAGCAATGAAGAGATCGCCAATCGAGATTTGAGCAAGCACACCATAGACAACAAACATCATTGAGGGTGGAATGACAGGAGACAAAAGTCCGGCGGCCGTTGTTGTGGCCACTGCGAAAGTTTTTGAGTATCCTTCGCGTTCCATTTCGGGAACCATGACTTTCGACATGATCGCGATTTGCGCTGTGGCCGACCCAAGGATCGAAGCCATCATCATGTTTGCAAGGATATTCACATAGACAAGGCCACCTTTCATAGTGCCGACAATTGCCCGGGCCATACCAACCAACCTGATCGTGATACCGCCCCCATTCATCATTTCGCCAACAAGCATAAAGAGAGGGATGGCCAGCAACCCGTATTTACCGATACCAGACATCAGCTGTAGCGCGTAGGATCCGATCAAGGCAGTGTTGCCCGCATCAATCAGGTACGCAGCCGCAGAAACAGCAAGAACAACCCCGATGGGCGCGCCAACGAACAGCAATACAACAAAGACAATGGCGGTGATCATTTTGACATATCCAATGTGTTTTGGGTGCGGATGTCCTGAATGAGGCAGGCCGAGCTGTGAACCAATAATGTGAACGCGAACACGGGCATCACAAGGAAGAACCACACCCGGCGTACACCGATGGTGTTTGTGACTTCTTGATAGACGCTGTTGTAAGTTTCTTCAAAAAAGCCCTGCAATTGAAAACCGTTTCTTGCCAAGGTTAGCGGGTCAAACCAAAGCCAGGTTGCATAGGCCAGAAAGAGCGCAAAAAGCACGTTCACGCATTGTACGAAAATCGACATTCGGCGGCGGTTCTTATCGGAAACAGCATCCGACACGAGCGTAACTGCAAAATTTCGTCTTTGCGCAAACATCAGGCTGGATCCAACAAAGGCGAATACCACCATTAAATTGATCGCAAGCTCGTCCGCCCAATACAAAGACGAATTCAATGCACGGCTCGCGACGTTGATAACCATCAACACCAGTACGGAGGCCACCAACACCTTCAATGCGGCGGCCTCTACTTTGGTAATGCGGGACGATAATTTGACGATGTAGTTCATGATTGTTGCCTCCAGTAACACGGTTGAATCGCCTGCTTCTGAAAACAGGCGATTCTCAAACCTTACATCAAAGCTGCGGCTTCGTTGCGCAGACCAATGATGGAAGGTGCTTTTGGCTCCCAGATACCGGCCCATTTACTTAGGGTATCCCCAAAGAATTCGGGTTCTGCCGTTGTGACGTTCATTCCCGTCCCTTTTAAATCATCGAGCCACTTGGGTTCAAACTCAATGTATTGACTAAAGAGCCAGTCAATTTGCTCGGATACGGTTTCCGAGAGCATTTGCTTTTCAGCATCGCTCAGAGCGGCCCAGTATTTACCCGAAACAACGGCAACCACAGGGAACATCATCTGGCTGGTGGTCTTGAGATTTGGAGCTTGATCAAACAGCTTCAATTTCCAGGCGAGTTCGAGATCGATGTCAGCGCCGTCAACCTGGCCATTTGCCAAAGCATCAAACAATCCGGGCAAAGGCACCGGGGTTGGTGCGACGCCCATCAGTTCGTAAAAATCACGCAGGGCTGCAAATGGTGTAATCCGGTATTTGCGACCGCTAAGGTCTGCCGATGTTTGTGCGTCATCACGTGAGATAAGATGGCGCATGCCCCCCAGTCCAAAACCAAGTCCTTTCATGCCTAATGTCGAAAATTGATCAAGCATTCCAGTTGCGGTTTCGCCCGTCAGAAGTTTTGAAGCATGCGCGACGTCTGGTACAAGGTAAGGTGCAAACAGCGCACTCATGTCATCAATTCGGTTTGAAAACTCGGCTACCGTCAAAAAACCCATTTCAAGGCCACCGGCCTGAATTTGCTGGATCATTGTTGCTTCGTTGCCAAGCTGACCTGACGGAAACACTTGAGTTTCAAACATCCCACCACTTTTTTCAGCCAGTGAGACACCAACCCGATCCATTGTCTGTGTCCAGAAGTGGCTGCCCGGCGTAATCGTGCCGATCCGAAGCGTTTTAGCGGACGCTGCTCTAAGCAACCCGGGTGTAGCCAAAGCTGCCGCTGTCAGTGTTGTTGTCTTCAAAAATGTACGTCGTTTCATTTTGTTTTCTCCCATTTTGTTTGATTGTATGTGTTAGTGAAAATAAGCGCCACCATCGACGACAAGCGTTTGACCTGTCATGAATGCAGCATCGTCTGAGGCAAGAAATACCACCGCACCAACAACATCTTCTGGCAGTTGGTCGCGGGCGATAACACGCGATTTGACAGATATTTCTTGCAGTTTTTCGACTTGATGCGGGTTTGCTTTGACCCCATCTGACAACGTGAAGCCTGGTGCAACACCGTTAACCCGAATGCCAAATTCACCCAGTTCTTTTGCCAGTGCTTTCGTCATCGCATTGATGGCGCCTTTGCTGGCAACGTAGTGTAGTAAATAAGGAACCCCCTTGAACGGGGTCCCTGACGACATGTTCACAATCACGCCAGCACCTTGCGCTTGCATCGTTGGTAAAACGGCAGCGGTAACCAAGGCCTGGCCCATGACATTGACGTTCAGAACTTTTTGCCATTCTTCAGGCGTTATCTTGGAAAACTCGGTTAGTTTCAGCGTGGAATACAAGCCTGCATTGTTAACCAGTTTATCAATACGGCCAAATGCATCCACTGCCGCCGCAGCCATGGCTTCACATGAGGCAGAGTCTGAGATGTCACACGTCACGCCAATAGCCTTGGCGCCAATCGCTGTCATTTCAGCAGCCGTTTCCACGGCCCCAGCCACGTCCGCTATTACGACTGCAGCGCCGTCTTTAGCAAATCGTTCAGCAATAGCGCGACCTATGCCCATTGATCCACCAGTTACGATTACAACTTCTTGTTGGTCCATTGTCTTTTCCTCCCGAGTTTCTTGCACCTGCGCCTATTTTGACCGCGCAACTTGCCTGATGTCATTTATCGTTTGCGTTGGTGTGATCAGCTCAGGATCAACCTGCAGCTCGATCAAACTTGGCCCCTCATGTTCGCAAGCACGCTCCCACGCACCTGCAAATTGATCAGTCATGGTAACCGTTTCACCGTGACAGCCATAGGATTGCGCAAGTGCGGCGAAATCAGGATTGATTAGATCAGTCGCGCTTACCCGGCCCGGATAATTCCGTTCCTGATGCATGCGGATTGTGCCATACATCCCGTTGTTGACCACAATCACTGTCAGATTTGCAGTGTACTGAACCGCAGTTGCAAGTTCTTGACCGTGCATCAAAAAACACCCGTCACCAGCAAAACAGACCACTTGCCGATCAGGCATCACACGCGCCGCCGCCACAGCAGCAGGTAGCCCATATCCCATCGATCCCGAAATCGGCGCAAGTTGCGTGACATAACGGCGATGTCTGTGAAACCTATGAACCCAAACGGTGTAGTTTCCGGCCCCATTTGTCACGATTGCATCGGTCGCAAGAGAACTTTCGATATGGTTCATGACCTCTGCCATGGCAAGGTCACCACGCGCTTCGGGCAGCGTCGACCAAGCACGGTATTCTGCGTTGCATTCAGCATTTGTCGCTTGTCGTTTCGACAGATCAAAATCGGGACCTTCACAACGTAACAGTGATGCAATGACCTCATCGGGAGGCGCAGAAATACCAAGCTGTGGTTTGTAGACGCGGCCAATCTCATCTGGTTCAGGGTACACGTGGATAAGGTGCTGTGCACACTTGGGAATGCCCACCAACGAATATCCACTGGATTCCATTTCACTGAACCGTGTACCTAATAATATCAAGACATCCGCACTTCTGATCCGAGCGGCCAGTTTTGGGTTAATGCCGATGCCTGCATCCCCGGCATAACAAGGGTGCTCATTGTCGAAATAATCCTGACACCTAAACGACGCCGCAACGGGCACAGCCCATTTTTCAGCGAACGCTTGCAGATCAAGGCGTGCCTTGTCAGACCATACACCACCACCGACAATGATAAGCGGCGCGGTTGCTGTCGCAAGCGTATTCAAAAGTTGGTCGGCGTCCTGCGCAGTTATCGATGCGCGCGGTGGGTTAGCAGGCCCCAAATCCGGCACTGGCATTGTGGCGAGTTCAGTCAGCATATCTTCGGGCAGAGCCAGAACCACGGGGCCGGGACGCCCCGACATTGCCACATGAAAGGCGCGTGACACCATTTCGGCCATACGGTCCGGGCTATCAACTTCGGCCACCCACTTGGCGACCTGACCAAACATCCGGCGATAGTCGATTTCCTGAAACGCTTCGCGCTCGCGCATGTCGCGGGCCACTTGACCAACAAACAGGATCATCGGGATCGCATCCTGGCGTGCGATATGCAAACCGGCTGACGCATTTGTCGCCCCCGGCCCACGCGTCACCATACAAATGCCAGGTCGCCCAGTTAGCTTGCCGGAGGCCGCAGCCATCATCGCCGCGCCGCCTTCCTGACGACAGACCGTAAGCTCAATTTCTGGTGCGTCTGTTAGGGCGTCTAGAACCGCCAGATAGCTTTCGCCCGGAACAAGAAACGTGTGTTTCACGTCCTGCTGGCGCAGACATTCAACCAAACTCTGCGCTCCCGTCAGAGCATTATCTTGATGCGAGATGTTCACAGTGCCAGCCCAATCTCACCAAAGTTCCGATAAGATTGTGACTTGGGTTTTGAGCGATCTTCTTCGTTCACATAGTGGATGGATGATTTTCCAAGCAGTGTTTTCGGCAACACCATCGCACGAATGAATCGACTTGGAATGCCCTCAACGGCTTGTAGGAAAACCGGCTCAGGCCCACCTTCAAACCACGGACCGCCAGGGCCATACGAGGTTGATGTGCCTTCTGTATCAATCCGGACCAAGCCTTCACGTAGGCAACGAATACCAGGGCCCTGATGCGTATGTAGCATGGCTGTCCCTGCAGGTGGGAACGCCACACTGTCGAGCCGAAGAAAGCTGTCAGAATTTGCCAAAGCTGTTGGCACAGAACCTGACAACTTCTTAACGACCCTGTGTGTGGGCGCCTCTTGATCTGCATCAGACAAATCCCAGCGCCACAATGATGCGCCTTCAGGTCCTGTAACAAGCGTTACTGGCCCATCTGCGACAAGCCCATCGTCACAAGCAATGTCCTGACCTTCGGTTGAAATTTTACCGGCAGTCACATAAATTGCGCGCGCTATGGTATCTGAAAGCGTAACTTTCTGCCCTGCTGCAATAATGTCTTCATACAAATGAAGTTCCATGAATAACTCTCCTTAAAACTCTAAGATTTTGGCTGCATAAACGGTGCGGGTATCAGCAATTTGTTTTCCTGATAGCGCACAAGCGGGCGGATTTTTTTGACGTAAGCCTGCCAGTCGGGATCACCCACGAGCGCTTTGCGGCGGGCAGTTCGGTCTGCAAGGTCAGAGTACGACCAAAGGTGCACGATCTGGTTCTGCGGCCCAAACTCAACTTGATAATACCCAAGAAGATTGCCCAAAATGCGTGTTTGTACGGTTAATCCATCAGCTTCGTACAGCTTAAGGTATTCAGGAACCTTGCCAATGTGTAACGTGTAGATACGTTCTTCAACTATCATGCTGCTGCCCCCAAACCTGCAAGGCAGATGTATTTAAGCTCTGTCCAGTCATCGATGCCGTATTTTGAACCCTCACGGCCGATCCCGGATTCCTTGACCCCACCAAAGGGCGCGACTTCGGTTGAAATGAGACCGGTGTTCACGCCGACAATACCTACCTCAAGTGCGTCAGCGACCCGGAAGATCCGACCAACATCTCGGCTATAGAAATAACCAGCTAGGCCATACGGCGTATCATTTGCCACCGAAATGGCGTCCTGTTCATCGCGAAATGTCGAGATCGCAGCGACTGGGCCAAACAGCTCCTCATGGGCCAGATCCATATTCGTCGATACATCTGTCATCACAGTAGGCTGAAAATACGTACCACCGGCTTCATGACGGTTACCACCCACGTGTATCTTTGCCCCTTTACTGATTGCATCAGCGACAAGGCGTTCAACTTTTTCCAAACCTCGTTCGTCTATCAAGGGCCCCATTTCTGTTGCTTTCTCAAGTCCGTGACCTACTTGGATTTGCCCGGCGCGCGCACTTAGGGCAGCTACGAACTTGTCGTGAATGCTTTCCTGCACGAGAATGCGGTTTGCGGCGATGCATGTCTGACCAGAGTTCCGGAACTTGCAGATCTGAATGCCGTCCAATGCGGCTTCAATATCTGCGTCGTCAAATACGATGAAGGCGGCATTTCCGCCAAGTTCCAGACTGATTCTTGTCAAATCACCAGCGCAGTCACGCATGAGTTGCTTGCCAACCGCGGTGGAGCCGGTGAATCCAATCTTGCGTACCAACGGGCTATCAACCAATGCCTTTCCGATTGCTGGAGCATCTTCGCGGGCACCTGTCACCACATTAAAGACACCAGCTGGCAGTCCAGCCATTTCGCCCAATGCTGCAACCGCAAGGGCGCAGAGCGGCGTTGCTTCGGCTGGTTTCAGAACCATACAATTACCAGCAGCCAGCGCAGGTGCTGCTTTTCGCGTGACCATGGCCACAGGGAAATTCCAAGGCGTGATGCCACCGACCACACCTAGAGGATTGCGCGTAACCAATATGCGGGTGTCATTGCGATGTGGAGGGATGATATCGCCATAAAGCCTACGGCCTTCTTCGGCGAACCAGCTCAAGAAACTTGCGGCATACTCAATTTCCCCAACGGATTCCGCAAACGGCTTGCCCTGTTCCTGCGTCATGAGACGTGCCAGATCTTCGGAGTGCACGCGAACCAATGCCGCCCATTTCTGAAGGACCGTGGCGCGCTCAGCAGCCGTGCGGCGGCTCCAGTCAGGAAACGCTGCTTGCGCTGCCGCGATTGCATCATCAGTTTCAGCCGCACCCATTCGCGGAACTGATGCCAAAAGCACGCCCGTGGCAGGATCGGTCACATCCATGCGCCTCCCAGAGGATGCAGCAACCCATTTGCCTCCGACATAGCAGTCTGTTTTTAAAAACTCTGGCAATTTTACCACAATCAATTCCTTTAATTTTTGCGTTTCGCATCACGCTTCCGTTGACTTGACGTTAACTATTATGCGTGGGGTTGTCTTTGCCTCCCCCAAGTGCTATTTACCTTTTTGTCCGATTATTTTTTTGACACAGCTTTTGGAGGCGACTTGGCTGAAGCATTAGGAATCGCTGTAGGTGCATTTGGGCGGGTTGCTCTTTTGTCGGCAACGGAACCAGTTTTGGATCATGCTCATTCTCAAGTGCATGCCCTGATCAAAATATCTGGGCCAGATTTGAGTTTCCGAGTTGATGGAAAAATCGACCAACTGACAGATCGTCAGATGATACTGGTCAATCCCTGGGTCGTGCACTCTAATGAAAGAGAAACCGGAATTGAGCCCACAATCTTGCTTGCGCTCTATATAGATATGCTGTGGTTTGGGGAGCAAGGCAATAACATCCTGACGGGCTTTCACAAGTTGCCCTTTCATCAAGCGACAGCCGCAATCAGTTCCGCACTGCATTACCAGGCTCGAAATTTGGCGGATCAAATGGCCGATTTTCATACAGAAGATGATCATTTTGACTCATTGTTGCGCGAATTGTTCTTTTCAGTTCTTCAGTGTTCGAAAACAGATGCAATTTCAGATGTAACTTCACAGCGGACGTTCGCCAGCGATCCACGTGTCCGCAGAGCAATACGAGTCTTTCGAGAGGAGCCTTCAAAAGAAATAGACCTGAATCGGGTTGCCAAAGACGTCGGACTGTCCCGCTCGCAATTCTATTCACGATTTCGACTGTGTACTGGACTTAGCCCGAGAACATACATTGACACATTGTGCTGCGAGCGGGCCGCCAGTCTGCTCAGTGATCCAGGGCTACCGATCGCAGAAATCTCTGAATTGCTGGGCTTTTCCGCGCAAGGTCATTTTACCCGGTTTTTCAAATCCAAAACAGGCGTGTCACCAAACAGTTTCCGAATGGGCCATATAGAAGTGGGCAAAGTTCTTAGATAAGATCCCAAGTTGCGCATTTTGACTGTTGTCGACAGGTTTACAAGGTTCTGCCCTGTAATTGATGCGCGGTTCAGTTAAAGGGGAAAAAATGTCGTTGAAACCTTAGATATCACTTGCCGGTAAGTCGGCTACCCCAAAACAATCAAAGTTGGTAATGGAAACGAATTCATCTCTTGGGACATGGATTTGTGGGCACATAGTCTAGAATGTGAACATTAAACCGCTTTTTGCTAATGTCTGTTTTCGGGAAGTTTGGGGTTCTAAAATTAGTGCGTTCCGAAAGGCAGCTTTGGGCCTATTCTGTTGAAAAACTCCGTTTTCGGCCAAAATTGGAAAATATTTCCCCA
>OJDV01000098.1_pt1 | contig 47525 bp, 41 predicted proteins | sample 1592911 | NCBI WGS metagenome assembly OJDV01 (sample SAMN05416860, study PRJEB24817) | seawater metagenome | isolation source: Sea water | place: Canada:Atlantic | collected 2013-11 | reverse complement strand
GAGATTTCTGCCTGTCTCGTGGGCTCGGAGATGTGTATAAGAGACAGTCATGGAGGAAATCTTCGGTAAAGATTTTGCGAATATGCTCGCTCTATTATCTTACCAAGATTTGCAAGATGAGATTGTATGGTTGAACAGCGAAAACCGTGCTGCGGATACAAGATTAAGAGTAGATTTAGAAGGAAGAAATCCGGATGATGGATTAACAGGAATACCTTATGATAAAGGCTTCTTTTTATTAAAATTGATGGAAGAAACAATAGGTCGAGAGGAATGGGACAATTTCTTAAAGACGTACTTCAATACTTTCAAATTTAAAGTGATGACTACTGATTCGTTTCTAGACTATTTGGATAAAGAACTCTTAAGTAAAAACGCAGATTGGGAAAAAACAATTCAACCAAGAAAATGGATATTTGAAGAAGGTTTACCTGAGAATTGCCCAAAAATAACTTCTACCAAATTTGAAACAGTTGAAAGTGAATTAGCCAAGTGGACCAATGGAGGAAAAGCCAGCGCTATTAATTCTTCCGACTGGGTAACACCACAATGGTTGCATTTTATTAATTTGATAAATGATACATTGAATCAAAAACAGATGAGTGAATTAGATGCAGCATTTGCATTCACCCAATCTGGCAACTCAGAAATTAAAGCTGCTTGGTTCGAGAAAGTAATTCCGAACAATTATGAAGGACTTGGTAATACCGTAGAGGACTTTTTAGTTGAAGTTGGACGACGCAAGTTTTTAACGCCTATTTATAAAGCATTGTTAAAATCTGAAGGTGGCTTGCCTGCTGCTTTGGCTATTTATGAAAAAGCGAGACCAAATTACCATTCAGTTTCAAGCGAGACGATGGACAAATTATTAGGTTACAAATAAGCATGGCTGGAAAGAAAAAACTAGAGCACTTTGCGGAAATGAAAGTTTTCCCGCATGCCTTCGAACCTGAATTGGATGAAGTTTTTAGAACGGACTACAAGATGAAGGGCAACTGGAGAAAAGACTTCTTCAAAAATGACAGCCCTTTGGTAGTTGAGTTTGGCTGCGGTAAAGGGGAGTATAGCGTTGGAATGGGGCGAAAATTCCCAGACAAGAACTTTATTGGAGTTGACATTAAAGGTGCCCGAATGTGGAGAGGCGCTAAAACAGCGGAAGAAGAAAACTTAAAGAACATTGCCTTTTTAAGAACTAGAATCGAATTTATTGAAGGTTGTTTCGCAGAAAATGAGGTAGATGAAATTTGGATTACGTTCCCAGATCCACAAATGAAAGACCGCAGGGAGAAGAAGCGATTAACTGGACCTTTATTTATAGACCGGTACAAGAAATTTTTAAAACCTGACGGCATCATTCACTTGAAAACAGACAGCGACTTTTTCTATGAATTTAGTGTGGAAGAATGTTTAAACAATGGATATGAAGTGCTGTTTAAAACAGACAATTTATACAAAGAAGGAATTCAAAATTTTGATACAGACTTTCAAGAAATATTGAACATTAAAACGCATTATGAGCAAATTTTTACTGAGAAAGGACACAACATTCATTATTTAAGATTTAGACCTAATGGCGGATAATTCGATTAAAGTCAGTGAAAAAAATAAAGATTACTTCGATTCTGTTTTTCAAGTAGTCCGTTTAATACCGAAGGGCAAGGCCACTTCGTACGGCGCAATTTCAAATTATCTAGGCGCAAAAAGTGGTGCCAGAATGGTGGGTTGGGCTATGAATGCGTCGCACACTCAAAAAGAATATGTTCCCGCTCATCGAGTAGTGAATAGAAATGGAATGTTAACAGGGAAATATCATTTCCCTTCGCCAACTGCCATGCAAGAGGCTTTAGAAGCAGAAGGCATTAAAGTAAAAGACGACAAAATACAGGATTTCAAGCTCGTTTACTGGGATCCTTCAGAAGAATTGAAGTTTGACTAAACTATCATAAACTGTTCTTGTTTTAGTGATGAATATAACACGAGTAGACCTAACTTTACCTCATGCAAATAACTTTAGAAAAAATTATAGAAGCGCTCTCTTTTGTCATAGAACCGGACTTAAAGAAGGACATTGTTGCGTTGAATTTAGTTTCAAAAATTGAAGTTAAAAATGGAGTTATTTCGTTTGATCTAAAAATCTCGAACCCTGCTATGCACAATCGCAAGCGCATGGAAGAAGCGTGTGAACATCAATTAAAGCGCTTTTTAGGTCCCGATGTAAAAGTGGAGGCTACCATTTCAGCCATGGGAAAAGCCCATGAAAGAGCTCCTGAACACAGAAGTATTTTACCCAATGTAAAGCACATCATTGCGGTAGCTTCAGGTAAAGGTGGAGTTGGTAAATCTACTGTAGCATCTAATTTAGCAGCTGGCTTAGCCATGCAAGGCTATAAAGTAGGTATGGTAGATGCAGACATTTACGGTCCTTCTGTTCCTGTCATGTTTGATGTTGCTATGGAAAAACCTACGACCATAGAGGTGGATGGCAAGGAATACATTAAGCCAATAGAAAGTTATGGTGTAAAAATGTTATCCATTGGCTTTTTCTCAACGCCTGACCAAGCGGTTGTTTGGAGAGGACCAATGGCAACCAAAGCGTTAACGCAACTTTTCAAAGATGCCTATTGGGGAGAGTTAGACTTTATGATTATTGACTTACCTCCTGGAACAGGCGATGTTCACTTAACGATGGTGCAACAAGTTCCATTAACAGGTGCCGTTGTGGTGAGCACACCGCAAGAGATTGCCTTGGTAGATGTTAGAAAAGCATTAGGAATGTTCAGTATGCCGGAAATCAACGTACCCGTAATTGGCTTAGTTGAGAATATGGCGTATTTTACTCCACCCGAATTGCCAAACAACAAATATTACATTTTTGGAAAAGCCGGTGCAAAAGAATTAGCTGAAAAAATGAATATAGCTTATTTAGCTGAAATTCCTATTATTCAAAGTATCCGAGAAGCAGGTGATGCAGGACGACCTGCAGTGTTGCAAGAAACCACTCCGCAAGCCATTGCATTTAAAAACTTAGCAACAAAAGTTGCCCACAAAGTAGGTTTATCAGCACCAAAAGCAGTTTAAACCCAATAATTGACTATCATTGTTATCGAATTATGACAACAACTCAAGAAATTAGTGTATTCCAGAAAATTGAAGATGCTATCACTCAACTTCGCCCCTTTTTAGAAGCAGATGGAGGTGACATACGATTATTAAGAGTAGAAGATAATATTGCTAAAGTTAAACTCCTAGGTGCTTGCCATAGTTGTAACATGTCAGCTATGACTTTAAAAGCCGGTATTGAAGAAGCTATAAAAAAAGTTGCTCCAGAAATTATCAGGGTTGAAGCGGTGGAGGAGTAAAAAATACGAGTCGAAACATCTCTTTTGGATTTAGAATACTATTTAGTGCGCACAAAATTCAAACCCTTGGTTTCTATTTTAATGGTAATTGCTCAAGATTAAATTCTTACAATTATAATATTTCCCAATTTGAGTTATCTCATGGCTACTGTCGATTGATAACTCAAAGGTTCATCCATTCTATGGCGTAAGTTTTAGCAGGGCATCCATTAACAAGAAGAGAGTACCTATAATTATTATTCATCTCAAAGTTTCTATCATAGCAATCGACCAGCTGCGATTAATGTCAGGTCCTGCTAAAGGTCTATTGACCCTACGGGCTCAAAATATTTTATTGGAATTAAAAAGGCAGTTTACTTTAAATCTCAAATTGCCTGCTTTCAAAGCTTGAAAGAAGCACTTAACTTCATGTAGTCAATTACCTAAAAATTATTCTTTCCAAACTTCGATTTCCACTCATAGTCATGATATGACTAGCACAATAACTTAAAAGACAACAACTATCAAAAAAATAAATTTTTCGCAATTCCAAATCAGTTAATAAGAAAAATATTATTAATCCGCTATAACACCTCTAATCTATCGGCATCCATTTTAATGAAGACAAAAAGCAAAATGGTAAAACCCCATAAAGACGAACCTCCATAGCTAAAAAATGGCAGTGGAATTCCAATAACTGGTGCCAAGCCAATGGTCATTCCGATGTTAATCAAAAAATGGAAAAAGAAGATCGTTGCAACACCATACCCATATATCCTTGCAAAAGCAGATCGCTGCCTAGAGCACATGAATAATATACGCAACAGAAGGGTCATAAATAATGCAACCACAGCAAAACTCCCAATAAAGCCCCATTCTTCGCCTATGGTACAAAAAATAAAATCGGTGCTTTGTTCCGGTACAAAATCATATTTCGTTTGAGTACCCTTTAAATAACCTTTTCCAGTAAAGCCCCCTGAACCAATGGCAATTAAGGATTGGTTAACATTGTACCCGGCACCGTACGGATCCGACTCAATTCCCAACATCACATTGATTCGTTTTGATTGATGAGGCTCTAATATATTGTTGAATACATAATCTACACTTTTCACCAACCCTGAACAGGCAACAAAAACAATGGTTGAAAAGAGCAGTATTTGTTTCCTTTTCCGATTGAAATAATACACCAATCCCATAATGATAAAGAGTATTATAATTAGCATCCAACCGCCAGTCAACTCAATTTCAAAAGGCATTTGATATACGTCATTTTGAAAGACTAGCGTTATTACAAAAAGGAAAGCTGTTACCAAACCAATTAGTAAAAAGTTCCCTGATAAGCCTTCTCTAAAAAGCACCAAAACAAATGCTCCGTACACCAATGCAGAACCTGTATCATTTTGCATTAAAATGAGCACTGCAGGAATTCCAATGATAGCTGCTGCGTTGAGCTTTGTTTTTAAGTCGGTCATTCGAATATTAAGGGTACTCAGATATTTCGCTAAAGCCAAGCAGGTGGCAAATTTTGAAAATTCTGATGGCTGAATTTTAAAACCCCCAATAGCAAACCAAGAAGTTGCTCCTTTTGTGGCTGCTCCAACTAAAAGCACAGCAATTAAAAGCGCGATAACAAAACCATATATCAGATATCCAAAAGTGGAAAAGAATCGCTCGTCGATCAGCAGAATAATAATTGCTATTATTCCGGCAGTTCCTATCCAAAGCAACTGTTTACCATACCGCTGAGTTGTATCAAAAATACTTTCAAATTCTTCGTTGTATACTGCTGCATAAATATTTAACCACCCTGCCAAAATTAAAACAAAGTAAATGCTTACCGTGAACCAATCTATATTATCAATAAGACTTTTACTCCCCCTCATCTATCACAACTTTAGGTGGTGTGCCGATTAAATTCCCCTCCAACATTCTCTGTTCTATGAGCGGTCGAGTAATAGTATCTCTCAAATATTCTTCAATTAACAAACCAGCAATTGGTGCCGCCCATCGTGACCCCCAATAACCATTTTCAACATATACTGAGATCGCAATTTTTGGATTATCCTTGGGAGCAAAGGCTATAAAAGTTGAATGGTCATCACCATGAGGATTTTCAACGGTACCTGTTTTTCCGCAAACTTGTAAAGAGTCAATTTTCGCTGAAGTTCCTGTCCCTTGCTCCACAACTTTATACATTGCCTCTACAACTTCATTAAAGTACTTTGCCTCTACTCCTGTTTTGTTTCTTACAATGGTAGAATCAAAATCAGTAATTAACTGACCATTTATCTCTTTTGCAATGTGCGGAGTAATGTAGTATCCTCTATTTGCAATTGCCGCAACCATGTTTGCCATTTGCATGGGGGTAAAACCTAATTCTCCTTGTCCAATTGCCAATGAGAGTATCGTGGTTGAATGCCACTTGCCTTTTAAGTAATACCGGTCGTAATATGCCGGTTCAGGTACAAAACCACTCAATTCATTCGGCAAATCTATTCCTGTTTTTTTACCTAAGCCAAAATTGGTTACATAGGTCCGCCAAACATTATACCCTTCCTCAGCTGTTGGATAATGGTCTATAACACTTCTGAACACATTACAGTAATAGGCATTGCAGGAAGTTTGAATGGAGTACTCTAAATTCACTGGAGAAGGGTGAGGATGACAGCCCATTTTTCTCCCGCCAAATCGGTACCCTCTGTTGCAAGAATACCTTGTATTTGGAGTAAGTACCCCTTCTTGCAATCCGATTAAAGCATTGATACTTTTAAAAGTTGAACCCGGAGGATACTTAGCCATTAAAGCTCTATTAAACAGAGGTTTTAATGTATCTTGACTTAATTTACCGTAATTTTTGGAACGTTGACGGCCAACCAATAAATTAGGATCATAGGTTGGCATGCTTATCAATGCCAGTATTTCACCGGTTGATGGGTCAATGGCCACAATACTACCTTTCTTATTTTGCATTAGCTTTTCGCCGTATGCTTGCAGGTCCGCATCAATGGTAAGTTTTAAATTACTTCCAGAAACTGCTGTAGTATCAAATGCTCCATCTTGGAATTTCCCTTTTGGACGATTAAAAACATCTACCATTTGAACTTCTTGCCCGCGCTTACCACGAAGCACTTTTTCATAGTGTTTTTCAATTCCACTGATTCCAATGTGGTCTCCAGACTTATAATAGTTGTCTTTTTTGATGACTTTAGGGCTTGCTTCTCCTACGTAACCAACCATGTGAGCTGCGGTTTTTTTGGGGTATGATCTCAGGGTTCTGGTTTGTACAAAAAATCCAGGATAATTAAACAATTGCTCTTGGATTATTGCATAAGATTTAGCTGAAATTTCCTTCTCAAAAATCGAAGCTTTGTATTGAGAATAATTCTTCGCCTTGTTAAACCGTTGATCGAATTCTTTTCGAGACATACCCAATAAAGAGCAGAATTCCGTAGTATCAAAGTCTTCTTTAATAGCTTTTGGCACGACCATTAAATCATAAGCAGCTTCATTGTAAACCAGCAATTCTCCATGTCGATCATAAATTAACCCACGTGCCGGATATTTAACTACTGTGCGCAGTACATTATTAGTAGCATCTAACTTGTAATGACTGTCAATTACTTGAACGTAAAAAAGGCGAATTAAAAAAATTAATCCAACCACCAAAAAAATTGCCCCTATTGTAAACTGTCTAGATTCGTATTGCTTCATCTTTTGTCCTCAACATTTGAACTAAAAACTTGAGCCAAAGCAATTAACACGAGACTAAAAATTGAACTTGCAAAAACTCTCCCGAGTGTATCTACGAAGTCTGTGAATCGGAAAACCTCAACAAAAAAGAGAAAAAAGTGATGTATAAGAATCCCTATGGCTGCGTAACGCAAAAACCAGAACCAGCCTAAACCCCCTGCTGTAGGAGGAATATTTAATTCGTAGCCATCTCTTGGAGCAAGTATGTTCAAGATAGAAGGCCTAACAAATGCCAGAAAAACGCAAGCCGATGCATGCATTCCCATGGTGTCATTAAATACATCGATACTTAAACCCAGCAGGAAAGCCACTCCCATAACCAAGGCTTTGTTGGTTTCAATGGGCAACCATAAGATGAACAAAATGTATAAAAATGGATTAACTGTTCCGCCCAATTGAACATTATTCAAAATAAGTACTTGCAGCAATACAAATAGAATAAACTGAAGCGGATAGGAAATAACTTTCTTAATCATCGATCTCCTCCCTTCCTGATTCTAATGCTTTAACTTCAAATAAAGCGTTATTCTTCACCACATAAACATAAGACAGTTGTTTAAAATCGTTAAGCAACTGCATTTCAATTTCGTAGAAATTCTCTCCCTCAGGAACTTCAAATGTTCTTATAACAGCAGTATTTAACCCTTCTGGGAAAATGCTTGAAAATCCGCTTGTAACAACCGTGTCTCCCTCATTCAGTTGAACATGATTGGGTATGTCTTTTAATCCTATCATTTTATAATCTTCTCCATTCCATTGCATGGAACCGAAGTATTGCGACTTTTTAAGCTTTACACTAATTTTTGCTTCCCGGTGCAAAACAGAAACGACCGAAGTATAATGGTCTGATACATTTTTAACCACTCCAACTACTCCATTTGGTCCAATTACTCCCATACCATTCTCAATTCCATTTTTGGACCCGATACTTAGTGTTAGGTAGTTGTTTTGCCTGTCTGTAGAATTTTTAATCACCTTTGCTTTTGTATACAAATACTTTCGTTTGAAAACGGTGTCCTTCACAATTATATTTTCGCCAAATAAGCGCTCAAAGCTCTGCAATTGACTATCTCTTAGTCGCCTATTCTCATCACTCAAAACGTCGTTCACTTCTTTTAAGTGCAAATAGTCGCTTAGGTTGGCATATTTTGTATAAACGCCTCCGGTAACTTCATTTGTTGAGTTAAGAAAAGAGGCACTTTGAAAATGGTTGTTTCTAAAAATAAGATAGAAAGCTAAAGCCTCAACACCTAAAAAGAGGAAGAAAAATGAATACTTCCGTATGAAGGCGATTAAGTTTCGCATGTCCTGTTTTTGCTTTTAGTTTCTAATCAAAAACGGCAATTTAGCTGAATTTTTCAATGCAATTCCGGTTCCTCTTGCAACTGCTCTTAATGGATCTTCTGCCACGTGAACTGGCAATTTCGTTTTTAATGAAATCCGTTTATCTAAACCTCTTAGTAGTGATCCACCACCAGCTAAATACAAGCCAGTTCTATAAATATCCGCGGAAAGCTCTGGAGGAGTCATTTCCAATGCATTTAATATTGCAGCCTCAATTTTTGTAATTGACTTGTCTAGTGAATGTGCAATTTCTTCGTAAGAGACCTTAATCTCTTTTGGTGTTCCGGTCATTAAATCACGACCTTGAATTGGATAATCATCTGGTGGATTGTCTAACTCAGGCAAAGCAGAGCCAACTTCAATTTTGATTCTCTCTGCAGATCGTTCTCCAATTAATAAATTATGCTGGCGACGCATGTAATCCACAATGTCATTGGTAAAATCATCTCCTGCAACCCTAATTGACTTGTCACAAACAATTCCTCCTAATGCAATTACCGCAATTTCTGAAGTTCCGCCCCCAATATCAATAATCATGTTACCCATAGGTTCCAACACATCAATTCCAATCCCGATGGCTGCGGCCATTGGTTCGTGAATCAAATAAACTTCTTTACCTCCGGCATGCTCTGCAGAATCCTTCACTGCTCTTTTTTCAACTTCCGTAATTCCAGAAGGAATACAAATCACCATCTTCAACGAGGGGTTGAATAATCGCTTCTTTTGATTAATCATCTTAATCATGCCACGAATCATGTATTCTGCAGCTTGAAAATCGGCAATTACTCCATCTTTCAGCGGTCTAATCGTCTTGATATCTTCGTGAGTTTTACCATGCATTTGCATGGCTTTTTTCCCAACAGCTATTACTTTCCCGGAGCTTCTTTCAATTGCGACAATTGAAGGTTCATCAACAACCACTTTATCATTGTGAATGATTAAGGTATTTGCTGTACCAAGGTCAATTGCAATTTCTTGCGTAAAAAAATCAAATAATCCCATGCTTATTAATGTTTAAAGTGGCGAATACCGGTGAACACCATTTTCAAATCGTTGTTGTTGCAATAGTCAATTGACAATTGATCTTTAATAGATCCGCCAGGTTGAACTACTGCAGTAATTCCTACGTTTTTTGCCAATTCCACACAATCCGGGAAAGGAAAAAATGCATCGGATGCCATAACAGCTCCATTTAAATCAAATCCAAAGTGTTTTGCTTTCACCACGGCTTGTTGCAACGCATCTACTCTCGACGTTTGCCCAGTTCCGCTTGCTAACAATTGGCCATGCTTTACAAAAATAATGGCATTTGACTTTGTGTTTTTTACCAACTTAGCAGCAAAGACCAAATCGTCTTTCTCTTCTTCAGTTGGTTCCAATTTTGTTGCTGTTTTAAAATCAGCTTTTGTTTCAGTTTTCAAATCTTTGTCTTGCACCAAATAACCATTCAATGCCGTTCTAATCGTTTTTGAAGCAATTGCTACTTCATTCTGTCTAAGAATAATTCTATTCTTTTTTCCTTTCAATATTTCCAACGCTTCTGCTTCATACGAGGGTGCTATTACCACTTCACAAAATAAAGTGTGAATTAACTCAGCTGTTGCAACATCAATTGTTTCATTAGAAATTAAAACCCCTCCAAAAGCTGAAACAGGATCTCCTGCTAAAGCCGCTGCATAAGCGCTAGATAAACTTTTCCTTGTTGCTATTCCACAAGCGTTATTATGCTTTAGAATGGCAAACGTTGGATCTTCGTTTTTAAACTCAGCCATCAAATTAACAGCCGCATCAACGTCTAATAAATTATTATATGATAATGCTTTACCATGTAATTTATCAAACATGGCATTTAAGTCACCATAAAACGTACCCTTTTGATGTGGATTTTCTCCGTACCGTAAACTCGACGATTCTCGCTCACTCAGTTTCAACGATTCCGTTTCACTTTCAGCATTGAAATAATCGAATATTTTTGAATCGTAATGTGATGAAATATCAAAGGCTTTCCTCGCCAATGTTTTCCGATCAGCTTTATTTGTTTCGCCGCCTTTCTCCTCTAACAAATTCAGCACCTCTGAATACTGCTCTCTAGAAGACACGGTTAAAACATCATTAAAGTTCTTGGCAGCCGCTCGAATTAATGAAATTCCTCCAATATCAATCTTCTCAATAATTTCAGTTTCTGTGCCGCCATTTGCCAAGGTCTCTTCAAATGGATATAAATCAACAATTACCAAATCAAACTCAGGAATTTCATATTCAGCTAAGTGATTTTCATCCTCTTCCAAACCTCTTCTACTCAGAATCCCCCCAAACACTTTTGGATGCAAAGTCTTCACTCTCCCCCCAAGAATTGAAGGGTAAGAAGTAAGGTCTTCTACACGGTGAATGTTAATACCTAAATTTTCAAGGTGTTTTTGAGTTCCTCCTGTTGAGTAAATGTTTACCCCTAGCTTTTGCAATTGCAATGCGACGGCATCTAATCCATCTTTGTAAAACACTGATATTAAAGCGTTTTTTACTGTTTTTTTGTCTGACATGAAAGGGTTTGCTTATCCTAACAAGTTTAACAATTATCTCAAAATTTTGAAAGGATTTAGACGGCGTTTTGAAAGAAGAAATGAACAATTTTAAAGAGTTATCAACGAGGTGTTTTTACCAGAAAATCACAACTCAAATGTCTCAACTAAATCTTGTAAAAACATGCTTTAATAAGTCAAAAACTGTTATTCGTCTAGCCTAAAAAATTAGAGAAGCGTAAAAATTAACGTAAAGTAAAAAATTCGAGAGCTTAAATGAGAGAACAATTCTGATATTTTGATAAAAAAAAAGAATAATTACCTAATAACTCAATGCAACTTTAATCTTTTCTCCTTCCTTTTTATTCCTTTTATCTCTCACCAAACAATGCCTGATTCCTTAATTATAAGCACTCCTAATTTTATGCAATTTTTATATAAACGGTACTTCGAAAACAATTTACTACGCTTAACTTGGCTTTTTAATACAATCAATGCTCTACTTAAGGCTCTTAAAAGAAAGTTTACTATTCGCAATTGACTCGCTCATTGTCAACAAATTGCGAACTATACTTTCCCTACTCGGAATTACCATTGGAATTTTTGCCATGGTATCTGTTTTTACAGTGGTAGATTCTTTAGAGAATAACATCCGAGATAGTATTTCAAGTTTGGGGGATGATGTAATTTATGTTGCTCAGATGCCTTGGGATTTTGATCCAAACCAAGCTTGGTGGGACTATATAAGACGACCGCAGCCAGATTTAGATGAATTCAAAATGCTAAAAAAACAGCTTCAAAATGCTGAATCTGTTGCAATGGTATTAGGCGGCAGGAACACCCTTAAATATAAAAATAACTCCATTGACAATGTAGAAGGAAACGGTGTTACCTCAGAATACAATAACATTTGGGATTTATCTATTGAAAAAGGTCGATACATTACAGACTTAGAATGTAACACTGGTCGACCTGTTACCGTTATTGGAGCTGACATTGCAAGCTCCTTATTTGGAACTAGCAACGCTTTGGGTAAGAAAATAAAAATTAAAGGAAGAAAAGTTGAAGTTATTGGTGTGATGCTAAAAGAAGGCGAAAGCATGATGGGCCCCTCTAACGACAGAAAAATGTTCATGCCCCTTCCATTTGCACGAAACTTTTACAACCTAAGGAGTAGAAATTCTGGTGCTGTTATTATGGTAAAAGCAAAACCAGGAGCAACTGAAGCTTTAACAGATGAATTAACAGGGGTAATGCGTTCCTTGCGAAAACTGAAACCAAAGGTGAATGACAACTTTGCCCTCAACAAATTGAGTATGATTTCTCAAGGTTTTGATCAGATTTTTGGAGTAATTAATGTCGCCGGATTTGTGATTGGCATTTTCTCTATTCTAGTGGGTGGTTTTAGTATTGCCAACATTATGTTTGTTTCGGTAAAAGAGAGAACTAGCCTTATAGGAATTCAAAAATCTTTGGGAGCAAAAAACTTTTTTATCCTTTTCCAATTTTTATTTGAGTCTGTTTTTCTTTGCCTGATAGGCGGCGCTGTAGGACTACTTCTTATCTTTCTAGGTACCTTGGCAATGACTTATGTCCTCGACTTTCCTACCACTTTAGGAATCAACAACATTGCACTCGGATTTGGGCTCTCTGCCGGAATTGGCATTCTTGCTGGGATCATTCCTTCTTACCAAGCTAGTCGATTAGATCCTGTAGAGGCGATTCGGGCGAATTAAGTGCTAGACTCTAAAATTTCTCATGGAAGAGCTATTTTTTCAATTTTGGTAGGTAAAAATTACGACACCTTTTACGTTAAATACTTATTTTATTTCCAACTCACAAGCATTTTTAGACTGTTTTTTAAAAAAATATTTTTTCTTTCAGCATAGGACAAAGTGCTGTTTTATAGATTTTTAAATTTTCATATTTAGAGGATATTTAATTTTTGTTTAACTGTTTTTACAAAACATTAAACATTATTAACATTTTTATGTTAGCTTCTAAATAAACAATTACTTAAACATTTAAACTAAAATTATGGAACATTTAAAAATTGCCAGCGACAATTATGTTGCTTTCACGTTCTTTATTGGAACAATGGCTATGATGGCCGCATCAGTATTTTTCTTTTTGGAGTTGAACAACACCTCTAAACAGTGGAGAACCTCAGTTCTTGTTTCAGGCTTAATTACTTTTATTGCAGCAGTGCATTACTACTACATGAGAAGTTATAACCTTGAGACGGGTGAATCGCCTACATTTTTCCGTTATGTTGATTGGATCTTAACTGTACCATTAATGTGTGTGGAATTTTACTTAATTACCAAAAAGGCAGGTGCAAAAATTGGTTTGCTTTGGAAATTGATATTTGCATCGTTAGTGATGCTAGTAACAGGTTATGTTGGAGAAGTTTTAGACAGAGATAGCAGTGTACTTTGGGGCGTATTATCAGGAATAGCATACTTCTATATCGTATACCTAGTTTGGTTTGGAGAAGTTTCAAAACTTGCTCAGGAAGCAGGTCCTCAAGTAGCAAAAGCTACCAAAATACTTGGCTGGTTTGTTTTAGTCGGATGGGCAATTTATCCTTTAGGGTACATCCTCGGTACTCCTGGCGGATTATTTGGAATTCAACTAGTACAAGATACAGCAGCAGCACTTAATGCTATGGATATCGTTTACAACATTGCGGATGCAATTAACAAAATCGGTTTTGGTTTAGTGATTTATGCCTTAAGCAGAACAGACAATGCAACAGTAAAAGCATAATCTATCACAATAATGAAATAAAGGGGTGATAGTTTAAAATTATCACCCCTTTTTTATGCAACATTATCCATTCAAGGACAGATGAAACAGCCAGCTTTAGCCAATACTTATTCAGTATACGATTTCCTATTTATTGGACTTGGCGCGGCTAACAGTTTGCTGATTTTAAGTCTTTACAAAAACGGCTTACTCGATGGAAAAACAATTGCCATTATTGAACCACGCAGTAAATTAACCGATGATAAAACATTCTGTTTTTGGTCCACAAAAGAAGAACTTTTTTCCCTGAATCTTGAAGAGTTGGTTAGCTGCAGTTGGCAACAAATTGAGATTACTGGAATCGCCAAACAAAACATACAGCCATTAAGTTATTATCAGGTAAAAGGAGCTGACCTTTCTAACAAAACAAAAGAAATTTTAAGCCTAAGTGAGGTTACCTATTTTCGAAGCACCTTAGATAATACTACTAGTACAGGCTCTGATTATATAGAAGTTACTACTGGTGGATCGGTATTTCGTTGTCATAAAGTTTATGACAGTCGTCCACCTACATTCTCAAAACTACAAAAGAACGAAAGTCGTCTATACCAATCATTTTACGGATGGAAAATTAAAACGGATAAACAAGTGTTTGATACCTCCTCCATGGTCTTGATGGATTTTAAAATTCCTCAAAATGGTTATACACAATTTATTTATGTTCTCCCATTTGAGTCTGATACAGCGCTTGTTGAATTAACCCGATTTGGTAAAGAAAAGTTAACCAAAGAAGAAGCTCATACCATTCTGCGAGACTATGTGCAAGAATTGGATACGACCTTCGAAAAATTAGAAGATGAAGTAGGCGTAATTCCTATGCATTCTGGTAAAATTGAAGTTGCTGACTTTGGAGACAATTGGATCAATATGGGAGCGCGAGCGAACCTATTAAAATGCTCTACAGGCTATGCTTTTCATTCCATGACTGAAGACGCGGTTTTGCAAACGAAAGCATTAAAAAGTAATCAAAAACCTGCGAGAGAAGCAAGAAATGGCAGGTTTTCATTTTATGGTCGATTGCTATTAAAAATATTGAGCAATACTCCTCTTCAAGGAAAAAAAGTATTTGAAATGCTATTTAAAAAGGTCCCATTAATTAACGTACTGAGGTTTTTAAGAGAAAAAACAACGCTTTCAGAAGAAGTATTTATTTTTTCTAAATTACCCAAAAAACTATTTATAACAGCAGCTTTAAAAGATATCTATCACCAAATTAATCGATTGCCAATTATAACATTGCCTTTAATTTTTACCCCTATTGCCATCCTGCTTTCTTTCTTACAGTTTGAATTTATTGCATGGGGCATTTTAGCTCCAGGATTTTTATCGGTAGGGCTAGCACATGGGGCTTTAGATCATCTCACCTCCCAGAATATTATAACTTCTAAACAACTCATCTGCTTTGTGCTGAGCTACCTACTGAAGGGTGCTCTTTTTGGATTAGTTTGGTGGTTTTCCTCCGATGTGGCATTAGCGCTTTTTATACTCTATTCTGCTTGGCACTTTGGTCAAGCCGATTTTAAAGAATGGAACTTAAAGCAGGGTTGGCAGTCCTTCTTATGGGGTGTTATCCTTTTAACCGTGATTCTATTTTTCCATGCAGAAGAACTAAGCGATATTCTTAAGCAAATCCCTAATCTAGCTGCTCTAAACCTAGTTCATGAAATACCTCATAATGCATTATTGTTCATTCAAGTATTGAGTGTTTCTTCTGGTCTTATTTTAGCACGACTAAACAAATCTACCTACTTGCTAATCACGTTAATTTATCTTTTAATGGCAAGTCAATTGTCTTTATTGATGGCATTTGGAATATACTTCGTCTTGCAGCATAGCATCAATGGCTGGAATCACCTTTCCGTCGGTTTAAAAAAAGAATCATCCGTAATGTGGAAAAATGCTTTTCCTTTTACCATTGGTGGTGCAGGTATTATTTTCTATTTTTTACTGTTTGAAGATGAAAATTACATCGGTCTATTCTTCAGTATTCTATCCTGTTTAAGTTTGCCACATGTGTTTAGCATGCATCATTTTTATCAGTTTACTTCTTCAAAATAATCTTCTTTACCGTGTACTCGACTGCGGAAAATATGTTCGTTGAACTACTTGTGATTTATTTTGTTCCCATAGGTTTTTCTTATTGCTCTTTTTAATTGGCTTTTCGCTGTACTTTCTTATTGTGCACTCCTTTAAAGTATTGAAAGAGGGGTACCATTTTCTAAATGCGGAAAAGGAAATTCTTTCACTCCAACACTTTTACACTAGTAGCATCTTTTACTGCTATTTCCTTTTTTATGAATCAAGATTTTTCTCTTATCTTGATTGATCTAAACCAATAGACAGTAAATCGTTAAATTAGAAAACACTTCACTCTTCTGTATATTTTATGTTTTTCAGTTATTTTAATGAGTGCTAAAAAACAAGAAATAAGCATAAATCCCGGAGCAGGGAACGGCAGTGTATTTAACCCTCCTTTCTTTCCTAGCATTGAAACAGAAGGAGCATTAAAGCCAACGCCCTTCTATTTTTACCGCATTGGAGTGGGATTTTACTACACTCCTAAAAAAGTAATTTTTGGTTACCATGCTTCCTTGAGTTATGACACTTGGAGAACTGACCAAACAGGTCTGGACTACATTAGAGTTCCTTTAGGAATAGCATTTCACCTTGGTAAAAAACTCCATGGAATTGTAGGAACAGGACCAGTTTTAAGCTATATCTTTTCAAACAGCGGCAACAATTATACAAAACTAGATTACCTTAAAGTAAACTAGTTCCAATTGGCCTGGCAAACAAAAATTGGGATTGGTTATCAAATTACTGACCGTTATGGCGTGAACGTCGCATATCAGCTCTATACTGACATTTCCCCAATGTACGTTGAAGAACGTTCTTCGCCGTGAGGAGCACCTTACGAAGAAGGCACGAAAGCTTTTAACAATTGGATTCTGTTGACAATACGTTACAAACTACAACCTTAATCAAACACTATTTCTCGTATCTTGGTGTTTCGAAAACACTTCAGAACGAAAGAGAAATAAACGCACCTTTTCGTTTATCTGGGTGTTGTGGTGCATTCGAAAAATCAAAATTATTGGTATTAATTATTAGCTTCTTCTGTATTTGTGTTATAGTATTTATTTACTTTATTATTAAACCAACATTAAATTATAAATTATCTGTTGGACAAAATGAATTCACATTAACTCGACAATTCCCTATTAATAAAAGGATAACCATTCAACCGAAAGAGATAAAAGAAATAACCATTGAACTAATGATGGATAAACCATACGCAGCTACAATTAAAAAATCATTTTCAATTAGAATTCAAAATTTGACTCAAGCTAATTACGCTTCATTAAGGGGTTTTACAATGAAGTTCGATATTAGATGTATTACAGAGGAAATCTATCATGGTGGTTAGCTTAACCAAAAATTAGTTTTTGTGCAGACAACATAACGTATATCTTAATTCTGCAAAATTGTACCTTTTCAACTATTAATTATCGGCTTGACTTATAACTATTCCGATATTTCAGTTCTGCAAAATTGTTACTCCTACTTTATTCTAAACTGCTTGACTCCACACTCTAGCTGCGGACTTCGCCAACTTTAGCAAAGTAGATTTTTAGCAGAAAAAATCAGCCAAGCTTGGCGTTTCAAATTGGCAGCTTACAAAAGTCAAACGTGCCTTATCGGTGTGACTGAATACAAGGCTCGAGGTTATTGGATGGAGAACTAGTCTCAATTCCAATAACGCACCACAACATAATGTAATATGCATTGGACGTAAGTCGGTTACGGCACATTGGCATTTACCTGTTAAGCCCACAAAATCGCCTTGACAATTTCATAATTGAGATAAAATTAAAAAATCGTAAGGCGATTTTGCTCTTTAATTAATTGCTAATAGTATCTTTATCAAGAGCCCAACGACACTTTACACGGGCGTTAAACTCTCCCCAACAAACTCAACGCCTTCACAATCGTTTTAACATGTTCAAAAACCAAACTCAACCTTCCGTTTCGTTCTTTTAGGGTACATAGGTTAGGGTTTTTCTGTACAAAGTTCAGCACCTTGGTAAATAGCGGAGATTGGTAATACAGAGAGTCTTGATTAGAAATAAAGTAACAAATCAATTTGTTCTGTTTCAACACTAACTTTTCAATTCCAACAGCTTTACCAATCCAACGCAAGCGTAGTGCTTGGATCATCTCTTTGGTCGGCTCAGGGACCGGACCAAAACGATCGATCAACTCTTTTTCGAAATTGGCTAATTCTTCTTCTGTCTCGTAATTATCTAACTCTTTGTACAGGTTAATTCGTTCAGCAACACTGCTCACATATTCATCAGGAATGAGAATTTCCAAATCGGTTTCAATCTGGCAATCGTGAACAAAAGCAGTTTGTAGCTCGTCGTACATTTCTTTGAACTCCGTTTCCTTTAATTCTTGAATGGCTTCATTCAAAATTTTCTGGTACATGTCAAAGCCAATCTCAGAAATAAAGCCACTTTGCTCTGCCCCAAGTAAGTTTCCTGCTCCACGAATATCCAAATCTTTCATTGCAATTTGAAAGCCGCTTCCCAAGTCAGAGAATTGCTCCAACGCCTGCAAACGTTTTCTCGCTTCTGGCGTTAAAGATATCATGGGCGGCGCCAACAAATAACAAAATGCCTTTTTATTGGAACGCCCAACCCGACCTCTCATTTGGTGCAAATCACTCAATCCAAAATTATTTGAATTGTTGATAATGATTGTATTTGCATTCGGAATATCTAATCCACTTTCAATAATGGTGGTCGCGACTAACACATCGTATTCGTGGTTAATGAAACTCATCATTCGCTCTTCTAAATCTTCGCCTTTCAGCTGCCCGTGTCCCGTCAACACTCTAGCATCCGGCACCAAACGCTGAATCATTCCTGCTACTTCTTTAATATTCTGAACTCTGTTATGAATGAAAAACACCTGCCCTCCTCGGCTTATTTCATAGGCAATAGCATCTCGAATCAACTCTTCATCAAAGGTTCGTACCTCTGTTAAAATTGGTTGACGGTTCGGTGGAGGCGTATTAATTACTGACAAATCTCGAGCTTTCATTAACGAGAATTGCAATGTTCTAGGAATTGGTGTGGCTGTTAACGTCAAGGTATCGACATTCACTTTAAACAACTTTAATTTGTCCTTCACACTTACTCCAAACTTCTGCTCTTCGTCAATTATCATTAAGCCCAAATCTTTAAACTTGACATCTTTCCCAACAATACGATGCGTGCCAATCAAGATATCAACTTCTCCGCTATTTACTTTTTCTAAGGTTTCTTTTTGCTGCTTTTTGGTTTTAAAACGATTGATGTAATCTACCTTCACTGGAAAATCTTTCAAGCGAGATTTAAAGGTTTGAAAATGTTGCCAAGCCAGAATAGTGGTCGGCACTAGTATAGCAACTTGCTTGCTGTCACAAACAGCTTTAAAAGCTGCTCGAATGGCAACTTCTGTTTTTCCAAAACCCACATCTCCACACACCAATCGATCCATTGGTGTTGATGCTTCCATATCGGCTTTCACATCTTGTGTCGATTTGAATTGGTCTGGCGTATCTTCATATAAAAAGGAAGCTTCCAATTCATTTTGCAAATAATTATCCGGTGCAAAAGCGAAGCCTTTTTTCTGCTTCCGTTCAGCATACAATTTAATTAAATCATAGGCTACCATTTTTACATTCTTCTTGGTTTTTGCCTTCAGCTTTTTCCACGTATCGGAACCCAATTTATCCACTGACGGAGGTGTTCCGTCTTTTCCTACAAATTTTGAGATTCGATGTAGAGAATGAATTGAAATGTATAAAATATCTTGATTCCTGTAAAGAATTCGAATCGTCTCTTGTGTTTTTCCGTTGGTCGTAATTTTCTCTAATCCTGAAAACTTCCCTACCCCATGATCAATGTGAACGATAAAATCACCTGGAGTTAAGTTGTGTAATTCCTTGAGGGTAATCGCTTGATCCTTCCTTTTGAAACCTTCTTTTAATCTAAACCTGTGGTAACGGTTAAAAATTTGATGGTCGGTGTATATTGCCAATTTCTGCTCATGGTCCACAAAACCTTCGTGAATAGAAAGCAAGATAGTTTCCATTTCATGCTCTTTCCCGATGTCTTCAAAAATGGTATAAAGCCGTTCAATTTGTTTGGCGTTGTTTGCCACTAAAACATTATCAATCCCTGCTTCTGTATTATCTGCTAAATCTTTACTAAGAAGTTCAAAATTTTTATTAAAAGCTGGCTGAGGAGAACTCTTAAACTCAACTTTCATATCTTGCTGAAAGTAGGTTTGTGAACCAAATTCAATGGTATTTAACCTCACCGAAGCACGAATAAACTGATCTTTCGAAATAAATAACTCTTCAGGCGGCACGTGACTTAGCGGAGACATTAGCTTGTCAAATATTTCTTTATTCTGCGTAAACTGCTCTCCAACTTTATCGCGGCAAATGCTAAAATCTTTAAACCAAAACAAAGTGTTGTCTGGCATAAACTGAAAAATTGGCACTCGAGCTTCTTCCAGTATTTTTTGCTGTACGTTCGGTAAAATCGCTATTCGGGTCAATTTTTTAATCGACAGTTGAGTAGCAGGATCAAACACCCGAATAGAGTCAATTTCATCCCCAAAAAATTCTATTCGATAAGGGTTTTCATTGGCAAAAGAATAAATATCCATTATTCCTCCTCTTACAGAAAACTGACCGGGATCCCCGACAAAGTCAACCCTTTCGAAATGATATTCATTTAAAGTTTCCACCAAAAATTCAATACTCAACGAATCGTTCAAGTGAATTTCTAAGGTGTTTTTTTGAAGATTTTTCTCCGTAATCACATATTCTGAAAGCGCTTCCGGGTACGAAACTATAAAATACTGCTGCTCCTTAGCGCTAATCTTATTCAATACCTCAGCTCTTAACTGAATATTGGCATTGTCGGTTTTTTCAATTTCGTATGCCTTGCGATAAGATGAAGGGTAGAACAAAGCTCGTTCACCAACTAAAGCTTCCAAGTCGTTCAAAAAGTAAGCAGCCTCCTCTTTATCAGGCAGCACAATGAATTGATTTATGGGCAAATTCAATGAGATTCCATAAGAAATAAATGCATTCAAACTACCCACACTGCCCAACAATTGAACGTGAGAAAGTGGGTCATTCCTTAACTTTTCCGCAATAGCGGTAACCCGCTTATCGTTCTGATAGCGGTTTTTCAAATCATCTAATTTCATACTAAGAGTAAAAGTACAAGTATAAAGGATGAGTGATGGTTTTTTGTTTTAAGAAAAAACAGATTTACGTTGAAGTAGGTTTTAGCATCCCAATGAATCAGCTTAGAGTGCACTCTTTTTTGAGCTAACTCGTTAAAACAATCGACTCGTCCCGTTATTTCTAAATGTCTTTCTTAACCTATTGCTTTGCATTAAAAGCAAACATTTATCGTTAAAACTTAACCACCAATCCAACCGTAAAATTTCGCCCCAATTCATCGGCAAAGTAGCGCTGGCGGTTCAAGTAATCTCGGTAGGTTGCATTCAAGGTATTCTCAACTCCCAAATGCCCCTCGACCCTTATGCTTTTGAATTGTCGCTCAGCAGAAGCCCTAAAACCCAACAAATAATACCCTTTTGGAGGAGCTACAAAATCTTGATTTTCAGTTATGTTTCGTTGCTCAAAAACATAACGGTGCAGCATTTGAAGCTCTACATTCTTCAAAGATTTAAATTGCGGTAACTGCAGACTGGTGGCAGAAACTATTGAATTACTCGGCAGGTTAATTAAAGAAATACCATTTTCAATCTCATTTCCTCGAATAAAGCTATAGTTCAACTCTGTTAACCACTTTTCGTTAATTTGATACTTGGTCACAAAGTCTAATCCATAAATTTGAGCATCAGTTTGCTCGTATTTAAACACCGGGAAAGCACCTCTTATGGTCAAGCGAAAATCGTCTTGAGCTTGTAAATAAATGTAATCTTGAATGTATTGGTGATACAACAATACCTCAGCGAAAAATTTATCTTTGGTCTTAGCAGCAAATGATAAGGTATTCTTGATCGCTTTTTCGGAGTTTAAGTTGACATCTCCTTCTTCTATTCCACTCACCCCCTGATGAAGGCCATTGCTATACAATTCATTTACCTCAGGATTTCGAGTGGCTAGACCCACATTGTAATTCATTGAAAAATGCTCATTTCTAGCATATTGAATTCCAGCTGATGCGGTATAATTCAAATAGTTATTGTCAAAGAAGAGCAGCTCACGAGGCACCGTATTTGAAATACTTGCCACCTTTCGAGCCTCTTCTTCCACTCGTGCACCGAACTCTAAGTTCAACTTATGGTAAGACTTTGCAATAATTAAAAATGTACCCCGCTCCTCTGTCAAGTAATTTGGAATCAAAGGCAAAATTCCTGTTTCAGGCACATTCACATTGTTCACTCGATTCAATTGAATTCCGGTTTTCAAATGCCACTCGTTCTTAAAATAGTAATGAAATTTTGTCTCGAAAAAATCACTTTCTTGCTCCAAACTCAGCGCGGGCTTATCGTCTCTGCCACCTCTTCTTATATCAAACTCTTTTCTGTTATTTATTTGTTTGGCATACACAACTTCTACCCAAGCTTGTTCTGATAGCAAGTATTTAGAACTCACTTTTAATAAATGATGATTCACCTCTTGCCGCGGATTATTAATATCATAAGAGAAATCAGATTGTGTAAAGAATGGTTCTTCACTTTCAAAAGCAGCTTGTAGGTCAGTTAAATTACCCACATGAGAACCACGCAAAATTCCGATTTGTGTATTGAATGAACTGTAATATACATCGGCTGACCATTTAGTTGTGATTTGCTTTTCCAATTCTGCCGAAAAGTTATATTCTTCAATACCGGTGTTGGTCAAAAAGTAATCTGGTGTATGCGCATCTCCACTTTTCTTTAACGTGCCATTAACTTTCCAAGCCAACCATTTATGGTGTTGTTGTAATTCTACATTTATTCCATTACCCAATCCATTTGAATTGAAAAAGTACCGTGCCTTGCCATGCAGGTGAGGATCTTTCTCTATTTTTTTAGGCTCAACCAGAATAACACTACCTAGGCTATTGCCCATAAATTCGATTGCCCCAACACCTTTTACAACAGTAATTTTATTGGCTAACAAGGGGTCTATTTCTGGCGCATGATCGATTCCCCATTGTTGTCCACTTTGAGCAATTCCATTATTCAAAATAGTTAAGCGGTTACCGTACAAACCATGCACAACAGGCTTTGCAACTCCATTGCCATTTTTTATAGCAGAAACTCCGCTAATACTTTCTAACGTTTGACCTAAACTTTTTGAGAGTTGCTGATTCATTTCTTTCGAGCCAATCACCTCGACTTCTTGGCTTTGAGATTCTTGAACATGCTCTTGCACAGTCACCTCATTCAACAATTGACTGCTGTGTTCCACGTATATTGTCCAAACCGTGTCAGCTGCTAAATGAAAGTATACATTCTGAGTTTCACAACCAATATGACTAACCACTAAATGATAATCTCCCGCACAAAGGCCTTTGATTTTGAAATTTCCTAAACTATCAGAAATGGTACCTTTTACTAGTTCCTTCACATATACCGAAGCAAACTCAATTGGCTTTTGATTGTGTTGATCCACAACTTTCCCCAAAATAGTTAACTCACATGTTTGAGCATGCGAGCTAATTATCATAAAAAAAAGTAAAATGAAAATTAATCCTCTACCTAACATTCACGGGAAAGACTACTTCAATATCAGTTTCACCACCTGCGTTTGTTATGTCTCCTCCGCTAACTCCCACAGCACCTTTAACCGGCTCATGACGAAGAACTACTTTTAAATTACCACCCATGGTTTTTGACTCAAAAGTTGTTGTTAAACCGATTGGATTTCCGTTGCTATCTTGATCCGTATAAGTAATTACAAAATCACCTGAAGTAACCTGGTAAAATACTTGATGCTCATCTCCCTCTGCTAATACCTCTTCTGTAATATCGTCTGCAGGAGATTCCAATTCATTCAAAAATTCAATTGACCCGGTATAAGTTACATTTAGATCTAATGTGTCACCAGAAATAATAGGAGCATTTCCCCCATCGCCATCTAAATCTTGAAATTGAAAAACTTTAGCCGTCCCTCCAGTGGATGGAGTTAATGTATAACGAACTGTAGTAATTACTTCTTCCTCATTTGGAATTTCTGGGGTTACAGGTTTATCTCCTTCATCATCTTTACAGGCAAATAATGCCATCGCAATAAACACATACAACAATTTTGATTTCATAATTTTGAGTTTTATCGTTTAAAATTTTTGCAAATATATAAAATATTTGTACTATTGCAACATAGTCGCAACAATATTTATGAAAAGAAGAAAAACCCCATCAAAAGAGAAGATTCTCGCCATCTTAAAATCGCAAGACTATGCTACAAGTCACGAAAAAATTGCAAATCAGATTGATGATATTAACAGGGCAACCATCTATAGAATACTAAATCAATTTTGCGAAGATGGCATTGCTCACCGAATAATTGCTGAAAATGGCAAGCAATTTTTTGCACTTTGTAAAGACTGTGAAGCGGAGGAACACCATCACAATCACTTGCACTTTCAATGTAACACTTGCGAAAAAGTAGAGTGTTTTGAAAGTGAAATAAACATTTCGCTGCCTAATGGCTACGTCATTGAAAATTTCAATGGATTAATTAATGGGTTCTGCAATTTATGCTCTTCAGCTTAGCACTCACAAACTTTCCCTTTTTTCGAAACGCTCAATAATTCTACTTTTTCTTCATTTTCACAAACTTTCCACATCATGGTAAATTCGCCTTTGTCTGAATTGTTTTCTAAGCGATAAACTGGACAAGGTTTCTTCTGCGTATTACTTTCAGAAAAGTTAATATCGGAAGCTTGTTGAATCTCTACCCACTTTTTATCTTCTAGGTCCAAACACTTTAACTGGCATTCAGCTCTTGTCGAAATGCTAACTGCTGAACTATCAATAGTTGTCATTATTCGCTTTTCTGGCGTCCAAGTATTTAATTCTCGGTCTCCAAAGATCACATACACAATAAGTAATCCAAGGCCAACGCCTATTAAATAAGTTCTAAATCTTCTCCAAAATGTCATGTGGTAAAATTAAGTTGAATGTGCATTAAATCTCACTTATTAATACTATTTAATACGCCGCCAATAGCAAATCTAAATCTTTGTACGGTAAACCAAATTCTTCTGCCAAAAATGGATTCGTTAACATGCCTTTGTAAAGATAAATTCCGGAACGAACAGATAAAATTTTTCGAATGCAATGATCAATTCCTCCGCCATCTCCTAATTCAATAATTACAGGTGCAAAAATATTACTCAAAGCGTAGGACGCAGTTCTCGCAGACCTGGAAGGAATGTTTGGAACGCAATAATGAATCACTCCGTGTAAATTATAGGTTGGGTTAGCATGAGTTGTTACTCGAGAAGTTTCGAAACACCCGCCTTGATCAATACTAATGTCAACAATTACAGAACCTTCCGGCATACTTTGCACCATTTCTTCAGTCACAATAATTGGAGAACGACTCCTTGGAGAACGCATAGCCCCGATGGCAACATCTGCATGCTTTAACGCATTTGCGATTACTTTTGGTTGCAGCGTAGAGGTGTACACTCTTCTTCCTACCACATCTTGTAATCGCCTTAATTTAGAGGTATTATTGCTGAACACTTTTACTGAAGCCCCTAAACCTAGCGCTGCTCTAGTTGCAAATTCAGCTACAGCTCCTGCTCCAAAAATGACTACTTCAGTTGGTTTCACTCCAGAAATTCCTCCCATCATCAAACCCTTACCTCCATTGACATTGCTTAAATATTCTGCGGCAATTAAAATAGAACTATTACCTGCAATTTCACTCATTGCCCGTATAACAGGTAAACTGCCGGTATTATCTCTTATGTAATCATAGGCAATAGCAGTCACCCTCTTTTCAATCAATTTCTTTAAAAAATCCTTAGGTTGAACAGGTAATTGCAAAGCAGAAATTAAAGTCTGCCCCTGTTGCATTAAATCTAATTCGTCAGGCGAAAGTGGCTCCACCTTTAATATAATGTCAGCTTTATACACTGCTTTTGTGTCGTATGCAATTTGAGCCCCGGCTTCGCTATAATCGTTATCCGAAAAATTTGCTTTTTCCCCCGCCTTTGACTCAATAAGCACTTCGTGACCATTGTTTACAAGAAGCTCAACATCCTGAGGTACCAGCGGAACCCTCCGCTCCTGCAATGAGGTTTCTTTTGGAACACCGATAAACAAGCTATTGCTCTTTGTAGGAACAGCTTCTAACTGCTCTTGAGGAAGCATTCTAGTTGCGGCCTGAGCCAATGATTTTACTACGTCTTCAGACATTAATTGATTTCGTTAATGATGAACTCCCGTCCTTCTTTAGCAATCGATATGTGAACTTCAAGTCTTTTCTCTGGCAACAAATTTTCTACTTTTGATGGCCATTCAATTAGACAAAGATTCTCTCCGTAAAAATAATCTTCTATTCCCATGTCAAAAGCCTCTTCTTCAGACTCTAAACGATAGAAGTCGAAATGATAAACACGTTGCTTATCAGCTGATTCATACTCATTTACAATTGAAAATGTTGGAGAAGTAACATTATCTTTTACTCCCAGAAAGTTACACATATTTTTGATTAGCGTAGTCTTGCCTGCACCTAAATCTCCTCTAAATGCGACAATTCTATATTCTTTTGCAAAAGCAATTAGGACTCGAGAAACCTTACCCAATTCGTTTTCAGTCGCTAGAATTTTCATAGACTGCTACTTTTTAGGCGAAAGCTGAATAATCGGAATCATCATCTCTTCCATAGATATACCACCATGCTGAAAAGTATCCTTGTAGTAACTTACATAGTGATTATAGTTATTTGGATAAGCGAAAAAAGCATCTCCTTTTGCAAAAATAAACGACTGACTGACATTCACTTTTGGCAATCTAGCCAACTCAGGTTTGGTAATTGCTAACACATCATCTGCATCATACGTCAAATTTTTACCTTGCTTATATCTCAAATTATTGTTCACTGTTTTATCTCCTATAACTTTTGAAGGCTCTTTTACTCTTATCGACCCATGGTCGGTGGTAATTACAACTTTCCCTCCTCGTGCTGCAATTTCTTTCAAGGCTTCTTTTAATGGCGAATGATCAAACCAAGACATGGTCAATGAACGGTATGCCGCCTCATCTTCAGCCAATTCCTTTATAATATCTGTATCGGTTCGGGCATGAGATAACATGTCGATGAAATTGTAAACTATTACGTTAAATGCATTATTCATCTGATTGGGTATCTCGCTAACCACTTTTCTTCCATAGTTTGGATTCAGCACTTTGTTATAAGCAAACCTTGTATCCTTGCCCAATCGTTTTAGCTGATGTCCTATCAACTCTTGTTCATTCATATTCTTGCCTCCTTCATCTTGGTCATTCAACCATAGTTTCGGATACATTTTTTCAATGTCTAATGGCATCAGTCCAGCAAACAAGGCATTTCGAGCATATTGAGTGGTAGTTGGAAGAATACTCATGTATGTTTCCTCCTTATCAATCCAAAACATTTCCTCAATCTGTGGTTTCAATAAATACCATTGATCTAATCGCAAATTATCTATTACAATTAAAAAAGTTGATCCCTCTTTTTGAATTAATGGATTTACTTTTTCTTTAAACACATTGTGCGACATCAAAGGAGCTTCTTCAGGATATTCTATCCAATCCAAATAATTATCCTCAACAAAACGGGCGAATAAATTACCTGCTTCCTCTTTTTGTGTATTCAGAATTTCTGACATCCCTGTATCTTCTGACTTCTCCAATTCAAGTTCCCAGTAAATCAACTTCTTATACACCTCTTCCCAATCTTCATAATCCATATTGTTATGAAGGCTCATCCCGATGTTTCGAAAATCTTGTTGATAGCCAATGTTAGTTTTTTCACTCACCAAACGAGCAGTATCAATATGCTTTTTAATCGTCATCAAAATCTGATTCGGATTGACCGGCTTAATTAAATAATCTGATATTTTTGCCCCAATAGCATCCTCCATGATGGATTCCTCTTCACTTTTGGTAATCATAATTACCGGTAAAGAAGGACTCATTGTCTTGATTTTAGTTAAGGTTTCAAGACCAGATAGGCCAGGCATATTTTCATCTAAAAAAACCAAATCATACCGATTCTCTTCAATCAAATCCAACGCCTCATCTCCACTAGTTGCAGGTGTTACTTCGTAATTTTTAGCCTCTAAAAAAATGATGTGTGGTTTTAAAAGAGCAATTTCGTCATCTGCCCATAGGATTCTTATCTTCGTCATTAAGTTTTGTTTTGATTGCAAGTAAAGTGAAAATGGCCAAAGCTACAAATCACACTTGCTAAAATTAGTTAAATCTAAATCGCTTGAGAAATAGTAAATACAATAAAAAGAAGATCTTTAACGACCCAGTTTATGGGTTTATTTCATTGCCCTTCGATTTAATATTCGATATTATAGAACATCCTTTTTTTCAACGACTTCGAAGAATAAAACAATTGGGATTAACTCATTTAGTGTACCCCGGAGCCTTGCATACTAGGTTTCATCATGCCATGGGTGCCATGCACCTTACCATGAAAGCACTAGATGTCATTAAATCAAAAGGGCAAAAAGTCACTAAAACAGAAAGAAAAGCTACTTTAATAGCAATCCTATTACACGACATTGGTCACGGCCCATTTTCACATGCATTGGAATACAGCATTGTTGGTAATGTAACCCATGAGGATATTTCTAGTTTCTTCATGCAACGCTTAAATGAGGAATTTGATGGTAAATTGACGCTAGCTATAAAGATATTCGAAAACAAATATAAAAAGCCATTCCTGCATCAACTAGTCTCTTCTCAGCTAGATATGGATCGATTAGATTACTTACGAAGAGATAGCTTCTTTACAGGAGTTTCTGAAGGAGTTATTAGCTCCGAACGAATTATCTCAATGTTAAATGTAGAAGAAAGTAATCTGGTAATTGAAGCAAAGGGAATTTATTCGATTGAGAAATTTATCATTGCCAGAAGATTAATGTATTGGCAAGTTTATTTACATAAAACTGTTCTATCTGCAGAACGATTGGTGGTCAAAATATTAGCTCGCGCAAAAGAACTTGCGCTTGACAGTGAAGAGCTATTCTGCACCGATGCATTGCGATACTTTTTGTACCAAAATCACGATAGAAATTCATTTGAAAACAATAAAGATACCTTAGTTCGTTTTTCAGAATTAGACGATTTTGACATTACTGCTTCTATTAAAATGTGGCAAAACCACTCAGACCCCATTTTAAGCAGTTTATGTAAATCTTTAGTAAATCGAAATCTTTACAAAATCGATATTCGCAAAAAAGCATTTTCAAAAGCAGAAGTTGATATGCACTTGAATAAGTTAGTATCAGCTACAGGAATAAGCGGTAAAGAAGCAAGCTATTTCATCTTCACCGACTCTATTAAAAACAATGCATACAACCCTAAAAAGGACAAAATCAATTTACTGTTCAAGAATGGCGAAATAAAAGACATTGCAGAAGCAGCAGACCAATTGAACATAAATGCGTTAACGGAGGAAGTAGTGAAGCATTTTATTTGTTATCCCAAACAAATAATGGTTGATAACTTGAAAAACAAATAACAGAAGGCTACTTTAATTATTTATTACTTTTGAACGATGGAATTTTCGGCCAACCAAATCTCTGAATTACTGCAAGGAACAGTTGAAGGAAATGGAGAAACAAGTGTTTCTACCCTTTCAAAAATTGAAGAAGGCAAACCTGGTTCGCTGTCTTTCTTGGCAAATCCAAAATACACAGATTACATCTACGATACACAAGCTTCAATAGTAATAGTTGGTAACGACTTTACTGCTGAACAAATTTTAAAGAATAATCCAACACTTATTAGAGTTGCTGATGCTTATGGAGCTTTTGGCAAATTACTTGAAATGTATAATCAAGTAAAAAACAATAAAGTTGGTATTGCTAAATCTGCTATTGTATCAGAATCAGCAAGTATTGGGGAGAATGTTTATTTGGGTGAAAACGTTGTAATTGGTGACAATACAAAAATCGCTGATGGAGTTAAAGTATTCCCAAATTCGTTTGTAGGAGATAATGCTTCAATTGGTGCGGACTGCACCATTTTTGCAGGAGCTAGAATTTATTCTGAAACTCAAATAGGGAAAGAGTGTGTGATTCATTCAGGAGCGATTTTAGGTGCCGATGGATTTGGATTTGCACCTAACAGCGAAAACAACTACAAAAAAGTACCTCAAATTGGCAACGTAATTATTGAAGATTATGTTGAAATTGGTGCTAATACTTGTGTTGATAGAGCAACTCTAGGTTCTACGATCATTAGAAAAGGAGTAAAATTAGATAACTTGATTCAAATTGCTCACAATGTTGATATTGGAGAAAATACCGTAATTGCTGCTCAAACAGGAATTGCAGGTTCTACCAAAATTGGTAAAAACTGCATGATTGGTGGACAAGTTGGTATTGTTGGTCACCTAAAAATTGCTGAAGAAGTAAAGATTGCTGCACAAAGTGGTATCGGCAATTCTATTGAAGAAAAAGGAGCAATTGTTCAAGGATCTCCTTCCATTCCTATTGGGGATTATAAAAGATCATATGTAATGTTTAGAAAGTTGCCGAGTATGGCTAACCAAATTCGGGACCTAGAAAAACAATTGGAAGAATTAAAATCTGCCTCAAACCAGTTATGAGCACGAAACAAAAAACTATTACAAACTCTATTTCACTAAATGGAGTTGGATTACATACAGGAGTGAAATCGACTGTAAATTTCAAATCAGCCCCTGAAAATCACGGCTTTGTATTTCAAAGAATTGACATAGAAGGACAACCTACTATTAAAGCTGATTGTGATTTAGTTGTTGATACCTCAAGAGGAACTACTATCGAACAAAACGGAGCAAGGGTTCACACTACTGAACATTTATTGGCTGCTGCTTATGGATTAGAGATCGACAACTTGTTAATTGAGATTGATGGACCAGAAGTCCCAATATTAGATGGTAGTGCGCATTTTTTCTTGCAAGCATTAAAAGATGCTGGTATTGAAGATCAAGAAGCTGAGAAAAACTTTTTTGTAGTTGAAGAAAATATAACATACGAAGACCTTGATCGCATGACAGAAATGTTAGCGGTACCTCAAGATGAGTTCCGCTTGACGGTAATGGTTGACTATAATTCTCCTACTCTAGGAACGCAGCATGCACACATGTATAAGTTAGGAGAGTTTGAGGAAAATATATCCATGTGTAGAACTTTTGTATTCTTACGTGAATTAGAATTTTTAGCAAAAAACAACCTTATAAAGGGTGGTGATTTAGACAACGCAATTGTATTAGTAGATCACATCCCCCCGCAGGAAAAGTTAGACGAAATTGCGGAGTTATTGGGCAAACCTAGAATAGAAGTTACTGACACTGGGGTGCTTAATAATTTAAAATTGCATTTTCAAGATGAGCCAGCACGGCATAAGTTATTGGATATTGTAGGTGATTTAGCTTTAGTTGGAAGACCAATTAAAGGGCACATTTTAGCAGCGAGACCTGGCCACAAAGGAAATGTAGACTTTGCTCGTATTATAAAAGCAGAAATTAAAAAACGTGAAAGAGCCAGTCCAAAATTTGATTTAACATCGGAAGCTATTCACGATATTAATAGCATAGAAAAGATGCTACCTCATCGTTATCCGATGTTGTTAGTAGATAAAATTATTGAGTTAAGCGAAACGCATGTAGTGGGAGTGAAAAATGTGACAATGAATGAGCAGTTCTTTCAAGGTCACTTTCCTGGCGCACCAGTAATGCCTGGTGTTTTACAAATCGAAGCCATGGCGCAGACCGGTGGAATTTTAGCCCTAAGTACTGTTCCAGATCCAGAAAACTATCTTACTTATTTTGTGAAAATTGATAAAGTAAAATTCAAACGGAAAGTTATTCCAGGTGATGTCTTAATATTTAGATTAGATTTGTTGCAACCAATTCGAAGAGGAATGGTTTTAATGGCAGCCAAAGCCTATGTTAATGGAAAAGTAGTTTCAGAAGGAGAGTTAATGGCGCAAATTGTAAAAGAAAAATAATGGAGCACGCTTACATTCACCCAGATGCAAAAATTGGTAAAAACGTTATTATTGATCCCTTCACGTACGTTGCTGGTGATGTTGTAATTGGAGATGACACATGGATTGGTCCCAATGTAACCATTATGGATGGCGCGAGAATTGGGAACAATTGTAAAATATTTCCTGGTGCTGTTATTTCAGCGATTCCACAAGATTTAAAATTTCATGGGGAGATTACTACCGCTGAAATTGGCAATAATACAACCATCAGGGAGTGTGTCACAATAAACCGTGGAACTGTTGACAGAAACAAAACTACCGTTGGTAATGATTGTTTGTTAATGGCTTACGTGCACATTGCTCACGATGCGCAAATTGGCAATAATGTCATTCTGGCTAATACCGCTAACATTGCTGGGCATGTAACCATTGAAGATCACGTAATTTTAGAAGGGGTAGTAGCTGTTCAACAATTTATCAGAATTGGAGAGCACTCTTTCATTGCGGGTGGCTCGTTAGTTCGTAAAGATGTGCCGCCTTTCGTTAAGGCTGCTAGAGAGCCTTTGACTTATGCAGGAATCAATGCAATAGGAATGCGTCGAAGAGGCTACCAAACAGCTACAATAAGCCAAATCGAAGACATTTATAGACACATTTTTGTGCACGGCACAAATGTTTCCAAATCACTTGAGGAAATTAAAGCTTCTATTGAAGATTCGCCAGAAAAATCGCAAATTTTAAATTTCATTGAAGGTTCCCAAAAGGGAATTATTAGAGGGCCATTAAGTTAAGGTATTTGAAGTAGAGAAGAAAGATGAACATCGAAATCCATTCACTTTCAAAACGATTCAACAAAGAATGGATTTTCCAATCCCTTTCGCTCAATGTTGCATCTGGTGATAAAATTGGAGTAATTGGATCTAATGGCAGCGGCAAATCAACATTTATTAAACTACTATCAGGTGCAGAATTACCTTCCAAAGGAGAAATAAAGTATCACTTCTCCAATTCAGAAATTGAAGCAGCCAAAATCTATAAATCTATAATTTTTACAGCCCCTTACATCGATTTAATCGAAGAGCTAAGCTGTAAAGAATTAATTGATTTCCATTTAAAATTTAAATCCTTCCAAGACGGATTAACACCCGATTCATTTATTGAATTAGTATATTTAAGAGACGCTGAAAACAAATACATCAAAAACTTTTCATCTGGCATGAAACAGCGATTGAAGCTCGGCTTGGCCATATGTAGCCAATCAAAATTATTGCTATTAGATGAACCATGTTCTAATTTAGACGCTAAAGGAATAGAATTATACCATCACTTGATGGACAAATACAACCCAAATAGAACTACAATTATTGGGTCAAATGAACAAAAGAACGAACTATACAAAATTGAAAAAACAATAAGAATCACGGATTATAAATAGCAATTTCAAGTCTAATCCCTATCTTTGATTCAATACAACTAAATTATGGCAAATACTTCAGATTTTAAGAACGGATTGTGTATGAATTGGAACAATGATTTGTTCAAAATTCTTGAATTTCAACATGTAAAGCCAGGAAAAGGGCCAGCGTTTGTACGTACTAAGATGCAAAGTTTAACTTCAGGTAAAATAATCGACAATACGTTCAATGCAGGTGTTAAAATTGATCCTGTTCGAATAGAAACAAGAAAATATCAATATCTTTATAACGATGATAGTGGCTATCACTTCATGAATACAGAAGATTACGAGCAGACCTTCCTGCAAAAAGAAATGATCAATGCCCCACAATTCTTGAAAGAAGGCGATATGGTTGACATCATGTACCATGCTGAAGAAGAAAAACCACTATCATGTGATTTACCTGCGTTTGTAAACCTGGAAATTACTTTTACTGAACCAGGAATAAAAGGCGATACAGCAACAAATACTACTAAACCTGCAACTGTAGAAACAGGAGCAGAAGTTCGAGTTCCATTATTCATCAACGAAGGAGATAGAATTCGTATCGATACTAGAAGTAGCTCTTACTGTGAGCGTTTGAAATCATAAGTCATGAATCTAGGTAAAACATTTACCCTATTAGATATTGCGTCGTTGTTAGATTCTCCTTTTAAGGGGGACCAAAACCTTGCGGTAACAGGAATCAATGAGATTCACCGAGTAGAGCAAGGGGACATCGTATTTGTTGATCATCCAAAATATTACGACAAAGCACTAAATTGCAGCGCTTCAGTAGTGCTAATTAATAAAGAAGTAGAAGTTCCTCAAGGGAAAGGTATAATTATTTGTGATGACCCTTTTAGAAGCTTCAACTTTATTCTATCCTACTTCAATCCTTTTATTTTTTCCGAAGTACAACAAGAACAAGCAGAGATTGGATCAGGAACAAAAATTCACCCATCTGTGAGTATCGGAAGGAACGTGAAGATTGGTAATAACTGCCTTATTTTTCCAAATGTTACCCTCTTAGATGATGTAACTATTAAGGATAATGTAATTATCCAATCTGGAACAGTACTTGGCTCTTTTGGATTCTATTACAAAAATAGAGGCACTCATTTTGATCGATTAAATAGCAATGGAGCAGTCTTAATTGAGAAGAATGTTGAGATTGGAGCAAATTGCACTATTGACAAAGGAGTTACGGCTGTTACAACAATTGGCGAAGGAACAAAAATTGATAACTTAGTGCAAATCGGGCATGATACTGTTATTGGCAAAAAATGTTTGATTGCTGCACAAGCCGGGATTGCTGGTTGTGTTGAAGTTGGGGATGAAGTCACCATTTGGGGACAAGTAGGCATTGCAAGTGGAATTTCTATTGGAGATAAAACGATTCTCTACGCACAAAGCGGAGTTGGTAAAACGTTAGAAGGAAACAAAACATACTTAGGCAGTCCTGTTGATGAGAGTCGTGCAAAATTCAAAGAAATGGCCATGATCAGACGCCTTCCTGAACTTTTTAGTAAGTTTAGCAAAGAATGACAGATGCAAAAACAAGACGGGTAAAAGGAAAACTTCAGCAATCTAAATCGAAGTTAGACACCCTCTTGAATATCACAAATGCAATTAATGATAATTCCTCTGATGAATTTCTCTTCTCTATTCTAAAATCAATTCTCACTGAAAATTTAAACATTGCCAAACTAGCCCTTTTCACTTTCGACACTAAAAATTGGTCAGTTTCAATGACTGAAGGGATTGGTAAAGACGAATGTGAAAAAATTGATATTTCTAAACTTGTTGAATCCTTTCCTGACATTGGGACCATCAACCAAGAAAAAAGTAGCCCATCCTTAAGAAATTTCGAAATTGCAATTCCTGTTTTCCACCATGACCAACCCTTAGCATTTATGCTTTTAGCAGATATTGAAGGTGAAAAAATGGAAATCAGCCCGATCATCAAACACTTGCGATTCATTCAAACGTTAATTAATATTATTGTTGTTGCCCTTGAAAATAAACGACTCAATAAACAAGAAATTAAGCAGGCAGCAACAAATAAGGAATTGGAATTAGCACGAAATATGCAAACCCTCTTATTTCCTAAATCTTTACCAAATACTGAAACCTTAAAAGTAACTGCCCTATATCTTCCCCATAGTGAAGTAGGAGGCGATTACTACGATGTCATTCCACTTTCGAATGGAAGAACAGCTTTTTGCATAGCAGATGTATCGGGAAAAGGAATTTCCGCTGCACTTTTAATGGCCAACTTTCAAGCAAGTCTTAGAGCACTTGTTAGAATAGCAAAAGACTTAGAGGAGCTTATTGATATGTGTAACCAAAAAATAATCGAATCAGCTAACTTCCAAAAATTCATAACACTATTTATAGGAATTTTCGATCCAGAAAAAAAAGAACTTTTATACATCAACTGCGGTCACCAGCCCCCTCTTCTCATACAAGAAGAAGAAATTAAATACCTCAAGACTGGCTCGACTATTTTAGGTATGTTTGAGAAATTACCTTTTCTTAAAAAGGAGAGTATCTCGATAAATACAAATGATCAATTAGTTTGTTATACAGATGGCTTAACTGAACTACCCAACAAAGACGGGACCCATATGGAAGTAGAAGGAATTGCCGCTATATTAAAAGGTAAAAAAGATCTCTCAGAAATTTCTAACTCGCTGAATTCACTTATCAGCGAGAATAAAAACGACAATGGGTTAGATGATGATGTTACTTTTCTAGCTGCTCAGTTTCTTTAGCTAAAAACTTCTCCGAGTGCAGGTCTATGGCTACAATCATCGCTATAAACGCCCAAAAAGGAACACTTGCTTTATCTGTATCCAAGAAATTATTAAGTGTTCCATTGATAATGTACGATGTAAACGCGAGTATAATAAAGAATACAATCGTTCGTAATTCTCCTTTTGGCAATCTATAATATAGCAACGATGCTCGGTAATAAAACATCACTAAAATAAAGACAAACGTTAATGCACCTAATAAGCCAGTTTCAGCAAGAGGACCAATAAATTCTGAATGTGCATTTCCTCCATCACCTGCATTGGTACTTATAATTGTAACATCTTCAGAAGACTGAAAAGGAGCATATTGAAAAGCATATGTTCCAGGACCCCAACCAAGAATTGGTTTCCGCCTATACATTTCTAAAGCCGAATTCCAACGATTTATCCGTTCTAAATTTGAGGCATCGGTAGAAATATTCGTAATTGATTGAACATGCTCTCCTAAATTCTCTGAGGTAGAATCTTGCTCATTTTTTTCTAAAGTATTTATTATGTCCGTCCAGAAAACTCCGGCAACTACCAAAACTAAGGCAGTCGCAGAAAGCACAAAGCTTCCTCTCAGTCGAAGTAAATAAATCAAGGAAACAGCGAAAGCTATTAACAAGCTAATCCAAGCTGCACGGCCATATGAAAAGATAATTCCCATAGCCAAAACGACAATCATCAATGCCGAAATAACTCTATACTTCTTATACCGTTTGAGAATAAATAACAAGACCATAATGGGGAACATCATAGCCACAACTGCTCCATAAACAGTATGATCTTTAAAGAATGGCTGCATTACCCAGTGAGCAGGACGTTCTGCGAAACCATATTTACTGTGATGTAAAAATGTATAAAGTGCTACGCAAGCAAGAGGAATTAGGTACAACCAAAAAAACAATCTAATATTTTCAACCTTTTTAAAGAGTTGGGTGGCTATAAAATAAAACGCAATGATAAACCACAGTCTTGCCAGTAAAAATTTTAGTGATACAAAAGGCATTGTGCTGGTCAATGTAGTTATAATAATCCAAGCTAAGTTGATAAGAATAGCAATAGTGACAGGGTGTTTAAGCACCGACATGTCATATTTCCTGTCGTAAAGTACTCTTAAAATAAAGATGACCATTACACCGAACAACAAAGGTTCAGTAGGGAGAAACATTCCGACCCCACCAAACTCCAAAGCTTCTAAGTTTAATGAAAGGGGTGTAGTAAATACAATGAACCACATCAACTTATCGGTAGCTACAAAAGCCATAAATAAGAGAACTATAGCAAAAGGTATAACAGCAAACCAATATTGTTCTAATGCGATTAGAGCACTATTGGTCATAATGAACAAAAAGCTCAAAATCAACACCCAATTTGACTTCAACTCTTCAGACATCTTATTTCTTTTGGTAACCTAGAACCAATAATAAAACAAAGGTAAAACCCATTGAAGCAGCAATCGCAGTTACAAAAATTAACCAACGAATTGGATATGATTTCTTATCCGATACTTCTGGTTTTACCAGGATATTAGAATAAGTCTGTACTTTATTTAAATCTTTTAGTGCATGCTCAAGGCCAGCTCTCCTCGACATAAACTCAGCATTTATAACATTCAATTGTGCATGGTAATCATGATATTGACGACCATGTTTTTGCAAGTTTTCATACAATGTTTTAGCCTCATCAAAATCTTTTCCTTTCTTACCTGAAAGCAAGAAATCCATATATTTTTCTGTCACCCTTTCGGACTGAGCGATGTAATCTAGAATCCCGTACGTAGTACTTATCTCTCTAATTTTATTTTCCAAACTATCCAACTGAGCCTTTTTGTCATTCATCATTTTTTGATTAATGACTACAATTTCTTGATACTTTTCTCTCTCTGTTCTTCGAATAATCCTGTTTAGCTCTTCTATAATCTCTGCTGCAATATCTCTTGCCTTTTCAGGGTCAGTCGACAACGTATTAATCCTAATCGATTCGAATTTCGTTTCATCAAATGTTATATGTTCAGTATACGCTGCCTTCATGTATGTGCGCTTATTCGGATCGTCTTGATCTATATCATACTCATCATAGAGATTATATTGTACAATTATGTGGTCTCTCAACTCATTTGATTCCAAATATTGCTGCATTTGCTCTAAACCATTTTCTTCTGCATATTTCCCCAGGTTAGCAGGATATATAACAGCCTCAGATTTGTATTTTGGCGGAACAAATTGTGGTAATGAAAAAACATAAGCAAAAACTCCTGCGATACATCCTATCATGAGCAAAAGCTTCCATTTTTTAGCTGCAAATTGTATTATTTCTATATTGGATTTCATAGTGATCTTTGTTTCTAATTTTTCCATATTATGCTTTTGGGTCAAATAAGATTAAGACAATCATAGTAAACAAAAATGTCGCAACCGTCGAAGCAACAACAATAAGCCACCGTATTGGATAACTTGCCTTTTCTGAAGGGTAAGCTTTATTGACAATGAACGTTTGATCAATAGTTGATTCCGCATTTACTCGAGCTTCAGCATATACCTTTCTTAAGTCACTCAATTTTTCACGCTCATATTCCATTTGTTGCACCAAACTCAAATACTTCCCTCCATATTTTGAGATGGTATCCAATTTATTTTCTAACGCAGCAGCAGCAGCATTATTTCCTTTAACTAAAGCTGCACCGTATTGGTTACTTAATACTTCAACCTGCGTTTCATAATCTTGCACCCCCTTAGCCCTAATTTGGTTCAAAGTATCCTCCATTCGGTTAATTTCTGCGACCAAACTATTAAACTCTTGTTCCACAATTTCTAACCCTTGACGTGCTACTTTCTTTAAAATTTTAGACCGGACTTCCTCTACCTTTAACGAAATTTCATTAGCAATATTTGCTGCGTATTCCTTATCAGTATCCAGTACTTCAATCTTAATCGACATAAATTTTGTTCGATAAAAATCAATGTTTGCTTTATACTCTTCATACAAATCTGTTTGACGATATTCTGCCTCAGGGCTAATGTCATAATGATTCATTAAATCGAACTTCTCAATTATATGCCCCCTTATATCATCAGAATTAAGCAACTGAATTAATTGTTCCGCCTCTTCTTCCTCTCCAAATTCAAGAAAATCCTTCTCTTTATAATTCTCATCATTTAGCAAGGCTCTTGAAACAGATGTAGTTGTAGTTGGAAATAAAATAACTGACGATTCATATTTATCTTCAATTAATAGAGAAAATATAATAGAAGAAATGAATGCCAATGCAGAGGTAATGAGCAGTACATTCCTTCTTCTTTTTAGAAAGTGGAATATACCATTTGAGTTGATGTCATGCGACTGATCGTTCATAGCTGGCTCTTATTTTAAAAGTTGTCAAATTTAATGAAAAACAAAGAGAGGAATCCATCCTTTTCAGGTTGAAGAATCTACTAGTAATATACTATGCAAATCGAAGATATAACAACAACTCAAGACTATAACCTCATAATTATCAATATTTTAAATATCATACGCCAATACAAATCTTGCTGTACTTCTTGTTCTTTGCTCCAATAGCACGGTTCTGTCCTTTAATAAATCATTAATAATTTGATCCGTAAAATGACGAATTGTAATTAATGTCGCTCTTTCGTTATAAGTTACTTTATATTTCTCAGAAACTGCTTTTCTTAGTTCGTCAATTTTTGAACGGTCATTATCAAATACTACGGTAAAGCTTATTGCAGAATTTTGCAATATATTGACTGACAATCCAATAATTGAAAACAATTCGAAAATTTCAGATAATTTTCTCTCGTCAATAAAGTCAAAATCTCTTGAACTAAACGAAACCAAAATTTGATTCTCTTTATGAATGTACGAAGGAACATCACCATCCCTAGAAGAATTTTTATTAATTAAACTTCCACTTGCTGCTGGATCTTTAAATGATTTAACAAACAGTGGTATCTGCCTATTCTCTAATGGTTTTACCGTTTTAGGATGAATGACAGATGCCCCATAATACGCTAATTCTACTGCTTCTTTGTATGAAATATTCTCTAACTTAACCGTTGATTCATAATGCTTTGGATCCGCATTCAGCATCCCTTCAACATCTTTCCAAATAACAACCTCCTTTGCGTTCAAGGAACTAGCAAATATCGCAGCTGAAAAATCAGACCCTTCTCTGCCCAATGTTGTGGTAAAATTTTCAGAACTGGATCCTATGAATCCCTGTGTTACAGCAATTCTCTCACTTAAATTGCTAAACTTATCCTGAATCAACCTTCCTGTTTCATCCCAATCAACCTTAGCTGCTTGATAAGTATTATCTGTTCTAACTACATCTCTAGCATCTACCCATATATTTTCAACTTCTTTCATGTCTAAATATGCCGATAGAATCTTGGTAGACAGCAACTCCCCAAGGCCAATAAGCTGATCATACTCAAAACCTCGAGTCCCTATTGGCTCATCTTCTATCTGCCACTCAGCTTCCACAAACGTGTTATGTAACTCTTGAAAAATAGGATTTTTCTTATTTTCAAACAGGTCATTACAAATACCAAAATGGAATGATTTTATTGCTTCTAACTGCTGAAAGACTTCTACATTTCTGCCTAAATGCAATCTCAATAAACCTTCTAAAGCATTTGTTGTTTTCCCCATAGCAGAAACCACCACTACAAGCTTATCATCTAATTGACTTTCAATTATTTTAGCCGCATTTTTTACTCCTTCTGCATCTTTTACAGAGGCTCCTCCAAATTTAAATACCTTCATATTCTATAAATTGATGTTTTGGAGTTGCTCTTTAGTAAATCTCCCATTATACCAAGTTCCATCTAATTCAGCATTGTATGATTTATAAAAATCAATTGCTGGGGTATTCCAATCTAATACTTGCCATTCCATTCGTCCGCTGTTTTTCTCTTTTGCAAAACCAACAACTGCTTCAAACAAAGCCTTCCCGGCTCCTATCCCTCTTTTTGATTCGGTTACAATTAAATCCTCTAAATAAATGCATCTACCTTTCCAAGTAGAGTACTTTTCATAAAACACAGCTATTCCAATGATTTTATCATTTTGCTCCGCAACAAACAACTCATAAATACTGTTCTCACCAAACCCATCTTCTTCCAAGTCTTTTAGACTAATAACCATCTCTTCTGGGGCTTTTTCGTATTCCGCTAATTCTTGAATTAGCTCTAATGTACTTAGACAATCTGCTTTGCAACCTTTTCGAATGACAAAATCCATGATTTTTATTGCAAATTTAGTGATACAAGCGTGAAATAAATAGCACTATTTTGTCTTTAGTAAACCTTTGAATTTTACGATATTTGTTGTCTTCAAGCCAATTAAATCAAATGTACTATGTCAGGAGTTAAAACACTCAGCGAATTTATTATCGAGAAACAGGATGATTTCCCGTTTGCAACGGGAGAACTAACCAGATTGTTGAACGACATTGTTATAGCTTCCAAAATTGTAAATAGGGAAGTTAACAAAGCTGGGTTAGCTGATATTTTGGGTGCAACAACGCAAGAAAATATCCAAGGAGAAACCCAACAAAAATTAGACGTTTTTGCCGATGAACAATTCATAGCTGCTTTAAAAAATGGTGGAGAAGCTTGTGGAATTGCTTCTGAAGAAGTCGATGAGTATCTGTCATTTGATAGTGTCCGTTCAAAAAACGGCAAATACATTGTAGCGTTTGACCCGTTGGACGGTTCTTCCAATATTGATGTCAACGTTTCGATTGGTACAATTTTTAGCATCTACAGAAGAGTGTCTGAAGTTGGTACTTTAGCTACTGAAGCTGATTACCTGCAAAAAGGAAAACATCAAGTAGCTGCTGGGTATGTTATTTATGGTTCATCTACAATGTTGGTTTACACCACTGGAAAAGGAGTAAATGGATTTACTTTAGATCCGTCAATTGGTGAGTATTGTTTGTCTCATCCAAATTTGAAAATTCCAAAAGATGGAAAGATTTACTCTATGAATGAAGGTAATTTAGCGTATTGTTCTAATGCAATTAATAATTACATCAGCTATTGTAAAGAGGTGGACAACAACACAAATAGACCATATTCGGCAAGATACATTGGCTCAATGGTTGCTGATTTTCATAGAAACATGATTAAAGGTGGAATCTTTATTTACCCTGAAACCAGCAAAGCTCCTACTGGCAAATTGCGTTTACAGTACGAATGTAACCCCATGTCTTTTATAATGGAGCAAGCCGGTGGGATTGCTACTACAGGTAGCCAACGGATAATGGAAGTTGATCCTACAGAATTACACCAAAGAGTACCAACCATCATGGGATCAGAAAATATGGTTAACAAATTATTAAATTTCTACAAATAAAATTAACTGAATGAGAATTCTAAAAGTTTCACTTTTAAGTTTTCTGACTTTTATTTTCTTCCCATTTTTATCCTCAAGTCAGGAAGTATTACCAGACAGCTTATTAAGGTTAACCGAATCAAATAAGCTAAATGAGAATGCCGAAGGATGGCAAAAAGCCATTGAGTTTTATTTTCTTCAAGATGATTCTGCTAAATATGCCGAAGCATTTATGCAGTTCAATGAACTTAACTTAACTAATTTAGAAGAGTCTCAAAAAAGAATTATTTACAGAGCTCATTCAGAATTCTTAAAAAATAGCTTTCAATACAACATTGCAAAACCGTTTTTATTGAGTGCAATTCATAACGCAAGAGAGCAAAATGAATTCGAGAGCAAGGCCATATTTCATCAACTTTTGGCTCCTCATTACTTTTATAGTTTTCAATACGATAGCAGCAATCTCCATCTCGACAATGCAATTACTCTATATTCTAAATTAAAGATTACAAAGGAAATTGGAAACCTCACTATTAAAAAATCGGGGATCAGTTACGCCACAGGGGATTATGAAGTAGCTATAGAATATGCGTATGAGGCAATCGAAATATTTAAGAAAACAGGCAATAAAGAGAAACTTGCAGTAGCTTACCTTCAACTGGGTAATATTTTATATTTTTTAGATGATTTTAATCAGGCACTGCGGTATTACGAACTTTCGTTGTCTGCATTTAAAATAAACAAAAATGATGAGGGAAAATATAGAGCTTTATCCAACATTGGTCTGGTTAACTTAATGCTAAAGAACTATCGAAAAAGCATTTCCTTGCAACTAAAAGCTATCCAATTCTTTAATTCTAATAATAAAGAACTTGAAAAAGGAAACGCCTATCTATTTTTAAGTGATGGCTATTGGGGCTTAGAAAGTTATGACAGTGCAAAATACTACAACCTATTGTCCTTAGAATCTAATCACTTAACAAAATATCCCGTAGGACTTGCGCAAGGGTATTTAATGCAATCAAAAATTTTAATCGAGGAAAATAATTTTCAAGGAGCATTAATCGCTGCGAAAAAATCATTCGCAATTTCTGATTCAGTTCAACAATATGAAAGTATTAAAGATGCTTCGGAGCAATTAGTAATTATTTATGATGCATTAAAACAGATTGATAGTAGTTATCGTTATTTGAAAATTCACATCAGTTTGAGGGATAGCTTGGATTTAGACCCTAAAGTACTGAAAGAGTATGCTGTTAAACACCAAATCCAAGTAGAAGAAGCACATTTCGAATTACTTTTAGCAAAAGAAAAGGCTCAAATTCAAGAAGAACTGAACGCCAAAAAGCAAACACAATTGATGATTGCAATTATTATTGCTACCTGTTCAATATTGTTGTTGGTTTTAGCAATTATCATCTTGTACAAAAATAAAATTTTATCAAAACAACTGACTGAGAAACAGAATGAAATAAAATCTCAATTAGAAATTAAAGACTCGTTATTGAACGAAATACACCACAGAGTAAAAAACAATCTACAAGTAATTTCTAGCATGTTGAGCCTTCAAACTCAATACATATCGGATGATAGAGTTCAAAAAGTAATTGATGATTGTAAAAGCAGAATTACATCGATGTCACTGATTCATGAAAGCTTATACAAGAAAACTGATGGCATTGAAGCCCCATTTAGTGAATATATTAAAACACTTCTTCCTCAATTAATTCAAACGTATAAAATTGATCAAGTAAAAATTAAAACAAAGATGGTCTTAGAAGAAATTCATCTTGACTTGGATGAATCTATACCATGTGGATTACTGATTAACGAAATTGTATCAAATGCCTTAAAACATGCCTTTACGAAAGGCGAAAACGGCCAAATTGATATAAAATTATCTAAAAAAGAAGGGTTTATTCGTTTGCAAATTTCTGATAACGGAGTTGGATTTAAGGATGAGACCGATATCAAGAATCAAGAGTCTTTCGGTTTTTTGTTAATTGAAACTTTGGTAAAACAACTAGAAGCCGATATGGAATGTGTGAATGAGAACGGTATAAAGTACGACATCAAATGGAGGCCTATCTCGTAATATTAAAGTATGAAATGGGATAAAAGTGTTTTTTACTGGTTGGCAATTGCGGTAATAGCCTGCGTCATTTATCTTCCTGGCATAAATAATTCATTTACTTTTCTCGACGACCACGTTCAGGTGGTAGAGAATCCGTTTATAAAATCTCTTGATTTCCAATCTCTAAAAGGAATGTTTTCCAACTTTTTTGTTGGAATGTATCAACCCGTAACCACACTCATTTACGCAGTCACATTATCGACATTTGGCTTAAACCCAGAAGCTTTTCACCTGTTGTCCTTGTTGGTCCATGTAACCAACTGCCTTATCGTTTTTAAAATCCTACAGCATTTTTTCACAACGAAAAAATTGAGTTTAATTTTGACACTGCTCTTCTTGGTTCATCCTATGCAAGTCGAAAGCGTAGCTTGGGTTTCAGCTTTTAGCAACCTATTGTTCAGCTTTTTCTTTCTTACTGCCTTTTGGACTTATATCAAGTATAAAAAAGAAAATAATACGAAGTATTTAGCCTTGTGCTTTAGTCTATTTCTTTTATCATGCCTTTCAAAATCGGCAGCAGTCGTATTCCCAATAATTCTCTTGGCTTATGACTATTACTTGTCTAATAAATTTGACATCAAATTTGTGCTTCAAAAAATTCCATTTTTAGCTATCTCTATTCTATTTGGATTAATAACCATTTTAGGAAGAGAGACGGCTGGCCATTTGTCAGACTTAAACGAAACTTTTAGTGCGTTTGATAGAGTATTTCTAGTAAGTCACTCCTTCTTATTTTACCCTATTAAATTATTAATCCCTTTTCGGCTTTCTGCTTTTTATCCTTATCCCATTTTAACCAATGGCTCACTTCCTATTCTATACTATATAAGTCCTATTGTAATCATTGGATTGTTAACGACATTCTTTTTATTTTTGAGAAAAAAGAGGTTAATAGTATTTGGTGTAGCTTGGTTTGTTATTACAATTGCACTAGTTCTACAATTTGTGCCTTTTGGCAACCAAATCACTACTGACAGATACATTTATTTGCCCTTATTTGGGCTACTTGTTATTATTGGGTTTTTCCTACAAAAGCTGAAGAATCCAAAGTTCATTTTATTGTTTATTATCCCTTTGTTTTTGCTAAGCATGCTTTCTTTTCAAAGAGTCCACATATGGGAAAATGATGAAACCCTTTGGCAATCGGTTTTAGAAACTCACCCTACTGTTTCACAAGCATACAATAACCTTGGCTCTTATGCTTTAAAACAGAATGAGAACAATAAGGCATTTGACTATTTCCATCACGCTATTGAGATTCAACCCAACTATGCTGACGCTTACTCTAACAGAGGTAATCTTTTTGCACAAGCTGGAAATTCAGAAGCAGCAATGAAAGACTTTAATAAAGCCATTCAGTTAAAACCGCACGCTGATGCTTATTTTAACAGAGCAAATGAATATTCCAAATTGAATCAATTGAATGAAGCAATTTTAGATTATTCAGCAAGTATTAAATTACAACCAAGAGCGGATTCATACACAAATAGGGCCTTCTCCTATTTAAAATTGAGGAAAATTGAGTTAGCTAGGAAAGATGTAAAGATTGCTCAAGAGCTAAATTCAAGTTATGGAAGAGCATACTTCCTAGAAGGGATTTTAGAGCAACAAGAAGATAATAAAGCTGCTGCGTGCGCTGCCTTTTTAAAAGCGGCTAAACTGGGAGAAATAAATGCAAAAGATGCCTATTCCAAAACATGCCGTTAAGACAATACTGCTCGAACCATCCTATCTCGTCCATAAATATCTTCTTTCAACTCAACTTGCTCAAAACCCCCGTCTTCAAGTAATAAAATACACTCCTTTCCTAAATCTTCGTGAATTTCCCAATAAAGGATACCTTTTGGTTTTATCATTTTTGGCGCAATTGCTATCATACGCTTATAAAACAACAAAGCATCGTCACTCTCCGGAGCCAAAGCAATAACTGGCTCGTATTCTATTACATTTTTATCCAATGCTTCTAGCTCTTCTCGTTTAACGTAAGGCGGGTTACTTACTACTATATCGTATAGCTCTTTTGGAACTTGAGTCAAAATATCATGCACTTCAAAATCAACATTTGCATTCAACAATTGAGCATTTTTAATGGCTGTTTTAGTTGCGTTTTCACAAACTTCAGTAGCAACTACTTTTTCAAAAGACCCTTCTAAATCGAGTGTAATAGGAATGCAGCCACTTCCAGTCCCAATGTCTAAAATGGTTTTCCCTTTTGTTTCTTCACGCTCCAAAATCCATTGAACTAACTCTTCTGTTTCGGACCTAGGCACTAGGACACTTTCGTCGACATAAAACTCCCTACCATAAAAAACATTTTGATTGATGATATAATCAATTGGTTTGTGTTTTTTTAATTCCACTAGCGCACGATTCAATTTCTTTAGCACTTCGGTCTCAATTATTTCTTTGGCATTTAAAACGACTTGAGTTCGGCTGTAATTCAAATAGAAGTCATATAATATTGAAAGGTGATTATTCAGTTCATTTTCATTGAATTGATCTTTAAATTCTTTTCTAAAATGTGCTGAAAAGTCTAATAACGTCATTGGCTTACCGAACTATATATGAGTTGTCGAAGTTAGTATTTTATCTACTTTTGAAGCTGTGACCCAACCTGATGAAATATACATGCAAAGAGCGCTTCAGCTTGCAGCTTTAGGAAAATTTTCTGCTGCTCCAAATCCGATGGTTGGGGCAGTAATAGTTCACGAAAGTGAAATTATTGGAGAAGGTTATCACAGAAAATATGGCGAAGCACATGCTGCTGTCTCTTATACACATCTCCGAGCCCACGAGACAGGCAGAAATCTC
>OJDV01000097.1_pt1 | contig 47730 bp, 38 predicted proteins | sample 1592911 | NCBI WGS metagenome assembly OJDV01 (sample SAMN05416860, study PRJEB24817) | seawater metagenome | isolation source: Sea water | place: Canada:Atlantic | collected 2013-11 | reverse complement strand
TTAGCGGCATGGATGCCGCGCGCCAAGCCCCCATGGATGGGTTCACGGCGTCTCTCAGCAGCCCCTACCGTGCAGCGCGCTCCAGCACTGAACTAATACCACCAAACTCAAACCTCCAAACCCGAAATTAGCTTTATTTTGGGCATGAAAAAACCGGCTCGCGCCGGTTTTTTTAATCCTGCAATATAGACCGAAGGTCTTAGGCAGCTTTAAGCGCCAAAATTGCAGTGTTCAAGCGGCTCTTATGACGAGCGGCTTTATTCTTGTGAATAATGCCCTTGTCAGCCATGCGGTCAATTACTGGCACTGCTGCATTGTATGCAGTTGTTGCCTTCTCGTAGTCACCAGAATCAATAGCCGCGAGGACCTTCTTCAGATAAGTACGAACCATTGAGCGAAAGCTCGCGTTGTGACGACGTTGTACTTCGCCTTGGCGGGCGCGCTTTCGGGCTTGTGCAGTGTTAGCCAACTGGTGCTCCTTTGATGCTTATGCAATTCACTATGAATACGTTATATGGCGTGTCTGACTAGACGTTCATGTTGGTCAAACGCGTGAATCAGACCCTAAGAAAGTGTTTCTTAGTAGCCGAAATTAAGACGCGACACTATGCCGACTTAAACGGGTGTTGTCAACACCGCAATCGGCTCTATAATGGCCGCCTTTGACGGGGCAGCTTATTCGCTTCGACCCTCACAGCAATACTGTAGATAAGGACGATTCATGATTATTAAGCCAAAAGTTCGCGGTTTCATTTGTATTAATGCCCACCCACAGGGCTGTGCCGCTAATGTTAAGACGCAAATCGACTTTACCAAGGCACAGGGCCCCGTCTCAGGCGGACCCAAGAATGTCTTAGTGTTGGGCTGCTCTACCGGCTACGGGCTCGCCTCGCGCATCACAGCGGCCTTTGGCAGCAACGCCAAGACTCTTGGTGTGTGCTTCGAGAAGCCCCCGACAGAAACCAAGACCGCGTCCGCTGGTTACTACAATACTGCCGCATTCCATGCCGAGGCAGAGGCCGCTGGCCTCTACGCCCACACGATTAACGGCGACGCCTTCTCAACCGCCTGCAAAGAGCAGGTCATTGCGCAGCTGCAAAAAGACATCGGCAAAGTAGACCTAGTGGTCTATAGCCTCGCGGCACCGCGCCGCACAGACCCTGTGACGGGCGAGGTTTACTCCTCGGTGCTCAAGCCTATCGGCGCTCCGTATACCGCGAAGAATCTTAATACCGATAGCCTCAAGGTCAGCGATGTCACAGTAGAGGCCGCAAGCGAGGAAGAGATCGCCGCTACCGTTAAGGTGATGGGCGGTGAGGACTGGGAGCTGTGGATAAAGGCATTGCGCGACGCCGATCTACTAGCCGAGGGCTGCCAGACAGTCGCCTACACTTATTTGGGTGACAAACTCACGTGGCCTATCTACGGTCACGCCACTATAGGCAAGGCGAAAGAAGACCTCGATCGCGCAGCCAAAGCAATCAGCGCTAGCCTTGCCACGATCAAGGGCGACGCCCATGTGTCTGTGCTCAAGGCTCTTGTGTCGCAGGCTAGCGCCGCGATACCTGTCATGCCGCTGTATTTATCCATCTTGATTAAGGTGATGAAGGAAGATGGCAGCAATGAGGGCCCCATCGAGCAATTGCAGCGCCTGTTTACAGAATGCCTGTATACCGACGCGCCGCGCCTAGACGACATGAACCGCTTCCGCGTTGACGAGAAAGAGTTAGACCGAGGCGTGCAGGAGCGCGTTGAGGCGATATGGCCGCAAGTAACCGAAGAGAATCTGTTCGAGCTAACCGACTTCAATGGTTATAAGAGCGACTTCCTCAGCTTATTTGGCTTCGGCGTCGAGGGTGTCGATTACGATGCGGAGACTAGCCCGCTCGTTGCACACAACTTCTAAAGAGCAAGCCGCGCGGGTGCTACTTATTTAGTAGCGCCCGGCAGCGCCTCTAGCCACGGGTCGAGTGTCTCCCATTCCATCTGAAACATATGGGGTGCCATGAACACCAGGTCGGCATCCACAATCGCGCCCCCATCACTGAGGGTCTGCGCGGTTTCATCCAACCGATTCATCCAAGTGAGCTCATCCTGGTCGCCGATGCGTAGGTAGATCGGCATTCCCGCCAATGCTTCAACATCGAGTCCTTGCGGGACTAGCGCTGGCACCGCAACAATTCCACGAAACCGTTCGGGTTCGGCAGAGGCAATCTCCAGAGCAGACATTCCGCCATTGGAGATGCCCGCGAGTAGAACCTTGCCGGTGGCGATGCGAGGGTCTTGCTGCAGCGCGTCGATGAGTAGCGGCACCAAGGCATTGTTGGCGCCGCGAAAGGAGCGCTGATTCGGAGAGACCGGAATAGCCACGGCCCAGCCGCGTTGCGCAAACTCCTCTCCTAGCCAGTAGTGCAGGTCGCGCGCGAGGGCCTCCTCGCCGCTGCCGCCAGGCATCAGGATCAACAAGGGGGCAGGCGCAGTGCCGGCTGTAGAGGGAAGCAGGAGGTAGACGCCTAAGGTGGGCTTGCCGTCGAGTGCCACCTCTATACGCTCTGCGAAACTGACTTGGCTGAGCAAACAGAGAAGCGTTGCGCAAAACGTAGTTCGTAACATTGACATGAAGTGTCTCCTTTTGGATGCTTCGATCAGATATCGTGCGTTGGCGGTGGTGGTTTCGCGCTCCGAATTAGGGCGTTTTTTGGGACTTTTCACGATGCTCTGCCGCCCGAAAAAAAGTGTGCCAAATCAAACCGTTTGCAAGTGCTTCTTCATAAAATATATAGTGCCCTGATCTATTGACGATGGGCAGGCGTAACTCTACCATGCGCGCCGTTTGTCCCGCTTGTTCATTTATAGAATCGACATTGAAATTATGCGTATCTCGACCCTGTTCGTAGCACTATTATTCGCCGTAGTGACTTTTGCAATCTGGGCACTCGTCAATCGCCCAACCGAAGTGGTGCCTTGGCCAGAGGAGATCAGCGGTTTCGCCTTCGCTCCTTTCCAGCGTGGTCAAGACGCAATCTTCAATGTCATGCCTACCGAAGAGCAGATTCGATCTGACGTCGAGCTGCTGTCTGACAAGGCGCGGGCATTACGCACCTATTCAAGCCTTAGCAGTCTCGCCGTCGTCCCCGCGCTCGCGCGTGATGCGGATATGGATGTCACCCTAGGCATCTGGCTCGGCACTGATGCCCAAGTGAACCAGCAGGAGATCGAGGCCGGGGTCGCACTCGCAAATGCTTATTCCAATATTAACCACGTGATCGTGGGCAACGAGACCCATCTTCGTGGCGAGTTCAGTGTGGCCGACCTAGCGGCATTCCTCGATCGCGTGCGCTCTCAGATCGCGCAACCCGTTAGCACTGCCGAGCCTTGGCACGTGTGGTTGCATAACCCAGAGCTGGCGGAGCATGTCGACTTCATTACTGTGCACATGCTGCCGTACTGGGAAGGCATCGGCGTGGACTATGCCGTCGACTTTATCGTCGAGAAGATGGATGAGTTGAAAGAGGCCTTCCCCGATAAGATGATAATGATCGGCGAGGTAGGCTGGCCTTCGGACGGTCGTACACGCGAGGGCGCTGTTGCTAGCGAGGCGAACGAAGCGCTATTCCTGCGCCGCTTCCTGCACCGCGCAGAGCAAGAGAATTATGAGTACTTCCTGATGGAGGCCTTCGACCAGCCTTGGAAAGCGCAGAACGAAGGCGGCGTGGGAGCCTATTGGGGCGTCTACGATGTCGATCGTAAACCGAAGTTCTCCTTTGCCGAGCCCATCGTGCGCGTGCCCGACTGGCACGTATTGGCAGTGATCTCCATTCTCACCTCAGTGATCATGCTGGGGCTATTCTGCATTAACAGCAAGACGCTGAAGACTAAGGGCTATGGCTTGTTGGCCCTGGTCGCCTCGGCTACCGCCACGGTATTGGTGTGGATCATCTATGACTACTCCCAGCAATACCTAACGGTCACCTCGCTGATTGTCGGCGTGTTGTTGGTGATTGGCATGCTCGGCGTGGTTACCATTCTACTGACCGAGGCACACGAGTGGGCTGAGGCCCATTGGTATACGGTGCGCAATCGCCAGATGAAACCCACGACCTTGAATCTCTCGCGCGTTCCAAAAGTCTCCATTCATGTGCCTGCTTACAATGAACCTGCAGACATGATGATCGAGACCTTAAACGCACTAGCGGCACTCGACTACCCGGATTTCGAAGTGCTAGTGATCGACAATAATACTCGCGACGAGGCCGTATGGCGGCCCGTGCAGAAACACTGCGAATTATTAGGTGCACGCTTTCGCTTCTTCCATGTGTCTCCACTTTCGGGTTTCAAGGCGGGTGCACTGAACTACGCGTTACAAAACACCCATAAAGACGCAGAGGTGATCGCGGCTATCGACAGCGACTATCAGGTCGAGCCAAATTGGCTGCGCGATCTAGTAGGGGCCTTCGAGAATCCACGCATCGCGATCGTACAGTCGCCGCAGGATTACCGCGACCAAGATGATAACGCCTTCAAGTCCATGTGCTTCGCCGAGTATCGCGGTTTCTTCGAGATCGGCATGGTCACGCGCAATGAGCGCAACGCCATCATCCAGCACGGCACCATGACACTGGTGCGTCGTTCAGCCTTGGAAGAGGTCGGTGGCTGGGGCGAGTGGTGCATTACCGAAGATGCGGAGCTAGGCCTGCGCATATTCGAGGCTGGTTATGAGGCCATGTATCTTTCTTACAGCTACGGCCGCGGGCTAATGCCCGACACCTTCATAGACTACAAGAAACAGCGCCTGCGCTGGGCCTATGGTGCGATGCAGATACTGCGTCGTCACACGTCGGAGTTATTCAGCACTAAGTCCTCGGGTTTGACAAACGGGCAGCGCTACCATTTCTTAGCAGGCTGGTTGCCGTGGGTTGCGGATGGCTTTAACTTGATCTTCAACCTTGCGGCCATCGCGTGGTCGATCGCGATGATCGTGTCGCCAACTCAGATTGACGCACCGCTGGTTATGTTCTCGGTGCTGCCATTGTCTTTGTTCGCGTTTAAACTTTCAAAGATGGTGTATCTCTATCGGTCGCGAGTGAAGGCGAACTTGCGTCAAACAGTAGCGGCGGCAATCGCAGGACTGGCCTTGTCACACACAGTGGGCTTGGCAACTCTAAAGGGTTTGTTCACGGACAATATGCCGTTCGTACGCACGCCTAAGCAGGCACGCCCTTCTGCGCTACTACAGGCGCTAGGCGCAGTACGAGAGGAGTCGCTGATGTTAATTAGCCTACTTTCGGTAGTGCTAATGCTAAGCCTAGTCCCGAGGGAGTTCGGTAGCCCAGACCTAAGCATCTGGAGCGTAGTCCTGACAATCCAGGCAATCCCATACGCGGCGGCAGTACTAGTGTCATTCGTAAGCTCATTCCGTTGGCCAGCCCGCCTACTAGGCGGCAGCATCAAGCGCAACCTATACATAAGCGATCTATAAATTTCTAACATTACTACTTGTGTTGAAAGGGCTACCTAGGTGGCCCTTTTTTTTGGTTCGATTAAGTTTGTTTTAGGTCAGTGCTTCGTTGGTCGAGCCACGCAGCGGGAGGGGAATTACTGGAGACGCCAAAAAACGCACATCCATGTGCAAGCTCCACGTGCGCCGTCCTGGCGCCCGAGGCTCCTGTACTCCCCCTCCCGCTACGCGGCTCTCTTCTCGTGAGTGCTGAGAAATTTACTACTTCGTTCGGAAAAAAAGCACTAAGCTTGCAGAAGTGCACGTTTCAATAAATTGGCACTGAAGTATTAAGGTTAGAGTTTTGCGTTAAGTCAGTGGTGGATGTCGGGTGAAGAGTTTCAGGAACCTCGGGCGCCTGGACGGCGCACGTGGAGCCTGCACATGGATGTGCGCTTTTTGGCGTTTCCAGAAAATCTTTACCCGGCAGCCAGCGCGACCTACGGAGCACTTAATACAGAGAGAGCAAAGGATCGCCTAACTAGCGAGCCACCAAACTACGTACCCAATCGCAAAAAGGGTCAGATAGAACATTCCTATCCAGGCGAGAATGTTCATGCCCTTCGAGATGTGCGTCTTGCGCACTAGGTCGAAGTTTAGCCATGCGAAGAAAGGAGTTGTTATGAAGGCTAGTGTCATGGCGAAGGTTAGCATCGGTGCCAAGGCGCTCTGGAAGAAAAGAATGATCGCCATCCCCAAGAGCGCCTGCGCCACAATCCACACATTCAGTGTCCACGACTGTGCCGGCTTCGGCTTCTTTCTTAGTAAGTGAAACGACTCATCCAGCGTGCGCGCATAGCCATCCATTACTGCCAAGGTTGTCCCGAACATACACAAGAATGCAATCCCCGCCACTATGTAGCGCGACCATTGCCCGATTGTGTCTGCGTACATCGCCACTAACTGCTGCGCGAATGCCGCGCTCGCCAGTGCGATCTCCTGATTCGAACCATGCTGTACTAGAGAGCCGAGTGATAGGAATACTACCGCCAACAATACCGCTACCCCGTAGCCCACATTGAAATCGAATAGCGCATCCGAAAGATTGACCTGGGTTAATTTCTGCTTCGAACGCGTCCACAAAGAACTGATCGCCGAGATCTCGATAGGCACTGGCATCCAGCCCATCATCGCCACGATGAACGCTAGCGCCGACAGCTGCCATGGCGATGGGCTCACGAAGTCGGCTGGCGCCGTCGGCCCGTTCTGCCACGCCACTAGCACCACAAACACCGTCGTTACGGTTAATACAAACATGATCACTTTGGAGAGCCGGTCCAGCAGCTTATAGTGACCGGCTAACAATATGGTGAGACACACTCCTAGAAGAAACCAACACAGAGTAGTTAGGGACATATTCCACGGCAGGAAGTATTGCAGCAGGCTAGCACTAAGGATTAGTACGCCCGCGGTGTTCACAACTGCCGCCACCACATTAAGCGCCGTGAAACCGATGAGGTAGGAGCGGCCCTTACGCAGATAACCGTGAATTAGGCTCTCATTCTCGTTGATGGTGTACTGGACCCCGAAACGAAAGAAGGGGTATTTAAGGACGTTGACTAAAAGAATCAACCACAGCAACTGCCAGCCGAACAGCGCACCGGCCTGAGTCGAGGCCACCAGATGTGATCCGCCAACCGCCGCCGAAGACATTACCAGACCTGGTCCCATCGCCCGCAGGCGGGACTGCATTCTTGAATTTTCCATAATCTCTTTTCTTCTTCTATTGGAGTTTGTGTGTGTTGTCGTGTGTTTCTTAGAGGGGTTTAGCGAAAGACTCGCTCGCGGAACCACAGATTGCAGGCCCATTTCTCGCCTTCCAGTACCGGCATGCCTCCGTGCAGACTGTTAGGGTGGCGTATTGTGCCTCCGAGCATGCAATTATGGAATAGTAACAGGCGGCCCTTGCGCGCCTGCACCTCTAGCTGCAGTTTCGGGAAGGAGGTGGCTCCGCCGGCGGGCACATCGTTGAGGTAGAGTAGGCCGGTCACTAAGCGTTGGCCGCCACGTAACATGCAGCGCTTGCCATCCTCGGACTCCGCATCCCAGCCATCGAAGTGGGCGGCGTATTCCTGTCGATGATCGTAGTGAATTAGCTGCAGTGACTCCGCATTCTCTAGCGGTAGCCCCGCGAGCTTACTAATGCGTTGGCAAACTCCCTCGATCACCTCATCGTGACGATGGGCAATCCAGCAATTGCGATTGGTTCGGGTAGGGCTGATAACGCCTTCGTTAGGCCCTGTGACCAAGGCCGGCGCGAGTAGTTTTTCGCCAGCGGCCAAGATATGCTCGATCTCTAGTGCGCTAATATAGTCGTCGAAAACACAGACAAAGGGGTCGCTGCTCAGTAATTGCCCTTTCTGCATCGCCTCTGCGTAGTTCATCGCCTCGTCATCCGTGCTCGTTGAGAAAACAGGAGTCTAGCCGCTCCGCCCGGTAGTGACAAACCCCGGTAAAGAACGATTGAGCTTGGTAATTGTTCTGAGCTTCTTTACCCTATGGGCTCATCTTTGCTAGACCCTTATCGAATCGTCCAACTCGCAGTACTAATCTGCCTACCGAGAAGCCTTACACGATGCCCGAAACTCAAAAAGCCTGGCTGCAGATCCATTTCTGCGTGTTCCTGTGGGGCTTCACGGCGATCATCGGCAAGCTGATTAGTATGGCTGCCATGCCCTTGGTGCTATGGCGCATGCTATTGGTCGCTGTGCTTCTGTTCTGCGCGCCGCGGGTTTGGCGCTCTTTAGCCGCGCTGTCTCGGCGGCACATCTTGGCCTTTAGTGGCGTGGGGGTCTTGGTCGCCATTCACTGGCTAGGCTTCTATGGTGCCGTGAAACTCGCTAACGCCTCTGTCGCGGCAACCTGCATGGCGATGGTGCCGGTGTTTCTTTGCATCATCGAGCCGTTGGTGACGGGGCGGCCCTTCGTATTGCGCGAACTCTGGCTAGGCGTACTCGCGGTGCCCGGCATCGCCTTGATCGTGGGTGGCACGCCGGAGAATATGAATGTGGGCGTGTTGGTGGGCGTAATATCGGCACTGTTTGCCGCGCTTTTTGGCGCCTACAACAAGCGCCTCATCCATCGTACTGACGCGTTAAGCGCGACAGCACTGGAGATGCTCAGTGGTGGCTTGTTCGTGGCAGCCCTGGGACTGCTTCTAGTGCTGTGGTCGCCAAGCGACACTGGCTCTAGTGCATTATGGCCAGACCCTGCGCAGATGTTCGCGCTGCCAAGCAGTGCCGACCTGAGCTATCTTCTGGTCCTTGCACTGCTGTGCACACTCTTGCCCTTTGTGCTGTCTTTGCGCGCGCTGCGGCATTTATCTGCCTATGCCTCGGCGCTGGCCGTCAATATGGAGCCGATCTATGCGATCATTCTCGCCGTACTAATCCTCGGCGAGCAAAGAGAGCTGGGTACGGCTTTCTATGCCGGTGCAGCCCTGATTCTCGCCGTGGTCTTTGCCTACCCATTCGTGGTCAAGGTGCGAGCGCCGAATGTCGTACCGCAAGCTTAATGCAATGCCGCTGCAACAAATTGGGCTAAGGCCCGTCTATTAGAGAGACAAGCAATATGCTGGAACAAGATAAGATCGCCGTGTTTAACGAATTCGTGGAGGAAGAGGCCTCGGTCTTGGAGATCGCCCGCGCAATGTCACGGCAATTCGAGGGTGAGTCGCTCGCGCAGCTGCAAGACTGGGTTGCTGCATATTCATTGGCACAGGCTAGCGAAGGGACTCTGGGTTTCTACGTCGATGAGTTTGGTGCGCGCGATGTCGTCACCTGCACCGTGGACGAGGCTAAGGCAAAGTTTGCCGAAGGCGAGATATGGTCCCTCGAAAGCAATGTCATGTTGCATGTCTTCCAGGCCGACTAGCGACAGGCGCTTGAGTCAGTAACCCGGCTGAATTAGTCTGCGTTAAGTGCTTAAAATCAGGCGATAGCCTCACTCAAATCAAGTGAGGCATAAACAATCGCGAACGAAGCAAGGATTTATCATGGAGTCGATTTACTACGTTTTGTGCTGGCATTGTCATCGCCGCTGTAAGCATTGCTATGAGGACCGCTTTCGCCCCTATATCCGCGACGAGTTAGAAGAGGTGGTCGCAGAGGCCGAGCGTAACGCGCCGCGGATTATCGCAAATTTACCTGAGAGCATGCGTTATCGGGAGCAGGTTGAGGTCGATGGCAAGTCGACGAGTGTCGAGCGCATCGGGCGCATCATAATCTCTGGCGGCGACGTCATGACAGAGCCCGTGCGCGAGCGCGTCCTATATCCCACTCTAGAGGCGATTCGCGACAAATACCGCGACGTGGGCGGAGTGAAGATCGTGGTACAGACCACTGGCGACTTGTTAACCCCCAAACTCATCGATGAGCTGCTTGCCCTCGGCGTGTGGACCATCTCCGTCTCGGGCATGGATGATTATCATGTGGGCATGGAGGGGGATAAGCGCCGCAAACTGATCGACAAGCTGCTGGCAATGTTCGCCGACGCGGGGGTCGAGAATGCGGCCCTGTTCGACGAGCGTCGTCTGCAGATGAGCCCCAACACTCCGCTCTACAATATGTTTGGCGCCACCGAAGAGGTGTGGATCGGCAAGCTCTGGCCAAGGGGCAGGGCATGGCAGAACGGTCTCTCAACGGCGACACTGGAGGATAATTTCTGCAACGCCTGGTCGGGCGGTTTGAACTTTCTTAACTATGGTCAGGCCGGTTCGGAGGTCTCTATCGACCCCACTGGCGATGTCTACCCTTGCTGTCTCAAGACCGCTCATCCCTTAGGCAATCTCGCCGAAGAGTCGCTGCTCAGTATCCTAGACGATCTTGCAGATCATCCCGCGATCCGCGCAATCAGTGCCGGCGCGCCGGAGAAAATGGGCGAGTATGCAGGCTGGAGCGAGGCTAAGTTCATCGAGGCCTCCAAGACCGAGAGTCCGGATGGTCGTCCTTATCAGAATCTGTGCATCGGCTGCGACCGCTTCCATCAGGAGGTCTTGGGCAAGGTGTTGGACGAGCGCTTTCGGGCGCGCCGCGGAAGGCGCATGGGCATACTCGCGCGCTCCGAACCTGCTGAGGAATTGGCCGTCGCGGACGCTAAGTTGGACTCTTAAGGATGCACAGACGACTGACAGGCGTGAGCTCCGCTGTATTGGCCTGCCTACTGGCGCTGCCAGCCTTCGCCGCCACACCCGAGCCCGATGACTGGGAGCAGGTGCTGCGCGAGGCTAGGGGCCAGACGGTCTACTTCGATGCCTGGGCCGGCGATCCGCAAATCAATAGTTATATCGCCTGGGCGGCACAGCAGCTGCAGTCACTCTACGGTGTAGAAGTTACTCATGTGAAGCTCAGCGACACCGCAGAGGGCGTGTCTCGCGTGCTCGCCGAGAAGCTGGCGGGTAATGTGCAAGAGGGCACCGTAGACCTGCTGTGGGTGAACGGTGAGAACTTCGCCACGATGAAGGGCAATGATCTGCTGTTTGGGCCGTGGGCGGAACAGCTGCCAAATTTCGCGCTAGTCGATGCCGACAATCACCCGGAGATGCGGGAAGACTTCACGATCGCGGTCGAGGGCTACGAGTCACCATGGACCCGCGCCCAGCTCGTGTTCTATTACGACAGCGCCACGGTGGAGAACCCGCCGCGTAATATGCGCGAACTACTGCAATGGACGCAGAGTAACCGCGGGCAGTTTACCTATCCCCGGCCGCCGGTGTTCCTGGGCTCCACCTTCCTGAAGCAGGCGTTGCTCGAACTCGCAGTGGATAGCGCACCGCTGTATCGCCCCGTCGACCAAGCACAGTTCGAAAGCATCACCGCGCCCTTGTGGGAGTTTCTCGATGCACTGCATCCGCAGCTACTGCGTGCCGGGCGTAGTTTTCCAGGAGGTGGCACGGAGCTGCGTCGCATGATGGGCGACGGCGAGATCAGCCTAGCCTTGAGCTTCAGTCCCTCCGAGGCGAACGCAGGCATAGTCGCCGGTGAATTGCCCCCAACGGTGCGCAGCTATGTGCCCAGCGGGGGCAGCATAGGCAATGTGAGTTTTCTCGCCATTCCCTTCAATGCACAGGCCAAGGCTGGCGCGATGGTGCTGGCTAACTTCCTCTTGTCCGCTCAGGCACAGGCCTATGCCTACGACCCAGAGGTCATGGGCAGTGCCACGGTGCTGAGTATGGAAATGCTCTCTGCACAGCAGCGCGCCTTATTCGAATCTATCGAAGCCGGGCCTGCCACCTTATCGCCGGAGGCATTGGGGAATACCCTGCGTGAACCCCATCCTGACTGGATGGACGCCCTAGAACGAGCCTGGGTAGAGCGCTATGGCGCACGCTAAAGCGCTGCCTGCTAACATCGGCGTAGGCCTTGCGCCAGTATTGGTGCTGGTCGTGCTCATCGCGCCGGTGGCTCTTGGGCTCGCACTTACCCTATTGCCAGCCTTCGGCTATCTACCTGTGTTGGGTGGAGAGCGGCTGACGCTCACCTACTTCGCACAGCTGTTCGCGACCCCTGGCTTGGCTCATAGCGTGGCAGTCAGTCTTATGGCCGGGCTACTAACGCCTCTGCTTGCCCTTAGCCTAGTGCTGTTGTTCTTAGCAGGCACAGCGGGCACGCGTTTAGAGCGCTGGATGCGCCGACTCGTGGCGCCACTTCTCGCTATTCCCCATGCCGCCGCGGCCTTCGGGCTAGCCTTCCTGATTGCGCCATCGGGCCTGTTCATGCGCCTGATCTCCCCAGAGCTCAACGGGCTCAGTAGCCCCCCCGATGTCTTGATAGTGAATGACTATTGGGGCCTGACCATGAGCGCCGGGCTTATCATCAAAGAGATTCCCTTCCTGCTCTTAATGGCTCTGGCGGCCCTGCCACAGATCGAGCCAGAGAAGCGCGTGGCGATTGCACGCTCGCTGGGCTACCGGCCCTGTCGGGCCTGGCTAATGACGGTGGTGCCGGCGCTCTACCCCCTCATCCGCCTGCCGGTATACGCAGTGATAGCCTTCGCCTCAGCTACCGTGGATGTGTCCCTAATACTCGGGCCGAATCTGCCCTATACCTTGAGCGTGATGGTGCTGCAATGGTTCAATGACCCCGATCTCAACTATCGCTTCGTGGCGGCGGCCGGCGCCTTGCTGCAGCTGGGGGTCACAATTTGTGCGCTATTACTGTGGCGGCTTATCGAATCATTAGGGGCATGGCTAGGTCGGCGCTGGATCAACCGCGGCGAGCGCCGCAGCGGCGAGGCCTTGCTTAGAGTGAGTGGGCAGTTGGGGGTTGGCTTAGCGGTGTTGGTATCCGTGGGCGGTGTGCTGGCATTGCTGATTAACTCCTTCGCCGGTTTCTGGCGCTTCCCGGATAATCTGCCCGGTGCGTGGACGACACAGACTTGGAGTAGGGCGCTAGGCGAGATTGCACAGCCCTTGGCGAACACACTGCTAATCGCGCTCGTCTCGACCGCGATCGCGATAGTCATGGTGCTCGCGGTGCTCGAGAGTGAGCAGCGCGCGGGTCGGCGCCTGTCGCCCTCTATGCTGCTTCTCTACCTACCCTTGCTCGTACCGCAGATAGCTTTTCTATTTGGATTGATCGTGGCCACGGAGTTCCTGCGCTGGGCACCGGATATCAAGCTGGTGATCTTCGCGCATCTGATCTTCATGCTGCCTTATACCTTCCTCACGCTCGCCGAGGCCTATCGGCGACTAGACCCACGTTGGAGCCAGCTCGCCGCCACACTTGGGGCCTCGCCCTGGCGCATCTTCTGGCGAGTCCGCCTGCCGCTTCTACTCGCCCCTTGCTTGACCGCTGCAGCAGTGGCCATCGCGGTGAGTGTCAGTCAATATTTGGCCACCCAGCTGATCGGGGCAGGGCGCGTGCCTAGCCTCACCACCGAAGCCGTCGCATTGGCCTCGGGCGGGAGTCGAGGAATCATCGCGGTGTGGGCTCTGTTACAGGCGCTCATCCCGATGCTGGGGTTTGCACTAGCGCTATTCTTGCCGCGCTTGCTATGGCGTAATAGGCGCGGCATGAGGGGATTGAATTGAAAGTACACCGCTTACAGTTAGAAAACATCCACATCAGCTTGGAGGGCAAGCAGCTGCTCGCCCTAAACGCGGAGATCAGTGGCGGCGAAGTGCTGACCGTAATGGGCCCCTCCGGGGTCGGCAAGTCTAGCCTGCTCGCTTATCTCGCCGGCTTCCTAGCCCCAGTTTTCGAAGCCTCGGGGCTCACCCGCCTAGACGGTGAGGTGATTAACGAGCTACCTGCCGAGCAGCGCAACGTAGGCCTATTGTTTCAGGATGCCCTGTTGTTCCCCCATCTCTCGGTAGGAGGCAATTTGCGCTTCGCCCTGCCGGCAACGGTCCAAGACAAAGAGGCGCGTATAGAGCAGGCACTGGCCTCTATCGGGCTAGAGGGCTTTGCGGAGCGTGACCCGGAGACACTGTCTGGCGGGCAGCGCTCCCGCGTAGCATTGCAACGACTGCTGCTGTCCGAACCAAAAGCGGTATTGTTAGATGAGCCCTTCTCGCGACTGGATTCCCATCTGCGCCGCGAAGTGCGCGAATTTGTATTCGCCGGGCTCAAGGCTGCGGGATTGCCCGCGATCATGGTCACGCACGACGCCGAAGACGCGGATGCCGCAGGCGGTCGAGTGATCCAGCTCTAGAGGCGCCGCAGTCCTCTACAGCCGTTTGTGGTCGCTGCCAATACCCCGTATTATCAGCGACCCTAATTGTTCAATTTTGCATGGGATTTGAGATACGTCATGGGCGCACAATGGAAAGTAAAACATAAAGAGATTGCGGCTAATGCTAAGGGCCGCATTTTTACCAAACTGACAAAAGAGATCATGGTTGCAGCGCGCAATGGCGCCGACCCGGACATGAACCCGCGCCTACGCTTGGCGATTGAGCAGGCCAAGAAGGCCTCCATGACCCGCGAGACCCTAGAGCGCGCTATCAAGAAAGGCGCAGGCTTGCTCGACGAGGGCGTGAATTTCGAGAAGCTCACCTACGAGGGTTTTGCCCCGCATCAGGTGCCCGTCATCGTGGAGTGTCTCACCGATAATTCCAACCGCACCTATTCCAGCATGCGCGTGTTGTTCCGTAAGGGGCAGCTGGGCAACTCGGGTTCCGTGTCTTGGGATTTCGACTATCTCGGCATGATAGAGGCCACCCCTAACTCGCCCGACGCTGACCCAGATCTCGCGGCTATCGAGGCTGGTGCGCAGGACTTAGAGCCCGCCGATGACGGCGCGACCCTGTTCCTCACTGACCCCACAGACCTAGACGCCGTCTGTAAGGCGTTGCCCGATTTCGGCTTTACGGTTGACTCCGCCAAGCTGGGCTATAAGCCTAAAAACCCTGTGAAACTGGGAGAGGCCGAGCGCGAAGAGGTGGAGGCCTTTTTAGACGCGATTGATGAAGATGATGATGTGCAAACCTTATATGTTGCTTTAAGTTAGTGATTATAGTTTTTTTAAAACATCTAGTTAAGCAATATATCTAGAATTAATATTAGATATATAAAAACTATCAATATTCGATAAACATATTGAAATTTGAAATGATAGCTCCATTGTGCCATACTGCTCGTCGAAACTTACAGCAAGAAAGGAGCTAGATGATGACGAAGATTGACATCGGAATTAAGGAAACGGATCGCACAAAAATTGCTGAAGGTCTAAAGCACCTGCTTGCAGATTCTTACACTCTGTATCTGCAGACGCACAATTTTCACTGGAACGTGACAGGTCCACGCTTCCGAGAATTGCACCTGATGTTCGAGGAGCACTACACCGAATTAGCCTTGGCTGTAGATGAGATTGCCGAACGTATTCGGACGCTCGACGTAGCCGCGCCAGGCACCTATAAAGAGTTCGTAAAACTGAGCTCCATAGAAGAGGTGGATGGCGTGCCGAAAGATTCGGACATGGTGGATCTATTGACCAAGGGTCATGAGACTGTCGTGAAGACTTGTCGCGACGTGCTCAAACTGGCACAGAACGCGGATGACGAGTCTACCGCCGCATTGGTGTCGGACCGTATGCGTCTCCATGAGAAAACCGCTTGGATGTTGCGCGCCCTTAACAAGTAAGGCTCGCAACACGTCTTGAGAAGTTTTAGCGCATGGATAGCCTATATACAAAGAGCTTCACAAGATGAGCGATACACCTGAGGGAAATCAGACCGAGAACAGCAGGCCGCCCAAGCGACGGGGCGGCCTGCTTCGTTCTAGTGCCGTCACTGGCAGCATGACCCTTGTCTCCCGTGTGTTGGGCCTAGCCCGCGATGTAGTGTTAGCGCGCATGTTTGGCCCCGGCGATGGGATGGACGCTTTCTTCCTCGCCTTCAAGATTCCCAATTTCCTCCGTAGATTATTCGCAGAAGGCGCATTCAATCAGGCCTTTGTGCCGGTGCTGTCCGAGTACCGCAGCCAACGCGCCCATGCACAGGTAAAGGAGCTAGTGGACAGCGTGGCAGGCAGCCTTAGCAGTGTGCTGCTGGTGCTGACCATTGTCGTGGTGTTAGCGGCGCCCTATATTTCAATTCCGATTGCCTACGGTTTTCGCGACAATCCTGCCAAGTTCGCACTATTTGTGGACATGTTGCAGATAACCTTTCCCTATCTGTTCCTGATCTCCCTCACCGCCTTCGCCAGCGCTATCCTCAATAGCTACGATAAATTCGCGATCCCAGCCCTAACCCCGGCGTTACTGAATATCGCGATGATCGGTTCTGCAGTATTCCTAAGCCCCTATATGGCGCAGCCCGAAGTGGCTCTAGCCTGGGGCGTGCTGATCGCGGGGGTCTGCCAGCTAGTCTTTCAGCTGCCCTATTTGGCGCGGCTACGGCTACTGCCACTGCCTAAGCTGCAGCCCAAACACGAGGGCGTGCAGAGGGTGATGAAGCTGATGATCCCGGCGCTGTTCGGGGTCTCGGTTAGCCAGATCAATCTGCTATTAGACGCATTCATCGCCTCCCTGCTGGTTTCGGGCAGCGTGTCGTGGCTCTATTTCTCGGATCGTTTGATGGAGTTGCCACTAGGCATATTCGGCATCGCGATCGCGACAGTGGTATTGCCGAGCCTGTCTCGCAAGCATGCGGTCAAGTCCACGCTGGAGTTCTCGGCGATGCTGGATTGGGCGTTCCGCATGGTATTGCTGATCGCAGTACCTGCAAGCTTAGCGCTGGTGCTGCTTTCCGAGCCGCTGATCATCACGCTGTTCCAGGGTCAAAACTTCAGCGTGGACGATGTGGGCAAGGTGACTAGCAGCCTGCAGGCCTACACACTGGGACTTCTGGCATTCATGGCGATCAAGATCTTTGCGCCGGGCTATTATTCGCGGCAGGATACGTCCACGCCGGTGCGCATCGGCATAATCGCGATGGTAGCGAACATGGTGATGAACATACTGTTCGTATTCGTATTCGACTTCGCCCACACGGGCTTGGCGCTAGCGACGTCGCTAGCGGCGATGTTGAATGCGTTCCTGCTGATGCGGGGCTTGATGGTGCAGGGGGTGTTCAAGTTTCAGGCGGGCTGGGGTTTATTCCTAACTCGGTTGATAATTGCGAATGTGCTGATGTGCACGTTCTTGTACTTGTTCGCGGGTGATTGGGAGCGGTGGCTAGAATGGGGTACTTGGAAGCGCATTATCGAGATGAGTATCCTGTGTTTCGGTGGTTTCCTGCTCTATGGCTGCGGCCTGTTCGTCACTGGTATGCGCTTGCAGCATTTTCGAGGGCAGGAGTAGGTAGTTCTGATTTTGCATTATCGTGATAGATAGTTTGCGGTGGTGGTGGGCTTGGTTGGTGTGGCACTATTTTGGCATTGGTTTGAGTTTGGGCTTAGGGATTTAGTGTTCTTGCATCGGCCTAAGCCGCGTTGTAATTCTCGTTAGGCGTGCCATTGAGATATCTATTTTGGCATTAGTTTGAGTTTGGACTTAGGGATTTAGTGTTCTTGCATCGGCCTAAGCCGCACGGTAATGCCTGTCAGGACACGCTACAAGCACATCCATGTGGGCTCTACGCCGGCCATCCATGGCCGTCGAAGGTCCTGTCAGGCATCACCGCACGCCTTAGGCCTTACTTTAGAATCGGCTGGGATACTCTTGGCACTAAGCTCGGGAATATTGCTCAACTGAGATAATTCGCCGATAAGTTTAATGGATGTTCCGAGGATGCAGGGGCGAATTACCTACATGCCGACGAAGGTCATATTAGGCAACACAGCACGCCTTAGTCCTTGCTTTAGATTCGACTGGGATATCTTTGGCACTAAGCTCGGGAGAGTTGTTCAGATCTCAGTGAGCACTGACAGTGAAAAGTCCTTGGTGTATTCGCTGGCAAGAATATCAAGAGAGAGGAGTGGGGTATAAGGCGATGAGACCTTCGACGGCCAAGGATGGCCGGCGTAGAGCCCACATGGATGTGCTTGTAGCGTGTCTCGGCGCCTTATACCTCGCTTCTCTCTCCACACTGAACTTGATACGAATTCGATTAGTACATTTAAAGTGTGGCAATTAGGCCCCACATAAAAAAACTAGAGTAAATAGAGAATTATTATGGACCAGAGAGAGAACGACAATCTGCATATTGTTTTGCAGGAAGAATTGCCTAGCCCCCGTGAGTTGAAGGAGGCCATGCCTGTTACTGGCGCCGCCCTGCAATCCGTTTTGGATGGACATAAGGGCGTTAAGAATATTTTGGATCGTAAGGACAAGCGTCTTATTGTCGTGGTCGGCCCCTGCTCGATTCACAATGTAGAAGAGGCCATGGCCTATGCGCGATTGCTTCAGCCCCTAGCAGAGGAATTGAAAGACTCCCTCATGTTGGTCATGCGCGTCTATTTCGAGAAGCCCCGCACTACCGTCGGCTGGGAAGGGCTAATCTATGATCCTAACTTGGATAATACCCACCGAATTGAGCAAGGGCTGCGCACTGGTCGGCAATTGATGTTGGATATTAATAGTCTGGGCCTGCCTATCGCGGTCGAGGCTTTGGATTTGATTTCTCCACAGTATCTACAGGATTTGGTTTCTTGGACGGCGATCGGGGCGCGCACTACTGAGTCGCCTACTCATCGCAAATTGTCTAGTGGGATATCCTCGGCTGTTGGTTTCAAGAACAACGTGGACGGCAGCCTGACGGTGGCTGTGAATGCGATACGTTCGGCGTCCTCGGCAAACTCTTTCATCAGCATCACGGAAGCGGGCAAGGTGGCGGCGTTCCGTACATCGGGCAATCCGCATTGTCACGTGATTCTACGCGGTGGCAAAACGCCGAACTATGAGGCGGAGTTTGTGCAGCGCTGCGAGGAAGACTTGAAGAAGGCGAACCTGCCGGTGAACATCATGGTGGATTGTAGCCATGGCAATTCGCAGAAGAACCACAATAAGCAGCTGGATGTGTTGGCTAGCGTTACGCAGCAAATTGTCGCGGGCAATGAGTCAATTATCGGCGTAATGCTAGAGAGTAATTTGTGCGAAGGTAATCAACCGATTCCGGATGATCTGGAAGAGATAAAATACGGCGTGTCGATCACGGATGCGTGTATCAATTGGGAAACAACCGAGAAAGCGTTGCGCGAGATGGCGGCGGCGTTGAAGCCGGTGTTGGCGAGGCGATAGGATAAAACGGTTTTTATCGAGCCTAGAAAAATGCTCTGACTGTAGGAGCCTGCCCTGCAGGCGATGTGGTTAAATCTTTTACAGTAATTTACCAATCACACCCAATCGCTTGCAGGGCAAGCTCCTACAAGCCAATGGTTTTTATCTGGTCTAGAAAAATTCTCCTACAATCAATGTTCTAACCAATCACCTTCTTAATGCTATTCACCAAATAATCAATGTTAGCGTTGTTAATCCCCGCCACGTTGATGCGGCTAGAGTCCACCAGATAGATGCTGTAATCCTTCACTAGCGTCTGCACCTGCGGCACGCTGATGCCGAGGAAGGAGAACATGCCTTTCTCGTTCTGAATGAAACTAAAATCACGGTCCACGCCCGCTGCGTTCAATCGATCTACGAAAAGAGTGCGTAGGCCGTTGATGCGCTGGCGCATCTGGGTGAGTTCTTGTTCCCAGTCGGCGCGCATGGCGGGGTTGGTGAGGATCATCTCTACTACGGTGCCGCCGTGGTCTGGCGGCATGGAGTAGATGCCACGCGCAGTGCCAGCGATCAGGCTCGAGGTGGCTTTCATAGAGGCGGGCGACGAGCAGATAACGGTTAATGCGCCAACGCGCTCGCGGTACAAACCAAAGTTCTTGGAACATGAACTCACTATGATGAGCTCTGGCAGGGCGTCTGCAAGTAGGCGCACGCCGAAGCAGTCTTCGTCCACACCGTCGCCAAGGCCTTGGTAGGCGAGGTCGATGAAGGGGGTGAAGCCGTTCTTGAGGGCTAGGTCTCTTATGTCGCGCCATTGGTCGTGATTGAGATCTGCGCCGCAAGGGTTATGGCAGCAGCCGTGTAGCAGCACCAGGTCGCCCTTTTTAGTTTGTTGCAACGAGCTCATCATGTCGTCGAAGCGAATGCTGTGGCTCTCGTAGTCGTAGTAGGGGTATTTCTCGATCTGTAGACCCGCATCGCCGAGTAGGGGGATGTGGTTCGCCCAGGTCGGGTCGCTCACGAAGATACGCGCGCCGGGCTTGCTCTTGTTGATGAACTCTGCGGCTAGGCGCAAGCCGCCGCAGCCGCCTGGCGTCTGAAACGTGCAGCGCAGCGCCTTGGTCTTATTCGCGAGTTCACTGCCCAGAATAAGATTGGCAATCTCTTCGTTATAGACCGCATTGCCCGCTGGGCCAACATAGCTCTTGGTCGCCTGGCTAGCGAGTAGACGCGTCTCGGCCTCTTTAACAGCGCGCATCACAGGAGTAGTGCCAGCTTCGTCTTTGTAGACGCCTACACCAAGGTCGATCTTGTGGGCGTTCTCATCGTCACGAAACGCAATCATAAGGCCGAGTATCGGGTCGGCTGCCAAGGGGCTAAGGTGTTCGAACATGGGAAACTCCATCGTTAACAGTAAGTGGGGTCAGAGGGATAAATGGGGTCAGTGTAACTTTATCTTTTCGATAAGTGGGGCAGCGCTTTTATTCTCGATAAAATTACACTGACCCCATTTATTCCTGACCCCATTTATCCCAACTCTTTACTCATACTCTGGGCTTTGAGTGTGTTCAGCAACAAAGCCGCTCGCGTCATCGGGCCAACGCCACCGGGGACCGGCGTGATGAATGAGCATTTGTCTTTCACTGCCTCGAACTCGACGTCGCCGACGAGCCTGAAGCCAGAAGGACGTGTTGCATCCTCCACTCGCGTGATGCCCACGTCCACTACTACGGCGCCTTCTTTCACCATGTCGCTATTGACGAAGTTTGGCTTCCCGATCGCAACGATGAGAATGTCGGCACTGCGGCATATCTCGGCCATATTGGGCGTGCGGCTGTGCACTAGTGTAACGGTGGCGTTGCCAGGCTTGCTGTTGCGTGACATCAGGATCGACATCGGGGTGCCCACGATATTGCTGCGGCCTACGACTACGCAATGCTTGCCCTCTGTATCTACGTCGTAACGACGCAGCAATTCCATAATTCCATTAGGCGTGGCGGAAACGAAGGTCGGCATGCCAAGGCACATGCGCCCGACACTGGCAGGGGAGAAACCGTCTACATCCTTGAGTGGATCGATCGCGAGGATAACCCGCGCCTCGTCGATATGCTTAGGCAGCGGTACTTGCACGATGAAGCCGTCGATGTCCTTGTCGCGGTTTAGATGGTCGATACGCTTGAGTAGTTCTTCTTCGGTCACCTCGGTCGGTAAACGAATCAGAGTCGACTCGAAACCCACCTGGCGGCAGTCCAGAACTTTGTTGTTTACATAGGTCTCACTCGCACCATCGTTGCCGACGAGCACGGCAGCGAGGTGGGGCACGCGACCGCCAGCTGCCTTGATGAGTTTGACCTGCTCGGCGATCTCAAGCTTGATTTGTTCCGAGGTGGCTTTTCCGTCTAGTAATTGCATGAATGGCTTCCTAACTCTAATTTAAAATTTGTCGAGGTCTACCACTTGCCCGTATTAGCCATGCTCAGCCAAGGCTCTTGCGGTGGCAATGGCTCGCCTTCCTGCAGTAGCTCTATGGAGATGTTGTCGGGCGAGCGAATAAACGCCATGCGGCCGTCGCGGGGCGGACGATTGATCGTCACGCCTTCGTTGCGCAGATGCTCGCAGGTGGCGTAGATGTCTTTTACGCAATAGGCCAAATGACCGAAGTTACGGCCTTCTCCATATTCTTCTGGGTCCCAGTTATAGGTCAGCTCGATCTGTGCGTCCTCGTCTCCTGGCGCGGCTAGGAATACGAGGGTGAAGCGGCCTTGCTCGACCTCGCGGCGCTGAATTTCCTTTAGGCCGAGCTTATTGCAGAAGAAATCGAGAGTTGCGTCTAGGTCGCTCACGCGAATCATCGTATGTAGATATTTCATCGATATTCCTCCTTACTGAGTGCGGTACAGGGTAATCGGGACGAACTCGCCCGCGCGGCTCCAGTCGCCATCTATGCGGATGGGCAGGCCATCGACGCCTAGGTCGCGGTGGATAGTGCCGAAGTATTCGCCAGTGATGCGAGGAATGGAGAAATGCACCTCCTGCCCCTCGATGGAGACGTTCTCTATGCGTACGCCTTCGATACCGGCACCGACGTCGTCGAACAAACCTGTTACTACGCCGTCTGTTTCTACTAGGGTAAAGACGATGTCACGGTCGCCGCCGATGTTGATATTATAGGTGCCGCGCCATTCCCCAATGATATTAAGGGCTTGCGCATAGCTAAGCGTGGCATAGCTGAAGACTGCCATGGCCAGCAGGGCTGGCATCGAGCGAACGAAACGGCGAAGTAGGTGTTGCATAATCTCTCCCTTTTTTAATTCACGGGCCGAAGCGAGCAGATGTAACTCCAGCTCGAGGCCTATGGGCGTATTATACGGCCTAGGCCCCAAAGGGGCACAGGAAAAAATCATAGAGGCGACGAATGAAGGCAAGCGGCAATATTCTAAGCGAACTACCGAATGCGAGCGCAGAAGAGGTGTTTCAGCCACTGTGGGAGCAGTCGGGCGTCCTTATCGAGCGCATCGTGTCCCGCGGGCAACGCAGTGCCCCCGGCACATGGTACAAGCAAGACCGTCACGAGTGGGTCTTACTCCTAAAGGGCGCGGCGAAAATAAGCTGGGAAGATGGCAGCGAAACCGAACTGAACCAAGGCGACTACGTGGCAATCCCAGCCCAGCAGAAACACAGAGTAGAGTGGTCCGACCCAAACCAAGACACAGTTTGGCTGGCCATCCACTTCCCGACCGACGGACCAAAGGGGTCAGAGTAACTTGATCAAAAAACGATCAAGTTACTCTGACCCCTTTGGTCACCCCTTTGATTCGCCGCATAAAAAAGGGCCGCCACTCGAGAGAGTGGCAGCCCTTTTTTGCTACTAGGCTATTAAAGCTTTGTGTAGGTATAGAGTAGGTCGTAGCTGCTTGTGACAGTGGTTCCCTGTGATGTCACAGTGCCCGAGAATTTGATTCTGAAGCTCAGAGCGCTGCTAGAAGACGACACTTCGGATACGTCGATCGTACCGACGAAGTTAATATCCTTGAGTGCCGCTTTTACTGCGTCACGAATGCCATCAATGTCTGAAGATGAAGGCGCAGCGATTTTCTCGATTGTGATCGCGGGGAAGGTTACGGGAATCGTGACGCCCGCAACGCTAGTTGAAACGCTACCACTGATCACCAACTTGTAGTCACCTTCTGCTGCGGAAGGAACATCTACGTCCACGTTGATCTTAGCTAGTTCCGAGAGGATCGTTTCGATGTTGCCCTGTGGGAGCGGCGTGTCGCCGAAAGAGCCGCCCATTACATAGATCTCGCCATTGTTGATCGCGAGGTAGATGCCAGTGCTTGGGTAGAAGCGGTAGATATAGTCGTCCAGAGTTTGGTTTACCGCATTCGCGCTTGCTGGGAAATACTGCGCCAGTTTTGTTTGCGCCAGTGCGAACAACTCATTGATTTTAGTCATGTCTGGGGCGGGGGTAGTGACAGCGCCGCAACCGGTAGTAGAGGTGCTTGACTTGCTGCCTTTCAACTGACCATAGAAGCCGCCACCTGTAGGTCCAACATTAATCTCGTTGAAACCATTTAGCAGGCTAGATAGAGAGATCTCGATCCCTAGGCTGCCTTCCGTCCAAATCGCCTCATGACCATTGCCATTGCGAATCACGGGATTAGTGAGCGTATATCCGCCCAAGCACAAGGTGTTGTTCGCGGCAATGACGACCTGGACTGCAGTGCCGTTGGCAACTGGCGAGCCAGTCTGCGCATTGTCATAGGTCAGGTTATAGGTACCTAGGAATGATGTTGGGATAGTAGCGGCTGTGTCTTGTGCGAATGCCGCAGAACTCAGCAGGCCCGCAGTGAGGAGTGCTGCACAATTACGCGCGGCTATTTTCAGGGTTTTAGTGGCAGCTTTCATTGAATATTCTCTCCGGACGAGTACTGCTGAATAAGGAAAAAGAAGGGCACGAAAAGCCTGAGCGATCCGTAGGCAGGAGAGTAGCGAAGAGGCACGGGGGGGGCAAACCCCCTGTTCGGGGGGTTGCGGCTAAAAGGCGAGTTAATTCAGTGGGATAGAAGAAATAAAATAGGGTGAATTATTGGGGCCGAGATCAAAGGGGTCAGAGATCAAAGGGGTCAGAGTAACTTGATCATTTTTTGATCAAGTTACTCTGACCCCTTTGATCCCGACGCCTTTTGTTGGGATCAAATTACTCTGACCCCTTTGATCAGAAAAGGATGACGGAGCGGATGCTCTTGCCGGCGTGCATCAGGTCGAAGGCCTTGTTGATGTCTTCCAGCGGCATGGTGTGGGTAATCAGGGGGTCGATGCTGATCTTCTTGTCCATATACCAGTCTACGATGCGGGGCACATCAGTGCGGCCTCGTGCACCGCCGAATGCGCTGCCGCGCCAGGAGCGGCCAGTCACTAGTTGGAAGGGGCGTGTGGAGATTTCTTGGCCCGCGCCGGCCACGCCGATGATGAAGGATTCGCCCCAGCCCTTGTGGGTGCACTCCAAGGCCTGGCGCATGACCTTCACATTGCCGATGCATTCGAAGCTGTAATCCACGCCACCGCCGGTCATCTCGATGATATGGCCGGTCACGTCGTTTACGTCCTTGGGGTTCACAAAGTCGGTCATGCCGAACTGCTTGGCGAGGGCGACCTTATCGGGGTTCAGGTCCACGCCGATGATGCGACTGGCACCTGCCATGCGCGCACCCTGAATGACGTTGAGGCCGATGCCCCCTAGCCCGAATACTGCCACGGTGCTGCCAACCTCGACCTTCGCGTCGAATACGACGGCGCCGATTCCGGTAGTGACCCCGCAGCCGATGTAGCAGATCTTGTCGAAGGGCGCGTCGCTGCGCACCTTGGCAACGGCGATCTCCGGCATCACGGTGTAATTAGAAAAGGTGGAGCAGCCCATATAGTGCAGGATAGGCTTGCCCTCGAAGGAGAAGCGGCTCGTGCCGTCGGGCATAACGCCCTTGCCCTGAGTGGCGCGAATCGACTGACAGAGATTAGTCTTAGGGTTCAGGCAGTATTCGCACTCGCGGCACTCCGGGGTGTACAGCGGAATTACGGTGTCGCCAACCTTCAAAGACTTAACGCCTGGGCCTACCTCGACCACCACGCCAGCGCCCTCATGGCCCAAGATGGCGGGGAAGGCGCCTTCGGGATCATCTCCGGAGAGCGTGAATGCGTCGGTGTGACACACACCAGTGGCCTTGATCTCGATTAATACCTCGCCAGCACGTGGCCCCTCTAGGTCGACTTCAACAATTTCCAAGGGCTTGCCAGCGGCAAACGCAACAGCGGCGCGTGTTTTCATGTTAGACCTAACCTTATATCAGCGTGATGGAGTGAGCTCTCGATTGTAAATAGAGGAGTCTGTGTACGCAAATAATGCTAACATTTTGCGCATGAGATGTATCCAACATGACTTGCCGATGAGAAAGGTTAAGCCTAATAAAACATGGATGAACGATGCCAATGACACTACAAGTTCCTAAGAAATACGTGCTCACAGTATCCTGCCCCGAGGCCAACGGCATTGTGCGTGCAGTCAGTGATTTCCTCTTCCAGCGCGGTGCCACCATCAGCGACGCAGCACAGCACCGCGACCCAATCCTCGATCGCTTCTTTATGCGGGTCGAGTTCGAAGAGGTAGAGACCAGCCTGCCAGGCAGCGAGCAACTGCACGAAGATTTCACGCCACTTGCTGAACAATTTTCTATGCAGTGGAGTTTCTTTGACCTGCAGGAAAAGCCCAAAGTGTTATTGGCTGTGTCTAGCCACGGCCATTGCCTCAACGATATCTTGCACCGCTGGAGCAGTGGCGTGTTGCCCGCCGACATCGTTGGCGTAGTGTCGAATCATGAGCACATGCGCGGCATTACGGAGTGGTACAAGATTCCCTACCACTACCTACCGGTGAACGCAGACAATAAAGTAGAACAAGAAGATGCGATATTGCAGATCATCCACGACAATAATGTGGATCTCTTGGCGCTAGCCCGCTATATGCAAATTCTCTCGCCCAAGATGTGTGAGGCGATGGCAGGCAGGGCGATCAACATCCATCACTCCTTCCTGCCCGGTTTCAAGGGTGCAGACCCATATCGGCAAGCCTATATGCGTGGCGTGAAGATCATCGGCGCTACCGCACATTATGTCACCACGGATCTGGACGAGGGCCCGATCATCGAGCAGGCGGTAGAGAAGATCGATCATAACTTCGACATCAACGAGCTAGTGCAGATTGGCCGCGATGCCGAGTGTGCGGCATTCGCGCGCGCCGTCAAATGGCACTGCGAACACCGCATCATCGTCAACGGCAACAAGACCGTGGTATTCAAATAAGGCTAGCCCTCGAACAGGCGCGCTAGATGAACTGCGGTATGAGATTGCTTCTTACCTAACAGTTTCTCTGGGGCGCACTTGGCCACGATTTTTCCGCCAGCCTTGCCACCCTCCGGACCCATGTCCAACACCCAGTCAGCCTCTGCGATCACGTCGAGATTATGCTCGATCACCATCACGCTGTTACCAGTGTCGACCAGGCGATGCAGTACCCGCAATAATTTCTCGACGTCCGCCATGTGCAAACCAACGGTCGGCTCGTCGAGAATATACAGCGTGTGTTGCTTGGTGTTGCGCCGCAGCTGTACCGAGGGTTTGGCCTTCGCTAACTCCGTAACAAGCTTGATGCGCTGCGCCTCGCCACCACTGAGCGTCGGGCTCTGCTGCCCGAGAGTAAGATAGCCGAGGCCGACATCCTGCAAGAGACTCAAGGGGTGATGTAAGAGTGGCACGGGCGCGAAAAACTCCACCGCCTCGTCGACACTCATCAACAATACCTCGCCGATATGCTTGTCCTTATAGCGCACCGATAAGGTGTCCTCGTTGAAGCGCCAGCCGTGGCATTCTTCGCAGTCCACGCGCACATCCGGCAGAAAGTTCATCTCGATCTTCTGCATGCCATTGCCCGCACAGGTATCGCAGCGGCCGCCAGAGACATTGAATGAGAAACGCCCGGGGCCATAGCCGCGCAGGCGCGCGTCCACGGTATCGGCGAAGAGTTTGCGAATGGTGTCCCAGATGCCGATATAGCTAGCGGGGCAGGAGCGTGGCGTCTTGCCTATAGGGGTCTGGTCTACCTGTAAGAGGCGGTCGATGGATTCCCAGCCGACGATGTCCTTGCAGTTGACGATCTCCGGCAGCTTCTTACGCGTGCCCTTGACCCGCAGTAGAGCCTTGAGGTTGTCGTGTAAGACGCCGCGAATCAGGCTGGACTTGCCGCTGCCACTCACGCCACTCACGGCCACTAAACGCCGCAGAGGGATGTCCACAGTTACGCCGCGCAGATTGTGCAGGCTAGCGTTCTCGATGCGCAGTACTTCCTTCTCGAAGCCAGCGCGCGCCTCCTCGTCGCGAATGCCCGCGATGGGGTGGCGCAGTGGGTTCGCGAGGAACTGGCCGGTGAGCGAGGCCTTGTTCTTCTTCAGCTGCGCTAGTGTGCCTTGCGCGATGATCTCTCCGCCGCGGCTACCTGCACCCGGCCCCACATCGATCAAATGGTCTGCCTCGGCCATCGTGGCGTCGTCGTGCTCGACCACGATAACGGTATTGCCATGGCGCTGTAATTCCCGCAGCGTGCTAATCAGTAGGTCATTGTCCCGCGCATGCAGGCCGATGGTGGGCTCGTCGAGGATGTAGCACACCCCTTGTAGATTAGAGCCTAACTGGGAGGCGAGACGAATGCGCTGCGCCTCGCCGCCACTCAAGGTGGGCGCCGCGCGGTCGAGGCTAAGGTAGCCCAAACCCACTTTATTCAGGAAGCGCAGTCGTGAATTCAATTCCGGCACTACGTCCCGCGCTATAGCCTGTTCCTTCTTGTCGAAGCGCAGCTTGCCGAACTCGCGCTCCGCGTCGTCCACGGAAAGTGCCGTGTACTCGGCGATGGAGCGGTCATTCAGGCGCACCGCGAGGGCGATAGGGTTCAGGCGCGTGCCGGAACAAGAGGGGCAGTTGACCCGTACAGGGATAGAAGGCGCGTCCGCGTCTGGAGTCTCCAGCCATTGGGCTTCTTCGCCGCTCTGCTCGGCCTCGAAATTCTCGATGACCTCACCGGTGCCGAAGCAGGTGCCACACCAGCCGTGTTTAGAGTTGTAGGAAAACAGCCGTGGGTCTAGCTCGTCGAAGCTGTCGCCACAGGAGGGGCAGGCGCGGCGCGTGGAGAACAGTGTGTCGCCACTGCGCTCGCCCGAGGCTGCCGCGGTGGGCATGATGCTGAGCAATCCGTTGCCGAGTTCCAGCGCCTGATCCATGAGGCTCGCCAAGGCCGCCTCGTTGCGTGGTGTGACTTTTACGGTGCCGATCAAGATCTCGATGTCGTGTTCCTTATAGCGGTCGATCACCGGCCAGGGGGCACTCGTCACTAATTGACCGTCTACGCGTATTTGTTCATAACCACGGGCAGCCGCCCATGCCGCCAGCTCCTTGTAGATGCCCTTACGGCCAACAACCACAGGCGCGAGCACATGGACTTCCTTGCCGCGTGCCGCCTTAAGAATACGCGCCAGTATCTGATCGCGAGTCTGCGGCGCGATGGCCTCGTCGCAGCTTGGGCAATACTGCGTGCCCAGTTTCACGAACAGAAGGCGCAGGAAGTGATAGATTTCCGTCAGTGTGGCGACGGTGCTCTTACGGCCGCCCCGACTAGTGCGCTGCTCGATGGCCACAGTGGGCGGGATGCCATGGATCGCGTCCACATCCGGGCGGGTGGCAGGTTGCACAAATTGTCGTGCATAGGCGTTGAGGGATTCTAGATAGCGACGCTGCCCCTCGCCGAAGACGATGTCAAAAGCCAGCGTGCTCTTGCCGCTGCCGCTCACGCCGGTAATCACCGTGAATTTATTCCAGGGGATGTCCACGTCGATGTTCTTGAGATTGTGTTCGCGGGCATGATGAATCTGAATCGCCTGCTTCATCTTCTTGATAGGACCGGCGCTGCTGTTGGCGATGACGGGGAGTGCCGCGCCCGAACGCACGCGGGTCAGTTCCGCCTCATATTCCTGCAGCGCGATAGCGGTGAGCCCCTTGCCATCGCGCAGGAAGTCTTCGGGGCTGCCCTCGGCCACTAGCGTGCCGCCCTTGTCGCCGCCCTCGGGGCCGATATCGATCAGCCAGTCGGCGGCGCGAATCACGTCCAGATTATGCTCGATGATCAGCAGCGAATGCCCCGCATCCAAGAGCTTGCGGAAGGCCTTCATCAATACGCTGATGTCGTGGAAGTGCAGCCCGGTGGTGGGCTCGTCGAATAGGAACAACAGGCCCTTGGCCACAACGCCAGTCTTGCGCTTCTTCTTCGCCGCGCTTACTTGCTCTTGCGCCACGGACGCGAGATGGCCGGCTAGTTTCAGGCGCTGCGCCTCGCCACCACTTAGGGTGGGCACGGCCTGACCGAGTTGCACATATTGCAGCCCAACATCGAGTAGGGGCTGCAAACAAGTGAGTACCGCTTCGTCATCGGCATAGAATGCCAAGGCCTCGGAGACCGTCATGGCGAGGATGTCGGCGATGTTCTTGCGTCCCGGCGTAGCACCGGAGACGCGCACGTCGAGGATCTCGCGACGATAGCGTTTGCCATTACACTCCGAGCAGCGCAGATAGACGTCGCTGAGGAACTGCATCTCCACATGTTCGAAGCCATTACCCGAGCAACTCGGGCAGCGGCCATTGCCGGCATTAAAACTAAAGCTGCCGATGGTATAGCTGCGCTCCTTCGCTAAAGGCTCGGCGATGAAACGCTGGCGGATCACGTCGAACGCGCCGACATAGGTGGCGGGAATGGAACGCGTGGTCTTGCCGATGGGGCTCTGGTCCACCAGTATCACATCGTCCACTTGGTCGAGGCCGCGAATGTCACGATGCTGACCCGGCGCCTCAGTGGCGCGGCCAAGCTGTTTACATGCCGCGCGGTAGAGTACGGTGTGCATCAGGGTGGACTTACCAGACCCGCTAACACCCGTTAGGCACACTAGCTTACCGAGTGGCACGCTAACGCTAAGATCGCGCAGATTGTTCTCCGCCGCGCCTTCGATGTCGATGCTGCGTTCGGGCACTGCAGCCTTAGCCTTGCTCACAGCATAGCTAGCGGCCGCATCGGCAATGCCGCGTTGTTCCGGTAACAGAAGATCGAGAACGCTGCGCTGCCCATTAAGATACTGAGCGGTCAAATTGTCTTTCTTGCGCAGCAACTGCGCCGGCGTGCCCATGAAACGAATCTCGCCGCCGTCCTTGCCTGGCCCTGGGCCGATGTCGATCACTAGGTCGGCCGCCAACATCACCTGGGGGTCGTGCTCTACTACTAGTAGGGTATTTCCCGCATCGCGCAGGCGGTGCAGTATCTGAATCATGCGCCTCATGTCGCGTGAGTGCAGGCCGATGCTCGGCTCGTCCAACACGAACAAGGTATTGACGAGGGAGGTGCCCAGAGCGGTGGTCAGGTTGATGCGCTGCACCTCGCCGCCACTGAGCGTGCGCGACTGACGATCGAGTGTCAGGTAGCCAAGGCCCACGTCGAGCAGGAAGGTCAGCCGCGAACGAATCTCGGTAAGCAATAGTATCGTCGCTTCATCTAAAGCCGAACCCTCTTTGCGTTTCTCCGCTGCCAAGGCCGTGAAGAAGGCGGCGCAATGTTCCAGCGATAGTGTCATCACCTCGTGAAGATTGAGATCCTGCGCGTTCTTGCCGCTGCCCGCGTGCAGTCGCCACCACTGGCTCTCCGCCTTCAGGCGCGTGCCATTGCATTCCGGGCATTCCGTATAGGCCCGGTACTTGGAGAGCAAGACGCGGATGTGCATCTTATAGGCCTTAGTCTCTAGCCAATTGAAGTAGCCGCGCACGCCATACCAGTGACCATCCTGTGCGGAGCCTTCGCCCTCGAGCACCCATTCCTTCTGTGTTTTTTTCAGTTTGTGCCACGGCACGTCGATCGGAATCTTATTCTTCTTGGCATGCTTAACGAGATCGACCTGGCACTCCTTGAAGCTCGGCGTCTGCCATGGCCGCACCGCGCCTTCCCCGAGTGTCTTGTTCTCGTCGGGAATCACCAGCCCGAAATCCACCCCAATGATGCGGCCGAAGCCGCGGCAATTCGCGCAGGCACCGATAGGGGAGTTGAACGAGAACAGCGCGGGCACGGGCTCCGAGAATTCCACGTCGCAATCGGGGCAATGATGATGAGTGGAGTAGCGCAGGGCGGGGCCGTCGGCCTCCTCGGCATCGCGCATCGGGTAGACCAAGACGCGGCCATTGCCATGGTGTAGCGCCATCTCCAATGCCTCTCCCAGGCGTTCGCGATGTTCGGGCGTAAAGCGCAGGCGGTCTTGCACGGCCTCGACCACGTCGCCATTGCGCGACTGAATGCGGGTATAACCCTGCTGCGCTAGGAGCTGCACGATCTCCTCTTCCTTGAAGTTATGGGGCACCTTTATAGGCAGGCAAACATGGATGCGTTGCCCCTCACTTAGCTTAGCCTGCAGATCCGCCACGATGCTCTGAGGCGTGTCTTTGTGCACGGGCCGCGCGCAATGAGGGCAGTGCAGGGTGGCCAGACGAGCGAAGGCTAGCTTCAAGTAGTCGTTCAGTTCGGTCATCGTGCCCACGGTAGAGCGCGAGGTGCGCACGGGGTTGCTCTGGTCGATGGCGATGGCGGGCGGTATGCCCTGCACATTGTCTACCGCCGGCTTGTCCATGCGGTCGAGGAACTGCCGTGCATAAGCGGAGAAGGTCTCGACATAGCGACGCTGCCCCTCGGCGTAGATCGTGTCGAATGCCAGTGTCGATTTTCCCGAACCGCTCACCCCAGTCACCACGATGAGCTTGCCAGTGGGCAGGCTAAGGCTGAGGTTCTTCAGATTATTCTGCCGCGCGCCGGTGATAACGATGCTGTCGTTATTAACACTGTTCTTAGCGGCGGTTTTCTTAGAGCTGGCGGGGCTGGTCTTCTGGACGGTCATGGGCAATTCATCTCAAGTGGAGTGCTGTATTAATATACAGTAATGCGGTTACTTCATACAATAATTGCTTCGCTTCTAAACCAATTGCGTTAATTCGCCAACTAATGAAGAAAAGAACGAACTAACTTTTAGAAAATTCTGAGGTTTTAATTTTAAAGATTTTAAAAACAATGGCTTAGAAGATAAATAAAAGTTGGCGCAGTTTGTGCTAAATCCTCTGCATATGAGGAGAAGCCACAGAGCTTCGCACGTTCGCTAACGACAATCATCATTATTTGAGCATTAACAACATTCGGAGAAACACCATAATGCAAAACACGAAAACAAAGAAAGGCCTGTTCAATACTAAGACTTTCACGCTAGCGGGCTCCTTCGCCATGCTGCTGTTACCCGTCGTGGTTCTGGCCGATAACTGCGTTTACCAGGAAGAAATCGCGTTTACCTTGCCAAGCACTAATATCGCCACTGTCGATGTCAGCGCCGGTGCTGGTTCACTGAACGTCTCTAGTACGCCGAGCGCGCGTGAGATTAGCGTAGTCGCAACGGTATGTACTAGCCGCAAGAGTGGCTTAGAGGACATGGGCATGAAACACTTAGTGCAAGGTGATACGCAGTACCTTTGGACTAAGATTCCTGAAGACGACAGAAGAAGTTTAGTTTCCAGTGGCTACCGCTTCATACACTTGGATGTGACAGTGCCGGCGGGTATGCCAGTGAACATCAAAGATGGCAGCGGTGAACTCACTGTCAGTGGCACTGGGGATCTTAATCTTGTCGATGGTTCCGGCGCAGCGCATATCTTCGCAATCGCGGGCAACGTGAAAGTGAAGGACGGTTCCGGCGAGCTGACCATAGAGGACGTGCAAGGCAACGTCGATATAGACGATGGCTCCGGCGAAATCGACATCGTGAAAGTGGCAGGTGCGGTTACTGTGCGTGACGGCTCTGGCGACATCAATGTGCGTGATGTGCAGCTAGAGGTCAGCATCCTCGAGGACGGTTCGGGCGATGTAAATATCGACCAAGGCAGTCGTTCTGCTCGCTCGGCGACGCAGGTATCGACGAATCTGGAATGATTTGCCGATTATGCCTAGGGGTGTGCTTACGCTCCTAGGTTTGACCTGCTAACATCAGCGGCCTCTTAATTCCCCCGATTGCGGTTCGCTGATGGAAGTTCTTCTAGCTTGTATAGTAATAGTGATCGGCGCCTTCGTGCAGACTGCCATCGGCTTCGGCCTTGCAGTCATCGCGGCGCCGCTTCTCTTCTTTATTGATCCCCTCTATGTGCCCGCACCCATCACCATGTGTGCCTTGGTGCTCTCGGTTTTCAACGTCTATAGCTACCGTGGTCACGTGTCGTTTCGTGGCTTGGGCAACGCCATTATCGGTCGAATCCCCGGCTCATTGAGTGGTGCGGCGTTGCTGCTGTGGATCGATAAGGATTGGTTGGCGCTGTGGATCGGGCTGAGCGTGCTAGGCGCGGTGGGCGTAAGCCTAACGTCTTTGCGCTGGCAACCTACACCGGGTCGGATGATGTTCGCGGGCTTCATGTCAGGCTTCATGGGTACTAGTTCTTCGATAGGAGGGCCGCCCATGGCCTTACTCTGGCAGCACCAAGAAGTGAACCTGGTGCGCGCGAACTTGGCGGCGTTTTTCGTAGTGAGCTGTTTGATGTCGTTGGTTGTGCTTGCGCCGATCGGGCAGTTTGGGATGACTCAGATCATGCTCGGCTTACCGTTATTGCCGGCCACCTTCGTGGGCTTTCTCATTGCGCGGCGCAGCATGCGCCAGGTTCCACATCGGCAATTGCGCATCGCGTCTCTTACGCTGTGCTCAATTGCCGGTGCGGCGGCCGTACTGTCGTTCTGGTTTTAAAGCGGGGCGCTAAACTCCGGCAGGGTTTCTACGCCAGCGCGTATGCTAACCTCTAATGCCAACGTACGCGGCAATATACGCTCGAAATAGAAACGCGCAGTGTCTAGCTTAGCTTGATAGAAGTCTGCCTCTGCCTCGCTCGGCTTTTTCTCTAGGGCTGCGCTAGCTACAAGAGCCGACTGCGCCCACGTCCAGGCCAACACGGTATAACCAGAGAACATCAGATAGTCATAGGCTGCTGCATTCACCTCGTCAGGATTCTTCATCGCCTTCATGCCCAACTCTGTAGTGAGCTCCACCCATTTTTGCATCTGTGTCTGCAGGGTTCCCGCGTAGGGGTTCTCCGGATGCTGCTTGCAGAAACCCAACACCAGTTTCACGAAGGGCTCTAGGGCTTTGCCGCGACTTGAGAGGATCTTGCGGCCCAGAAGGTCTAGGCCTTGAATGCCCGTAGTCCCCTCGTAGATCGAGGTGATGCGCGCGTCTCTGAAATGCTGCTCTTGGCGCCATTCGCGAATATAACCGTGGCCGCCGAACACCTGAATGCCGTAGCTGGTAGCCTCCATGCACACTTCAGAGAGGAAGCCCTTCGCGATGGGGGTCATTAGCGAAAGCAAAGCTTCCGCCATCTCTCGTTCGCTCTCGCTCTCGCTATAGCGCTCGCGGTCTGTCTGGATAGCGAGGAAATAGCTCAGTGCACGACCACCTTCGCCGAAGGCCTTCTGCGTGAACAGCATGCGGCGCACGTCGGGGTGCACGATGATAGGGTCCGCTGCTGCCTCTGGATCCTTGCGCACTGTGCCACGGAATTGCACGCGATCACGTGCGTATTCTAGGGCGCTCTGGTGAGAAGCCTCGATCTGCGCCAGTGCCTGTTGGGCCACACCCATGCGCGACTCGTTGATGAAGGTGAACATGCAGCTCATGCCTTTATGGGGCGGGCTGATCAAATAGCCTTTAGCCTCGTCGAAGTTGATCACGCATGTGGCGTTGCCGTGAATGCCCATCTTGTGTTCGATAGAGCCACAATGCACATTATTGCGTTCGGCCACTTCACCACTGTCTGTGACATTAAACTTAGGCACGATAAACAGCGAGATACCCTTGATGCCTGGTGGGGCATCGGGCAGGCGCGCTAACACGATGTGCACGATGTTCTTGGTGAGGTCGTGTTCGCCAGAGGAGATGAAGATCTTGCTGCCGGAGATCTTATAAGAGCCATCGTCCTGTGGCAGCGCCTTGCTGCGCAGTAGGCCAAGGTCGGAGCCGCAATGGGCCTCGGTAAGACACATGGTCGCGGACCACTGTCCCTCGATAAGCCGGGGCAGAAAGCGTGCTTTTAATTCTTCGCTGGCGTGGGCGGCGATGGTTTGAATGCCCCCCATGCTTAGGCCTGGGTACATGGTCCACGCATGGTTTGCGGTGGCGTGAATCTCCATACAAAAACCGCCTAGAGACGCAGGCAGGCCTTGGCCGCCCAATTCGACAGGCATAGACAGGCTAGTCCAGCCATTGGCGATGTATTCGTTGTAGGCCTCTTTGAAACCGGGCGGCGTAGTAACTTCGCCATCTTCCCATTTACAGCCTATCTCATCACCCATGCCATCGATTGGCGCGAGTACATCTTCGGCAAACTGCGCGGCGCTCTGTAGAATGGCCTCGACTATGTCGGGCGTTGCCTCTCGCCCCTGTGGAAAACTAGCGTAGTGCGAAGTAAAGTCTAAGACTTCCTCCATTTGAAACTTCATATCTCGTAATGGTGCTCGATACTGCGACATTGACGATTACCCCCTTTCATTGATGTACCGTCTTAAAAAGGCTGCATCTATACCTAGCAGCGCTTCGCAGAGCATAGCATGGAAAAATTACTACTTGCTGCCATGCGGCAAGGATAGAATCGGGTATAATTGCGCTTAATTTTTGAATTTCACTTTTGCTTTACACTATTGCTACACACTCGGTTGCTTCACACTCGGTGTTTTTAAAATAGTGGGCTTATCGACGGGGTAATAACAATAATGAACAGATGGCCACAAACAATCAGCATCGACGCATTTCGCGATACCTGGGTCCTAGAGGGTGAACCTCTGTGGCGCCGTGTCTTCGATACCCATCGCGAGAAGATGCAGATTAAGAGCCCCCAGATTGCGCTAGGCAACCTCGAGAAGATCTTCACCTGTACATTCAAGCTCGCCAATAGCAAAGGCTTTCAGGCCATGAGCCTACGTGACCTGAGCCGCGAGACCGGCATCAGCATGGGCGGCCTCTACGCTTATATCGGCAGTAAAGACGATCTTGCCGCGGCCATCGAAGAGGTGTTGCGCAAGACCATCGACGACGTCATGTCCGACCAGGCCGTGATCGACCTCTCTCCCGTGCATCGCCTCAAGGCCATCATCTATGGCGACATCTACATGAACGAGATTATGCATCAGTGGTATTACTTCTGTTATCTGGAGGCCAAGGGCCTGTCACGTGAACAGCGCGAGGCCGCCATGCAGATGGAGATCAAGTTCGACGAGCGTATTCTAGAAACCTTCACGGCAGGGGTAGAGCAGGGGCTGTTTACGGCAGATCGCCTAGAGTTAATAGCGGCTAATACCACCTCGATGTTGCAGCAGTGGTACCTCAAGCGCTGGAAGTTTGGGTTATTAGCGACTCGTATCGACGACTACGCCGCGTTCGTGTTCGACATTACCCTGCGCAATCTACGCTACCAAGACGCCTGAGTTCTCAGGCATTCTCTGGATTGATGCCTACCTTAGTGGCGTAGAAGGCACGAATGGCGGGCATGTCCACCTCGAGCTCGCCGGTGGGGTAGTAGAAGTCCGCTAAACCCGCCTCTTTCTTAGAGGCGTCAACATAGCCCATCAGCACTGGCACCTCTGCGGCCACCGCGATGCGATAGAAACCCGTCTTCCATTCCTTCACCTTGCTGCGCGTGCCCTCTGGCGGCACTAGCACGATCATCTCTGGCTCGCTCTTATACTGGGCCACCGTCTGGTCTACTAGGTTATGGGCGCGGCTGCGATCCACCGGAATGCCGCCGAGCCACTTCATGAACCAGCCGACGGGGAAGGGGAAGAGCGTGTTCTTGCCCATCCAGAACACCTTGAGGCGCAGCTTCAGCACCACCATGATCATGAGCGGGAAGTCCCAATTGCTGGTATGGGGCGCGCCTATCAACACGAAGCGCGCGTTCTTGATGGGGCAGCCCACCGCCTTCCAGCCCATCAATTTCAGGATGAGAATCGAGAGCAGCCGCAGGCAGGGGGTAATGATAGGGGTGGAGAAGACGGTTCGTCGCATCAAAAGCTTTGTCTCTTATTGTTGTGGTGGGGCAGGTAATGGCGAAACGCTATTATGACCAATGTGTGACGAAGTCTTCTACTGCTAATTCGCGAATAGGGCGGTCGGGGCCCTCGATTTGTCCCACATAGAGCATCGCTAAAACTTTTTCATGTTCTTTTACGCCTAAGCCTTTCATGACGACCGGATGGGTGGACATTGGCCCTGTGCGCCACACCGCCCCGATGCCCTGTGCGTGTGCCGCGATCAGCATGGCATGGGTGGCGCAGCCCGCGGCGATGTCTTGCTCTAGCACTGGAATCTTCGGATGCTCCACGGCGCTGGAGATGGTGACGATGACTAAGGGCGCGCGCAGAGCCTTGCCGCGCATGCTCTCGAGCTTCTCGGCACTGATCTGCGGTTCATCGGCCTGGGCGGCAGCGGCGAAAAGGTCTGCTAAATGTTCAAGACCCTCGCCCTGGATACGCAGGAAGCGCCATGGGCGCAGCTGACCATGGTCAGGGGCGCGCAGGGCGGCGCGGAACATGTTCTGTAATGCGACCTCACTGGGCACGGCACCGGCGACGCGGGGGTGAGAGACACGGGTGTGTAAAGCGTTTAAAGCATCCATTGTGAGCCTGTTCGAAACTGTGGTGGGTTAGTACATTAATGATCGCAACAATAGAGTAAAATACCCAAAATTGGGAGTTAAGAAAGGCCCCTTGTGGGGTATAGCTTTGTGGTACAATTTCCCACTAGAATATTCACCTGTTCGGAACCATACGAAAATACTAGGTTTTCCGTCTTTTAATACCGAGGCCAATGCATGTCTACTGCCGCAGATCTAATCGCCGTAAGCTCGGATAAGCCAGCTTACCCACAAGCCAAGTCTAAGTGGTTTGGAAAGGCGGCTGGCAGTAAGAAGCTACGGCTCGTGTTCAGTTTCTACTCCCCCGACGGTAACGAGGTCGCCATGCCCTTGGCGGCGATGTCTGCCTACTTAAAGCGCGACTTCCCATGGGTAGAGGTCATCCTCAAGCCCATCCTGATCGTGCGCGACGCGGTGGCCTACAATCCCGAGAACTATGCCCGCAGCATCGCCGAGCTCAAGCCCGATGTGATCGCGTTCTCCGTGATGAGCCCGCACTGGTATCCGATGGAGCCCTATTTCGAAGTCATCAAGTCCATGCTGCCCGACATGCCTATCTGCATAGGCGGTTATCAGGCCATGCTCTCTCAAGATCAGACCATCGAGAACCCTAACGTCGACTTCATCTGTGTTGGCGACGGCGAATACGCCATCGGCAACCTGGTGCAGTTCCTGCGCGGCAGCAAAGACGGCGCAGTAGACGGCATGTGGGAGAAGTTGAGTGACGGCGAAGTGTTCCGCACAGAGCCACACCAGATCGGCGACCTGGCCTCACTGCCATTCCCCGACTACGATATTTTCGAGAAAGACGGCAGCTTCGACGATGTGAACACCTCCATCTTCGGGCCTAAAGAGAAGGTAGTGCTACCAGTAATGACTGGCCGCGGCTGCCCGTATCGCTGTACCTATTGCTGCAACACGCCGTTGCTAGACAACTGGAAGGTGAAGAAAGAGTTCCTGCGCAAATATGACCCGGAAGACATGGTCACCGAACTGATTCGATTGCGCGACCGTTACAACGTGGGTTACTTCGAGTTCTGGGACGAGCTGTTCCTGTCGAACCTCAAGTTCGTGCGTGCTTTCTTCGCCATCTATAAAGAGCGCATCGGCCTGCCATTCTCCATCAACTCCCGCGTGGAAGTGATGAACGAGAAGTTCTGTGCCGAGGCCAAAGAAGCCGGTTGTCACACTATTTGGTTCGGCATCGAGAGCGGCGACGAGACCTATCGCTCTACCATGCTCGGCCGCAAGATGAAGAACGAGCAGGTGATTGCCGCGGCTAAGGCTTGTAAGGCGGCGGGCATTAATCGCCTGACCTTCAACATCGTCGGCATGCCGCTGGAAACCGCGGAGAATATGCGCCAGACACTGGAGTTGAACAAACTCATCGCGCCCGAGTTCTTCTTCTTCTTCCCCTATATTCCGCTACGCGGCACGCCACTATACGACCGTGCCAAGGCCGAGGGCCTGTTGCTGACGACTAAGAAGAACCTGCACTATCTCTCTGCCGCCAACGACAAGCAGTTCACGCTTAACATGAAAGAGCAGCCAGAGCTGTTGTCAGCTGCGCAGTACGACGAGATCTGTAAAGAGATGTTGGCTTTCCAGGAGAGCAATAACCGCTTGAGCTTTGCCGATGACGCAGGGGTAGAGCAGGTCGCCAAGGTGGAAGACAAAAGCTTTAGCTTTATAGATGACGAACAGAAGGCGGCGTTCGCCGAGCCTAAGTACGAGGCGGCCCCGGTGGAGATGTATGAGCCACCAGTGCAGCAGGCCCCTGCCGAGAAAAGCGGCGGCATCATCTCTGGTATTCGTAGCCTGTTCCGCGCTCCTTAACCATGGGGTCATAACCATGGGGTCAGGTTCCTTGATTTTCCTTGTATGTGTGTGATTTTCGGTCGCCACCATGAGGAATGTCATTCACTTTTCTTTTTAGCATCGACGCGATTTCGGCGCGGAACTTGTCGTTACCAATAGCCCATCCTTTGTTGGTGCACGCACGAATTTCGTCCAGAGTTTCGTGCGCTTGAAAGTCTGGAAAAAGGCGTCGGTACTCCTTTACACGACTTGCTCTCGTCCTGCCTAGATTTCTATACTCATCATGTTCAGTGATTAAATCTATGGGGATCCCCATAGCATTATGACGATAGCTAGACCAAGGGTAATGACCTGGTGCGGCGACCATTCCTGCACGTACAGGATTAAGCTCAATGTATTGGCTTAGAGTGAGAAAATAGCGATCGGTCGATAATAGGGACGATTTGTAGCGCCCCTCAAAGAGCGTGCCGGTGCGCTTATAGGTGATGTTTATATAACGTACGAAATTGAGCCCCAGATTTTGCATCATATTGGGAATTGCGAACTCATTCGCTCCCGACGCTAGCAGGTGTACGTGATTGGTCATCAAGACATAGGCATGTACGCTAACATCATTTACTGCGGCAGCCTTCCTAAGCTTGTTTAGATACAAAGCATAGTCAGCGTCCGTATAAAAGCAGGCCGCTCGATTATTTCCGCGTTGGATTATATGTTGCGGGCAACCGTCTAGATAAATTCTGGGCTTCCTTGCCATCGAAAGCTCCTCTATTGAAGGGAGTTTGACTCAAGGATAGAAGTGATTCGAGGAAAATCAAGGAACCTGACCCCCTAATACGAGCTGCGCGTCCTCTTTGAGGGTGCGCTCGAAGCTGCGCCAAGACAGCAGCGCCATCAGCATATTGCCGATCATCGCGCCTGCGTAGAAGCCCGGCAAGCCAAACATCTGACTGCCTATCCATGCGATGGGCACATAGAAGATAAAGAAGCGCGCGATGCTCAGGTACAGCGCCATCATCGGTTTGTGCAGCGCATTGAAGGCGGAATTGGTCAGAATAATCACTCCCTGCAATCCATAGCCTAGCGGCAGAATCCAGATAAACAATTCGATCGCACGGCTTACCTCTTCGTCCCGCGTAAACACCCTCGCGATCATCTTCGCACTCACCGCCATCACAGCATAGATCAGCAATTGCCACGCGATGATGAACTTCATGGCCAGCCGGTAGGAGTCTGCGATGCGGTCCGCGCGCCCGGCGCCGAGGTTCTGGCTGATGAAGGGTGGCAGCGTAGAGGACAGCGCTAATACCACCAGGCAGGCGATGGACTCGATACGCGAACCCACGCCGAAGGCCGCCACCGTGCTCTCCCCATAGGTCGCCGCGATAGCAGTCATCACACCCGCGGCCACTGGCGTTAGCATATTCGCGCCGGAGGCGGGAATGCCGATGCGCAGCATCTCGCGGCTAGAGTTGCGGAAATTGGCGAGGGAGGGGATGCCGGGGTATACCAGCTCCACCTTCACGATGAGGTAGTAGTAGATATAGACGAAGGCTACCAGCCAGGAGATCAGCGTAGCCACCGCCGCGCCTTGTATGCCCATGGCAGGCACCGGCCCGAAGCCGAAGATAAACACTGGGTCTAGAATCGCATTCACTAGGCCCGCACCGGCCATGATCAGGCTGGGGGTCTTAGTGTCCCCTGAGGCGCGAAGTACGCTGTTGGCCGAGTTCATCCCCACTAATAGGAAACTAGTGGGCAGCCAAATTGTCATGTATTCGCGGATCTGCGGGAGTAGGTTCTCGTTGGCGCCCATCAACCGAAAGGTGTCGTCCATGAACACATAGCCCACGGCGGACAGGGCCATGGCCATTAAGATGGCGGTGTAGTTGGTGACGGTGGAGGCCTGCTTGGCCTTCTCGAACTCATCGCGCCCTAGATACTTGGCCACCACCGCAGAGGTGCCGATGCCAAGGCCGATGGCCATGCTCAGTACCATGAAGGTAACGGGGAAGGTGAAGCTAATCGCGGAGAGAGGCTCGGTGCCGAGCATGCTAATAAAGAGGGTATCGACTAAGTTGAAGGTGAACAGCATGAACATGCCGATGATCATCGGGCCTGTCATGCGCATCAAAGTCGCGGGGATAGGATCTTTGACTAAGCTATAGCGTTTCTTCGCGGTACTCTCTGCCATGAAAACCTGCGCTCAAGTACGACCACTGTGGAACAGGGCTGAGCTTGCTATTGATGTTATTTTTCTTCGGGGCGGTGTCTACTTCTTGGCTAAGAGACCCGCCCGTGTTGGTTTTTATCTCACTCTTCTACTATTTACTTAGCCACCGCCGACTTGCGCAGCTGCAACATCTGCTTAAAACACTTCGGATTGCCGAACACTAGCTCCGCCGCATTGCTGACGTCTGGGCTACCGGTCAGGTCGCTGATAAGCGCGCCAGACTCTTGCAATATCAATAGCGCCGCGGCGATAGAGGATGGGTCGTTCTCCCCAAGCCAACCCGCGTCGGTGCGGCCAGCCGCCACCCATGCCAGGTCTAATGCCGCGCAGCCCGTCAGGCGCACGTCGCAGGCAATCGCCGCGAGCTTGTGCTGCATGCCGAGCAACTTCTCGGTGTGGGCCGCATTGCTAGCCTCGGTGCCAAGGGACACTAAGCCCTTGTCGAGGGAGGCGTTCTTGCTAACGCGCAGGCGCTGCGTGTTGACCTGTGCGGCCGTGCCACGGCTGGCGGTAAACTCTTCGCGCAGCATGGGGTTGATCAACACGCCGTGAGTAACCTTGCCATTTGTAGAGAGGGCAACGGACACACAGAAGTTCGCGATGCCGCGGCGGTAATTGGCGCTGCCGCACAGTGGGTCGATGATCCACACATTGTTCTTGTCTTTGCCCTCAGTGAATCCGGAGATGCGCGACTGGATGCTGTAGTCCGGGTAGGCCTTCTGCAGATGGTAGAGAATGGTCTTCTCTGAATCCAAATCCATATTGGTGATGACTTGGCCTTCGGACTCTTCCACTACGTGGACTCTGTCGAGGCGGTCACTGTTATGGGCGAGCACTTCGGATGCGTCCCGAGCGGCCTTAAGGGCGATATTAACGATTGCGTGCATTTGAAAGGGAACCTAGCGTGTAAAAGACGCGCAATCATAACAAATGCAGCCCTATCAGTCTCAGAATAAACGCGCTGCATGGGTGACTAATTTCGGTTTAGGGATGCGGCAGGGCAGACGGCAGCCCTCAATTCCCTGCTATAATCGTCCGCTTGTGTAATTTCGCTAGCTGCGCAAGAGGTGCCGCTTTGTCCGACCCCATAGATTTTCAGGCCTGCTTCGACAATATCCGTATCGTGCTGGTCAATACCTCCCACCCTGGTAATATTGGCGCCGCTGCTCGTGCTATGAAGAACATGGGCCTGTCCAAGCTCACCCTAGTGGACCCCGAAGACTTCCCCAGCCCCGTGGCCAACGGCCGTGCCGTGTCTGCTGTGAACATCCTGGAAGTGGCCACCGTGACCAAGACGCTGGAAGAAGCCGTTGCGGGTTGCGGCTTAGTGATTGGCACCAGCGCCCGCATCCGCAGCATCCCGTGGCCCCTGATCTCGCCACAGCAGTGCGCCCAGCATGTGGCCGATGACAGTCGCCAGAACGAGGTAGCCCTAGTATTCGGCCGCGAAGACTCCGGCCTAACCAACGAAGAGCTGCAGCTATGCCACTTCCACGTCAACATCCCCGCCGACGAGAAGCTCAGCTCCCTCAACCTCGCCGCCGCTGTCATGGTGATTAGTTACGAAGTGCGCATGGAACTACTCAAGCGCGAGGCCGAAGGCCAGCAAGCGCCCGTAGCGCCAGTGGATGAAGAGATAGTAGAAGGCGTGGACTGGGACGTGCCCAAGGCCACGGGCAAACAAGTGGAAGGTTTTTACACCCACTTAGAAAAAACCATGATCGACCTGAACTTCCACGACCCAGCCAACCCACGCTTGTTGATGCTGCGCATGCGCCGCCTGTTCGGCCGCATCCGCCCAGACCAGATGGAGATTAGCGTGCTGCGCGGCTTCCTCTCGCACATCGACATGCTCAACGAACGCGCCACCAGAAACATCACAGTAGAACAGCAACGCCAAGAAAAACGCGAAGCCAACCTACTAAAAACCCCGAAAGATAAAGATGATTAAACAAACGTCTCTCTGTTGGAGCGCTTGCCCTCGGAAGGGGGGGATTGCCCTCGAATTGCAATTATATTCCATCGATTTGTGTCAATTGCGCCCAATCGCTTGCAGGGCAAGCTCCTACCAGACGGTGGTTTTCCACTGGACTAGAAATATATTCTGAATGTAGGAGCCAGCCCTGCTGGCGATCGGCCCAATTACCCACAAGATCACAGATAAACCAGCAAATTATAATTAGCTACAAAGGTTACAAAACGCATGTCCATAATATTCAACCAAATCGCCACCGAGATCGCCGCTAACCCCGCCCAAGTTCAAGCCGCAGTAGCCCTGCTAGACGAAGGCGCCACCGTGCCCTTTATCTCCCGCTACCGTAAAGAGGTCACCGGCGGACTAGACGACACCCAACTACGCAAACTGCAAGAGCGCCTACACTACCTGCGCGAACTCGACGACCGCCGCGACGCCATCCTCAAGAGCATCAAGGAACAAGAGAAACTAACGCCAGAACTGGAACGCCAGATCCGCGGCGTAGGCACCAAGACCGAACTGGAAGATCTTTACCTGCCCTATAAGCAGAAGCGCCGCACCAAGGCCACCATCGCCAAAGAGGCCGGCATCCAGCCACTGGCCGACATGCTCTATGCAGACCCCACCAAAGATCCAGAGGCAGAAGCTCAAGCCTTCCTTAATGAAGAAGCAGGCTTCGCCGACACCAAGGCCGTGCTCGACGGCGCCAAGCACATCCTCATCGAACAGTTCAGCGAAGACGCCGCACTGCTCGGTAAACTGCGCGCCTATTTCTGGGACAGGGCACAGATCATCTCCGTGGTGGCTCCGGGCAAGGAACAAGAAGGCGCCAAGTATCGCGATTACTTCGACTTCTCCGAAGCCCTGCACAAGATTCCTTCCCACCGTGCCATGGCCCTGTTCCGAGCCCGCAAGGAAGGCATCCTGCAGCTGAACGTGGACATCAAAGACCTCGACGCCAGCGAACGCCACCCCTGCGAGAACCTCATCGCCGGCTTCTGGAAGATCGAAGACAAGGGCCGCGCCGCCGACAGCTGGCTGTTCGACGTAGTGCGCTGGACCTGGCGCGTCAAGATGCAAAGCCACTTGCAGACCGACTTCCTCACCGAGATACGCGAGCGCGCCGAGACAGACGCCATCGAAGTGTTCGCCAAGAACATCAAGGACCTCTTGCTAGCCGCACCCGCCGGCAAGAAAGTGACCATCGGCCTAGACCCAGGCCTGCGCACTGGCGTCAAACTCGCCGCCGTAGACGCCACAGGAAAAGTGTTAGACCACGGCGCCATCTTCCCCAATCAGCCACAGAACAAAGTGGCCGAGGCTGCCGCAACGCTATTACAGATGTGCAAGAAATACGGCGTAGAACTCATCAGTATCGGCAATGGCACCGCATCCCGCGAGACCGATCAGTTCGTGGCCACCCTGCTTAAGGCCCACCCAGAACTCAAGGCCCAGCGCGTCATCGTGAACGAGTCCGGCGCCTCCGTGTACTCCGCCTCCGAACTGGCCGCGCTGGAATTCCCCGACCTCGACGTGACCATCCGCGGCGCAGTCTCCATCGCAAGACGCCTGCAAGACCCACTGCCAGAGCTGGTGAAGATCGACCCTAAATCAATCGGGGTAGGCCAGTACCAACACGACGTGAGCCAGGTCAAACTCGCCAGAAGTCTAGACGCGGTGGTGGAAGACTGTGTGAACGCGGTGGGCGTAGATGTGAATTCTGCATCGGTACCACTACTCAAGCGCGTGTCTGGCCTTAACCAGACCCTAGTGAACAACATCATCGAGTTCCGCGACGCCAACGGCAGCTTCAAGAGTCGCAACGACCTGAAGAAGGTGCCACGCTTCGGCGACAAGACCTTCGAGCAAGCCGCCGGCTTCCTACGCGTCAACGAGAGCGACAACCCCCTAGACGCCAGCGCAGTACACCCAGAGTCCTATGGCGTAGTAGAGGCCATCGCCAAGAAGAATGGCCGCGACCTGAAGTCCATGATCGGCGACGTCACCTTCATCCGCGGCCTCAACGCCCAGGACTACGTGACCCCGGCCTTCGGCCTACCCACGGTGCAAGACATCCTCAAGGAACTTGAGAAACCCGGCCGCGACCCGCGTCCCGAGTTCAAGACCGCATCGCTGAAGGAAGGCGTAGAGAAGATCAGCGACCTAACCCCCGGCATGACTCTAGAGGGCACGGTGACTAACGTCACCAACTTCGGCGCCTTCGTCGACGTGGGCGTGCATCAAGACGGATTGGTCCATATCTCCGCGCTGTCCGACACCTTCGTCAAGACCCCGCACGACGTGGTTAAGGCGGGCGACATCGTGAAGGTGAAGGTGCTAGAGGTAGACCTAGACCGTAAGCGTATTGCTATGACCATGCGCCTCAACGACGAGCTGCCGGCGCCTGGTGGCAGCACGCAGGGGCGACAGGGAGATTCGAATCGTCGTAATCAAACCCAGAGTGCGCCAAGGCAGAAGAAGGATTTTGCGGCGGCTGCGGACAATAAGCGGCAGGTGGGGACGATGGCGGCGTTGTTTGAGCAGGCGCTTAAGAAGAAGTAGGTTTTAGTTATTGTTTAGTTTGAGAAGAAGCCCCTATTTTGGGGCTTTTTTTTGCCCACGCGGAAAATGGGATAAGGGGCTGTATTTATTAGGGGGAAGGGCATAGACTCCCGTCATTGGGCGAAGTTTACAACAACAAGAATGCTAGCCCGATATAGCGGGCTCAGAGTACCTATACACAATGAAGATGTCTTCCCTATATACCAAAGGTATTGTGCTCGCGCTTGCCGCCCTGTCTGTTAGTACCGCTATAGCTTGTACTTGCTTCTATGCAGGGACATTTGAAGTGTATGCCAAACAACATCCGATAATTGTAAGGGGTGTTGTTGAAAGCTACGGGGCGGAATTGCCTACTAATGCGGGTATCTTCAAAACCATGAAAGTGTCTGTGTCTGACACTATCAAAGGCTCATTTCCACACTCTTCATTCGAATTTTTTGGCGATACAGGTATGTCCTGTCTGCGCTATATCACGCGCCAAGATTTTCCTATTGGCAGCGAACACTTTTTCCTTCTTGAAGATGATGATCTTAGCCAGCCGCTTATGGTGTGCGGCGAGGCGTCTGTGGCGATTCATGGGGATTCTATACATGGAAATAAGATCAGCGAGAATGAATATGTAGTTTATGAAATGGGCGTCGATGAATTTATTCAGAAAGTAAGGTGAGCGCGCATTTCAGGAGTTTGCATAGTGACGCGGATTTGCCGCGCACTTGAAGCGAGTGTTATACAGGGTCAAACAAGGTGCCACGATGAAGTATGAGTCGTTCCGAGGTGGTTGTCTTTGCGGACGCACGCAGTATGAGCTTGTTAGCGAACCTACAACGCTGTATGCGTGTCATTGCACAGATTGCCAGACCACTAGCGGATCGATTTTTACTCTTATCATGAGATTACCTAGCGATGGGCTCAAGATTGTAGCTGGTAATCCCGAGCCCTTTGAGAGAGCTAGAACTGATGGCAGAAAGAAACTCATTTTTCGGTGTCCAGCTTGTCTAACAGCGTTATGGGGAAGCCACGTGACACGAAGCGAGTACGTTTCTCTCTACGCGGGTACTTTGGACAAGTCCTCAATGCTCAGTCCCATCGGGCACATCTGGACTAACAGCGCGCAACCCTAGAAAGCATGAGTTTTATTCAGCTACTGGCAACCAGTTGAAAGCTATTGGACCACCGAAGGAGCTGCGTACACATTGGGCGGGTGACTTCACTTATATA
>OJDV01000096.1_pt1 | contig 48727 bp, 21 predicted proteins | sample 1592911 | NCBI WGS metagenome assembly OJDV01 (sample SAMN05416860, study PRJEB24817) | seawater metagenome | isolation source: Sea water | place: Canada:Atlantic | collected 2013-11 | reverse complement strand
GATTTCTGCCTGTCTCGTGGGCTCGGAGATGTGTATAAGAGACAGCGGCCAGTCTCTCTGGAATTCGACACCGAGCAGTCTGATAAACCAACTTATCCTGCTTGCACCCATGGGCGAGAGCTCGATCAGAGCGAGTGGAATAAGTTATTGTAATTTTTCCCTATGTACTATTAGATTCCCTTGTAGTGTTAATTTGCTTGAGAAAACCTGCTAAAGATATTCGATGTGATTTTTAACAGATTCAGTTTCGCTGGTTCACCGTGTAGACCTGAGACTCCAGTGACCCCGCTAGTTAGTTATAAAAAGTGTATAAGGACGAGACAATGAAAACAGCATTTTCGATCTTTCTACTCAGCGTGTTGCTGTCGTCATGCGGGCAAGACTCTGTGCCAACGGCGACTAACACTACTGCACAAGAATCACGCGTAGCGCTCACTGAAACGGAGCGCTTGAATCTATGGTTCGATGAACGCAACGAAGAATTTCTGATGAAGTCTCCGATGAATTTGACCTTTCTAGGGCGCAAAGAAAAGTACGATGAAATCGATGATGCGAGCGAAGCTGCAATGGACGAGGAGCTTCGTTTTTGGGGGCAGACAGTTGAGGATCTACGAGCCAATTTCGATTACGAGGCCTTAACAAACTCCGCGAAAATTTCCTACGACATTTGGGTTTATCAGTATGAAAACGATTTAGCGATGGCGCCGTTCCGCAGGCATGCATATATATTCGATCAGATGAATGGAGAGCATTCGTTTCTCCCTGATTTCTTGATGAGTATTCATAGTGTTGCAAACGAAACCGAAATGCGAGCCTACATCACGCGCATAGGTGGGATCTCGCGAAGGCTTGATCAATTGCTAGTGCGCGCGCAACTCGGCGCGGAACAGGGCGTGCGCCCTCCGCAATTTTCCTATGAGATTGTGCTGCAGGAATCGGCCAACATAATTTCTGGCGCTCCTTTTGAGCAAGACAGCGAAACAGATTCACCATTATGGGCCGATGCCAAAGGAAAAATTGAGGCCCTGCTTGAGGCCGATGAAATCGGCGAAGACAAAGCCAGTGAACTATTGTCTGAAGTAGAAGCGGCCTTACTGGAAACGCTCGAACCATCCTATCAATCTCTAATAAGTTGGATGCAAGACGACTTTAAGAACGCCGATCAACAACCCCGCGGCGTAGTAGCGCTGAACAATGGGGCGGAATACTATAAAGCCGCATTAGCCAACATGACCACAACCAGCCTGAGTGCTGAAGAGATTTACACTCTTGGACTAAACGAGGTCGCGCGAATAAAACAAGAAATGGAAGCCCTTAAAGAAAAGATTGGGTTCCAAGGCTCATTGCCCGAATTTTTCAACTACGTCAATACCGACAAGGACTTCCTCTACGCTAACGACGATGAAGGCAGGCAAGGCTATCTGGATGATTCCGCGGCGTTTATCTCGACAATGCGGAGCAAACTGCCAGATTATTTTGGCATGCTGCCTAAGGCCGAATTGGTCGTAAAACGTGTTGAGGCTTTTCGTGAACAGGATGGGGCTGCACAGCACTATAGGGAAGGTACTGCCGATGGGTCACGGCCTGGCGTCTACTATGCACACCTATCAGATATGAATGCCATGCCGAAATATGCCATGGAGACCGTCGCCTATCACGAAGGCATTCCTGGCCACCATTTGCAAAAATCCATCCAAAAAGAGTTAGAAGGAGTCCCAGAGTTTCGCAAGATTTCTGGATTCACCAGTTATACCGAAGGTTGGGCTTTGTATGCCGAGCGCCTAGCGAAGGAGATGGGTGGCTTTGAAGATCCCTACAAAGACTTTGGGAGGCTGAACGACGAGATGTTCCGCGCTGTTCGCCTTGTAGTGGATACCGGCATTCACGCCAAAGGTTGGACAGAGCAGCAGGCATTCGATTACTTTACGGAAAATTCTTCGAGGTCTGAAGGAAGTATTCGATCAGAGATACAACGCTATATTGTCACGCCTGGGCAGGCGACGAGTTATAAAATCGGAATGTTGAAAATTCTTGAGTTACGAGAAAAAGCCAAGAACGGACTAGGAGAGAAATTCGATATCCGTGCGTTTCACGACACGGTATTGGGGGGCGGAGCACTGCCACTAGCAATATTAGAACGCGTTGTTGATAATTGGATTGCTGAAACGAAAGGGTAAGCTTGAGCGTTCATTGATTCGATGGTATCGACAAGTTAACGGTCAAATCGCAACCACATTTCCCCGAGACGCAAAGGATTGCTCTCTGAAATATCTATAGTTTTAAAGTCAAAGGTGCCGGACAGGGGTTCTCTATAGTCCGGTTCTGGAGCGCAGGGAGTGGCCATTTTTCGCCCGGGGAAACTTTGGGGGGCACTCGACGCACTCGACGACTCGACACCGGGCCATGTGATTCGAGGGGGCCGGCCGGCGACGGGTGCGTCGGGTCGTCGAGTGGGGGCGAGAGTTGAAACGCCCCCTTTTCGCCCCCCTCCACCGCCGCCACGGCCGGGCATTCTGAATTTCGAAACCGAGCAGTCTGATTTACCCAATTATGTGCACGCACACATGGGCGAGGTGTCATCCCGAGTGTTGTGGAATTAGTTGTTGTATTTCATCCCTAAATATCATTAGATCCCATTCAAATAACGGGAGATGTGTGCCCGCACGCATATCTGAGAAACCGAGCATGCCTGTTATACAAATGTTAGGTTGACGAAGTGCACACGGAGGGTCATATGGATCTAAAAGAGTTTGTTCGAGAGTCACTGGTTCAAATCGCAACTGGCATCAGTGAGGCAAACACGGCTCTGGCTGGCACGGGTGCTGTAGTCAATCCGCATAATGTACAAGCGTATTCAAACGATGCGAAAGCCTATGGGAGGCTTAATTCCGCGTTCGACGATAAAGATGCACTTGTGGAACTCGTAGAGTTTGACGTAGCAGTTACCTCTGAGTCAGGAACTGAAACAGGTGGTGGATTAAAAATATCCGTGGCGACTATCGGAATCGGCACAGAGGGCAAATCTAGTGGATCACAAAGCAATGTATCCAGAATTGCATTCAAAGTTCCAATGGCCTATCCATCTTCAAAAGGTGGCCCACAATAAATATGCAACCTAACAATCAGTTCAATCACGGACAAACTGCTGAGCAGTTTGCCCATTAACAAGAGCGTTAGTACGCATCGCTGAGCTCCAGCTTCAGCGTCACGAAATGAGAGGGAATAAGGAAATGGCCACATACTCCCAAATCCAAGATGATGTAAAAGAAACTAACAATCTCTCTGTTAAGACGTGCTGGATAGCGCACGTAAAGGAGCTTAACGGGCTTCCTGTACGTCAAGCTAATAACAGAAAATCATCCAGCTCGCGGCAGGTACCTTGTCCTCCTGAAGTTCGGCCCTTAATTGAAGCATCCATGCGGCGGCTTGGAATGCTTTAACGCACACCTCTCATCGAGCAGCGCAAATGAATCTTGAAGATTACCCATAGAATCAAGGGGTCAGGTTCCTTGATTTTGAACAAGATAAGCAGCTACGCATGCAAATACAATTGGCGAACTTATTTTCAAATTTTTGGCTTGCCGATCAACGAACCTGACCCCCTTGATTCAGGCAGTTGGTGCGTAGCTGTAACTCGTGCGCTACACTGGCCGGAATATTAGTCGAATCAAGGCAAGGAACAAAATCATCCCTCACATTCACAGTCCTACACTGGCTATCGCGATTGGGCTTTCAGCGATACTAGCAAGCCAATTGGCTGCCCCTCAACAAATTTCTCCTTCGCCGCAGGTTCAACCGGCTACTGTTGCCGATATCCCGGCTATAGCCAAAGCGATGGCACAGAATGTCACGCCCTCCGGGATGCCCAAGAGTTATGCAGAGCCCTCCAATGATTATTATCGCGAGATCTACAAGGGCCGAGAGAACGCTCCCGAATCTGTTATCGAAAGATTGATGATTCGTTATGATTTGAATATCTATGACGGCGCCGTGTGGCAGATCGCGCTGTCTCTGCAAACAAATCCTGCCTATCAACAATTGGTGGACGCGCAGACACAGCGCCTGTTAAGCGGAAAGTCAGGCGATTTGGGCATCCTGGCCCAATCACCGGCGTTTACCTATAACGGGCAAAGTGTTACAGGCGACGGTTCGTTTATCTTGCGTTCAATATCCGAAATGTACGGACCCATGATAGACCCTCTGAGCAACAGCTCGGTGGCGCCAGCAGGATTTCCTCAAGCTGAACATGGTTTACATAAAGCCGATTTCCGGCCGGTCTTAGGAGAAAATGCATGGGCGACCATTATCGGCCCGCTGCAAACTGCCTACCTGAAATATGGCGCGCATATTCCGAAGGATGCACCGGAAATGCGTATCGCCGTCAGTAAATTAAGAACTTTCGAGGTCATGCAGGATGCCCTCACCGGAGGAGTTTTCTATGCGCCCACAGGCACTTCTGGAATGCAGGAAGGAGGAATATCCGCTGAGAACAATATCTCGCTTTTAGCAGCGCTGCGCATGTTGCGAGAGGCGATTGGCACAAGAGAGCCGACCACAACCAGGCTCATTGATGAACTCATCACCCGCGACGCCAAAGGCCCGGGCATCGAAGATTATTTTAGAGAGCGTATTTACAATCCTGCCCAAGGAATATTCAGCTCTGGAGGCTTTGTAAGCCGTGGGACAGATGGAAGCTCTCACTATGTGGCTTATGAAAATCTAGCTGTGGATGTGCAAACCTGGGGCCTGACTGTGCTGGGAGCAGGGTGGGTGGATAAGCAGTTCGGTGAGGGTGCCGCATTCAAAATTTGGAACAACACAAAGGAGCGTGCGGGCATGGTGCAAGATGGAGTGCTGCAAGGTGTCGGTTACACCGATGGCACCGGCATGCTTTCCGGCGAATGGACGTTGGGTGCGGTGCTTATGGCCAAAGAAATGGCCAAAGCTTATCGGACCAGCCATCCGGATTGGGCACAGGAGTTGACTAGGGATGCCGATTCGATGTTGCTCGATGTCCAGGCGCTGAAAGTTACGAACCCCGACGGTTCGATCGGTTATTTATACGCCAATATGGATGGCCCAACAGGATTTGGCTGGATGGCGAGACGCATCCAGCACACCGGCGCGACCAATGGCTGGATGATTCTTATGCTCCGGGATTTCAATCCGTTTGTTTTGGGTGGGGCTTCCGGCGGCTGATGAATATCCGCGTTATTGGGAATCAAGGGGGAATCAAGGGGTCAGGTTCCTTGATTTTGAACAAGATAAGCAGCTAAGCATGAAAATACAATTGGCGAACTTATTATCAATTTTTTAGCTTGCCGATCAACGAACCTGACCCCTTGATCTCTGACCCCTTGATCTCCAACGGTAGTGGTCGAGCGCCTCGAGCGTATCGACGATCCCTGCTCTGACAGGATTCAAATGGATATATCTAGTCAGTTCTAGTAGATAGTTGTCTTCATCACAAAGAATAGACGTGAAGCGATTCTGAAAAACATAGCCACTTCGCCCATGCCGGCGATTGTAGGGGCCAGCGAAACCGCCTAGCACTGGCGCCAATAACGTCCTAAGTGGGCTAGTGCCAGCACGCACAAGAAAATGATAATGATTTGACATCAGCGCCTACGCTAGGCACTGATAGTTCGCTCGTTGCAGATGCTCACCAATCCGAGCCAGGAAATCCCGCTTATCGACGGAACTCCCGAAGATATTGCGTTTCTCCAAACCTCGCCCAATGAGGTGATAGCATCCGCCTGGAATAAAGAGGCGACCGATCCTTGGCATGTTTTCAGAATAGTCGGTATTTTTTAATCTACCAGCATGTAAAGTTATCAGTGTCCCGTTAATCGTTTGAAAATACAATTGGCGAATTGATTATGAAATTTTTGGCTTGCCGATCAACGAACCTGACCCCTTGATTTTCGCCTTGATTTTCTTGATTTTAATAAGAGAGGTTGCAACTGGCGAACAGACGGCTGTCTCCCGATTCAGTTTGCAGGGTGGTTTCTCCGGCCACGGCCACGCTAAAACTACAGCTCGTATTGCCGCGCAACTGCAAACTAAAACTTAATCCTGCGTCCCACAGGCTTAGATTGCCACCGTTCTCGAATTCCGCTGTGCCAGTCTCTAAGAAGGTTGACCACTGAACATTTTGTATCAAGCCATACAGTATAGGATCACTGTATGCTGGGAGGTGCAAGGTCTGGTTAAAAAACCAGCCACTGTCTCCAGCTCCCTCACTGGCTTGATAGGCCCGCAAGATACTCGGGCCGCCCAATGCAAAATTATCACTTCCTGCCAACTCGGTTCCTGCAAACTGCATTGAGAGTTGCGTTTCACTGCGCCAGCCATCCCAGCGCTCGCCAAAGATTCCCAGCTGCTGCATATGGGCAAAGCTAACGCTGACGTGGGAATACTCTGGGTTCCCTTCTACACTGTTATAGAACCTACGAAAATTCTCTGTATCATTTAGGTCAGTTAAACCCTCTAAGCTGTTGAGCACAGTCGCAGTAATCTGATTGGAACTAAATTCTCGTTGCAAATTCAGTGTCAAACCAGTGCTAAGCTGGGCGCCATCATACTCGGCTCCCCCTACTTCGGTACCGCCAAATAAACTAGCCCGTTCGAACTGTTTAAGCGAAAACGACATATTGCCCACTAGCTCCCAACTGTCACCGCTGCGCAATGGCGCTCGATAATCTGCTGTTAGTTGCAGCGAAGTACTGGCTGAGTCGATGCCTGGGATAGTACTTGAAGCCGTGTCCGAAAAATTAGCATTAAAGGTAAAGGTGTGATTCCAACGATTAGGAACCGTGAGCACAGCCGAATAATTGCTGAACTCATCCATTCGATCACCAAAAGTGCCATTGAGTGAGAGCTGGTTATTCTCCCCCAAGATATTTCCCAATGTGCCGCTGATCGAATAACGATTCGTGCCAGAGCTTTCGGTCGCATGGTTATTATACCCTGCCTGCATACTCCAAGGGCGCTCCTCGTCGATCTGGACATTGGCTATGCTCTGCCCTAGTTCGGCGCCTGGCTCAAATACAACACGCGCCCTACGAAAAGGGCTGCGGTTCAGCTGCAACACCACTTCGTCCAAAGATCGCTGACTCAGGATGCGCTCTTCCAACACTGGCTCGAAACGAGCATTTATTTTATCGGCATCGTTCCATAAAGGATCACTCTCACTATAGTTGCCATCGCCACGCCCAAAGCTCACTCGCACATCGGCCAAACGAAACTCGTTGACTTGTACACGCAAACTATTGTCTACAATCTCTTGCGGCGGCACGATAACAGACAACAATGGATAGCCACTGCTGCGGTAGGCATCGGTGATGTCTTGTTGTATGAAGCGCACATCTCCCAACGTCAGCGGCAGGCCTTGATACACCGACAAAGACTCGCGAATTGCCCCATAAAGTACGCCACGCTCGGAGTCTTGCACCCTGCTGCGCCCCACAAAACTGACAAACTCTCCCGCATCGCGTTCATCACCGGTTTCTAGTAACTCTACAGTCAGCGCATCAAAGGCAGACATTATCTGAATTCCGTCATCGGCACCTGGGGCGCTGATCAGCGATGGAAAATCGATTAGGCCCTCGGCCGACCCAGCGGGCAATACAGGGGCGTCATAGCGCTCTACAGTGGATTGCGGGCCGATCACCTGAACACCTGAATCTTGCTGTTGCGCAAACGTGGACATTGTTGTCGTTAACAAGATGATGCCACTGACTGCGTATAAACAGTTTCTCATGACCCAGCCCTCCAAGCGTTGGCTCTTGCGGCGAGTTCTTCTGGGGTGCCTGACAATACCTCCACTTGTCGTTGGGCTGCACCAGCCTCGCTGTCCAGATTGTTCTGGACGTATTCGCGGATGACCTCGCCACTGGCTTGCCGCGTCACCTCGTACTCCTGCTGACGTTGGGATTCTACTTTGGCATTGAGCACATATTGGCTAACCTGGTCCTTCGCTTTCTCGACCCCTATCGCCAGCCGATACTTAGACTCAGCCACAACGCGAGCTTGCTCTAGATAGGCAAGTATCGCTTGATCTTCTGCCTGCTGCTGTTCCATAGCGGCCACTTGCGCCTGCTGAGCCACGAACGCTTGTGCCGCAGCAATCTCCGCATCGGACGGGCCACTGCTGCCAAAACCGAATATATCCCCCGCGAAATCAATAGTGCCCCCTACAATATCGCCACCCCAACTAGCGATGGTGGTCAAGGCTTCACCGACTCCACCTAATGGTCCCGCTAACACCTCCAGTTGATTACGCGCGGTATTCAGTGCGCTATTGGCGGCACTGACTGCGCCAGTGCCCACGACATTGACTGCCTCGAGTGTGGCCCCTTCTGGGTTGGTGAATAGGTCTTCACCCAACTCCAGTAAACGGCCAGCAGCTGCCTCGGGGTCCTCCAACGCGTCCAGAGCCAGTTCTTGCGGACTCCCCCCAAAGACTGCCGCAAATTCGGCATCGACTGCACCGGTAATATCATTCGCCGCCCGCAAAGTGCCAGTGCGGTCCGCCACTTCTGCTTGTGTCATGGCGGCATCTTGCATGGCAAGGCCAGTGCGACCGGCAGTCGCTATTTCCTCACGGCTGCCTAAGGGCACTACTCTGTTTCTATTTTGGTTGGAGTTTGCCACCATGGCGAGCAGTTCTTCTGGCGGCACCCCGTCCTGAATCCCAGCAATCACATCTTGAGCAATACCAACCTGCGGGACATTGGTCTCCAGAAACAGGTTGAGCATTTCCTCAGGGGTTTGGGCAGCACTCGCATCTTCTGCAAGGCCGTTGATATAGCTAACAAGTAAATCTTCTGGCGTTTGTCCGTAAGTCTCAGCGAACGCATCCATCGCCGCCACTTCGATGTTATTGACATCCGCTAAAGTCCCTGTAGGGTCTTGCGCGGCCGCCTCTTGCATAGCGGCATCTTGCAGCACCCCATCCAGCCGGACTCGGGCCACGGCCATTTGCGCAGCCAGATCGATGGCACTATCGCGATCAGTAGGAATTAAATCCCCCGCTGTGCCCAACGCTGCATTCGGGTCGGTCAGCGCCTGCGTTGGCGTGATTCCGAACTCCCGGCCCACGGCAGCATCGATTCGCGCTTGGTAACCTGACGCTGCAGAGCCCACGGTGCCAACGTTCGCCGCTCCGGCTAGATCAGTGGCGCCTTGGCTGATGAGCATGCCAAGTGCTACCCGTTCCACCATCGGAATAGGATTGCCATTACTGTCCGTCTCGGGAACACTGCTCAGATCAATTCCGGCCAATTGTGCGATACGACTATTCATCCGCTCCCTAGCAGCTACAACGAGCACGCTACTTTCTACGTCAGCACCGCTTGCACCAAAGATTTCTGTCGCAGCGCGAGCCCCATCCACGAATAGGCTTTCAATCCCACCCATGGCTGACTCCTGAGCAGCCATCGCCGTCTCGTATTGGTTTTGGATCTGCGATAGTTCTGGAACACTACTGACTAAACCATCGCGTAACTGCTGTTGATTGACACCTAAACCTTGCCCGGAGCTGGCTTGTTGTGCCAATTGCTCCGCATAGCTTAAGGCACCGGCACCCAAAGTCTGGGTAATCGTCGCGCCTACTGCATTCTTAGCTGCACTGGCTTGTTCACGGCCCGCCAGAGTGGCCACGACCATCGGGTCAGTATCGACAAGACTGCTGGCTGTGCGTTGTGCCAAATCTGACTGCGCCACCGCTTGCAAATTATTGAGCTTGGCTTCGGCCTCTTGTCGCGATTGTGCGATATTCGCAGCACGTTGCTCGTATGCCGCGGCACCTGCCTCACGGGCCGACTCCATTTCGTCACTTGCCTCAGCAATCGCTTCTCGTAGCCCGCTCGCACGCTCTGCCGCTAACTGCACTTCGGACTCTGTTTCACTCATTTCTTGGCTTAGCACTTCGCTTTGCGCCTCGAGCTCAGCAATACTCTGGCGAGTTGTATCCAGCTCTTGTTGCTGGGACGCAATAAGCGCTGCGGTCTCGGCGCGTTGCTGCAAGATCGCATCCTCCTGATCGATCAATTCTTGTAGACCTGCTTGCAGATCGCGGTATTGCTGGGCCTCAGCACCACGTCCGGTGTTCAACGCCTCTTCTTCCAATTGTGTGTATTCAGCAAGCCTCTGCCGTGCTTCTTGAATCTCCAACAGATTGGCATCTAGGCTGACCAGTGCAGCATTGGCGCCGGCAATGGACGACTCAATGACCGGTAACAAGGCCGCGGCCACCTGCATATCCCGCTGCGCCTGATTGTAAGTTTGCGTCAGAGACTTCAGGTAACGCGCTTCGCTGCGATAAGCAGATTCCTGTTGCCGGTATTCTTGCTGACGTTGTTGTAGAGTTTGCGCTGCTGCGACATAGGCTTGAGCAAAGGTGTCGCGTTGCTCAGGAGGAGTTGCAAGTATCACATTGTTCACCGGGGCAGACGTCACTCCTTGAAATACGCTTGCAGCGGCAGCCTCATATTCTACAACCGTCACTGCATCGGCTTGCGAGTTGACCATTTCGGTGAGCGTTTCACGTTGGGCATCTAGACTATTTTCAGACTGGGCACGCAGCACCTCCGGCGGAACGACGTCTGTAATCAACGCCAGTTCACGCTTGATATTACCTGTGGCTGTGGGCGCATCCCCCAAGGTGTAATTGCCAGCAGCTCCCCCGGTCAAAGCGAACCCTGAGAGCAGTACCGGCTTATTATCTCCGACACTGGGGTCTAGGAACTCTCCGCTGATGCCAGAGCCAATCAAACCAACATCGTCACCACTAAGCACCCCTTGCAGATTTCCGCCACTGACGGTGGCTGACGTATTGCCATCAAAGAATTTATCCGCGACTTGAACGCCAGCAATTTCGAGCTGCCGCTGTGCAATGTCGACGCTCACTCCCTGCACAGGACTCAGTGTGTAGTTGGTGAACCCCTCACCAGACAATGAAAAACCAGACACATTGACCGGCTTAGCATTGCCCGCATTGGGATCAGCCATCGTGCCACTGACGCTGCCCGTGACCAGCGCTACGGCATCACCGCCAACGAGGCCATCGAGTGTGCCACCTGTAACCTCCACTGAAGTATCCCCATTGTATTCTCTACCCTGCGCTGAAATACCCGTAATACTAAGGGCTTTGGGAGTTATAGAAGCGGTCAGGCTACCGGGCAGTTGCAGTAGGTAATTGCCAGCATCGGCGCCACTTAGGCCGCCTCCCTCTACACTGACTAATTTTCCGTTACCCACATTTTTATCGCGGAAACTGCCACCGATTAATGATGCATCGAAGTCTACGGAATCCCCCGCGACAACATTGGCCAGCACCGCACTGCCTCCAAATGTCGCAGCGGTAGTTCCGTCGTACACTTTATCCAGAACGGTAATGCCCGCTACGCTCAAAGTAAGAGGAGTAATGGCAGCCGTAAGGTCGGGAATAGTGAAAGAATAATTGCTGCTATCGGCACCGCCAAGGCTCACTCCACTCAGCGTTACCAACTGAGATCCCACAGCCTTGCTGGCAAACGAGGCTACCGGTTGTCCGCTCACAAGCACCGAGTCTTGGCCTAGTGCCGAAACCGAAAGGCTGCCACTAAGCGGGGCAACTGTTGTGCCATCATAAGCCTTGTCATTGGCGACTACGCCTTGCAGGATCAGTTCAAACGGAGAAATCGAAGCGCTGATTGGATCAGGTTGTTGCAGCAAGTAATTGCCCGCATCACTGCCTGTTAAGCCATAGCCTTTGATGGTGGCAAGGCGACTTCCAACATTTTTACTACTAAACGTGGCCTCTGGAGAGCCTCCAATGTTTACATCATCTCCCGTTTTGAACTCGGCAATCGGCGTCCCATTCAGTGTAGCCACTATGCTGGAGTCGTATTGGCGATCAGCTACACTGACACCAGTGACTTTAACATTCATCGCAGTGATGGTGGCGGTAAGATTCGTCGGTAACAAGAGATTGAAATTACCTGCATCCTGTCCGCCCAAACTAACACCACTGATTGTTAGTCCCTTGTTTTCCCCTACATGTTTGTTCGCCAAATTCGCCACTGGAGTCCCAACAAGCGACAGATCATCTTGAATACTACTCAAGGTGCCTAGCGTCCCAAAATCCAAAAGGCTTTGACCTGTAAGATTTACTAGGGTTGTCGCATCGTATAGACGATCTACTGCAGTGAGCCCTGTAAGGGACACATTGGCTGGAGTAATAGTCGCAGTAAGGCCAGAGATATCGGCAATGACATAATTGCTGCTGTCAGTGCCCGTTAAGCTAAGCCCAGAGACACTCACGGCTTTTCCCTCGCCCACATGTCGCGTCGCAAAGCTGCCACTGCGTGAGGACTCATCGAGAGAAACCTGATCACTGTTAATGCTGCCCGCTAGCACACCGGCCCCCGTCAGGGTCGCTGTTGTCGTTAAATCATATACTTTGTCTGCAGCTGCAATACCGCTTACGGTGAGAGATTTTGGCGTAATCGAGGCAGTCAAACCTGTAGGCGTGGCGGCAGAATAGTTTTGCGCATCAGCGCCAGTAAGCGTCACACCGGACATAGCCACTGATTTATTTTCACCAGCATTCTTATCGGCAAACTGAAGACTAACTTGCCCCACATTAATGGACAATTCGTCTCCGGCGATAGCGCCTCCGAAGGTGCCAGCGCCAGAGATTTGCGCCTCCGTTGTGCCATCGTATACTTTGTCTGCGATGGTCAGGCCATCGACTGTGATATTGCGTTTGCTGATAGTCCCAGTCAACGCAGCAGGAAGATTCAGGGTATAGTTAGTTGCATCATTGCCACTAAGGCTGAAGTTACCGTTCAGAGTGATTGCCTTGCTGGCACCCACATTTTTATCGGCATAGCTAGCGGTCACTGCCGAATCCACTAAGCTAATCTCGTCTCCTGCAAATATGGCATCCAAACCGCTGTGCTGCAAAACGGTAGAAGTGGTTCCATCGTATATTTTATCGCCATTCAATCCAGAAATATTAAGGGTAAACGGTGTGATATTGGCACTTAAGCTTAACGGATTGATCGCGTAGTTCGCCGCATCGATACCAGCCAGGGAAAAGCCTGAAACACTGACGTTCTTGCTCTGCCCCACTTGCTTATCGGCAAAGCTGCCTGTTCGACCAGCGGTATTAAGGCTGACGTTGTCGCCTGTCAGAACTCCCGTGAGGCTACCACCAGACAAAGTGGCCAGCGCCGTGCTGTCATATACTTTATCGGCGACACTGACGTTTAATAAATCCAAAAAGCGTGGTGTGATTGACGCTACAAGCCCAGTATCGGTAGCATCGTAATTGCTAGCATCAGCCCCTGTAAGGACGATGCCTCCGACACTTATTTGTTTATCGCTCCCCACACGCTTGTCAAGAAAGCTCAAGCTAAAATTGCTGCTGTCTATGCTCAGGTCATCGCCATTGACTGTGCCACCAAAAACCGCGGTGCCAGTAGAGGATACGTTGCTTGTCCCGTCGTAGACACGTGGGTTAACTGTGAGGCCAGTCACTGTCAAAGGCCGCGCAGTGATATCAGCGCTAAGCCCTGTGGGCTGCAACAATTGATAGTTGCCCGCTTGCGCACCAGACAAAGCAAACCCGCTTACGCTAATGGCTTTGTCTGAACCGGTATTTTTGTCAGCGAACTGCGCCAAGCCACTGCCCTGCAGGCTAACGTCATCTTCACCCAACACAGCGATTAACGCATTTCCAACCATCTTCGCATCGATCGTGCCATCGTAGACTCGGTTCTGCCCACTAAGGCCTGTGATCAACAAATCTTTCGCCGTGATACTGGCGGTCAAACCTGTAGGCTGCAATAGAGTATAGTTGCCAGCATCCGTTCCGCTAAGCGTATAGCCGCTGGCGGTGACTGCCTTGCCTGCCCCCACATGACGATCTGCAAATTCGAACTGACCCGTGCCACCGAGTTGTGCGTCGTCTGCGCCTATAGGTGAAACTGCGGCGGTGCCTGTTGTGTTTGCCTCGGTGTTGGCGTCATAAACCTTGTCCTGCGCCACAAGCCCGGTGACTTGAAGGTCGAGAGGGCTGATAGTGGCAAACACTGAATTAGTAAGGTTCAGAGTATAGTTAGCAGCATCCGCTCCATTCAATGTCAAACCGGCAAGCATGACAGGCTTGTTATTGGCGGCATGTTTATCACTGAAACTGCCACTAACTGTTCCATTCAAGCTGAGATTATCCCCTTGCAGCGCCGTGATGCTAGGAGTGCCGCTAAGGGCGACTTGCGTAGTACCGTCATACGTTCTATTGCCAGCGGCCAGACCTTCAGGGCTCAAAGCCAGCGCAGTAATATTGGCAATCAATTGAGGTAGCACTAACGCATAATTAGGCGCGTCGGCACCATTGAGCTGTAGGCCACTGATGGTGACAACTTTATCGCTGCCGACATTTTTGTCGACAAAACTAGCCGTCGCCGTAAGCGTGCCACCAAGAGAAATATCATCCCCTGCTAAAGGCGAGATGGCGGCGGTACCGGAAAGCGTTGCGTCCGTTGTGGCGTTATAGACTCTATCAGCAGTAGTAAGGCCAGTTAGCTGTAGTTGTTTTTGTTCAATGGTCAACAAACCGTCAACTAAGGTCACTTCATAATTGTTATCCGAACCGCCGCCGAGCACTAAGTCATAAGGCTGAGCTCGAACATCGGTATCCTGAGCAGCGTCAGTAGTCACAGTAATAGGTGTGTCGAATACCGAAGCTGTGTCACCTGTCACCAAGCCACTGCCATCGTCAGTCAAGTTCTTGAAGGTGAAAGTAAAGCTCGGGTTGGCCGTGCCGTATTCGCGTGTCACATTATCGACAATGGCGCGAATAGGTTTTTTGTTTACCGTGAGATCCCCGGGTGCGCCTGCCGTAACATCTAAGCCAAATAGGCTGCCTGAACTAGCATTCTGGCGCACAGTCGCCACCAATCCATCGGTGTAACTGCCTACCTCTGCAAACCCTCCAGCCGAGGTGCTCACGCTACTCGCTGGGCCGGCCAAGACCACACTAGAGAGGCTAGCGGGCGTAATGCCATAGGCGGCCGCATCGATAGCGTTGCCTCCCAGCGTTGCAGAGTCTAAGTTTAGCGTGGTGCTCGCCTCTTCCCCAAATGTAATGGTGGCATCGCCCACCGACACTTGTATTGACGGCTGCACAGTGTAGAAAAAGCCGCTGCCTTCAGGAAGATCACTAGGAATTGGATTGGCGGCGTCGAAGGCTCGGTTGTAGTACACAAAATCACGGCCGCTGATATCAAGATCATTACGCAGATTACTAGGCGAGATGGCGCCAGTATTATCCGGTGTTGTAGAGAACACACGGAATACACCCGGATCGTCATTGGCGAACAGGAAGATATTATTGGTCAACGCTCGGTTTTCAAAGCGGTCCGGCGCGCTGATCAGCAGATCGCCAGTGCCTAAGTTAAGCGTCGCCGAATTATTACTTGCATCGGTGCCCACTAACACTCGCGCTTCGCCGCTGTCTCGGTAGGCTGAATTCGCATTTGCAGAGCCAGCCAGCAGGTGCAGGTCGCCATTGTCGGTAGTGATAGAGGCATTGACCAGAATTGAACGGCCCGCCTCCAGCGTTAACTTGCCACCATCGCCATCGCTATTGTCAACAGTGATTGGGTCAACCACATTGATGTCATTGTTAGCCTGTAGCAATACATCTGTGCCTAATGACAAAGACCCAGCTAAGGAACTCGCCTTGAGACTTAAGGTATCGCCCGATTGGCTGCCAAAGGCGAAACGGCTAGCAAGATCGAACGGCCCCTCAAATAAGTAGGCTGCGCGCCAAGGCTCTGTTGAACTTGCCGCGGAGACTGGCGTACCACCGGAGACTACTTTGTTACCCGAGATGGCGAGGCTATAACCGGCACTGGATCTATCGCTGCCTCCACCGTTCTCGGCAGCCAATGTCGCGATCACATTATTGTCGCCGTCTTGCCAAGCGCCTTGCTTCTTAAACAAATAGACCGCCCCGCCTACATTATAATCGCCCGGGAAAGCACTGACTCCCACTAGGCCATTGTCCACGGCCACCGCAGCGCCAAACCCGCTATGATTGACCTGCAAGCGCACTGCGGGCTCAGTAGAGGCTGACCACGAGCCTTGCTTTTCAAAAACGTAAGCACCGGTTGTGCTGGAGTTCTGAATACTGCCGTACTGTGCGCCAAATCCTACCACTGCAAGATCACCGTCTAGCGCCACTGCACCGCCGAACAAACCAGTCGACACATCACTAGCGGCTCCTGCGCCACGGCTGAGAATGGTCTGGGTAGCAGAGGACCAGTCATTAGACGTATTCTCGAAAATGAACGCGCGCTGTGTGACCCCAGTATTCGTAGAGGATTGGCCGACCAGCAAGGTGTTGCCATCCAAGTCAAGATCGATGCCGAAACCATCGCTATTTTCAGAGGTGCTAGGGCTTAGGCTAGCGAGAACATTGTCCAGAGCACTCTGCCAGTTGTTAGCAGTATTTTTGAATAGTTTGACCTGACCCGGTGCGCTCTGATCATGGCGCGTAAAACCGATGGCTAACGTCGAGTTGTCCAGCGCCAAACTCGTGACTGAATTGTTCCCAAAAAATTTATAGGCCGATAGATTGCTAGTGCCGTTCTGCCAGCCGCTGCCCTTTTCAAATATATATACATCGCCTGAGCTCAACACCGCCACTGTATTACCGTCGATATCAACATCCCAGCCGAACTGTGTGCCGGCGCCGCTAATCTTCCGTGGGTAACGTCGACCTAGTCGGGCAGCTAGGCTGCCATTTTCAAAAATATAGGCGGCTCCTTCGCTCCCTTGTTCGTTGTAACCGGGGCCTTGATCACCCACGACCCAAGTGTCACCGTCAATGGCGACCGCATCGCCAAAATCTGTGTTGTTCTCCAAGGTCGACAAGGAGTAGGTATCTCCATATTGCCAACTGCCGTTGGCTCGCACGAAGATACTTGCCCTGCCGGCTTGAACATCTGGTGTTGCCCAATTTTTTTGGCCGATGATGGCAAGATCACCATCTAGGGCAATATCGTAGGGATGAAGTCCGCTGAGTGTAATTCCTTGCTCGATTGCACATCCCGAGACTGAGCAAGCTCCCCAACCACTAGCCGGCTTTTGATAGATTGCGTGACTGTGGTTGGCGCTAGTGTAGGCGTTCTCAACTAAGAGAGCTCCGTCAGAATAAGCGATTTTACTACCGGCCCAAAGTTCGTTAAGCGGTGCGGCAATCGTCCACGCGGCGCTTTGCTGAGCTTGGACAGTGTTGTCTGCCGCCGAAACAGACAAATCAATCTGACGAAATGAATTACCGGCATTCACTATCAAGGCTCTGTCGTCGACATCAAAACTGCTGATGTTGGAGAAATCAGAAATAGTCAGGCCCAAACGATTAAAGCCAAGATAGACATCCATCTGGTTAGCGGCTAGCGAGGCATGGTAGCCCGTGGTGTTACCCACTGCGAGCACATCACCGTCGGCGGCCAAAGTAGTGCCATATTGTTGATTCGCTACTTGGGTGGCAGCAGTGAGACTTCCAGACGCTCCGCACAAACTCGACGAGTAACAATTATAGGCGTGGACAACTCCTGCGTCTTGAAGGCTGTTCAGGTCTGCCAGAGGATTGCTGATATAGAAGTAAACATTACTACTTGAGATCTGCCCGGCAACCAAAGCGGCGCCCCAATCATCGGTAGAAAAGTCCCAAGGTTCTTTAGAATAAGGATTGTATTCCTTAGTTATGAGATTAGTGCTGCCATTTTTCCAACCATTACCACGATGATAGAAGGAAATTGCGCCCTTATATTGCGCGGTCGAATTCGTCACCGTTTTGTAGTCGTTTGGTGCCGAAACCGCAATAAAGTCGTCAGCAATGGCGATAGTCTTGCCGAACCCTACTGCACTGGATAGACCACTGGTCAAGGTTGCGGCGAATTGGCCGTCTTCGAACACATAGACACCGCCAGAGGATCTCCCCCCATCGGTTCTATCGTCAGTGGACACGATGAAGGTGTTGCCGCTGACATCGACACTTTGGCCAAAGTTCCACGCAGTTCCCGAGGCTCTGAAACCAGGCTGGCTTAACACTCGTTGAAATTCACTTAGCGGGGCGGCGGTTTCGATAATACTGATGTTCTTCGGATCCAGTAACCAAGTACCATTGACACCATAAGCGGCTCGAGCACTGGCATCGACATCGCCATCCACGCCCAAGCCTTGCAATCCTGAGGTTTCGACGCGGCCACCATTCCCCCCCAGTAGACCGCCTCGAGCGGTAATGGTCCCTGCAAATTGCGTCGAGCCATCGGACCAAGCGGCTACCGTGCCGCCCTTGCCCAATAGGCCAGCATCCACGCTGATGTGGCTTTTCTCACTAAGATAAGTCGATTGAGAGTTGCTTGTTTTCAACAGCGGTGCACTAGGCCAGATCGTGCTGCCCTGCCAGCCACCCCCTAAATACACTTCGCCTCCAAGTGCGCCGCCTTCGGCGATGATGCTACCGCCGAACATCGAGACACTTTCGCCCCAAAGACTGACACGCCCGCCTTGTAATCCGCCCGATGCGTTAATGACGCCAGAGAGAATCGTTCGGCCATCGCCACCATCCACGGCGATTTCACCACCGGATTGCGTGCCTTGTGCACTTAACTCCCCCGCGGAGGTCAGCATTGCCTCTTGCTCTGCCTCTAAGACAATTACCCCGCCATCACCTGCCAAACCGTTGGCGCGCAAAGTAGTATCACTAATAATGGCCTCAGCCGTCAGCGTTATATGCCCACCCGAGCTGCCACTCACATCCTGCACGCCACCGTAGTTTTCAATGGCTTGCGCGGAAATCTCAACTGCGCCGCCAGTTCCATCAGCGTTGACAGCTGAGATGGCTCCGCTACTTTGCACCGTACCAGCACTCGAGGTGAGGAAGACTTTGCCCCCCTCGTTACGGACCCCTGTGGCCTGAATCAAACCGCTATTGTTACCAGCTAGTGCATAGATATTGCCGTTGTGGGTGCGCAGTTCCGCCACCATGGCGTCGATACGACCTTCATTACTAACAGAGCTATCATGATCGCCTAGCTTAACGGCGAACGCGCCATGCGCCCAGCTAGTGTCAGTTAGTACCTCTACGCGAGTGCCGGCAATTAAACCCGCATGCCCCTGCTGTGCGCTGATGTCACCACGGTTCTCGACGGTATAGCCCGCCAATAAAACATTGCCACCGGAAGAAGAGATTTTGCCAAGATTAGTGACGCCGCTATACGCCTCACCCGTCAAAGTGAAGGCACCACCATCAAGAAAGTCACTGTTCTTAATATCGAGCGTAGAACCAATGAAATGTCCACCGGTCAGAACACGACCGCCTTCGCCAATTACAATGCCGTTGCTGTTCAGTAGATAAACACTGCCACTAGCAGTAAGTTGGCCGTAAATCTGTGACACTTCCGTGCCAGTCACTCGATTGAGTGTGGCACCAGACCCATTTTGGAAATTAACCTGACTGCCAGAGCCAATACTGAAGCTGTCCCAATTGACGATACCGTATTGGCTGCCCTGCTGCACTTGCATGCTCTGGCCCTGGATATTGATATCCACGCTCCCATGAATGACATCAGCGCCCTGAGGCAGTTCTTGGGCGCGGCTGGAATGCATGGAGAGGCTGGCCGCACATATGGCAACGGCCAATTCAAGACGTTTGTATCGACTAGGGGGCACGGGTACTTCCTGTTGTTAATTGGGCTACTTGATGGATATTTAGGTCATAACAGGAAGCTACCGAACAGCGAAGCTGACAAACAGGAAACAATGGGGCTAAAATAAGGCCAATGTTAATGCAAGGCTTTGTTGCTAAAAGAAAAATGTCAATTCACAAATACCCTTTTTTGAAAATCCACATTCGCATTGTTATATGGTTTGTCAGTTTCATACTGACAATCGCAGCGGCCAGCATTCGGTCTGAACCGATCAGAATTGACCGTGGGCTTGAGTCATTGCCATTGGCGGGTCAAGTGCTATTGCTAGAAGATGCATCGGCCAACCTGACTTTTGAAGAAGTCTCCAGCGCCGAATCACGCTTTCGCTTCACGCGAGACGTGCCCGCGGATCTCGATTTCGGCTATACCGACTCGGCACTTTGGTTCAAGCTAGACCTCGATTGGGCGGGTCAATTACAGGATTCTGGCACACCCTATTTTCTTGAGATCGGCCCACCCAAGCCCACCAATGATGTCTTTGTTTGGGTGATGGATGAAAACGGCGAGGTGTCGGAAAGCCTGCACTTGCACAATAACCAAACCGAGCTCCATGCCAGGGAGGTTAGAACTTTACCCGGGGGATTCGTGGTGCGCTTACAGCCCGAAAGCGACAGCAGCGTTTATATTCGTGCCACCTCCTTTCGCAACTTTCATGTCCCCCTAACGATATGGTCAGAAACAGCATTCAAGCGCAATGAAGCCTTTGGAATACTCTTAATGGGGCTGTTTTACGGCGCAATCGGGATCATGATTTTATATAACCTGTTTCTTTACTTGACGGTGCGAGACAGCAACTATCTCTACTATGTAGCCTATGCCACCGCCGTTCTGTTGGTTTACCTAGGCATCAACGGTCATATGGTATTTTTAAACAGTAACGACAACTATTTTATGCGCCATTTGAGCGGTGCGTCTATCGCCCTGCTCACGCTCACGCGATTACAATTTACTCGTGCCTTCCTGGATATCGACTCCTACCATAGAGTGCTTGCCCAGATATTTAATGTGCTAATCGCTGGCGCAACAATACTTTTAATTCTGGCGATCATCCCTGAGGATTTCGGCTTGTTCCAGCTCAGCTCCTTGACCTTCAGCTTTTTCGCATTTGCCGCCATCCTATACGCCATGGTAGATGGCATAGTCCGAGGGCATGCTCTGGCCAAGCTCTATATGTTAGTGACACTGGTTGGCGAGATCGGCTTGATTATTGGGTTTGGAACACTAGTACTGAGCGTATTTCCTCACAATTGGTTCACTGACAATGCCCTATTCCTAGGCTTGATGGCGGAAACTATGCTGTTCTCCTTCGCGCTTGCCTGGCGCTTCAAATTGCAAGAGCTGGAGAAGGAAAAAGTGCAACGGGAAAAAGTGCGATTGGAAGCTGAAATAGAGCATTTCCAACTTTCAGAGCGGCAACTAAAGCTTTCTCAGGGGCGTTTGCAACAAACGCTCGAGCACAGTGATCTTAGCCTCGTGGCATTGAATGAAGCCGGCTACATCACATTTACATCTAATGGGTTTTGCAATCTATTGGGTTTGAGTAAAGCTGAATTGCAAGATATCGACATCAATCAGTTGCTCGCTGGCACCCCCGATGCCCCCTCTTTTACACTTGAAACACTGGCCAATCAGGAAAGCGACGATGACTTGCCACTCATCCTTGAGAATTTGAAGTGGAAAGGCAAGGATCAAGAAATTACTACTCAAGGTAAGTTGGCACAAATAGGGGTGGAAGACACTTTCTATTTGCTTGTACTGAGCGACCCGCTGTCAGAGGACGGGGCACAGGACCCGTTGTCCGCATTCCGCATGATGGCCGAAGCCAAAGACAAATTACGCATGATTTCGAAACAGCTTCAGACACTAGAGCCCCTGCTGATTGATGCAGTGCCAGACGCACGCCGAGAACTGCGGGATGTATTCGAGAAACTAAACTTTTTATCAGGGCATTCGATCAACCCTGAGCCCGACAATTCCCTACAATCACGCCTGATTGAGACCACCCGACTTTCCGTAGAATGCTGGGAAATGTATACCGGCAAGACCAAAGTGGATCTCGCACAAGAGAGTAAACTGTGGGCCATCGTGGTTGACAACGGCCGACTACGCACACGAACACTTGATCGTTATCTCAGTGATGAGAGTTTTCCCAAACGCCCGCGCTGGCGACAGGTCGCACGGACTGGATACTTTGTGCTCTCCGCAATCAAAGACAAGCGACACCTGCCAAGCGAAACTCAAGAAGCGCTGACCTACTCCTTACTAGAACTACAAGCCCTCACCAGCCGCGAATCAAGGGGTCAGAACAGTTGAATTTCAAGTACTCTGACCCCTTTGATACTAGCGGGTGATAGTGTCCCAGTTCTCCACCAGATGCTCGGCCGTTCGCCAGGCTAGGGCCTGTGCGGTTAGCGTGGGGTTCCTGGCGCCACTAGTGCCCATCACCGACGAGCCGAGTATGCCTAAGTTTGGCGACTCGTGCGCGAAGCCAAAGGCATTGGTGACGTTAGTGGTCGGGTCATTGCCCATGCGTGTACCGCCGTAGGCGTGCGTCGATGCTCCCATGGCATTGCCGAGGCCCGCGCGAATAATGTCGGTCGCACCTGCTGCGCGGTACCACTCCTCCATGCGGTCTTGGGTGAACTGTGCAATGCGCAGCTCGTTGTCTTTGTACTCCGCCGTAATGCGAATAACAGGGAAGCCAAGCTTGTCCTTCACTTGCGGGTCAAGATCGAGTTGGTTGCCGCGGTATGGCAGTGTCGTTTTCTGTATATAGGACACATTGGTGCGGTCGGCGTTCTCACTAACGAAGGCCTTCCACTTCGAGCCCCAGTTAGGCACCTTGTCGAAGGTCGACATCTTCGCAGCAGCGATAGGCTTGCGGTCTGTGTAGGTCCACAGGTTGCCGCCGCCAATAAAGTCTAGGTCGCTGTGATCGAAGTTGTCGTCGGCCCACTCGTCGATGGCAACCCCTTGCGCCGGCAATCCATACCAGTTGTTCAAATTCTTAGGGAACAGGGCGATAACAGGTGCGCCCTGGTGATGACTCAGATAGTGCTGGCCCACTTGACCACTGTTGTTAGCAAGCCCGTTCGGGAATTGCTGCGAGGTCGACAACATTAGCAGGCGCACATTCTCGTAGGTGTGGCTGGCTAGCATCACGGCGTCTGCGGGCTGAAACATCACCTGATTGCCCATCAGATACTCCACCCCAGTCACGCGACCATCGGCATCGTTGAGTATCTTGAGTACCCGCGCGTGGGTCACAACCTTCAGAAGGCCAGACTTGAGCGCTTCAGGAATGGTGGTCACAGCGGTAGAGCTCTTGGCATTGACGTGGCATCCACCACGATCGCAATAGCCATGATAGAAGCAGCCAGGACGGTCGCCATAGACCTCTGTGTTGATTGCCGCTGGGCCTTGGAAAGGAGTCCAACCTAAGCCACGCGCCGCCTCACTCATCATGTCGGTGTAACCAGAGCTGCGCAGACCAGGCATCGGATATGCACGCGCTCTTGGGCCTTCGAAAGGGTTGCCATTGGCTTGTTTACTGCCGTTAATATTGCCGGCATTGCCGGAAACGCCGATGGCGTATTCCACGCGGTCGTAATAGGGCTCTAAGTCTTCATAAGAGATTGGCCAGTCTTCGACCGTGGAGTTCTCGGGAATGCGATGCGCGCCGTAGCGCGCGGTCGTCTCGCTGACTGTCTTAAAGTCCCATGGGTTGAGCCGCCAACTCTGCGCCCAATAGTGCAGTGAGGTGCCCCCCACGCCGTTCATCATTGGGTGACCGCCGCCCTGCACTGCCTCGAAATTGATATTGGCGCGCACGGTGGGAATCTCATTCTTAGCCTTGGCAACCTGTTGCGGCCAGTCCCGTAGATTATTGCGCACCTCATCCGGGGCGAAGTCGCGATTAGAGAACCAGCCGCCAGCCTCTAGGCCAATCACGTTCAAACCGGCGTTAACAAGCGGCAGCACGGCAACACCGCCTACCGCGCCAAGGCCGATCACTACTACGTCAGTTTTAGGAAGATTAGTGGCCATTGGCAGCACCTCCAGTAGATGATGAACCGGTGCCGACTGGGTCCTTGAGGTGAGTCGGCATGTCATAGGCCGATTGTCGGCTAGGTGCCAGGCGCGAGCCTTGGCTTACATCATCTGGGGTCGCAATGGCACGAACGCCGGGATAGCCCAGCAAGTCCCAGCCAATAAAGTCCCGATTGCCGCCATAATACGGATCACTGAAGGTGCCATCGATGGTGTGGGTTCTGACCATATTGAAGAAGCCAGCATTGAGCACCGAGTAGCCAGTGAGGGCGTTCTCTGTCATCGCCTCGATGATGGCGTCTTGCTCGGACTCTGGAAGAAGATGAAACGACATCCCCTTCTCCTGCAAGGAATAGTCTTCTAGCGAGGAGAGCCCCGCGCCGTATTGTTCGCGCGAGCTCGACATTGCGCCTGCGAGGGCGCGGTCGATATAGTGCACCGCCCGTGCCTCATGGGCGCCTGGGCCATTCTCATCGCTGGGGATAATGCGGGATGCGAAGGCATCGAGTGTTGCGCTCTCGAGCGCTGTCAGTGTCTCGAAGGCTTCTCTGACAGGGATGAGCTGCGGGCCGGCTGGTGCGGCGGCTGCTTCCGCAGAGAGTGAACCGCTGCCAGCTGTCATCAGCGCTGCCCCAGTTAAGCCCACCCCCTTGAGTAGGTTGCGGCGCGATAGCGAATGCGCCTTTGACGCTTCGACCTCGTCTGCGCGGGTCTTCTTATCATCACTCATGGTTCATGCTCCTAGCATGCGGGCTTGCCCACTGCTTATTCTTATTAGAGTAACTACTTGTTCAGGCGTAACCTTATCACTATCCAGAGAAAAGGAAATCTCCTAATAACGCATCATCATAAGCTTTATCGAAAACCGCATTCGAAGATGTATACAGAGCCTGCCGCACGCTATAAAGTTCTCGCCGTAACTGGGACATTTACAAGAATCAGAACAAAACCCGGAGAGAAAGAATGATATCGCGACAAGAATTCACGAAATACCTAGGGGCAATGGCGTTGATGATTGCCTGCCTTCCCGCTTGGTCCGCGGAGCCAATACCAGAGACCATAGTCGTCAGCAGCACTGCTTTCGCCCACGACACCGACATCCCATGGCAATATTCGGCATATGGCGAGGGAATCTCCCCTGCCATATCCTGGAGCAATCTCCCACAGGGCACCCGTCAGCTCGCACTGATTCTCGATGACCCGGTAGTGGGCACCCTGCAGCCCTTCGTCCATTGGATAGCCTATAACATCCCCGCAACCGCCTCTGGCCTGCCCGAAGGCCTCTCTCCAGATGCCATCGTCACCCATCCCGGGCTGGAAGGCATGATCAATGGTGCCAATGGCATTCGGCGCTCAGGCTATTTCGGCCCTCGCCCACCCGTCGATGGCAAAGTGCATACCTATAATTTCCGCATCTATGCGCTAGACCACGAATTGAATTTGGCCGATGGGCTCAATAAAGCTTCTCTGCTCGATGCAATGCGCGGCCATATATTGGCCACAGGGCTGCTGACCGGGAATTTTCAATACACGGAATGAGAATCAGCTCTTAGGCAAGTAGGCATAGTGGGTTATTTTCGAAACCGAAAACTTAAACAACTACGCGCGCAGTGGCAAAGCCCGAAAACATGGGATAGAGAGTTCTCCTCTATTCGCATCCTTTTCGATCTGACTCGCCCAAGTTCCGACCAGGCGGTAGTGGACGATAAGACTTGGCACGACCTCGACATGGACTCGGTATTTCGTAAAGTGGACAGCACTATTACGAGCGTAGGCCAGCAGTATCTGTATCGTAAGTTGCGCTTACTCCAAGACTCCAATAGCCGTTTGGAAGATGACTTCAAAGTAGCCACTACATTGAAGGAAGATCGGGATCTTAGAGAAGCACTACAACTTAACTTGAGCATGTTAAAACAGGGCGATGCGAAGTTAGTAAGCAAAACCCTGTTCGACACTATCCCCGCCTACACCTTCCCAAAACTTGCAATATTCATATGGTCTTTACTGTCCCTTGCCACTTTATTCTTCGCAGCCTATTTGGGCGGTGCTTATCTATTCTTGATACTGCCCATAGTCATCGCTAATTTTTCTATTTCTCGCTACTTCGAAGGAATAAGTGATGGCATCGCAGACATCCTGTATTACCTTTATAACTTGGTCTCGATCTCCGAACGAATTGCCAAGTTAGAGCTCTCTAGAAAAATTCCAGCTTGCAAAGATTTGGAGGATCGCCGCAGCTCAATAGCGAAAGTTAAGAAGGTGATGAGGCGCATTGCGATAAGCCAGAGCAGTGAAAATCTACTCGTTAACAATGCAATGTATTTGCTGAATCTCACGTTTCCTTACGACTTTCTAGTCTATTCGCTCTCTATAAAGTCGATTGTGAGTGAAACGGAATTAATGAAAGCCTGTTACTTAGCCGTTGCCTCCATCGACTCCAGCATATCCACAGCATCATATATCAATCGCAACGACCATCTATGTAACCCCACATTGGCTAGCGGCGACGCTATGGAACTGGAAGACGCCTATCACCCATTAGTGGACAACTATGTTGCGAACTCCTTTTCAACAAAGGGTCCATCCGTTCTCGTAACTGGCTCCAATATGGCAGGTAAGACAACGTTCATAAAAACCATAGGGGTGAATGTGATTTTCGCGCGCAGCCTATGGATATGCCATGCGACTCAGGCGCGAATACCTCTCGTCGACGTGTATTCCTCAATCAAAACAGAGGACGGACTAATAGATGGCAAGAGTTTCTATTTCTCAGAATTGGAGCGACTAAAAACCTTTATCGAGATGGCCGGCGCGGGTAAGAAATGCTTGTTTCTAATCGATGAGATATACCGCGGCACCAATACCATAGAGCGAATCGCGGGCGCGGCGACAGTGTTGCAAGAGCTAGCGAAAGGGAACCTAGTACTCGTCACCACTCATGATATCGAGCTGGCCAGCATGCTAGGCAGCCAGTTCGAACAATGGCATTTCGAAGAAACCGGCAACATAGATAAACCTTTCGACTACAAATTAAAACCCGGCGTATGTACAAGCAGAAACGCACTCAAATTAATGGCGAGTATGGGCTACCCAGAGCACGTCACAGATCGGGCAAAACGTTTCGCCCTAGATCTGGATGTCGAGCAATAGATCTTCCTCAGTCATCTCAACTAGCCGCCGACTGTAAGAGCTGCTAGGCGAATTTTTCGTTCCTTTGAAACTAAGCAACTCAAGATCAAATTACTCTGACCCCTTTGATAACCCCTTTGATACTCTAAGTCAGTACTTCCCCTTGACCCTAGCGACTAGAAAATCCACCGCCACTTTAACCTTGGGCACTAAATAGCGTTGTTTCTGATAGAGAAGATACACCGCCAGTTCTGCGTTCTGAGTGACCTTGAGCGCGGGTTCTAAGGGCAACTCTTGCAACTCGCCGCGCTGCAGATAGTCTGCCAACATCCAGCGCGGCGCCATCATAATCCCTTCACCGTTGGCCGCCTTCTTCGCAAGCCATTTGCCATTATTGGAGATTGCTACGTGGGCAACGGACGCGGTATGCCATTGCTCCTCCTGCTGGTAGTACCAGTTTTGTGCGCCCGCCGGCGTACGGAAATACAGCCCCTTATGGTCGCGCAATTCGAGGGGGTGTTTGGGCGTGCCGTTCTTAGCTAAGTAGGCTGGGGCGGCCACAGGAATGAACTCGTTATCCATCAGGCGAATGGCCAACACACGCTCGTTAGGCGCATAGCCGCCGCGTATCGCAATATCCACATCGTCACGCCCAAGGGCGGAGAGCTCATCACTAAGGCTAATATCGAGAACAACATCTGGGTAGAGTTCGCTGAACTCCTCGAGCAGAGGCAGCAGTATGCGCTCGCCAAAACCCACCATCGCACTGATGCGCAGCAGCCCCATGGGCTTGGCCTGATAACTGCGAACCGACTCGTTACTCTGTTCCAACTGCAGCAGAATGTCCTGCACCTGGCTGAAATAGGTACGCCCTATCTCGGTCAACTGCACGCTTCTTGTCGTGCGCTTCAATAGGCTGGCACCTAGGCTCTTCTCTAGGTCGGCCACCCTGCGTGACAGGGATGAGGACGGCACATCGAATTGCTTGGCCGCCTTGGTGAAGCTGCCGGTCTGGGCCACTGCCGCGAAATACTTAAGTGCTCGAAGTTGATCCATTGCTGCGTCCTACCCATCCTATTAATGTCTTTATGACAATAAAGATTAGCATATAGCCCCCTATATCAGCGTATTTATTACAGTAATAATGCCAGCATCTAAAGACATCAAGCTCCTAAGAACCTATTCATTCATTGTAAGCAAGTGCGGAGAATTACCATGACGACCTATACAGCGATCAATCTAGTTGCCCGCCCCGAACCAGGCCCTATCACGCCGAACCTCTTCGAAGTAGTTAAAAAGGATATCCCGAAGGCAGGCCCAGGCGAGATTCTGGTCAAGCAAACCCATATGTCACTCGACCCAGCGATGCGCGGCTGGATGAGCCCAGATCTCGACAGCTATGTACCGCCAGTAGGCTTGGGCGAAGTGATGCGCTCTTCGGGTTTAGGCGAAGTTGTAGAGAGTAATAGCCCAGACTTCAAAGTTGGCGATCGCGTCATGGGCATGATGGGATGGACCGAATATTATCTTGGCTCCGGAGAAGGCCTCAGGCAGGTGCAGGAAGGCCTTAGTGCTGAGATGGCACTATCTGTATTCGCCCTACCAGGTTTGACCGCCACGCAGGGCTTATATGGCTTCAGTCAGCCTAAAGTGGGCGAGACCATCGTCGTCAGTGGCGCGGCTGGTTCGGTAGGCTCAATAGTGGGGCAACTAGCCAAAGCAGACGGCTTGAACGTTGTTGGTGTTGCCGGCAGTGATGAGAAATGCCAATGGCTAACAAAGGAGCTTGGCTTCGATGGCGCTATCAATTACAAGACCGATGATCTAGACGCGAAACTGACCGAGCTGGCGCCTAAGGGAATCGACATGTATTTCGAGAACACCGGCGGCCCGATTCAACAACATGTGATGAACCATATGAATGCCCATGGCCGTATCGTCGTGTGCGGCATGATCGCGGACTATAGCGCCGCTGTGCCAAGTGCCGGCCCCAACTGGGTCTCGATTATCAAGAAGCGCTTAACGATTCAAGGCTTTACCATGCCCGACCACTTCGGTGAAGTACCAGCCCTAGTGGCAAAACTAGCCCCCTATGTGATGGCGGGCAAAATCAAACATCGCGCCCATGTAATCGAAGGGCTAGAATCGTCTATCGATGGTTTGAATCTTCTATTTACCGGTGGCAACAAAGGTAAATTGATTGTTAAGCTCTAAGTTTTAACTACATCTACTCATCGCCCTCCTCGACAAGTGTTCCGGGCGGTGAGTAGTTTTAGAGAGCTAAGCAAATGCCAAGAATAAAACTAGAATGCTCTTGCGGAAAAGTGAAAGGCAGCACAGAAGAGGTGAATGCGAACTCAGGCACTCGGATCGATTGTTGTTGTGATGACTGCCAGAAGTTTGCTCAGTATCTAGGTCAAGAGAATAGCGTATTGGATCAATACGGCGGCACCGACATATTCCAGATGCCGATCTCACATCTCAGAATTAGCGAAGGCAATGAGCAGATTGCATGCATTAGGCTGAGCGACAAGGGCCTATATCGCTGGTACACACAATGCTGCAACACCCCAATAGGCAATACCATGGGCGCTGGCGTTCCCTTCATCGGCGTAATTCACAACTTCATGGCTAACGCGTCTACCCGAGACGAGGACCTAGGCAAAAGCAGGGGTCATCTGATGATCAAATTTGCTCGAAAGGAGATACCAGAGAATCTGTTAGGCTCCTACCCCAAAATCGTCTTAAGAATGTTCTCTAAACTATTCGTTTGGAAAATGCGCGGTCTGAATAAGCCTTCAGCCTTTTTTGACGCTAATGGTGGGGCTGTGGCTACACCTAAAATTCTTAGTTAAGCGATCAAATTACTCTGACCCCTTTGATCGACCCCTTTGATCGTTTTACAGTGAATAAGGTGGGCACATCCCTATGCCCAATTTCTTCCATGCCCCACAACTCAGTCTCAATGTACTATTCCCGCCAGATACGCCTCTATCTGCGCTGCGCTATTTCTTGTCGATCCGTTTGACACCGCATTACTTATTAAGACACTGCCACGGAAACCAAACGCATAACGAATGATCAGCAAACCATCCGTTAGCGCATCATAGGTGCCATTGCCATCGACATCGAGAATCGGTCGCATATCGCTAAGTCGTTGCTGGATCTGTACCGCAGTTGTAAAGCTAGCATCCGAGGCAACGGCTCGATCGATCAAGGCATTGCCGCTGAACCCAAACAGATTGCGTACAATCATCAATGCATCTGTCAATGCCTCGACTTTACCATTGCCATCGACATCGAGGCTTTGGTTGCTTGGCGTAAGCGCGATGCGAGGCAGGTCTGCCTCGTAACCTGACGTAGTAGATACTGCGGAAAATCCAACATAGATAGTGTCGTCCGTGGTCACAGATTCATCTGCCGTTAGATGCAGATCAAACAGCTTCTTAGGAACTGTTCCGGGCCAGTTACCACTGATATCTACCCACGCGATCGTCACATAGCTATCCGTGTTAGGATTCTCATCATAGTCGTTAGTATCCGGCAACCAGTTATCATCGATTGCAGTGAACCCTGTCGTCAGTACGTTGCTGATCTCGGCGACATCTATGCTTGTTGAATCAATATGCACTCGTATACCTAAACCGGTTAGCGATGCACTGGCATCGGATGTGTCGTAATAAAAAGATAAGGTATTCTGAGCCCCAAGTCTGAAAACGGGATTCCCACTTAAGTAAACGATCTGACTAGGCAAGTCTTCGCCACCACTATCAAGTTGGGTGTTCTCAATGTTAATCGCGACACCTGATGCGAAGACATCCGGCACTGTTCCCGTCAGTTGATTATCGGATACATTAAGTGACTGCAACCTTGTCAATTGCCCAAGTTCAACAGGTAAAGTGCCAACTAGATTGTTATCGGATAAATCTAGCGAAGTAACATAACCTTCGTTGTCGCAAGTCACTCCAAACCATGTCGTGCAGCGTGTTGTATAGGTGCCCGTAAGCCAACTCGTGCTCCAATCTTCACCTCCGGCCGCATGGTAAAGGGCGCGCAGAGCATCAATCTCTAACAGCGATTCCAGCGCGAGTATCTGCGAGGGATAAGGCTTTTGAAACTGATTATCGAACAAATACAACTCATTCAGATTACTCAGATTGGCAATACTGGCCGGGACAACCCCACTAAACTCGTTGCCTGCTACAGATAAATATTGGAGCGCGTCCAATGCACCAAGTGAGGATGGCAATGTGCCTGTTAGCTGGTTAAATGACAGATCAAGTGTTGTTAAGTTAGTCATATTCTCAAGACCAACACCGGAAATTCCACCAGTAAATTGATTGTTTCGCAGGTTGATATATATCAAATCCGTAAGATTCCAAAGCTCCGTGGGAATAGTCCCAGAAAAAGCATTGCCGTAGAGGTACATGAACCTTAATGAAGTGAGTTGCCATAGTTCATCTGGAATTGTGCCGGAAAAGGTATTTGAACTAAGACCCAAGGAACGCAGTTTTGTTAGATTCCCAATTTCCATTGGTATAAAACCAGAAAGGGAATTCAAACTTAGGCTCAGAGTGCTTAGATTCGTCAGATTACCTATTTCGGACGAGATCGTTCCGCTTAGAGCGTTGTCATACAAGTACAAAGCATTCAAAGAGGTAAGTTGCCATAGTTCATCTGGGATGGCGCCGGAGATTTGATTATTACCGAGAACCAGCACGTTTAACCCAGTAAACACACCTATCTCGGCAGGGATAGAGCCAACCAAGTTATTACCTGTAGGCACACCATCTACGACCGATGAGGGAAAGTTAATGATATTTACACGGCCATTGCTGCACGAGATTCCATACCAACTACATTCGGTACCAGACTCCCCAAGCCAGCCGCTATTATTGATCCAGTTGTCACCACCCAGTGCATTATAGAACGCAATCAGCGCTGCGCGTTCAGCCGGCACTGCCAGCGGAGCCGATAAACCAGGGTTCCCTGACGTATTAAAAGTAGTTAACAACGGCAAATCTGCCAAACCAGCTGGAACTACACCGGTCAGCAAATTATTGTGCAAATTGAGACTTTTCAGCGCCGTAAGCTGAAGCAATTCGACAGGAATGGAGCCGCTCAGTTGATTACTAAAGACACTAAGTTCTTCTAACAAACTTAGCCCACCGAGTTCAGTTGGAATCTGCCCGGAGAGTTGATTCGAACCTAATTGAAGTTGTCGCAACTGACTCAAGGAACCTAAGGATGCGGGAATGACCCCAGAAAATTGATTGGACGATAGACCAAGACTCTGCAGGTTAACTAGATCCCCAATCGCCGGCGAGATAGTTCCGCTAAATCCATTGCTGTACAGATACAAACCAGTTAACGAACTAAGCTGCCATAGCTCATCTGGGATTGTGCCTGAAAGGTTATTCGAACCCAGATTCAAAAACGACAACTTCGTAAGATTGCCTATACTGCTCGAAATTGCCCCAGAGAGTTGATTATCGTACATATGGAGAGATGTCAGGTTCGTCAGGCTCCAAAGCGCCTCTGGAATTGTTCCACTAATTTGATTTGATGCGAGGCTAATTGATCTTAACTCAGAAAACACGCCAATCTCGACAGGTATAGAACCGATCAAGTTATTGCCTACCACCACTCCATTGACTAAGGAGTTGGGAAAACTAATACCAGTAACACGGCCATTGCTGCAGGAAATACCATACCAGCTACATTCAGTGCCCGACTCACCGAGCCAGCCGCTTTTATTGGTCCAGTTGTCTCCGCCCAGCGCGTTATAGAATGCAATGAGAGCGGCGCGTTCTGCCGGTACAGCCAGCGGTGACAATAGACCAGGGTTTCCCGAGGTATTAAAAGTAGTTAACAACGGCAGATCTGCCAAGCCTTCAGGAACCTGACCCGTTAGTAAATTATTCTGCAAATTTAGATTTCTCAGTGCAGTGAGCTGAAGCAATTCAACAGGAATAGAGCCGCTGAGTTGATTACTATAGAGACCAAGGCTTTCTAACAGACTTAAGCCACCAAGCTCACTAGGAATCTGCCCGGAGAGTTGATTCAAACCTAGTTCAAGATGTCTTAGCTGACTCAAGGAGCCTAGGGATACAGGTATCACTCCAGAAAACTGATTGGACCATAAGCCGAGATAGCGGAGATTTACTAGATTCCCTATATTCGACGAGATCGCTCCAGTTAGAGTATTGCTATACATATACAAACTACTTAAAGAGGTGAGTTGCCATAACTGATCTGGAATAGTTCCTGAAAGGGCATTCGAGCCAAGATTCAGGTTAGTCAATTTCGTAAGATTCCCGATACTCGTCGAAATTGTCCCAGTGAGCTGATTATCTGCTAAATAAAGTGATGTCAGACTAGACAGATTCCAGAGATCATCCGGGATAGTGCCAGAAAGAGAGTTCGTGCCAATATTCAGGTAAGTAAGCTTCGTCAAATTACCAATGCTACTTGATACTAATCCAGCGAGTTGATTACCAGACAGATTCAGAAATGTAAGATTGGTCAAATTCCAAAGTGTATCTGGAATATTTCCACTTATTTGATTGCTGTTTAAACTAAGGTATGTTAACTCAGTGAACACGCCTATCTCCGCAGGGATAGAACCTACCAAGTTATTGCCTACCAAAACGCCATTTACAAATGTGCTCGGAAAATTAATACCAGTAATTCGACCATTACCGCACGAGATACCATACCAGCTACATTCGGTACCTGACTCCCCGAGCCAGCCGCTGTTGTTGGTCCAGTTGTCTCCCCCCAGTGCGTTGTAGAACGCAATTAGTGCAGCTCGCTCGGCCGGTACGGCCAGCGGTGACAATAAACCAGGATTTCCTGAAGTATAGAATGAAGTTAAAAGTGGCAGATCTGCCAAACCTTCAGGGACTAGACCGGTCAACAAATTATTCTGCAAATTTAGATTTCTCAGTGCCGTAAGCTGAAGTAATTCGACAGGAATAGACCCGCTGAGTTGATTACTGTAGACGCTAAGATTTTCTAACAAGCTTAAGCTTCCAAGCTCACGTGGAATCTGTCCAGAGAGTTGATTCGAACCTAGCTCAATTTGTCGAAGCTGGTTCAATGAACCCAATATACTAGGAATAGCACCGGAGAATTGATTGGACGATAAAGTGAGATATCTTAAATTGATTAGATTCCCGATCTCTGAAGAGATCGTTCCACTCAGTGAGTTTCCGTATAGATATAAAGAACTTAGTGAGGTTAATTGCCAAAGTTCATCAGGGATAGTGCCAGAAAGAGAATTCAAGCCAAGATTCAAATAAGTCAAGTTTGACAGACCCCCTACGCTACTGGATATCATTCCGGAAATCCCATTGCGATGCAAATCGAGAGATGTCAGATTTGTTAGATTCCACAGGGTATCTGGTATATCCCCCACTATCTGATTGCTACGAAAACCAATTGTACGCAACTCAGAGAACACTCCAATATCGGAAGGGAACGTGCCTATCAAGTTATTGCCTACATCCACTCCATTGACTATTGTTGTAGGAAAGTAAATGCCAGTAACACGTCGGTTTGTGCATGTGATGCCGTACCAGTTACATTCGGTCCCTGACTCCCCTAGCCAACCGCTATTATTGGTCCAGTTGTCTCCCCCCAGTGCGTTATAGAACGCAATTAGTGCAGAGCGCTCGGCCGGTACGGCCAGCGGTGACAATAGACCAGGGTTTCCTGAGGTATTAAAAGAAGTTAACAGCGGCAGATCTGCCAAACCTTCGGGGACTAGTCCCGTCAGCAAATTATTCTGCAAATTGAGATATTTCAGAGTGGAGAGTTGAGTCAATTCGACAGGGATGGGGCCACTTAGTTGATTACTATGGACACTAAGTCGTTCTAAAAAACTTAGCCCGCCAAGTGACATAGGGATCTGCCCGGAGAGTTGATTCGAACCTAGTTCAAGTTGTCGCAACTGACTCAATGAACCTAGAGACGCGGGAATGACTCCAGAAAATTGATTGGACCATAGGCCAAGATTCGATAAATTTACTAGATTGCCAATCTCCGACGAGATCGGTCCGCTAAGTCCGTTGCTATACAGATACAAACTATTCAAAGTTGTAAGTTGCCAAAGCTCATCTGGGATTGTGCCTGACAGGCTATTTGAACCTAGATCCAGGTGAGTTAGCTTCGTCAGATTCCCAATCGCCGACGGAATAATTCCACTCAGAGAGTTGTTGGACAAGTACAAACTATACAGGGCTGAAAGTTGCCATAGTTCATCAGGAATAGCACCAGAAAAGGCATTTCCACTAAGACTCAGCTGGATAAGATTAGTCAAATTACCAATGTTGCCCGATATCACCCCAGAGAGCTGATTACTCTGCAAATCTAGAAATGTGAGATTCGTCAGACTCCAAATTGCTTCTGGAATAGTTCCGCCTATATGATTCCATGGGAGGTAAATTGTCGTTAACTCAGACAGGATTCCAAGTTCGGAGGGAATAACTCCCGACAAATTATTGCCAACCGGCATATTATTCACTACAGAGATTGGAAAACTGATGCTTGTAACTTTCTGACCAGAACAAGAAATACCGTACCAACTACACTCGGTCCCCGCCTCGCCTAACCAGCCAGTCTTATTTGTCCAATTGTCGCCGCCCGTCGCCTCATAGAAAACCGTTAGCGCAAAGTGCTGGGCCGCCAACTCTTCTTCTGGCGTATCATAAATGCCAGCAGAGGCCATCACCTGCTTCCATTGCGGAAACAAAAAAAGCACTCCTAAACTCAGCACCATGAACAATATCTTTAGTGACCCAATAAGCTGACGCATTTTTAGTCCCTCGCGTTAAACGCTACTCACAGTGCGTGATCTATTTTTAATTTTTAGAGGTTTTCTAATCGAGTTCTCTTTATCTTTTGCGGGAATTCCTTGCTCGAGCATCAAGGCGCTAAAGCCCAACAGCGCAAACATGAAGACCACCACCCACAAACGAAGCAAGGTTAGCTCGAAGAAAGCTGCAAACAGGAACCCTGTAAATGCCGCTAAAAGACCAGAATTAACTGCCTGCCAATCATCATCCTGTTTAGGCACTCTTCTTATTAGCTGCCTGGAGACCGCTGCAACGATCGCCAAGAAGGCCGAGAAACCGAGCAAACCATACTCAGCTAATAATTCAAGATAGAGACTGTGCGGCCATGGGGTGTGCCGATGATCAACGACAATATTTTCTGCGAAGCCTTCGAAGACAAAATAGGCCTGGGAGAAATCACCGTAGGTATGCGGGCCGAACCCAACGAATTGCTTTTCCTTGAACATTTCCCATGCGGCATACCAAAGTGGTAGGCGACTATCACTAAAGCTAAGAATTTTCTGAATCAAGGCGAACTCAAAAAATGAATCGATCAACACTATTACTGCAAGAACGCTTAAAATGGACATGGCAGAAATACTTCGTGACCTAGATAAGTAGTAACACGAAATACTCAAACCACCTGTCAGCACTGCTAGTCGACTCTGTAAGCTGATGACCGCCACTGCAATTAGTATTATGGATAACCCTACCGCAGCCGATATCGCACGATTCCTAGAGGTTTCGTGCAACGCTAAGAACAACGGAATTGAAAGGACAAAAAGCACGACATCATTTGGCACTATCAGAATATGGCTACCGATCTGCCTAACTATGTCTGCAGGAAGAAGATCGTCAACTGTAGTCCTATACACAGATAGCGCAGCGAGCCCCATTACCTGAATAAGCAATGACAAGATCACAACATTGATGTCTGAATCTCCTCGGCAATGTCGAATCAGGTAATAGAGTAAAAGTGCAGGTACAAACGCGGCACTCAGAATGAAGCTTTTCTCTATGCTCTCTGAAAGGAGAGCGCAAAACAAAAGCACTATGACGAAACCAATAACAAGCGCATCAATCGAATTGAATTTCACCTTGCGAGAATTTCCAGCGAATTGCATCCACACTGCCCCCGCCATTAGAACCAATAATGAAACATCTACTGACGAGTCGACACTGAACGTCAGGAAATACGCCGCGACAGCCAATGCCGCAACTGAGGTATTCTCTTTCCTCGAAACAATAATATTATTTTTTATATTTGCTTTCATAATCAACGCCGTAATCGATATTACGCGGCGCTATCCCTTCTCAAGTACACACGTTCATAGGAGCTAATCTAAGGCAGCACTCGGTATATTAGTTGTGCGCCCACTGACGTGAGCAGAACAATATCCTCTTCCCCATCGCTATTCACATCGGAGTAACGAATCGACACCCCTTTGCTATTTTTATTCGCAGCCAAATATTCACTCTCACTAGGCGTAAGTGGGCTCACAAAATAACTGGGTTTGTACATGCCCATGCCCTCGATAGAGACCACCCCAGTATTGCGATCGGTTGTCACTGCGTTGCCGAGATCGGCCATGGCTTGATAGAAGGCGTTGTCATGCACGTAGGGCACGATGCGTTGCTGTGCACCATTGGCACAGCGAACAGTGAAGGTATAGCTAGGTGAGTTGATTGGGCCCGCAGGCGCGGCGATATCCATATCGCCACATGCGCCCGTAGACCCAATTAGGTTGTCGTAGGCCACTACGCCTACGAAATGCTCTCCTCCACCGAGATCGAGGTCTATTGCCCCGTCATCGCGTAGTGTCATATCGAAGCCCGCGTTCTCGACGAGCGCCACGAAGCCTGGTAGATCTGTGACTACTGGCGCAATCTCAAAGGCATAGCCCTGATGGACAAGCACTGCCTGTCCGTCCGGCAGAAAACGCAGGCCGGTAGGCAGCAGGTCACTGACCACTCGCACAGCAGACACCATGCCCTGATAACGTTCACCGGGCAGAGTAATGTCCAGAGTTGCCGTCAACGCGTCCTGACGTAGATCTGCTGCACTACCTAAGGCATCCCGTAAGACCCCAGCAGCACTCCCTTCCCCGATGTTGACAGAATCGAGGGCAAGTGCTTTTCCTAACAGTTGTGCGAGTAGAGGAGCTAACTGGACAGGTAGGCCGCGCTCTTTCATGGCCGCCTCCAACGCAACGGCGTCTGGCGACCAATCCGATGAGAGTTTTTGCGAGGCATCTAGGGCGAATCTAAAAGCAGCAGAATTCTGACTCAAAAGTTCTCGTACTTGAGTGTCTGACTCTATATCGATTGACGACGAGAAATTTGCAATACCAGCACGCACAGTTGCTGTTGTTTGTTGACGAAGCGCTTCGTGGCTCCCGTCTTGTTGTTGCGGTTCACTGACTAGATTTGAACGGTAGTTAGTAGCACTCAATTCGTAACCGCTCGCGGTAGACACTGAGCTAAGGTTAAAAAGCACCTGCTGTGAATTTTGCGGGTTACGCAGTTCAAAGTTGATGCTGAATAAGCGTACTTCAGCATCACTAATTGAAGGCCAATTGCCGTTCAAATCGAACCAAGCTGCGTTCAGGAATCGGTTAGTAGCAATATCCTGATCATAATTCGTTTGATCTACTTGATCCTGTAGGCCAGTGCTATTCGCCAGTACATCACTGGTGCTGGTCACTCGGATAATGCTGTCTTGATAATGCACCCGAATGCCAAGGCCAGTAGTCTTGCGCCCGTCCGAGGACCGATAGTACACATTGGCCCGATACTGCCCCTGTGCCGTGCCCTCCACAGCCACCCTGACTTGCTGCGACTGGGCGTAAGTCATAGAAATACAGCCCAGTAGCAGAATCAATGTAACGACAAGAACTACATACTTCACTGCGCGACCTTGTACAGCACTTGCGCTCCAGCAGCAGTGTAGAAGACGATGTCTGCAAGCCCATCACCATTCAAGTCCATCTCCCCGAAGGCAGAGCCACGAGCGTCCTTATTTTCAGCTAGGAAGGCTTGCTCACTTTCTGTCAATTTATTAACAAAGAAGCTGGGCTTGTATTTGCCTGTAGCCGAGATCGTCACTATGCCGGTGTTGCGATCAGTGGTCATAGTATGACCGAAGGCAGCAACAGATCGGTAGAACACGGCATCATGGACAAACGGCACTATGCGTTGTTGTACGCCATTGGCACAGTTCAATCCAAATGCGTATGACGGTGCATTCAAGGCGCCAGTTGGCTCCACTATCGTGGTCGCGCCACAGCTTCCAGTGCTATTGCTGATGTTGTCGTAGGCAAACACACCCACAAAGCGCTCGTTCGCACTTATTGTAATGTCGACTAGACCACCGTCACGCAGAGTCATGTTGAAACCGGCCTTCTCGACTGCGTTGGTGAAGCCAATCAAGTCCAGCGCGATTGGTGCCAACTCCATGGCGACGCCGTTCGCTACTATCAGCGCTCTTCCATCACGCATGAACGATAAGCCCTCGGGGACACTTGCAGACACAATTTTTGTGTTCGCAATCGCCGCGGAGTACTTCTCGCCCGGAGCGGTGATGATAACGGTACCGGTCAACGAATCGATTGCTAGGTCTATACCGCCCGTACTCAGGGCAAGAGTCTGTAGGCCTCCTTCTGTAGTCAGCGCTTGTGTGCCACCCGTTAGGAATTGCACGAGGGCCGAAAGGAGCACCTCGCTCGCGCTAGAACCGCCTACGGAGATGCCATCGGGATTTGACACAGCGTTTAAGACACTTGTCAGGTTAGCACTTGCAGCTCCTTCAATACCGCGGCTTGCCAACTCTTGATCTACCGCAGCGGCATCGGGCTTGATGCGAGATTTCACCGCAACAGAAGCATCGATTGCAAACTGCAACGCATCGGGATTGGTTCTCAGCAGGTTGCCTAGTTGCACGGGATCCTCGACATCGACACCCGGCGCGAACGAAGACATACCCGTTTTCACGGCTTTAGTTACCAAGGCCTCAGCCTGAGCAACCAGCTCTGTACTGAGCTCACCGCCAGCCGCAGAAGCGGCGTTAATCACAGCACTCGTGGCAGCAACCATGGAGACTAGCTCATCGTTAGTGGCACCAGCCCGAATCAGGTTGCTGGAATTGCTAACAGTAGTCGATGCTAATGCCTGAACGGTGGCGCGCTGCTGCGGCGTAATGCTCTCTGTACGAGTCGACAGGGCATTGAGAACAGTGGCTACACTATTGATCGAGTTCGTGGCCGCTGTATTGGACACTGCGCCTCCACCTGAAGACACCTTCGCTGAAGCGCTTAGAGTTCTAGACATCGAATCGAGAGCCGTTAAAGCCACACCTACACCGGCTTCGCCTTCTGGCAATGTCTCAGTGACCTGTTGTGCCAAGGCATTAGTCTTATCCAGTGCATTGCCAACTTGATTCACTACCTCGTCACTAGGGGCCTGACCTTCCACAATCTCGATTGCTTCTATAGCATCGATGTCTCCATTCAAATCATTCACTTGATCCGTCACTGCAGGAGGAGTGCTTGAAGGAGGAGTTTCATCGGGTGGAATAAAGCCAACATTGAAGCTGATTGTGCGGGCAGTGATGTCAGTATCTTTGCCTTCGTTTTCGACACCACCATTGTCTTTCACACGGAAGGTGATGCTAGCGAAATTGTTAGCGGTCTCACCTTCTGGTGGCGTGTACACGAGGTTCACTAAGTCAGCCACAGGGATAATGCTACCTGCAGTTACTGGAGCGTCGTTGAGTAATAACTCGCCTTGCTCGTTACCGGGCACTGTATCTAGAGTGACCGATAGGAAATTGTTCGGTGCCGGCGCATCGTTAACATCACTAAAACCGAAGCTACTTTGACTGAATGTATAACTGCCGTTCGGAGCGATGTTTACACTCAAATTGCTACCAGCAGGTGCACTGTTTACAGCCGTAACATCAAAATTGAAGGTCCTGGCTACTTGGTCTAGATCTTTTCCACCAAACTCGGTCCCGCCATTATCCTGAACTTGGAAAGTGAAATTGGCGTAGTCATCGCCATTGCCGTGTGCGGCAGGTTTGAATACAAGTTGCGCCAAACTCGCCGTTGGAATCGACTGCTCCGCTACCACTGCAGTGTCATCGAGTAGCAACTCGCCTTTAGGGGGCAGACTAGCAATTTTAACCGCTAGAAGCGTGTTTTGCGGTTTGTCGAGCGTATCGCTAAAGCCAAAATCGGCAGCACTGAAGGTATAACTGGCCCCTTCGAGAATAGTGGTTTCGTTACTTACACCCACTGGCGCACTATTAACTGCGCGCACATCAAAGGTAAGGGTAGATGTCGTTACCTGAAGGTCGACGCCTCCCTGTGCGGTCCCTCCATCGTCCTGAACTCGGAATACGAGTTGCGCATAGTCTTCGCCATTTTCATGAGCGACAGGGGTAAATGCTAGTTCTGGCAAATCCGCTACTTGAATGAAATCATCCTCGACAACTGCATTTCCATCAAGTGTTAGTGAACCGACATCGGGTAAGCTGACGATCTGCACCGCCTTCAATTGACCCGCGTTTGCGCCGTCTACAACATCCTTGAACCCGAAGTCATCTACTTGTAGATTCAGGCTGGCATTCTCATTCACGGTTAGCAGTTTATCGCTACCCGCTGGCCAGTCATTAACTGCGCTAACATTGACGGTAATTGTCCGGGCGCTAGCATCGGTATCCAGACCACCATTAGCAAGGCCTCCATTGTCCTGTACACGGAAGGTAAAGCTGGCATAGGCATCCCCAAACTTATTTGCAGCAGGGGCATAGATTAGTTGGCCGAGCGAAGCTGCGGGTACCGATTGACCTACCGTCACGGCATTACCATTTAACTTCAACGTGCCCGCCCCTGGCAGCGAATCGATGATCACAGCGGACAAGGTATTGGCTGGCGTGTCATTCGAATCCGAGAAACCGAAGTCTGCTGAGGAGAAAGTATGCGCCTCATCTTCCAACACGCTTACAGAGTTGTTGGCGCCTGCTGGCGCACTGTTAATTGACGCGACATTCAGCGTGATAGTGCGAGGTGTTGGGTCGAGATCAACACCGCCTTCTTGCGTACCACCATCGTCCTTAACCTGGAAGCTAAAGCTAGCATAAGTGGCGCCGTTGCCGTGGGCTGCCGGAGTAAAACGCAGATTTGAAATCTGGCTTACTCCTACTTCTTGCCCCACGCTCACAGTACCGCCGTTCAGCGTCAACGCTCCTGAACTCGGCAGGCTAGAAATTCTTACTGCCGATAACGCATTGGCTGGGGTATCTGCGCTGTCGGTGAAACCGAAGTCATTGGCAGCAAAATCGTAGAAAGCGTTCTCATTCAAACTAACTGTGTTGCTTGCACCGCTTGGGGCGCTATTGATATCGGTCACGCTCAACGAAATTGTATTGCTGGCAACTGCAGTATCAGCGCCGTTATTACTAGTACCACCGTTGTCCTGCACCTTGAAGCTGAAATTTGCAATGGCTGCGCCCGTTACGCCTACTGGCGGCGTATAGACCAAATTGTTCAAACTAGCAGCAGGAATGATGTCGTTAATAGCAACATCAACGTTATTGAATTTCAGAGAGCCTTGCGCGGGTATTGATTGAACAATGACGTTGAGCAACGCGTTAGGCGTAGCATCGTTAGGATCCGTAAGGCCAAAGTCCGCGATCGCAAAACTACGAGTATTGCCCTCGAGAATTGATATACCTTTATCTGCACCTACTGGAGCATCATTAATAGAGTTCACTGACAGCGTCATGGTTTTCGGCGTTGCATCGACGGCAATACCACCACTGTCGGTCCCGCCATCATCGCCAACTTGGAAAGTAAAACTAGCCGCCGCCGCTCCATTGAGATTTGCTGAAGGTGTATATACAAGAGTTGATATCTGCGCCACGGGAACTTGCTGCCCAATTGACACGCCAGCGCCATTCAAAGTCAGTGCCCCTACAGATGGAAGGCTAGTAAGGGTGAGGGACGAAAAATTATTCGCCGGCGTATCATTAGTATCGCTAAAACCAAAGTCGGCTGCGGCGAAGGTATAGTCACCATCCTCGTTGAGCTGAACTGTGTTATTGCTTCCAGAGGGAGCGTCATTGACCGCGGCCACGTTGAAAGTGATCGAATTGGGCACGGGATCGAGATCGATACTGCCGCTCTTCCCCGTTGTGGGGTCTGCACCATTGTCCTTCACCTGGAAAGTAAAGGCGCTGTAGGCATTGCCACTGGCGTTGGCAGCAGGGGTAAAAACCAGGCTAGAGAGATTTGCAATCTCTACAAGCTGGCCTACCTCTACATCTGCACCATTAAGCTGTAGGCTGCCTGCGCTTGGCAAACTGCTGATTTTAACGGCAATGAAAGTGTTGCTGTCCTCATCAGTGAAGCCAAAGTCCGTTTGACTTAGGGTATAAGCTTGCTCTTCATTAAGGCTAACTACCTTATCCGCGCCTGCAGGAGCCACATTGATATCTGGCAGGCGTTGCAAATAATTAGTGGGTGCAAATGTGTAACCCGTTGACACGGAAGACGCGGTGAAATTGAAAGGAATTTGGGCAGGGTTTACGCCATCCTTCAACTCAAAATCGAATGTGAGTAGCAGAGTTTCTAGATCCCTTTGCGTCGGCCAATTTGCGCCTGAAAATACAGCCCAAGCCGCAGTGTAAAATTTGTCGGTCAACGGATTACTGTCATAATCATTGCCAACATCTGAATCCGGCGCGTCTGCAACTCCTAAATTCGCCTCTGACAAAGCTAAAGTGGGAGCTGCCATTGTCACCAACGAAGACGGGTAATGAAAACGAAGCCCGAGCCCAGTAGTTCCGCTGCCGTCTGAAGATTGATAATAAATCTTCGCCTGGTAATTATTCCCTTCAACTTTCTCAACCGAAACTCTGACTTGTTGTTCTGCTGATTGTGCTAATGCGTTCTGTGCAAATAGTGCTGCCGCAACCGCTAATCCCAATTTTGCTTTTTTCATTATGGCCTCTCTTTTACTTGTTGGTTATAGCGGAGACGAAATCGAATCCGACTGGCGTCGAAGACTGACTTATTGTGAACAACTCAGACGCTGGCACAGTTAATGCGTCAAAAGTAAAACTGTAAAGCTTTACAGGCATAGTTGTAGCCAAGGGCCATTCACCGTTTAGATCAACCCAGGCTGCATTAATGTAGAAGTCCGTATTCGGATCCTGATCTAGATCTTGCGTGTCTGCCATGATGTCGATGCCAACATTGGAGAGTTCGAGATAACTTTCCACCTCGAGTACATTCACTTTGCCGCTGGAGAAATGCACGCGAAACCCAATGCCAGTAGTCAACTCATCGTCACTGACCTGATAGTAAACTATGGCTTCCCGCTCACCTTTCGGAGTACTTTCCTCCAGCAACGAAATCTTCTGTTCTTGTGCAATCACAAAGCCAGAGAGCAGCATGCCTAACGTCAAAAAAACACCGGTGAACTTTATTTCTCTGTGTTTAATCATTAAAAAGCCCTTCCCTATTGAAACAGTGCATTAATATTTTAATTAGGGCACAAGTGCCGCAAGATACTCTTCGATCTGAGATGCCGTAGTCCTTGTAGCCCCACTGCCGATGGCATTGGCCACCAACACGTTGCCGCGGAACCCGAACAGATAGCGAATAATCAGCAGCCCATCGGTCAAGGCTTCTACCTTTCCATCACCATCGACATCGAGTATTGAGTCCATCTGCTGCACGCGCGCCACTATCGCTTCCGCCGTGGTCAATACTGCGTCGTTAGCAATCGCCCTATCAATCAACACAGCACCACTGAAACCAAACAGCCTGCGTATAATGAGCAAACCATCCGTCAGGGCTTCCGCCTTGCCGTTGCCATCGACATCCAGTGTTTCGGTGCTGACTGCTAAACTTAGTTGAGGCAACTCCAACTCATACCCAGTGGTATTCGCGGAGCCTACAAAGTTCAGAATAAGTTGATCACTCGCACTCATTGCGTCATCAAGTTGTACACGCAAATCGAACAATTTTACCGGCAAGCTTCCCGGCCAATTACCCGAGATATCCGTCCAGCCGATAGTGATAAAACGGTCGGTACTCGGGTCGTTATCCGAGTCGTTGCTGTCTTCAGTACCCGAGTCGTCTGAGGTGAGCAAAGAGGTATTCAGCACATTGGCAAAGGCAATACTGTCTACTTGTGTGGAGTCAAAATAGATGTGGAATCCAAGCCCTGTAAGGGCCGAATTCCCGTCGGTGACGTCGTAGAAAATAGGCAGATTATTCAACACGCCTTTAAATACCTTGCCTAAGCCGTTCAGGTAGACCTGCTGCGTTGGTGGTACATCCAATGAATTGCCATCAACATTGACTGCAACCGAAGCAGCAAACGCTGGTAATGCACCTGTCAGATTATTGTTCTCAAGATCCAGTATGGTCAGCTTGTTTAGCTGTGTAAGCACCGCAGGTATCGAACCACTTAGCTGATTATCGGCTAGGTATAGTTCTGTCAGATTACTCAACTGCGCGAACTCGGCAGGGATTGCCCCAGTAAATTGGTTACCCCGAGCGAACAGTTTCTGAAGGCTAGTCAGTTGACCTAACTCAGTTGGAATTTCTCCACTTAGCGAGTTGAAGGACAGAACCAGGTGCGTCATCTTGTTCAGCTGTCCTAGTGACGACGGGATAGAGCCCGTCAACTGATTCTCGTGCACGAATAGCTGAATCAGATTGCTCAACTGACCTAGCGATGTAGGTATGGCACCGCTGAGTTCATTCTGATGCAAATACAAGTGTGTAAGATTGTTCAGCTGACCTAGCTCTGAAGGTATAGCCCCAGTTAACAGATTCTGCTGAAGGAAGAGCCTAGTTAGATTAGCAAGCTGACTTAACTGCTCAGGAATAGCGCTAGTAAGCTGGTTAGTAGCCAGACTCAGATAGCTAAGTTTGCTTAGCTGAGCAAGCTCAACTGGAATACTTCCACTCAACTGGTTGTTATTTAGTAGTAAGTTTCTGAGCTCACTAAATTGAGAGAGAGATGACGGTATAGTGCCCACCAGTCCATTACTAGACAGGTTAATGCTTACAACATTCCCGTTTTCACAACTCACACCGAACCAACTACATTCAGTACCCTCTGCGCCTAGCCAGCCTGTGTTATTGGTCCAGTTGGCACCACCGGTGGCGTTATACAGACTGATCAGATTTTCACGCTGCGCTTCACTGTCAACGACGATGTAAGCACTCCAACCTGCCTTGTTAAGCGGAATGCTGCGATCACGATAAGCGACACCGAGAGCCGGGTGCCCTGCCAATGCACCACCCTGAGCTACAGGAGACCAGAATTCGCTTATTAAGAAACCACCTTCCTCGCCGAACGGACAATCGTTTGTGGCGCCAAAGCCAGCTGGGCATACCAGGACATCTAGCAGATTTCCTGAAAGACTCAGTAAGGCTGGCTGATTCGCTCGCAACGCAACGATGCCAGGTTCATCGCCAAGCAAATACGCATTGCCATCAAGTGCAGCCTGGCGAAGACTGATTACTTCAAACACATCATCATCAGCCATCACCGCATCGACGACGCCGGTCAGCACGTGATCTGACGGACCAGTTTGCACTACACCGTCAACAACATTGCGGAAATCGGTGAACGCGAAGGAGAACGCTATTGGTATAGTCTCGAGATCCGGCTGGCTCTGGAACAGGTCTAGCTGATAGCTACCCAGATCATTAACACTCTGACCGAGCACATAGAGTTCGTGCGTACCCGCTGTGTTGATAGAGATTCGAACATCTTCTCCGGCACCCAGCAAATATTGTTGCTGGAACGCTCCGTTGAACCAGTGAGCAAGCTTGACAGGGAAATCGACCGTTAGTGCAGGGTACACAAGCTCACCTGCGCCCACCGTAAACTCGTAACCATCAAAGTATGGTCTGGCCTCTACATCGGCAACAAAACTGTTTCGGCAATCGTTAGTGTTAACTTCCCCAGCTAGCGAGGCACCGGCGAAAACAGTCGTTGTTACCATACAAGAATCTTGTAACTGACTGATTGGCAACGCAGCAGTTAATGACAGCTCGTAGCTACCTTCAATTGGAGCCAATCCATTGCTAGCGCCACTACTTGCGGCCAACCAATACTCACCTGCTGCTAGATAGAACTCAGCAGTGAAGTTGGATTGGCTATTGCCGTTTAGGGTAATCGGCTCTGCAGCGCCAGCGTTGTATATTGACAGGAGAGGTGTAAAGCCATCTGCATCCATAGTGGCTCTAAACAATGTGTCACTGTCTAAGCTCAGAGCGTAACGGTCAGACATTCTTCCCGCTATGTAGCAGTCAGTGTTCCGATCAAGCGCTGCAGCGCTGGTGCTGCCTCCCAAGGCAAGCGTGGGAAGACCCTCGGTACAGGCTTGTGCACTACCAAATACTGGCGGCTCGAAAAACGCGATTGTATAGTCGCCTTCAGCTAATGGAGTATTGTTGCTCGCGTAGACCGCATAACGGTGCCATCCAGAATACGGTGCGGAGTATGTAAGCACTTGTTGTTGTCCAGCTGCAGTGCTCGGGGTGGAGGAAATAAAATCGTTGCCAGCAAAATGTAAGACCTGCGACTCAAAGTCTGCCGTCAGCGTTGTAATTAGGCTCTCTCCTTCCTCCAGCCAAATATTGTAGCTGTCGTAGAGCCTGTCCGGATCGTTATAGGTATCTAGGCAATCATCGCTGCTCAGCGCGGCATCAAGCTCTACACCCTTGTTAACCCAAGTAGGAGCAACACAGTCAACCTGTGCCTGCCCAATTACTGTAGTACTTAGAGTGTAAGCACCTGTAGCGGCTACGTTTCGAGGTTGGTAGCTGCCGCCATGGATGTACAGCACATACTCACCTGGTACCAGTGCAACCTCAAAAGACAGCCCATTCTGCTGAATCTGTGTATCCACGATGTCCTGACCTTCGACACCGCTCGCATCCAACACTCCCACATGGGGGTAGTAGAAATCGGAGTAAGCCTCAATCTTGAATAAGGTAGTACCAGACTCACCACTCAGATCTAGACGGAAGAAGTCCGCCATAATGCGCTCTTCTTCTATGTAGCAATCTTCGAATGGGGTCAATGCGCCTTCTATTTGTGCCCCCAGCGCTAATGCCGCCTGGTTTTCGCAGGCAACCGGATTGCCGAACTCGATACCAGTAAGATTGGGATTAGCCCAGAGGTTCACTACGCCTAAAGACAGCACTGAATCTGGAACTGGTCCACTTAGTTGGTTGTTGCTTAAGTTGATAGTAGTGGCATTGACTAGGTTTGCGAGTTCCTCGGGAATACTGCCACTCAACTGCGTGTAAGAAAGTTGCAGATCCCGCATGTTTACAAGATTGCCGTAGGAAGCTGGAATAGTGCCGCTAAATTGATTACCGCCTAGACCTAGGTATTGAAGCTGCGTCATCTCACTAATAAATGAGGGTAAGGCGCCATTGTACTGATTATTCCATAGTTGAAGATTGGTCAGGTTATCTAACTGAGCAATGCTACTTGGAATGGTGCCACTGAGTTGGTTGCCACCCATCAACAATAGCTGCAGTGTACTTAGGTCACCGATCTCTGCGGGAATACTGCCCACCAGATTGTTCCGTTCAAGACTTAGCTGCGTGACATTTTCGTCACCATCACACTGCACCCCATACCAACTGCACTCTGTGCCCTCAGCACCCAGCCAGTTGGTATTGTCAGTCCAGTTATCACCACCGGTAGAGTTATAAAGATCGACCAGAATATCTCGTTGCGAGGCACTCTCTGTGACCAAATTAGCACTCCAGCCTGCCTTGTTAAGCGGGATGCTGCGATCACGATAAGCGGCACCGAGAGCAGGGTGTCCGGCCAATGCACCGCCCTGAGCTACAGGAGACCAGAATTCGCTTATTAAGAAACCACCTTCCTCGCCGA